>Ga0111539_10000135_pt1 | contig 84703 bp, 83 predicted proteins | sample RhiMethybrSRZTD1_FD_79667 | JGI IMG/M metagenome (GOLD analysis project Ga0111539, IMG submission 79667) | Populus rhizosphere microbial communities from Tennessee, USA - Rhizosphere MetaG P. TD hybrid SRZTD1 (version 2) (version 2) | ecosystem: Host-associated > Plants > Roots > Rhizosphere >...
CGCGCGCCGTCCAGGCATGCCGCTTCGTACGCCGAAGGCCCGCGCTTCGTACGAGGCCGCGAGCACGACGCCGCCGCCGACCGCAATCGGCTTGCCGCGCAGGCGATGGTCAAGCAGCTGTTCGACCGACGCATAAAAGGCGTCGAGGTCGGCGTGGAGAATGGTGGCTGTGGAGCCGCGCATTACACCCACCACAGCGCAGACGCGACTCGCGACTCGTCGAGTGCCGGTCCGACGCCCAGGCGCAGCGCCACCGGAGCGCCAGCTGCAACCAAGCGCTTCAGCTCCGTAGTCAATACCCGCAAGCGATCGAAAGAGGCGAGGGTGAAGGCCTCACGACGTGCGGCCACTGGACGGCGGTAACCCGGTGGAATCGGTGGCGGTGCGCTGGCGTCCACTGCCGCGCTCAAGGTCACCTCGCCCTTCTCGATCACGATGAGCCGCGCACAACTGTCACCCGACTCGCGCCACACCACGCTCGAATCGACCAACCGCGTCAACCAGATCGCGCGGCGTCGGGCGAGCGCCGCCCGCAACGCAAGCCACTCGAGCGACACTTGCACGAACTCCGGGGTCCATCCCGTCAAGGCACGCGCGGCTTCGTTGGAGTCGTCTTCGTCAACATCGCGGTCTCGCCGACCTTCTCTCCAGAGGCGTGTTCCGAGCCGCAACAATCTGTCGTGCGCGCTGAGGTCTTGGCGCGAAAGCTCAGGGTGCACCGCGCAGAACCTGGCGTAACCTCCTTCGAAAGTGAGCGGGTCGGGACGCCAGCGACTGGAGCCGAGCGCGCGACTCTCAGCGGCGGCGAGCGCACCAAACTCATCGAGCATTCCGGCGGAAGGAAACGGTCCGAGCGGACACTGCGACGTCGGGTGTGCGCTGCGCGCGGTGAGATTCGGTGGAGTGAACCACAACGCTCGGTTCTCGATGGTGAGCGCGACGTTGTACGGCGGTCGATGCTGCTTGATTTCGTCAGGCTCGATGAGAGCCGCCTCGAGGGCGCTTGGCGTGACATCGAAGGCGATCCCACGCGCCTGCGACAGCATCTCGAGCGTTCGCTCGGGCACGCCATGCTGCTTCCGAAAGTAGCTGTTGACGCGATGACGCAGCGCCGCGGCCTTCCCGACATACAGGACATCGCCATTCGTCCGAAGCATGCGATAGATACCCGGCGCATCCGGCAATGAGAGCCGCACATCTCGCGGCATCGGCCATCCGCGCCGGCTGCGCTTCCTGATAGCGCGATTGACCGCGAGCCATTCCTGAAGCGCGCTCCAGGTGGAGATTCCTTCGTCGCGAAGCAGGAGCACCAGCTCTTGCCAGACGAACGCCGTCGCTTCGACGTGGTCGGCGCTGCGGCGCAGCGCGCCGACCGCGCGACCGAAGTACCCGGTGAGGGCGCGCACGCCGCAGCGGGGCAGATCGGGTAAGAGGCGCCGGGCAATGTCATGCGTGCAGAGGATGTCGAGGGGAAGCGCCCCACCGGCCAATGCGCGGAGAAACGGCTGCTCGAAGCGAGCGAAGTGAATGACCGTTGGCGCCGGCTGACGAGCGAGTGCGGCGGCTTCGTTGGACAACTCCCGCCAGGCCACGTGTGCATCGACGCCGTCCTGTGACATCCGTTCAGAAATGCCCGTAAGGCGTACCACGGCGGCTGGAATGTGTTCGCCGTGTGGAAGCGCGATGAGCCTGGCGGTCGCGCGCGATCTCGTCGTGCCGGCGCGCGTCCACCCCATTTCCAGGAGATGTCCGTGCGGCGCTGCGGCGGTGGCTTGGCAATCGACGACCAGCACTTCGAGCTGCGAGAGCGACTCTGAAATAGTGGACATCGCCATTCGCTCCGACGAAACCTCAGACGTGGGTAGACCGGACGGACCGCTGAAGCAGACGGTGCACGTCCGAAGCGCCACGGCAGCCGAGCGTAGCACATTCGCCTTATGTTCGCCTACGCGGAATGCGCGAAATCAACGACGTCCGACGTATACTGAGCGCGCTTACTAAGTTAGCTAGGTATGCCGACGCGTCCAGACACGCTACAGGGATCGTTGCCGCTGTTGGTCCTCACCGTCCTGCACCGACGAGGGCCGCTGCACGGCTACGCCATCACGTCACACATCCAGAATCTCTCCGACGCCTTGCGGGTCGAGGAAGGCTCCCTGTATCCGAGCCTCCATCGGATGGAAGAGGCCGGTTGGATCAAAGCACGAACAATCACGACCGAACACAACCGCCGCGCGCGCGCCTATGAAATCACGGCCAGCGGGCGACGCCAGCTCGGTATCGAAGAGGCGCGGTGGCGGTCGGTCACCGACGCGGTGAACCACCTGCTCAAGCACGCCTAGGTGCCCTCATGTCCTGGCTTTCTCGGATCGCGAGCGCGTTTCGCTCGTCTGGCGTCGATCGCGCCATCGACGAGGAAATGACATTCCACATCGAATCCCGGATCCGCGATCTCGTCGCCGGTGGGATGACGGGGGACGCGGCCGAGGCAATCGCGCGTCGTCAGTTCGGGAATCGTCTGCGACTTCGCGAGGAGAGCCGCGATGCCAAGTTGCTACCGTGGCTTGACTCACTCGGGCGCGATGTGCGCCTGGGCGCACGGATGTTGCGCAAAAACCGGCTGATGACGGTTGCGGCGATCGCGTCGTTGTCACTGGCGCTGGGCGCGTGCATGTCGGCGTTCTCGCTGGTCGATACCCTGATGTTCAGGCAGCTCCCGGTGCACCAACCCGAGCGCTTGAAATACCTGACATATTCCGCCCCCAACCCCGAAATGCCGGAAAATGACACGTTCAGCGATCCGGCGTTCAGACGCCTGCGCGACGCCGGCCGCGGGCAGGTCGACCTGTTCGCCATGGGGTACGCCAGCAAGCCCCGCGTGACATTCGATGTGGCGAGTGGAGAGCGGGAGACGGTGCGAGCGCAGTTCGTCTCCGGTGATGCGTTCGAACGGCTCGGCGTCCGCCCGGCGGCTGGCCGGCTGCTGACGATGCAGGATGATCAGCGCCCCGGGGCGCATCCCGTGGCCGTCCTGAGCCACGCATTTTGGATGCAGCGGTTCGGCGGCGATCCCGGGATCGTCGGGCGCTGGTTCGTCGTGCATCGTCCGCAAGAAGATCGTCAGTTTCAGATCATCGGTGTCACCGAACCACGCTTCAGCGGCGTGGAACCCGGCTATTCCACGGACCTGTGGCTGCCGTACGCGATGCAGGACGCGTCAGCGTTTGGGAACGCCCAATATCGAACGCTGCGTGTGATTGGACGCGTGAAGGAGGACGTCTCGCCGGACCAGGTCCACAGCGTCCTGCAGGCCGCGTTTACGAATTTCCGCAGGGACGACGCGCCGGCCGAATTCGGCGCGAACACTCCCCCAGAGCGTGTCGCGCAATTTGTCAACACGCCCCTCCATCTACGACCCGCGGCGACCGGGGTGTCGTCGCTCCGCGCCAGGTTTCAGCGGCCGCTCTTGATTCTGACCGGGATTGCCGCGCTGATGCTGCTCCTAGCCGGTTCGAACGTCGCGAACCTCTTTCTCGCGCGGACTGCGGCACGTGAAGACGAGATGTCGCTGCGGCTCTCGTTGGGGGCCGGACGCGGCCGCTTGATCCAGCAGATGCTCATCGAAAGTGCGATCGTCGCCGGTGCCGCCTGCCTCATTGGCGTGATGTTTGCGGCGGTTGCCGCGCCAGCAGTCGTCAGCCTGCTCAGGACGGCGGAAGATCACGTATTGCTCGATGTACACGTCGACTGGCGTCTCGTCGCGTTCATCAGCGGGATGACCTTGCTGAGCAGCGTGTTACTCGGGCTCGCAGCGGCGTTGCGCGCGTCCAGCGTCGCGCCGATGACAGTCCTGAAGGCGAGCGGCGCGCGTGCTTCCGCCCGCGCGCGGGCTCTGCGGCCTTTCGTCGTCATGCAGGTGGCGTTCAGCGTGATCGTCCTCTTCGTCGGCGGGCTGCTGGTACGGTCCTTCGTCAAACTAATCAGCGTGAACCCTGGATTCGCCGCCTCCGGCGTGTTGCTCCTGTCCTGGGAAGCTGTACAACCCATGGATTGGCATCAACAACGCACGGCGCTACTCGAGGTGCTCGACCGTCTTCGCGACGTTCCCGGCCTCGCCGCCGTCAGTGCGGCCGAGGACACCGTACTCGGCCGGGTTCGGGACGACGTCAGCGTGCCCGGCACCGCGCGCGAGACGTTCGAGACAACAATGGCCGCGGTCGCGCCGGGATTCTTCGAGACGATGAAGATTCCGCTCCTCGCAGGACGGACCTTCGTCCGCGGCGACTTCGACACCGAACGCCCCACGGTCGTGATCGTCAACGAATCCTTCGCAAAGCGGTACTTTGGTAGCGAGCCGGCAGTTGGCCGCCGGTTCGAGGGACGCATCGCCGGGTCGCTCGGGCACGAGGTAATCGGCGTCGTCGCGGATGCTCGCTACGACCTGCGCAAGCCGCCGGCGCCGACGATTTACATCCTGATCCCCATACGTAGTCTCGGCATCCTGCACGTGCGCGTGTCCGGCGATGCAACGGCGATCGCCGACAGACTCAGGGCAGAAGTGCGGGCCGCGACCCCGCTCTTCCGCGTGACGTCGGTAACGGCTCTGACCGCGATGGTCAATCGCACACTCGTGCACGAGCGGCTGCTCGCGCTGCTCGCCGGATTCTTTGCGCTCGTCGGGCTCGTGCTGACGGCGGTCGGGCTGTACGGCACGTTGAGCTATGCGGTCGTACAGCGTACTCGCGAGATCGGCATCCGCGTCGCGCTCGGAGCGCGCGCGGTCGGGGCGGTGCGCTCAGTCCTGACGGACAGCGCCCGCACGACGTTGATCGGCGCCGCCTGCGGCCTCGCGGGCGGGCTGTACGCGGCGCGCTTCGTGGAGACCATGCTGTTCGAGGTCGCGCTGCTCGATGTCTCGAGTCTTGCGCTGCCACTCGGCATGCTGCTCCTGGCGACGTTGGTGGCGGCCGCCCTCCCCGCTTGGCGCGCGGCACGCGTCGATCCGGTTATCGCGCTACGCAGGGAGTAGCGCCAAAGGGCTACTTCGACGACGAAACCAATCGGCTGAGCCAATCAACAATCGTTCGGGCCGACGGTGTTACCCCTGTCTTCGGAATAAACCGTCACCCATGTGCTCGGAATACAAAGAGGATATTGGTCGGGGCGCCGAGATTCGAACTCGGGACCCCCTGCGCCCAAGGCAGGTGCGCTACCTGGCTGCGCTACGCCCCGACTCTGATATCTCCTGATTTTAGTGCATTTCCCAACGGCACATTCATTGCCCTGCTCACAAACTGTCGCAAAACTGTCGCAAAACCCCCTTTCATCAAGCGACCTGTCGCAAAACGCCGCCTTCGTTGGTAAAGCGACTCGTAAAGAGAGCGACCTTGTCCTGCTCGGTGGCGTACCAATCCGCCGGGAAGCTAACGACAGTCCTTTAGCGAGCTCGTCGCTTCTGTTGGTCGGAATGGGGAGATCGGCCTGAGCCCAGGTCACGATAAGAAGCGATTGCCGCCGGGCGGCGCGAGCTCGTGTTCGGCGCGCTTCCTTAGAGGCGAACAGCTCAACGCGAATCGCGACGGACGCCAGCAATCGATTTGGACCTGCTTCAACGCCCCGGCAGGCCCTCGAGAAACCAGATGGCGCCGTTTCGCTCGACCATCGGCAGAAACAGCTTGTCGTGCGTTACCGCGATCTCCATCTGCCCGAGCTCCGGTGACAGTCCGAAGCGGCCGCTCTGGTACGAAGTGACCTGGAAGATGTCCCCGACCGGTGCGCCGGTGGCCGGATCGATGTGACGGCCCCACACGTTCAACGCGCCACTACGGCTGGAGACGAAGTACAGGGTTCGGCCGTCTGGCGCCCACCGAGGCTTGTCTTCGTACACCGTGCCGTCCGTCACCGGAATCCATCTGCCACCGTCAGCCGACACCAGATAGATCCTCGAGACACTCAAGTTTCCAGGGGTCGATGCGAGGAAGCTGATCCATCGCTCGTTCGGGGAGAAGCGCTGACAGAAGAGGCTCACGGCCGGATCGTAGGCAACGATCTTGACTTCGGCCGGCCGCGTACGGTCCGCCAACGAAATGACGCAGGCGCCGAGCGCCGTCATTGAGGCATCGCGACACTGACCGACAATGCTTTGACCATCGTTCGACCAGTCGCGCGGGTCGATGCCCATCTTATTTCGCAGGGCTACCACGCGCTCTTCCCCACCGGACGTGGGCAGGACGGCCAGCGAGTGATCGATCCCGCTGCCGGTCGGCGTACGCCTAGCGTACAGTAGCTCTGTGCCATCGGGCGACCACACCGGGCTGGTCCTTCGCGCAGTTGCGCTCGCGAGCAATAGCTGCGCACGCTTGTCGAGCATCGAATAGGCCCAGATCTCCTCTTGCTCGCCGCGCTGTGTCCGATAGGCGAGCTGGCGGCCGTCGTCCGAAACATCGACATCCCGATCGTTGGCGTTGCCGGGCGTCACTGGTTCGAGCGAACCGGTGAGCTGGCCGGTTCTGCTGTCAAATGGTTGGGACCAGACGCGATTCTGTGCAGTAAGGGAGGTGAAAGCCAGGCTGGTGCCGTCCGGCGAGAGCGCGAGGTGGACGTTGTCTGTGGTGCCGAGGGACAGGCGATCAGGTCCAGAGACCCACGACTTGGTCTTCGGGTCCACGCCGATGCGCCAAAGGCTTCGCACCTCTTGCTGACGGCCTTCGAAGTAGAGAAAGCTCCCGGTTGGGGACCACGCGAAATTGCCCAGCGTCACCGACTGGTTTTTTATCCGCTGCCACACGCCCGCGGCCACTTGCATCTCTTCGACAGCCCCGTCAGAGAGTCGCACGTTTAAGAACGACCACTCCGTGGGACGGAAGCGTCCCCAAAGCGACACGTGCTGTCCGTCCGGGCTCCAGTTCGCGTGCACGGCGTTGGCGTTCGAAACCTCACGAAGCTTCTTCATCCATTCGACGGCGACCTCTTTCGGCGCCTGGCCGGTCGCATCCGTAACGAACAACCACCGCGGACCGGTTCGCACGATCGAACTCGAGAAAAGAATGAGCTTGCCGTCGGGCGACCATCGCGGCTGGTACCCGAAGTTGGTGAGGCGCCTTGGTGTGCCGCCGGTCGCCGCCACAAGGAACAACCCGCCACCGTCGGCTTCGGACCGGAAGACGATCTGATCGCCGACCGGCGACCAGTGCGGTTGCCAGTCCTGCGCCTCCCCGGTGGTTACAGGGACTGGGGTTGGATCCGAGAGCGTTTGCACCCAGATGTCGGAGTTGCCCGATCGATCCGACGTGTAGGCGAGCGCGCGGCCGCCCGGCGACCACGTGGGCTCCCGTGAGAACGCAGAATCAAAGGTGAACTTACGCAGCGTCGGAGCAGACGACTCGCTCGGCTCCGGTCGCAGAAAGTACCAAGCGATGCCAAGCACGGCCAGCGTCATCGCTGAGCCGCGGAGCGTCACGGAGAGCCAACGCCTTCGTGGCCCATTTGAGTCAGTGGCCTGGGGGGCAGCCGCAAGCAACTCTGGGGGGACATCCGGCTCGCCGGATTGGGCCAGGGCTTGGCCGACGCCGTTGTCGCCGTGCAGGTCGTGGCCGTGCGGACCGTGGTTGAGCTCGGTCGGAAGGGCGGTGAGCTCGGTCACGTCCGCGACGAACTGATAACCCTTACCAGGAAGCGTGACGATGAAGTCGTGGTCTTCGCGCCGCTCGTTAAGGGCCCGCCGAATCAGGGAGATCTGCCGAAAAAGATTCGCGTCCAGGACGATCGAGTCTGGCCAGACATGTGTGAAGAACTCTTCCTTCGTCACCGCCCTGTGCCGATTGGCGACGAGAAAGGCGAGAACGTCGAACGTCTTGGCGGTCAGCGGGATCTGTTGGCCGTCGAGCCAGAGCTGGCGCTTGCCGAGGTCCACGACGAAAGGAGCGAAGGCGTAGCAACGGACCTTCGCCTGGCTGAGTCCTTCCATGGCAACCTGCTTTCTCCACAGCGTAGCCCCTAAGCCCAGCCCCCGCAAGCGCTCTCGCCGTTTCGTTCACGCCAATTTCGGGCGATTTTAGAACAAATCAGAATTATTTCACTGGAGTGGCAGACCGGCGCAGACCGTGTCGCTACTCTGCAGCCATTCAGGAAGTCCGCCACGACGGTCGCACGACGGCTCGCCGGGGGCTTCGTGTCCTGCCCAGCGGTCAAGTCGGCAGGAAGCGAGCCTCGAGTGGCGAAGCGTGGGTCTCATAGGAGTGGAGCATTCACAATGTCAGAGAACGGGTCGAATGTGTGGCGCTCAGGAACCTGGACGGTTGTGGCCGCCCTGGTGCTATGGGCCGCAGGACCTGCCTTCGCACAGGTCACGACAGGAACCATCGCCGGTAAGGTGGCTGATGCCCAGGGCGGGGCGATTCCCGGCGTGGTCGTCACGGTCACCAGCGAGAGCCGCAATACGCTGCTGGCCACAGTCACTACCGACGCTTCGGGCGACTTCGTCGTCCCAAACGTGACGGCGGATACGTACACCCTTGACGCCAAGATCACCGGCTTCAGACCGGCCAAGCGCGCCGGCGTTAGCGTCAGTGGCGGTCAGCGTGTCGTGCTGCCGACCTTGACCCTGGAAGTCGGGGGTCTCGATGAAACGGTTCAGGTGGTCGCCGAGGCAACGCTCCTGCAGGCGCAGAGCGGTGAGCGATCCTTTACGGTCACCTCCATTGACATGACCAATCTCCCGATCTCGGGTCGCAACTTCGCGAGCTTCGCGGCCATGGCGCCCGGCGTGTCCGGCACGCAGCGCATCGGCGGCGGCGGTACGACCGCGGTGTCCATTGATGGCGTCGCGTCGGTCGACATGGGGAACAACAGTCAGCTCCTGCAGCTGAATCCTGACGCGATTTCTGAAGTCCGCGTGCTCACCTCCGGATATCAGGCGGAGTTCGGCCGCGCGAGCGGTGTGCAGATCACCGCCGTGACGAAGAGCGGCTCGAACCAGTTCCGCGGCTCGGCCTACTCCATCCTCGAGCGCTCAGACTGGAACTCGGTCAGCTGGGCTAACCAGAAGAACGGTGTCTTGCCAGGCGTCAACAACACCGACACGTACGGATACACGGTTGGCGGACCGGTTGGTCGTGCCGGCGGCGCCAACAAGCTGTTTTTCTTCTATAGCCACGAGTATCGTCCGAGTAAGTCTGGTGGCGTGACGCAGCGGTTGCGGCTGCCGACGACCGACGAAATCAACGGTGACTTCCGGCAGTCGACCGACAACAACGGCAACCTGATCACGCTGCGGGCCCCGTACGCGTCGGGCATCGTGCCGACCAACACCAACTGCGGCAGCGTGGCCGCTCCGATGCCTTGCCAGAACATCCTGGCCTGGTGGCGGAACACGGTCGGCGCCCTGCCGAACATTTCGCAATCGGATGTCATCGCCGGGAAGCTGAACTACAACTACGAGACGACGTCGCCCGTTCTGGACAGCCTGCTGCATCAGCCGATGCTCCGGCTTGACTATCAGTTCTCTCAGAACCTGCGCGTGAGCGGACGCTACACGGGGCAACGGGCCACGGTTCAGGTCACGCCTGGCGCGGCGCTACCAGGCTTTAACGACACGCTGCAGCCGTCGCGGGCGATCAATCAATACGGCGTAACGGTGAACTACAGCATCAACTCGAGCACCTTCCTCGAAGCGACCTGGGGCGGCGGGTCGAACTACGTCGGCGCCGTTCCCGTGAGTCCGTTCTCGGATCGTCGGAACGCAGCCAACGGCATGGCCAATTTCCCGTTCATCTTCAATCAGGACGGCATTCCGATGCAGGCGGGCTACAACCGCGACACGTCGGCCGGTGCCGGTGCGCCCTGGCTGGATACCGCCACGAACAGGATCTATCTGCCGCCTGTGTTCAGCTTCGGCAGCCTCGTGGCGAACGCGCCGCCGAACATTACCTATCCCGAGTTCCTCACGCCGAGCCACACGTACGAAACCGTCGCCACCCTGACGAAGGTGGCGGGACGACACACGTTCAAGGCCGGCTTCTACCACTACCACAGCCTGAAGCCGCAGCATCGCGGCGGTCCGAGCGCAACCGGCGGCACCACCGGTGACCAGATGGCCTTCCATGGCCGCCTGAACATGGGACAGGACACCAGCAATCCGTTCGACAGCGGCTTCGGCTATGCGAATGCGTTGCTCGGCGTCTTCTCCACCTACAACCAGCAGTCCCAGTTCGTCGAGGGCAACTTCGTCGCCAACAACGTCGAGGGATACGTGCAGGACAACTGGCGGGTCACGAATCGGCTGACGCTCGACTACGGTCTGCGAATCGTACACATGCAGCCTCAGTACGATACGCGGCTGCAGTCGTCAAACTTTTTCGTCGACAAGTGGTTCCTCGGCAGCGCACCCCTGCTCTACGTGCCAGGCTGTGCGGTCGCAGCGAGTCCGTGCCCGCAGAATCAGCGGCAGGCGATGCGGCCAGATACGGGCCAACTGCTCGGGGCCAACACGGCGTTTGCGATCGGCACGGTCGTGATCGGCACCGGCGACGAATCGAACGGCGTTCGGCTGGCCGGTCAGGACGGCAATTCCCGGTACAATTACGTGTGGCCGACCGTTGGGTGGGCGCCGCGCACCGGCGTGGCCTACGACCTGACGGGGAACCAGAAAGTGGTCCTGCGCGGTGGCTACGGCCTCTTCTTCGACAGGCCGAGCGGTAACACGGTCCTGAACCAGATCGGTAACCCGCCCTTCGTCGACAGCCCGGTCCTGCGGTGGTCGACGCTAGCCAACGTCGCGCAGTCTGGCCTCGGCGCGGGATTGGTGACCAAGGGGACGGGAGCGCTCACCACGTTCCAGCACGATGCGCCATTGCCCAAGTCAGCGCAGTGGAACGCAGGGGTGCAGCTGGCGCTGCCGTGGTCGTCGTCCCTCGACGTGTCGTACGTCGGGCAGCGCGCTTGGGAAACGCTGCGGAACGTCGACATCAACAGCATCGATCTCGGCGTAGCATTCCTGCCGGGCAGTCAGGACCCCACTCAGGCGGCGACAGTCAACGGCTCGACGGCAGTGGCCGATCTGATGCGGCCGTACCGTGGACTGAGCACCATCCAGCAGAACACGGCGGATAACTGGAACACCTTCCATTCGATTCAGCTGTTGTTCAATCGGCGATTCCAGAAGGGATTCTCCTTCGGTCTGATCGATACCTGGACGTTGAGCAATACGTCCGCCGTCGCGCCGCGTCTCGAGCACTTTGTGGATTCCGGAGGCCAGGTTCGGTACCGTGAACGCGCCGATCAGGCCCGTGCGCAGGAGCTCCTCGGCAATGCGGGAATCGCGTCTCATCAGGGCCGCGCCAACGTGGTCTGGGACACCCCGGACTATCGCAGTGCCACAATGGCCGGCCGGATTGTTGGAGCTGTGGTCAACAACTGGCTGGTCTCCGGCTTGTTGACGTTCGCCACGGGCACGCCGTACAGCCTGGGCTATAGCTACAACCAGGCCGGTGCACCCGTCAACATTTCCGGTTCGCCGAACTTCAGCCCTCGTCCCATCCTTCTTCAGCCCGGCAACCTCGGTGCCGGCTGCTCGAGCGACCAGTACTCGCAGTTCAACAACCGCGTCGTCGCCGTCACCGGAGGCGTCGTGTCCGACGTCGTTCGTGGGCCAAGCGGCCCCGTCATCGTACCGGCCAGTGTCTCGGTGACGGGCGCGACGTACTCGGACGGGGCTTCGGATGCCCTTGAGTCAGGTGCGAACTACCTGACGGGGTGCCCGAGCGCAATCTTTGACCTGTCGCTGGTTCGGGAGGTCCGCCTTGGCGGCGGCAGGACCGTTTCCTTCCGTGTCGAAGCATTCAATCTCTTCGACACGGTTGTCTTCACAGGTCGAAACACGACGCTTGCCCTTAACAGCCCGACCAATCCGACCATGCGCGAAGCACAGTTCAATCCCGATGGGACTGTTGTCGCAACTCGTCTGAAGCCGCAGGATGCCGGCTTTGGAGCCGTCACGGGCGCAGCCGCGCTCCGGACCGTTCGCGTGCAGGTTCGCTTCTCGTTCTAACGCACACGTCAGCCACCAGGGCGCGAAGTCTGGTGGCTGACGTGTTTCTCGCAATGGGGTACCTGTGACACAACCCGACTCTTGCGGCGAGACTCGGTAGGCGGACGATGAGGTCCTGTCGTCAGCAGTTCGCGTTGCGGCTCGCCGGGTGTCTCGCCGTCTGTGCCTCAGTGGGTCTCGATGCTGGTCAGGCGCCAGCCGCGCGAGGCCAGGCCGCTCAGCCGGACCCGGCCGCTCTCTCGGTCGTGCAGCAACTCGCAATCAGCCGCGAGATGGCAATCCCGCCGACGATCACGGCGGCACACGCGGCGGCGACATCGGCGCTCGTGCGCGCATCCCTCACGCTGCCGGTGAACCAAGCGGATATCGCGGCGAAGGCGAACGCTCTTGCTGACGCCGAGCTTGCCCTGGCGCAGGCGCGTTCAGCCGCCTTCGAACGCGTGCAACGGTCTCTGCAGCCCCTGAACTCGGCGCAAATCGCCGCCTACGGACGGACGGTCGGCCGGGGGCCGGCGACTGTTCCTCCGAACTGGGAGAGCGTCTACTCGAACAACACGGGCTTCACACCCCTCTTCGACGGCAAGACCCTCAACGGTTGGCGCAGTGAAGCAGGGAAGTGGGACGTTCAAGATGGCTCCCTTCATCGGCATCAGACCTTGGAGCCGAAGAACTTCGTCGATTTCGGGCAGTACCACATCTACTACGACGAAGTCTTCTCTGACTTCGACCTGAAGGTGGAGTTCAAGATCCGGAGCGGCAATGGCGGCATCCAATATCGATCGCGCCTCGAGACCGGATTGCGCGCACAGCCCGGAGAGCCGACTAGAGTCGCCGGTGGCGGCGGAGCCGGCGGTGTAGCCATTCCCTTGCGCAATGTCGCGGCCGCCATCGCTGACCCGATCGGCAAGCCGCTCCCGGCGAACATCAACACGCTCGACGACGCACTCGGGGCGGGACTGCTGCCCAAAGGGCCGCTCTACGGCAACGGCACCGGTCATCCGTGGCAGGTCAGCGGCTATCAGTTCGACATCTTCGCGACGCCGGACGGCAACACGGGCGGCTTCTACGAGGGTCAGGGCCGGGGCACTCTGGCGAACTCCGGAGAAGTGCTCTACCTCTCTGCCGATCCTACGACGAACACATCCCTCCGCACGATCATCGGGCGGGCCTCGGATGTCACCACACCGCAGTACTACAAGGCCGGCGATTGGAATCAGGCCGAAATCATCGTCCGCGGCAACACCCTCGTCCACATGCTCAATGGTCGGGTGTTCTGTGTCGTGATTGATGACGACGCATCGCGTCGGGCGCTCAAGGGCATTATCTCGCTCCAGCTCGAAGGACCTGCGGACAACGAGATTTGGTACCGCAACATCTGGTTGAAAAAACTGTGATCAACAGCACCATGCCATTCACCCGCTTTCGAAAGCTGAGGATCTCCGCGAGCGTCATCGTGGTCGTGACGACGGCGGCGCTGCTCGTGCGAGCACAGTCGACGACCGATCGGCCCGACGCCACACGGTTCACCCGTTCCGTTCTGCTGGACGGCTTGAGCGAACCGATGGAAATCGAGTTCGACGACGCGGGGCGGGTTTACTGGAGCGAACGCGTGAATCGGACAATTCGCCGTCTCGACGAGCGGACGGGCACCTTGGATTCACTCGGGACGATCCCGGCAGAAACAGAAGCCGAAACCGGGGTGATCGGGTTTGTCCTCGCACCCGATTTCAGCAAGAGCAAGCACCTCTACGTGAACTACGCCGGCCCCGTCACGCCGCGCGAGATGCGCCTGTCGCGTTTCACCCTCGGCGCCAACGATCAGATCGACCTCGCGTCCGAGAAGATCATGCTGAGGTGGTTTTGGGAACCCGCGACGCACATGGGTGGAGGGATGACGTGGGACGCGCAGGGCAACCTCTACCTGGCGACTGGCGACGACACAGGAGCCGGCCAATATTCCTCCGGGCTGGGACCGACCGGCGCCGACTCCAGTCGGACGGCCAGCAACACGAACGATTATCGCGGGAAGATTCTTCGGATCCACCCGGAACCCGCCGGGTCGTACACCATTCCGCAAGGAAATCTGTTTCCATCGGGCACGCCGCAAACCAAGCCTGAGATCTTCAGCATGGGCAACCGGAATCCGTGGCGGTTGTCCGTTGACTCCGCGACCGGGTACTTGCACTGGGGCGAGGTGGGGCCCGATGGCGGCGTCGATTCTCCAAACGGCGACCCGCGCGGGTACGACGAGTTCAACATCGCGCATCGCGCCGCCAACTTCGGCTGGCCCTACCAGATTGGCTACAACCTCGGTTACCGCAACTACGACCATAAGACGGGGCAGTTCGGCCCACCGATGGAACCTGCCCGCCCGATCAACTCATCCCCTCGTAATACTGGCCTCCTTGAATTACCGGCCGCTGTTCCGGCGGCCCTCGCCTATCCCTACGCCATTTCCGAGGAGTTCCCTCAACTGAACGGCGGTGGCCGGATGGCGGTCGGAGGACCTGTCTACAGGGCGGCGAAGCACCGCGCGGCGGCCCGGCCGTGGCCGGCGTTTTTCGAGGGTAGGTGGATCATCGGCGACTTCGTGCGCAACTGGATCATGGTCGCAACCCTGAATCAGGACCGGACGAAGGTCACGTCACTCGAGCGGTTGGTGCCCGACGAGCGGTTCAACAGCATCATGGATCTCGATTTTGGTCCGAATGGTGATCTGTACGTTCTCGAGTACGGCCACCAGGGCGTCGCCGCCAACAGCGGCGCGCGTCTGTCGAAGATCGTGTTCAATGCCGGCAACCGTGCCCCGCGCGTCGTCGCATCGGCCGATCGCACTTCAGGCGCGTTGCCATTCCAGGTCCAGCTTTCTTCGAAAGGGACGATCGATCACGACGCGGATCCGCTGCGGTATGAGTGGATCGTCACACCTGCCGCGGGCAACGGCGACCAGCGATTCACCCAGCGATTCACGACCAGCGATCCTCGTGTCACGCTGAATCGACCGGGAACCTTTCAGGTCGCGTTGACGGTCACTGATGCGGCAGGCCTGACTGGATCAGCGTCTCTGTCCCTCGTGGCTGGAAACGAGCCGCCGCAGGTGCGTCTCGAGCTGACGCAGGGCAACCGAACGTTCTTCATGCCGGGCCAGCCCGTTTCGTATCGCGCTGTCGTGAGCGATCGAGAGGACAAGGTGATCCCAGACGATCGTGTCTTTGTGACTGCTGAATACGTGCCGTCTGGCCTCACGCCAGCAAATCTCATTGCGACGCCGGATGCGCTTCGTCCAGGCGTGTCATTCCGACACCTCTCGGCCATGGCCCGGATCGCTGCGAGCGATTGCCGAGCGTGTCACCAGCCCGACGTAAGAACGATTGGACCGTCATTCCGCGAAATCTCGCTCCGGTACAAGGACGACCCCTCGGCGCGACCGCTGTTGGCGGCCAAAGTGATCGCCGGAGGCTCCGGCGTGTGGGGCCCGGTGGCGATGGCGGCGCATCCCGACCTGACTCAGATCGGGTCACTATCGATGATCGACTACATCCTCAGCACTGCCGACGCGAGCCGCGCACCGGAGCGGCTGCCGTCGAGGGGTCTCTATCGCGGCGGCAGCGAGGGCGTACTGCAGTCGCAGCAGGCTGCCATGGTGGCGCTCAACGCGTCGGTTTCACAGTTGCAGGCCGCGGCCGCCGCAGCGCGGACGGCTCTCCTGACGGCCAGCCTGACCTTGCCGGCCGACCCGTCGAACATGGAGAAGCAAGCCGCTGCACTCGCGGCTGCTGAACAGGCGCTGGCTGTTGCACGAGCCGACGCGTTGACGAGACTCCAGGCGAGCGAGACGCGCCTGACCGCTGAGCAGGTCCAGACCTTGGTGCAGCAGGCGGCGGGGACAGCTGCCCCGGCCGGTCGTGGAGGGGGTGCGGGAACGCCTCGCGGGGCCTTTGTGTTACGGGCGTCGTACGAAGACCGAGGGGCCAACGGTGTAGCTCCGATCGTGGCCGGGGACATCGTGTTGTTGCGTCCGCAGGTGCTCAGGCCCGAGGAAGCCGAGGTGCGGTCGCCTGGAATCACGTTCACGCCTTCTCGGGATCCCGGCTTTTTCATCGTCGACCACGGGGCGTACATCGGCTACAGGGGGCTGGATCTCACCGGCGTGGACCGCATCGAGGTATCGGCCGTGACGGCGTTCTACAACTGGCCGGTGATGCAGGGGGCAGATGTCGAAGCGAGGCTGGGTTCTCCGACCGGTCGTCTCCTCGGGACCTTCAGCATCTATCCGGGTGGCGGTGGTGGGCGCGGCGGAACACAGGCCCCGCCACCAGTTTCCGCACCGGTGCCCGCGGGCATCTCAGGCATTCATGACGTCTACTTTGTCTTCGTCAATTCCAAGGCGAAGCCTGGCAATCAGCTCATGCTGGTTCACAACGTTGCGTTCCGGTCGTAGGGCCACTTCGTTAAACCAACTGGACGAGAACATGATCAAGACCAATTGGAAAGTGCAGATTCCGTTCGTCTCGGCTGCCGTTGTTTTGGCGGCCAGTTACGTCGCGTCCGGGGCCCAAGCGCCGACCCCAGCTCCGCCACCGGCTCCCACGACCGTGCCGGCCGTCCAAGGCGGAGGAGGGCGCGGACGCGGCGGACTCCCAGGGGCAACACCTGAGCAGCTTCAGGCTGTAACCGACATGAACGCCACGCTCAGCCCTTTGATCGGAGCCGTGGCAACTGCTCGGACGGAATTGGCCACCGTCACATTTGCTGCCACGCCGGATACGAAGGCGATGGCTGTTGCAGTTGAAAAGGTCCGGACCGCCGAGTTGACGCTCGCGCTCGGGCGGGCCGCAGAGTTCGCGAAGCTCCAGGCTGGACCGTACCGCCTCAACGCGGAACAGGTCAGTGCGCTCGTCGCGGCCGGGGGCGTGGTCGCCCCGGGTCGTCGGGGCGCTCCTGCTCCGGTGGCTCCTGCCGCCCCGCCGCAACTGATAGGCCGGGCTGGGCGCGGATACTAGCCCTCAAAAGTTCACAGACCGAAGGATCCGGCGATGGACTGGAAGAGCCGTGCAGCGTTTGTCGGCCTCGTCGGAGGCATCCTGTCAACGAGCGTCGTTCCATTTGCCCAGCGTGGAGGCGAGGGTGGTACCCCGTCGCTGCCCAACGTACAGGTCTCAGCGCCTTCGCCTCCGACCGGTCCGCAACCGGACCCGGCGGCGGTGGCTCGGGGAACGGTGCTGTACGAGAAGATCTTGAATTGCGCGGCGTGCCATGGCTTGACCGGTCGTGGTGGTCCGAGCAACGGATCGGACCTCACGTTGTCAGCGCTGGCCATGCAGTCTGACAACGGTCTCGCGCTTGCGGCCTTCATACGAGTTGGCCGGCCCGAGAAGGGCATGCCACCGGTCGGTACACCGCTGACGGAGCAGGACGCGGCGGATCTGTCTGCCAAACTTCGTTCGCTCGGATTCGCAGCTGCGCCTGTGGCCGCCGGGGCGGGTCGAGGCGGCCCGCCGCTTCCGGCTGCGCTCGCCGGTCAGAATCTGTCGATCATCGTCGGCGATCCCGTGCTTGGGAAGCGGTACTTCGAAGGCTCTGTCGGAAAGTGTTCAACATGCCATGCAGTACGTGACGGCGAAGCCAAGTCTGCCACGAGCCTGGCCCACATCGCGACGAAATACGCCGATCCGAAGCTGATGCAGAACGCGATGTTGATCAACCGCGGCCTCAACTGGTCGCCGCGGACCAACAGAGACGTCACGGCAACGATTACCTACGCGGATGGCCGGATCCTCAAGGGGTACCTCACGAGCGTGTCCGACTTCAAAGTTGTGATCCGCGACGACACCGAGCGTGAGTCCGAGATCGTTCGCAAGGATGGTGATCCGAAGGTCGTACTGACCGATCGACTTCAGCATCATCTCGACTTGCTCGCGATCTACATGGACAACGACGTCCACAATCTGACTGCGTACCTGGCGACACTCAAATGACCAGAATCCGTGTCTCAGTCATTTCCGCTTGGGCCGTGCTCTCCGCCGCGGCGCTGGCACAGGTGCCTGCCGCGCCTCCGCCGGCCGCGATCACGCCGCCGGCCCGGCCGAATCAGCGCATCTCGGTTCGTCCCGTCACCCACGAGGACCTGACGAAGCCGGCGGGAGCCGATTGGCTGACGTATCACGGTTCCTACGAAGGGACGCACTACACGACGCTCACGCAAGTCGACGGCAGAACCGTCGGCCGCTTGCAGCGCGCCTGGGTCAGCGACACCGATCCCGCCGCGACGCCCGCCGGTCGCGCTGGCGGTGGCGGAGGTGGCGGCCGAGCGGGCGGGCGAGGCGCTGCGCCCGCCGCACCAGTCACACCGGTCCTGCCGGGACGCACCGGCGTGGGCCGCGTCGGTGGCCGTACCGGAACGATTGCCGCCGGGCCGATCGTGCGCGATGGCGTGATCTTCTATACCACCGGTGTGAACGCGTACGCCGTCGACGGGCGGACGGGGCGGCAGCTCTGGCACTACGTCGCGCGCAGCAGCGGCGGGCTCAGCAATCGCGGACTGGCGATCGCCAATGACACGATTTTCATGATGGCCAATGGCGGGCTGACCGCGCTCGACGTCGCCACGGGAGCGGAACGTTGGGTGAAGGAACTGGAGGGGCCTGTCCCCGCCACCGCGCCGTTCGTCGTGCGTGACCACGTGTATGTCGGCGTCGGCAGCGACGCCGGGGTCGCGCGCTCCTGGCTCGAGTCGCGCAACGCGCGGACCGGCGAACGCGAGTGGATTTGGTACACGATTCCGAAGGAAGGCGAGTTCGGCTTCAACACCTGGCCGTCGGAGGCGGAAGCCGGTCGCGGGCAGGGCACTCCGTGGCAGGCGCCGGCCTACGATGCGGAGCGGAATCTCCTGATTTTCGGCACCGGCAATCCTGATCCCATCAAAGACAATCGCACGCGTCCCGGCGACAACCTGTTCACCGATTGCACGGTGGCCCTCGACGCCGACACCGGGAAGCTCCTCTGGTATTTCCAAGCGACACCCAACGACGATCACGACTACGACAACAATCAGTCGATGTCGCTCGCGACGATTCGGATAAATGGCGCAGAGCGAAAAGTCGTGACCTGGATCTCGCGCAACGGCTACTTCTTCACGGTCGATCGCGCGACCGGCGAGAACATCACGACGGCGAAGATCTTTCCCAACACGAACTGGGCGCAGGATCGCATCCGTTCGAGCGGGACGCCCGAACCGAATCGCAACAAGGCTTCGCAGCGCGGCGGCGCCCTGTTGTCGCCTGGATCGGAAGGCGTGGTCAACTATCCCGCGCAAAGCTTCAGCCCGGCAACGGGCCTGCACTACAGCAACGTCGTGAACAACTACAGTCCCTTCTACTGGTCGGGTGAGACGTTCCTCGGCACGTTCAAGAACTCGCTCCGTGCGACCGATCCGGCCACAGGCAAAGCGGTGTGGCAGCACGACTACCTGGAACCGAACGGCATCAATTCCCGCTATGCGAGCGTGCTGTCGACTGCGACCGGGCTTCTCTTCAGCGGCGACGTCTCGGGCAACTTCATCGCGTTCGAGGGTCGCACGGGCAAGATCCTCTGGCACGACGAACTGCCGGAAGCTTCACTGACCGGCGTGCCCGTCAGCTACGCGATCGACGGCGTCCAGTACATCGCCGTGCCGAGCGGCAGCAAGGTCATCGCTTACCGGCTGCCGTAGGGGCCGCGCGCGCTGTTTTTCGCCGAAAGGGCGATCGGAAGGCCGATGCACCACTTCTCGTCGTACGGTCGACTGCGTCGTGTGGCGCTCATCTATGACGCCTCCCGCGCCTTCGACGTCAAGGTCATGGCCGGCGCAGCAGCTTGCCTGCAGCGGAACGGCCAGCACGCCGTCCTGTTGTCAGGCCAGCCGTCAGCCCGCGAGTTCCTGTCGCAATTGTCTCGGTGGCCGGGTGACGGCGTAATCGCTAACTTCGACGACCAGGCCACCAAAGAGGCCGTAACGCGATCGGGCCTTCCGGCTGTAGGCTTCGGGCGGGCCGCGTCGTCCCACGATCGCGTCTCTGGAATCTCGTACTTTCATACGGACAACGACGCCATCGCGAGGCAGGCTGCGGATCATTTTTACGCGCGAGGGGTTCGCTCAATGGCCTTCTCTGGCTATGAGGCGGCTGACAGCACCTGCTGGTCCCTGGAACGTGAACAAGCGTTCGCCGCTTGTGTCGCCGGACTCGGTCTCGACGTTGTGACCTTCCGTTCGCCGGCGGCTGATGAAACGGCGCTGGCTGGACACGACGCCCTGGTTGACTGGTTGCACGCGTTGCTGAAGCCAGCGGGAATTCTCGCTGCCGACGATGTTCGCGGGCGCGAGGTGCTCGCGGCCTGCCAGAGCTGTGGCCTGCGAGTTCCAGACGACGTCGCCGTCATCGGCGTCGACAACGACGAGTTGTTGTGCCAGCTCAGCACTCCGGCGCTGAGCAGCATCGACCCCGACAGCCGGAGGCTCGGTGCTAGGGCAGCTGGCATGTTGAACCAAGCCGTCAAAAGCGCGCCCGATGGGGCGTGTTTTCCGAGCGAGGGGCCCGTCTTGATTGAGCGCGACTCGACTGATCTGACGGCGATCGACGACCCGGTCCTGAGTAGCGCCATTCGGTTCATCCGAGAATCGGCCTCCAAGCAGGTCAATGTGACGAACGTCGCGCGCGCGGTGGGGGTGTCTCGTTCGACGCTGGAAGTGCGGGTTCGCGAGCGCCTGCGGTGTACGGTTCGTGACGTCATTCGCCGAGCGCACCTGCAGCGAGCCAGACGTCTAATCAAGGAGACGACGCTGCCTCTCAAACAGGTCGCGTCCGAGAGCGGGTTCGGCTCGGTGCAGCACATGACCATAACGTTCCGTAGGGTCTTCGGGCAGACCCCTGGAAGGTTCCGGCGCCTGGCGACCTGACGTCACCAGGCGTCGATGCCGGCTGATGGAGCGGTCCTGCGGCGGGGTTCGAGTCTCCGCGGCGCTCCACGGGATCTCCGGCCTTCTCGCAGGCGTTCGCCCCCACGCCGCGCGTTCGCTTGCTGACGTGCGACGCGCTGTCCACGACCCAGGAAAAATTCGCGTTCACCGTCTTCGAGCGGGCGTTCAAGGAGTGCGGCCTGCCGCAGGCGATCCGAACCGATAACGGCGTGCCGTTTGCCTCGCCGACGGCGCTCTATCGGCTGAGCAAGCTGGCGGTGTGGTGGCTGCGCCTCGGGATTCAGATCGAGCGGATTACTCCCGGCCATCCCGAGCAGAACGGGCGCCACGGCGCATGCATCAGAACGTCGGGGTGAGCCAGATCAGCGACGGATCTGGCTCGTCACCTTCATGCAGTACGATCTCGGCTACTTCGACGACGAGACCTGTAGGCTGGAGCCGATCGACAATCCTTCGGCCCGAACGTGTTACCTATGTCTCCGGAATAGACGTCACCCATGTGACAGGAATAGACCGATGTTTATTGGGCGGGATGCCGAGATTCGAACTCGGACCCCTTGACCCCCAGGGAGCGCGACACCACCTCGCCCAGCCAAGCGATCGGACTGACGCTGAAGAAGCGGCTCAGCGAGTCCTTCGACTTGCCGTCCCTCGGCGCAAGTCGCGCGCCGAGACGTTTGGCGTGTAGGCGAGCTCTTGCATCGCCGTCAGCACTCGTTGTCGAGTCTCTTCGTTCACGTTCACTGACCGATTCAGAACGCGCGAGACAGTCGCGGTGGAGACGCCGGCCAGTTCGGCCACCTCGCTCATCCTCGCGGGTGGTCGGCTGGCCGGCGACGAAGTCAGCGTCAGTCCCGACCGCTCCTCATCGCACGTGGAGACGCGAACGCGCCGCAATTGCCTCGCCATTTGCACAGCTATTCGCGTTGCTGCGAGCACTACTTTGCGGTTGTCGACTGGAGGAACGCGAGGAGCGAAGCCAGCTCCTGCACCGTCATGTTGTTGGCCAGTCCGGCAGGCATCATCGAGCCTTCGCTCACGTTCCGATTGGCGATCGCCGCCTTCTGAAGGATGGTCTCCACGCCAGCGAGATCACGGATGACCACTTCGTTCTGGCCCTCGCGGATCACGAAGCCGGAGAGCAGGCGGCCGTCAATCATCGTGAAGGCATTCGTCGCGAAGCCCTGTGCCACCTTCGCTGAAGGCCGGAGGATTGACTCGATCACTTCGGCCCGGCTGTAGCGCGTGAAGATGCCGCCGAGGTACGGGCCCTTCTCCGGCTCGTTGGCTTGCGTCGTGTGGCACGCCGAGCATGCCTGGCGAGTGAACAGCACGCGACCCGCCGCGACGTCACCGGTCATCGAGGCCAGACGCGTGGCAACCTCTTCGAACGGAACCGCTGAAACGAGCGGCCCCGCGCCTGGTGCCGGGGCGGCGGTCGCGGGCGCTGCCGCAGCGAGACGCTCCAATGCGAGCGCCACGCCCTCACGCACACGAGGATCGGTGGAGGTCTGAAGAGCGGTTACGCGGTCTCTGTACGTTACAGCGGCTGTCCGGCCCACCGCCCACACGGCGCTCACAGCGGTAGGCCCGTTCCAGGCGGCTTCGAGCGTTTTCCGAGCCTGGCCCCGCGCTGCGTCGATGACTTCCGGCGTGGGACCTCTTCCTCGGCCGCGGCCTCCCGCCGCGCCTCGGCCGGCCACTGCCGGTGGGTCCGCAGCCAGTCGCAATAGGACCGCGTATCCGAGCCGCTGCCGGGTCGGCGCGGCTGACGCGGCGAGCGTTTGGAACTGCGCCACGTTCGCGGCGTGTCCTGGCATTCCTATGAATTGAGTCCACGCCGAGTCCAGCGCCTCATCCAGCGTATTGTCGGTGGCGAGGGTCGCGAAGGCCTCGATCGCCCGCGACAAACCGTCTAGTCCCGTCGCAGACGCTAGCGAGTTCAAGGCGCTGACGCGCAATGCCGTATCGAGTTTTGAATCGGTCGCGGCACTGAGCAAGATCTCGCCCGAGGCCGGCGTCGGCGGACCCGCCGCCACGGCCAACTTCACGACGGATGCTCGAACAACCGGCGAGACTGCGGAGAGCCTCGTCAGCAGCTGTCCGGCCGCAGTATCCACGTCCAGGCGCACGTTGCCGACAAGAAGGCGCGCTGCCTGGTTGAAGTCCGCCCGGCTTCCAGCCAGGGCGTTGAGGAGTTCGGCGCCGCCGGACGTCAGGAGACGATTCCGTTCGAGGTCGGTGGTCAACTGCTTGCCGTCGGTTCGTGCGGCGCCCGCGGCCGGATCCTGGAGAAGCTCGCCGAGAAGCACCGCCTTGATTCTTGTGCTCTCGGTCCAGGCCACCGGGTCGTAGTAGGGGCCGGTCGTGTCGGGCCGCGTGCCCCACCATTCGCCGATCGTGCCCCGCCAGACGCCTTCGCGATAGTGCAGGCGGGCAAGCGCCTGAAGCACGCGGGCGCGACGGACGTCGTTCGTGTCGGGAAGTGCCGCGATGAGTCCGTTGACGACGGACGGGCGGTGGAGTTGCTGAAGCACTCGCAGGGCGCCCGCGGCGATTGGCTCTGATGGGCCGGTGACCGCCGCCAATGGAGCTTCGACCGCATCGAGCGCAACAAGTGTGTTGACGGCGACGTTGGAGATCACGATGTCCGGGTTCGCCGTGAGCGGCAGCAATGCGGCCGCGGCGGACGTCGCGCCCAGGCGCCGGAGGCCCGTGATCGCCTGGAGCTGCACGCGTGGATCAGGATCCTTCAGCGCGTCCACGAATATCGATTGCGGGACGTTGGTGAGTTCTCCTGGACGATCCGCCAGCGCGCGAAGCGCGAACGGCCGCATCGTTGCGTCCTTGGCCAGATTGACCAGGGCAGTCGCGGCGCTCGCGCCGCCGAGCTGCTTAAGGGTAAACAGCGCGGCCACCCGTCCCTGCAGTGCGCCCGTTTGCGCCTTGCGCTCGAGTAGCGATAGCCGGACGGTAGACGTCCCGCGGCGGAGCAGGACGGCTTGCGCCGCGCGAGCCTGCACCAGGCTGGTGCCCCCGATCACCTCGACGAGCCGCGCGTCTTCAGCCGCGTTCAGATCGATGACCGCTGTGGGCTTTGCGCCGTCGTGGGTCAGCCGCGCGATGTAGCCGACGCGGTCGGTGGAGTAGCGGAAGCCGCCGCCGGACCAGCTCGACGCGTACAGCCGTCCACTGCCGTCGACGGTCATGTCGGTCGGCCGCGGCACGCTCAGGAATGACTCCTCTTGAACGGCGAACGTCGCGCCTTTCGGCTGCAGCGGGTGGCGATAGATCATGTTGCGCCCGTAGTCGACCGAGTAGAGCGCGTCGCCGAAGGGGCCGGGGACGCTACCTTCAGCCACGTACAGCATGCCGGTGCCGGACCCGGTGCCGTAGTCGGCGAGGGGCGGTACGACTTCGTCGGAAAAGTTGCGGAACAACGTGGGATAGCCGAACGTGGCTCCCGACACGAAGTGGTAGAGCCGGATGTCGAACCCGCCCCCGTCGTTCGTGTTGCCGCGGGCAAAGAGGTTCAAATACGGATCCACTGCGACGTCGTAGTCGTTGCGCGTTCCCCGGGAATAAATCTCGAGCTCGGTGCCGTCGGGGCGGACACGGACGTTGCCGCCACCGCGCATCTGGATTTCGCGCCCGTCCACGCCAATGGCCTTGACGAAGCCGTAGTCGCCCACCGCGATGTACAGCCAGCCATCAATGCCCTGCTCCATCCCATTGGTCGTGTGGTCTGCGCCACGGAAAGTCAGGTCGAACCCGAGCCCGCGGATAAGCGTTTTGCGTTCCTCGGCCACGCCGTCACCATTCGCGTCTCGGAAGGCGGTCAGGAACGGTGGGTGCATGACAAAGAGGGTCTCGCCGTCGAACACCGCTCCACGAGGGCTGTCCATCGTCGCAAAGACCGAGTACTCGTCGGCCTGGCCGTTCTGGTCCTTGTCCACCAGCCGCAGCACGTAGCCCATGCCGGTGTCGGCCTGGAGGGAGCCGTTCCGATCGACGCACACAAAGACCACCCCGTCGTGCGTCGCGGTAACACAAGTGGGGTAGTTCACGATCGGAGGCGTCGCAAACGGTGTGATGGTGAAGCCCGCCGGCGCCTTCAGCGCCTTCGCAATGGCCGCCGCATCGTCAGGGCTGACGGCGAGCGAGCCGCGGGCTGGTGGAATCGGCGGCAGCTGTGGCGAAGGGGTTTGTTGCGCAGATACGACGAACGCACTCAGCCCGAGCGCCGCAAGCGCGACTGCGAAACGTGAAGAGCTCATATGGAAGCTGATGCTAGCAGTGGAATCTCCGACCTGACGGCACGCCGACTGTCTGTGAAAACATTTGTGGAAATCTATAAAGCCCGTCGTCCTCGCTACCGATCCCAGTTGATACGCTGGCGCTAGCCGCGGGCCTCGCGAGCCCCACGGGCGAAGAATCGACTGAAGCGCCGCTGAAGTGCCGTGCCGAAGGCCAGAATTTCGAAGAATTTCTAAAATTGCAGACGTTTGTGCAGACGGTGGACCTGTCCGCCTCCTAGAGTACCGTCATCTGCAGACAATGCGTTCGGGGGTAGGGAATGGCGCGTGACTCGGATTCGCACGGCTGGGCAGTCAGGGAGCTGACGCGTCGCGACCTACTGCTCGGCGCTGCCTCGGCGACGGGGCTCGGAGCCGTGGCTTGTGCGAGCTCAGATTCAGGTGCGGCTCCCGCCGCAGCGGCCGGAGGCGCAGCACAGGTGGTCACCAAGGGGAGAATTCGGCAATCGCTCGTGGCATGGACGTACACCGCGTTCGGGGACAAATGGGACCTCTCCGGCTTGATCAAGGCCGCCAAGGCCCTCGGTGTTCCCGCGCTAGACCTCCTCGGGCCAGAGGCGTGGCCGGCTATGCGCCAGGCGGGGCTCGTGTGCTCGGTGGCTGTGAACGGCATGCCGGCCCCGCCCTACCGCAAAGGGCTCAACAACCCTCGGTATCAGCCCGAGGTGATCGAACGAACAAGGCGGCGCATCTCTGAATGCTCCGCCGCGAAAGTCCCCGCGGTCATTGCGTTTACGGGGTTCAAGTGGCGGGATGCGGAAGACCCGGCGAGCGGCGAGATTCAAGCCGATGAGGGCAAGGCCGAGACCGTCAGGGGCTTGAAAGCCCTCGCGAAGGATGCCGAGCGTCACAACGTCACGATCGTCCTCGAACACTTGAACAGCCGCGTTGCGGGCGATGACTTCCGTGGCCACCCTGGCTACCAAGGCGACCGCATCGACTACTGCGCCGACATCATCCGGCAGGTCGGCTCATCGCACGTGAAACTCCTGTTCGACTTGTACCACGTGCAGATCATGGATGGCGATCTGATCGCGCGAATCAAAGAGTACGGCACCGATCTCATCGGCCATGTGCACACTGCAGGCGTGCCCGGGCGACGGGAGCTCGATGACTCGCAGGAGATGCAGTATGCGCCGCTGATGAAGGCGCTGCTCGATGTCGGGTATGCCGGCTACGTGGGGCAGGAGTTCATTCCGACCCGCGACGCGATGGACGGACTTCGGCAGGCGGTCACTCTGTGCGACGTCTGAGTGAGGGCGTCGTCGTCGGTTAACGCTACGACTCAATTTGGAGCGAAACAATGACAAGGATCACGTCGTACGTGAGGGCAACCAGGCGCGTGACGCCGCTGTTCGCGATGCTCATCGCGGTCTGTGCCATTGGCAGCACAACAAACTACGGAGCGCAGGCGCCACAGGGTGTACCGGCCCAAGGCGCCCAACCCCCTGCGCCGGCGGGAGGAGGACGGCAGGGTGGTCCGGGTCCTTTTGCCGGGCAGACACCGATCAACGCGCTCATCGTCAGCGGCGGCTGCTGCCATGACTATGCCGCACAGAACAAGATCCTCGTCGACCTGATCAATCCCCTGATGCCAGTCAACTGGGCGATCGTGCATGGCATGACCCAGATCGTGGACTCGACCAAGCACTCGCTGAACCTTTTTGAAAACCCCGATTGGGCCAAAGGCTACGACATCGTCATTCACAACGAATGCTGGGCCAACCACGAGCTCTCGTCGCGTGCCGTGCAGAACCTACAGAACGCGCATGGACCGGGCCGAGTAGCGGCCATGTACATTCATTGCGCGCTGCACTCATCGCGTTCGATGACGACCGATCCCTGGCGCGAACTGATCGGGATCACGAGCCGCCGGCACACGCGGGCTCACAACTTTGCGGTCAAGTGGGAGGAAGACCCCATCACTGTCGGCCTGCCGCCCTTCGTCACCCCCATCGACGAACTGTACGTGGTTGAGAAGCAGTGGCCGGGCGTCAAGGCGATCGCGACGACCGTCAATGCCGTCGACAACGGCGTCAACGGGCCGAACGAGAGCTATGCGGTGGCGTGGACCCAGCAATACAAGGGCGGCGGTCGGATCTTCGGCACGTCCATCGGACATGGCAATCCGACGTGGGAGACGAACCAGTTCAAGGAGCTGGTGATTCGTGGGTTCCGGTGGGCGCTCAACAAAGAGCCCATCGTCCTAACGCCAGCAGCTGCGCCCGCGCGGGGTCGAGGGACCGGCGCTCCCACCGCCGCACCAGCCGCAGCGAGTGCACCCGCAGCGGGACGCGGCGGTCAGTAGAAAACAGCTCGATCGCGCCCGTTCCTCATCACCTCGAGGTGATTCAGTGAAGAGACTTCTTCTCGCAGTCAGTTCTTCGATCGCCGCAGTCGCTGTGTCGACAGGCGCTGGAGCGCAGGGGCCAATCCCCGAGGGCTTCACGCGGATCTTCAACGGTCGGGACCTCACCGGCTGGCACATCAGCCGGACGACTCACCATGGTGCGACCGGTTCCTACACGGTGAGGGATGGGATCCTGTTCATGCAGCAACAGCCCTTCGGGCAGGGTGGGCTGCTCATGACCGACAAGACGTACAAGGACTTCGATCTCTATCTCGAGTTGAATCCAGACGCCGGATTCAACAGCGGCATTTTCTTGCGTTCTACCGAGAGCGGCTCCGCCTACCAGATTGAGGTGGTGGCGCCGGGGGACACCACCGCCAACTTGATCGGCGAGGGAATCCGCTTCAGTCAGCCCAAGTACATCGGTGAGAAGAAACCAGTCATGCCCGTGTGGAAGACCGGTGAGTGGAACTCCATGCGCATCCGAATGGTCGGAGAAGCGCCGCATGTCACCACGTGGGTCAACGGCACCCAACTCTATGAGCTGCAGATGCCGCAGAACGACCAGGTGGGTGGAGTCTACGGCGGAATGATCGGACTGCAGTTGCACTGGACCGCCGTGTATTCGCCTATTGCGGGCAACGGTACCGGCACCCGGCCATGGCAAGTGCAGCGCTATCGGAACATCGCGATCAAGGAGCTCAACTGATGCGGACCCACTATCTTGGCGTGGCTGTTCTTCTCATAGGCCTGACAGTCGGGTCGCTGGAAGCCCAGGACCGCAACTACAAGAACAGTGTTGGCATGGAGTTCGTGCTGATTCAGCCGGGTACGTTCACACTCGGACGGTTCCAGCCGCCTTACGCCAAACCACCCGATCCGAATGCGCCCATTCCGCCACCGCCCGGTGCCGGACAGACGATCGGCGCAGGCCTGTTTGCACAGGCCGATGCCAATCGCGATCAAAGAGTCACCCGCGGGGAGGTTGTCACCGTGGTGAACGCTTGGTTCGATCAGCTCGACCCGACCACGACGGGCCGTCTCAGCCAGGAGGACTTTGGGACGCGGTTCGCGACGATTCAGGGACAGCTCGCCGGCGCCGGTGCGGCTCGCGGCGCCGACGCGGCCGGCGGTGGAGGTGGCTTCGGTCGCGGGGGTGGACGGGGTGGCCAAATCGCCCCCGTGCTCTTCACTGCTGTCGACGTCAACCGCGATGGCGCGGTGACTCGCGATGAGCTCACTGGCCGCTTTGCCAGCTGGTTCGATGCATGGGAAGCCGGCAAGTCCGGCGCCGTCACGTCAGAGCAGTTGATTGCAGGACTCAATACGGCCCTGCCGCTTCCGGCCGGTGGTGGAGGACGAGGCACCCCTTTGACCGCCGAGCAGTATCGCGTGATCGAGCAGGCAGCTCTGAAGGATTCTCGGCAGGGGTTCCCCGTGACGATTAATCGAACGTTCTACATCGGCACCTACGAAGTCACGCAGGCGCAGTACAGACAAGTGATGGGCGTCAATCCGTCCTTTTGGCAGGGCGCGAAGGTTGCGGGAGCGTCCGACTCTCACCCGGCCGATAGCGTGACGTGGGACGCCGCGCAGGCGTTCGTGCGGAGACTGAACCAGATGGAGAAGACCGACGTGTATCGGCTACCGACCGAGTTCGAATGGGAGTATGCCGCGCGCGCCGGCGCGACGGACGACATCTCTTGGAATGATATTAGGCAGCAAGCCTGGAACGCGCGAACCAGCACTCAGCCAGTCGGCAAGATGAAGCCAAACGCTTGGGATCTGTACGACACGCTAGGCAACGTTTGGGAATGGGTGCAGGATTTTTACAACGAAAAGGTCTTCGCCGACCCGACTCCGCCGCGCTCGGGAAGGGAGCACGTTCTCAAGGGCGGTGGTTTCTTGGCTGACGTCAAGAACCTCACGTACATGACACATGGTGCTGGGCCCGGAAACAAGTTTGACGTTGGCTTCCGGATCGTTCGCGAAGTTCGGTGACAACACTCCGCCAAGGACCCTGGAATGGATTTGCGTTCGTCTAAAGTGTGTCGCTGGCGGCCCCGGTGGTCGCAGTCGCAGGGGCCGTCTCGGGGGCTTCATCGCTGCTGGCGCACAGGCCCGGCGGCAATCACCCTCCAGCCTTCCGCTGTCGCAGAACTGTCGCAAAACCCCTCTTGTTGACCCGCTTGGAGATAGCTCTGAGCGAAAAGCAGATTCCCCAAGTTGTTGAAAACAATGAAAGTCGAACTGACGGAATGGAGCCGTTGGAGCGGGCGTTCGTTCGCCCAAGGCAGGTGCGCTACCTGGCTGCGCTACGCCCGACCCGCCCTCAATCTTAGTTGATCGCGGGTCGACACCCGAGCCGCCCGAAAATGGCTCGCCGCCCTACGCCGGCCTTGCGGCGCGCCGCAGCAGGACTGCTAGCGACACCCCGAGCTGGAGCACGATCGCCGAGACGTACCAGATCAGTTCCCGTCCGGGCAAGAGAAACGACGTGACGGTCAGCGCCGCAACGATCAGCCGGCTCCGTGCCGATGCGGTCGGGTCGAGGACGTGCCGCAGCGTGAGGACGACGCACGCCACGGTCAGGACGAGACGATACGGCACAGAAGGACCCCTTCCCGACGTTTACGCGCTGCGATAGTCGAACGGCCCGACCGCCAGGTACTGGCCGCTGTGATCGTACGTGACGTCGCGTGTGACCTTGAAACGCGCAGACATGCCGAGGTCGGCACGCTTGACGATGATTCCCTGCGGAAGCACGAGGCCCGGATGGGATTCCGCGCCCGTGACGGGGTTTTTGATCGGCGCGCCTTCGATTTCGAGCACCTCACCGCAGCGAACGCGCGTGCGAATGCCGTCGAACGTGATCTCGTACGGTACAGGGTAAGGCCCGTGCACCGTCGGCCATGTCCAGGCGAGCACGCCCCAGGGCCCTCCGACCTGGCCGCCCATCAGGGTCTCGATCGCCGCGCGCTGACGGGAATCCGCGCGCTCGTCGATGAGTGTCAGCGCTACGCCGCCGCCCTCGTGAATCGCCCCGGGCCAGTTGACGTAGAGGGAGAAATTCAACCCATCGAGCGTCACGTCCTCGAACGACCCGCGCTCGACGTGCCAGGTCCAGCCGCCCTCGCACTTGCCGGTCGTCGGCCGCGCGTTGAAATTGCAGGGGCAGCCCCAGTCGCAGTTGCAGGAGATGACCGCCTGCCCGGTGAGGCTCCACGCCGGTGTCGTCATGCGCTCACCATAACCGATCGCGAGCGGCTAAGAACGCATGACGATCACGACGCCCCAGGCGACGAGCAGCACGCCACCGAGACGGCTCGGCCAGGCGCCGAGCCTGAGCTGCTTTTCGAGGAGGACGAACAGCGCGATCGCCGCGACCCAGAGCAGGTTCATGACGCCGCCGACGAAGAGCAGCGCCATGAGCATCCAGCAGCAGCCGACACAGTACGTTCCGTGACGTGCGCCCATGTCGAAGGCGCCACGCATACCGGCTTTCCAGTGGCGGGCCAGGAATTCGATCGGCGACTGGCAGTGCGCCAGGCAGGCCGCTTTGAGCGGCAGCCACTGATAGATGCCCGCGGCAATGAGGACCCCGGCCGCCACCAGACGCGAGTTCGTCGCCATGCCGGGAGACAAGAGCGTCGCTTTTCGCAGCAGTACTTGCGCAGCCGCGGCGAGACCGCTGAAGAGGGTCCAGACGAAGAGATACCCGCCGACGAACGCGACGCCGGAGACGCGCGCCGAGGCCTCGTCGCGGTGCCGGTACGAGCCGAGCACCACCAGCGCGACGGGTGCGGCCGATGCCAGCATCATGGCCGCCATCATGATCGCCCACATGAGCCAGAGGCTGCCCAGTTCGGCGACGAGCGAGGTCTCGCCGCCCGTCATCGTCATGCCCATCGCCGCGTGCATGGCGGCTTCGTCCGCCGCCGCGCTCATCGCCGATGCCATGCGGACGAGATAGGCCCACGCGAGGCCCGAGACGATGACGAGACCGAGCGCGAAGAACAGCCGATCGCGCCGGATGAGGTTCAACCGACCTGCGCGGTTCCGGCGAGACGACGCCCTGCGTTCATGATGCGCACATCCTCTCAGGCGCAGTTCCGACCGTCAAGGTGAGACTACCGCGCCGAACGTCTGCAGCGCTTTGCGGGCCCGGGCAAGTAAGAAGAGGGCAATGCAGGCGGTGACAACGGCTCGGTATGACCTCGTCATGAGTCGGAGTCCGTTGCTGTCACCTAACCGCCTGTCGTCTCGAAATATTCCTCGCGCGCGCCGCACGCGAGCCGTACGGGTGCTGTGCGGGCTCTGTGGGTGGAGGCGCGCCGCGGCGGATCTCACACTGGCAGTCATGACAGCCGACGAGCGGATGACCGCGTTTGTGACGGGCGCGGCGGGGTTTCTCGGCACCGAACTCGTCAGGGTCCTGCGCAGGCGAGGCCACCGCGTGTTCGGACTGACCCGGTCGATCGAGGGCGCGGAGCGCTTGCGCCGCAGCGGCGCGGTGCCCGTGATGGGCGACCTGTTGGAGTCCGGCCAGTGGCATGACGAAGCCGCCGCTGACTGGGTGTTCCACTTGACGCCGCACTGCACGACGCGCGGATCCGCGACTGCCGCCGCGCGGGTTTCGATGGACGGGCGGCTGCTTGACACGCTCGGCATGGCCGCGACGCGGCGGATCGTGTATGTCGCTGACGCCAGCTACTACGGAGCGACGGGTAGCCGCCCGATCACGGAAGATCGGCCGCCTCTGCCTTTCGCCCGCGGCCGCCGCCTGATGCCGGCGCTCACCCGACTCGACGGCTACATCGTCACGGGTCTGCCCGTCGTCACGGCGTTTCCGGGAGTCATCTACGGGAACGGTTCCTGGCTCCGGGAAGGCGTCATCGATCCGGTCATGGCGGACCGGCGCGTGCTGCGGCTTGGAAGCGCAGTGGCGTGGGTTTCGCCGATTCATGTCCACGACTGCGCCCGCGCGTTGGTACACCTCGCCGAGCACGGAGAAGCCGGCGCCCGATACTTCCTCGCCAACAGCCAGCCCATCCGGATGCGCGATTTTGCGCTCACGGTCGCCCGGCTCCTCCGTCGTCGTCTGCGGCTCTGGCGGTTGCCGGCGCCGGTGACTCGGCGCCTCGCCGATTCCGCCCTCACCGACTATCTGCGAGGCCATTCACTGTTCTCCAACATTCGCCTGCGCGGGACCGGATTCCGCTTCGCGTATCCGACGGTGGACGATGGGCTGCGCGAGATTCTCGAGGTGCCGCATGAGTAGCGCACTGTGTGAACTGCCGGTCGCCAGCGATGCTGTCGAGAGCTTCGACGACGTCGTCACGGTCCACCCACTGAACCGCTTGCCCGGTCGATATCGCGAATGGCTCGTCCGGCGCGAGCTGGAAGGCCTTTCGTATCGCGAGCTGTCTTCGGAGCTCGGCATTCCGCTCGGCATCGTCATGTCGGGGTTGTCTCGTGCGCGCCGGGCGTGCCGGCACACGCTGGCCGGCCGGCTCGGGCGACCCTGTCAGGGAGACCGCTTGTGATCGCGACGACGCCAATCGAGATCAGGCCCGCGCCAGTTTCTGGACTGCGTCTTCAACGCTATGGCATCGTCGGTCGCAGCCGCGCGATCGAGGAAACGCTCCGCCTGCTCGAGCTAGTGGCGGCCACGCGCAGCACCGTGTTGATCACCGGCGAGACCGGGACCGGCAAGGAGCTGGTGGCGCGCGCGATCCACCACTGCAGCACGCGGCGGCTTCAGCCGTTCGTCAAGGTGAACTGCGCCGCCATTCCCGAGACGTTGCTCGAATCAGAGCTCTTCGGCCACATGCGAGGGGCGTTCACCGACGCATCGAGCACGAAGAAAGGCAAGTTCTCGCTGGCGCACCGCGGATCCATCTTCCTCGACGAGATCGGTACGATGAGTGTCGGCCTCCAGGCGAAGCTGCTGCGCGTACTGCAGGAGCGCGAGATCGAACCGCTCGGGTCGGAGCGACCCGAGCAGGTGGACGTCCGCGTCATTGCCGCGACCAACTGCAACCTGCGCCAACTAGTGGACGAGGGCCGGTTCAAGGACGATCTCTACTATCGCCTACACGTCGTGCCGATCCACGTGCCCCCGCTTCGCGAGCGTCCGGAAGACATTCCGATGCTGGCCGACTACTTCGTGGAGAAGCACGCGCAGCGCAACGGGAAGTCAATCGAGTCGCTGGACGATGATGTGGTTCCCGCGCTCCAGGCGCACGGCTGGCCCGGTAACGTGCGTGAGCTCGAGAACACCATCGAGCGCGCCGTCGTCCTGACCACCGGCCCCGTGATTGCGCGTGGCACCGTGACATTCGACGTGTCGCCAGGCGCGGTGCCCGGTGCCGTGCCCTCGCTGAAGCTTCATCAGAACATCGAATGGATCGAACGGGAGACGCTGCGCCGTGCACTCGAGATCTCACGAAGCAAGAACCACGCGGCGCAGCTCATGGGCATCAGTCCACGGGCATTGTCCTACTACCTAGCGAAGTACACCGCGGGCGCCGCCGGATATTCCCGGACCAACGATGGAATACAAATCGCGGCGCGGAGGTTTCATACGCCGTGATGGTTCAGGATCTCTTCGAAGCGCATCTCACCGTGTCCGATCTGGATCGCGCCGTCGCCTTCTATCGAGACGTCGTCGGCCTGAAGCTGGCCCATTTGGCACCCGAGCGCGAGGCCGCGTTCTTCTGGGCAGGTGGCGCAGGCCGATCGGTACTGGGGCTGTGGGCGGCCGGCACGAGTCCCCAGCGCATGACGCTACATGTCGCGTTCCGGACGAGCCTCGCGGACGTCCTCGCGGCCCCACGTACCCTCAGCGCCGCGGGCATCACGCCGCTCGATTTCGACGGACGGGCGGCGGACCAGCCGGTCGTGCTTGCCTGGATGCCCGCGGCCTCGGTGTTCTTTCGCGATCCCGACGGCCACCTCCTGGAGTATGCGGCCATGCTCGACGATCGGCCGCGGCCCGAGTTCGGCGTCCTGCCGTGGCGCATGTGGGAGTTGCTCGCGGGATTGGCGCCGAGCCGCGAGCCCGCAGACGCCTCGCGATAACGGCGCCGCGCCGGACCGGTCAGCGGCGGTCTAGTGGCCGGCGTGATCGAGATCGTTCACCAGCGAATCGATGGAGGCGCTGCGTCCAGCTTCGTAGGCGCGCGTCCAGCGATCTTCGCCGAGTCGCGCCCGGGCCTCCCGCTCGGCACCCGCGCGCAGGTCGTGTGCGAGTTGATCGGCGACGGCAGCGCCTGTGTGGTCGGCGACCGCGTCACGCGCGCCCAGGATACGGGCCGCCCAGGCATCGTCGCCCTTGAGCACCGCGGCCGCCGCCAACGGCACCAGCGCGTGCACGAAGGCGAACCTGTCCTGAAGCTCGCGGATGCCCGCGAGGCTCTGTCGCAGCAGGGAGAGCGCCTCGTCCGCGTTGCCGTGCTGTACCGCCACGATCGCGCGGATGTACAGCCCGAGTGCGCGGAACCAGGGACCAGCGTGATGTAGCGCGGACGCCGATTGATCGACCAGTTGCACGGCGAGTTGGGCGTCGCCGGCCGCCAGAGCGATCCACGCCAGGCCGCTCAGCGCATTCCCCACGCCCCACGGGCTGTTCATCGCCGAGAACTCGCGGATGGCGTTCGTGAAATGCGCCCGCGCGGCGTCCAGATTGCCGCCGAGATGGTCGAGGTGTCCCAGCACGGTTTCCGCCAACGCGACGAGCGGCATGTCGCCGACGGCGCGGCTGAGCACCAGGCCCTCGCCGGTCGACACGCGGGCGCGCGCGAGCTCGGCCCGCGTGTAGAAGAGGACGCCGGCCGTCGTGAGCGTTTTTGCACGTGCGGCCGGTGACAGCGACGGCAAACCGAGAATCCGTTCGCACCACTGGATGCCTTCGGCGGCATGGCCGCGAATCAGCCAGAAAAACATCAGCTGTGCCGCGATTCCGGCGGCGTCGTCCGCGCGGTCGTGTTCGATCATCCACGTCAGCGCCGTGCGGTAGTTCTCGAGATCGCCTCGGACGCGGCTCAGCCATTCGGGCTGACCGGGCCCGATGAGTCCCTCGCCGGCGCGCGCCGCCTCGGCAAGGCAGTAGCGGGTCAAAGCCTCGCACGCGGCCTCTCGCTCGCCGGCGGCGGTCAGTTCGACCATCGCGTAAGCTCGGACGGTTTCGAGCATCTGATAGAGCGGACGCGTGGCGACGGTCGGCTCCGCGCGCAACAGCAGGCTCTTGTCGATCAGGGCGGCCGCGGCGCGCAACGTGGCGTCGGTCACCGACGGCGGGTTCGATGCATCGTTCAGCACGGCCGCCACGGCGTCGATCGAAAACCGTCCGGGCAACACGCCGAGCCGGCGGAACACCCGCTGTTCCTCCGGGTCGAGGAGCCGGTAGCTCCAGGCCACCGTCGCGCTCATCGTCTGCTGGCGCTCCGGCAGATCGCGCGGACCGACCGTGGGGATGAGGACATCGCGTTCGAGTCGCTGGCGCAGATCGTGGGGCGTCAGGACTTTGATCCACGGCGCCGCGAGCTCGAGCGCGAGCGGCAGCGCGTCGAGCCGCCGGCAAATCGCCGCAACTGCCGGCGCGTTGGCGGCGGTGAGACGGAATCCCGGCAGCCCCTCGCGCACGCGCTCCAGGAACAGCCGCACAGCCGGCCCCCGCGCCAGGTCGGCCGGTGCGGTCCCGTCGGCATCCAGGGACAGTGGTTCGACAGCGTACTGCTGCTCGCCGCGCACGCGCAGCGGCGCGCGGCTGGTGGCCAGCAGCTTCAGCAATGGGGCAGCGGCCAGCAGGTCGGCGACGAGCGACGCGGCGTCGAGGACGTGCTCGCAGTTGTCGAGCACAATCAGCGTGAGCTGGCCGTGACACGCGACGCGCACACGTCCCGGCAAATCCGCCGCGGCGACGTCGGCGAGGCCCAGGGCTTCAGCGATGGCGGGTGCGACGAAGCTCAGATCACGGCTGGTGGCGAGCGGCGCAAACACGACGCGCGTGGCGCCTTCGCCGGCGACCCGGCGCGCGAGCTCCAGCGCCAGCCGGGTCTTCCCGACGCCGCCCGGCCCGGTCAATGTGACTAGTCGCCTGGCCGGATCGGCGAGCCACGTCCGCAGTGCCTGAAGATCGGCCTCCCGGCCGACGAGCGTCGTCAGCGGCAGTGGTAACGCAGCGCGGCTCAACTCGTCGACGGCCGGGTCGCGCGCCGGCATTCGCGCGCTCTCGAATAACGCGTCTCGCTTCGCCGCCGGCAGATCGAGCGCCGCCGACAGCGCGCGCACGGTCTCAACCTGCGGCCGACGCCGTTCGCCGCGCTCCAGCGCGCTGACGGCATGGATCGACAGACCGGCGATCGTCGCGAGCTCTTCCTGGGTGAAGCCCGCCGCCTCGCGGAGCGCCTTTAGTTGCGCCCCAAACGATCCCGGCGTGCCGGGTTTCATGGCGAGGGTATCTTACTTGCTGCATCTAGCAAATCTCGCCGGATCTTCGCAACGCGACTCAGGTTTCAACTGGTCCACGAAAGGCTGGAAACCGGCCGATCGTGTGGCGTCGGTTAGCCTGAAGCGGAACCCGCGTGACCCTCATCCGACGGCCGTGCACAGGCCCGATGCTTGCAACCCAATTGGGAGATGGGCAGGTTCGTAGTGAAAGCCCTGCTGGTGGCGGCCGCGGTGTTCAGCGGCTATCTCGTCGCCCGCGCCTCGCCTCCCACGCCCGACGTCGTCATCGTGAGCGCCGAATCGCTCGAGGCGCTCGGTGGCGTGCGCGGTCCGCGGGGATCGGTCCTGCCGCCACCGGCACCGGGTCAGACGTCGACACCCGGCCAGACCACGGCACCCGGCCAGACCGCGACCCCGCAGGTGCCGTGCACGCAAGCGGCGCCGGACTCGAGCGCGACGTGCGTGAACGGCTTCTGGCAGACGGCCGCGGCGGCATCCACGGGCGTGGCGCGATTCGATCGCGCGAACGGGTGCGTGACGGTGCAGCCGATGAGCGACATGATTTGCCGCAACGGACTGTGGACGTTGCGTGGCGCAGACCCGCCCGCGGCGACGCCGACGGCATCGTCGCTGAACGCGCCGGCGCAGACGACAACGGATCCGAACGCGGCGAGCACGCTCGATCCGACGCGTCCGCCATCGGTCGCGACACCATCAGCTTCGACGTCGACGACGTCACCGCCGGGGGTTACATCCAGCGGCACCGGCACGTGTCTCAGTACGCGGCCGCCAATTCTCCCGACACAAAGTCTCGCGTGCGTGAACGGCACCTGGGTCGTTCGCTGAACGACGAAGCGCTAGAGAGAGCGAACATGACATCGGGAGTCGTACGCCCGATGTCGTTTTTGAGGAGTCAGACATGAAAGAGACACCGGCCAAGCCCATTCACACCGATCAGGACGGCCACGAAGGCGCGCGCGAGTCGACCAGGCCCGGCGAACCCGCCGCGCGGGAAGTGATCACGCCCGACTGGGCCGAGCTCGAGAAGAAAACTGAGCACGGCGCGGTCAAGCCGAAGACCGCGCCGCCGTCGATCGACAGACATCGATAGGGCCTGGGGCCTTGGCCCTTTTGGCCTTCTCGCTGTCTCCGTCAGGTGACGTCCTGCCGCCCCATCGCAAGAAATGCGGCGGAATTTTCGCCTCGGATTCGTGGCACAGATGTTGACTCATGATGCTGCATCCGGTGATCGGAGGCTCTTCATGAATGTGTCCACGCTACGTCCCACTCACATCGCTGGCGCAGCCGCGATCGCGATCGGCGCGGTACTCGCGGGCCGCGCGATCTGGCCCGTGACGGCCTCGGGTCAGGTGCTCGAGCCGGCGTCGAACGTCGCGGTCAACTGCGAACCCGGCCAGCAGGCGCTAGTTCGACAGACCATCGTCAAAGGCGAGCCCCACGTCGCGATTCAATGCGCGACCGTTCCAGGGGCCGGCGTCCCGATCGGCTACGGAGAGTTCGGTCGTCCATACGGCGATCCGCGACTCGTTCCCGCCAACTACGTCCTTCCCGTCGCCCCCGAACCGGCGCGCCTCGTGACGCGTGCGCCTGTGGCGACGCGCACCGCCGCCGCTCCGCGCGTCGGCGAGACGCGCCGATCGTGGCAGAAGACCGCGCTCGTGATTGGCGGATCGGCGGGTGCCGGCGCCGCGATCGGCGCAATCGCCGGCGGCAAGAAGGGCGCCCTCATCGGTGCCGCGATCGGCGGCGGCGGCGCGGGCATCTACGAGGCCACTAAGCGACGCTAGTTAATGGGGCAATGGGGCAATGGGGCAATGGGGCAATGAGGCAATACAAACACTTGTCGCCGATGCAGGGCGGGTCGGGTTGAGACCCGCCGACACCCGCGGCTCGAAGCCCGCGCCGCGCTACGAGTGCGGAGAGCAGGGACAAGCGTTCGTATTGCCTCATTGCCTCATTGCCTCATTAACCGCAATTCGCCCTGGCCCCCTTAACCTCCGTTCCAAATGTGGGAAACGAGCAACCCACTTCGCCTGGTCCTCGCCTCGCGCGATCTCGGTCCCCTTCTTGCAAAAGGGGTCGCATGGCACTCAAGATCGTTCCCACATTTGACGAACCCGTTGAGCGCGAGTACGACCCGGCGCCGCCTGCACGACGGGAACCGGGCCGCAAGAACGTCCCCGTCGAGGAGCCGCCCGATCCGGTGAATCAGCCGGACGGCATCGGCGAGCCGGACGAAGTGGACGAGCGCGGCGACGTGATCAATCCGCCGGTCAAGGATCCCGCGCTCGAGCCCGATGAGCCCGCGCGCGATGGGAACGACTGAGGTCGCTGCGAACGTGAGGGGCGTAACGATGTTCAGACACTTGCCGGTCGCATTTGGTGTGATGGTGGCCCTGACCGGCACCGCCGGGTTGCTTCGTGCGATCGGCGGGCCGCCGTCGGCGACCCGACCGGCGCTGTCGGAAACCGACAAGCGGTTCCTGACGCGCGCCGGCCAGACGGGGGAGTCCGAGATCGCGCTCGCGCGGCTGGCGCAGTCCCGTGCGACCAACGAGCGCGTGCGTGCGCTGGCAGCCACCATCGAACAGGAATGCGACGCCGCGATCTCCGAATTGAAGAAGCTCGCCCGCAAGCACGACGTGACGCTCGCGCCGCTGTCGGTGGCGCAGCGCGCCGCCTTCGAAAAACTCGAGAAGCTGACAGGCGCCGCGTTCGATCAGGCGTTCCTCGCGCAAGTCGTGAAAGACCATACCGACGCCGTCGCGCTCTTTTCCCAGGGCGCGAAGACCGAGCATTCCGAGGTCAAGGCGTTTGCGGAGCGCAAACTGCCCGCCTTCAAGACGCACCTGAAGACGGCGCAGGATCGCCAGAAAGCCTGAAGTAACCAGATACACTCACGGCGTGGGCGACACCTCACTTCGTGGCGTGAAGGTCGTCGTGGCCGGAGCCGGCCTCGCCGGACTCTCGGCCGCCGACGCGCTCGAGACCAGCGGCGCCGACGTCACCGTCGTCGAGGCCCGCGATCGCGTCGGCGGACGCGTCTGGACCTGGCGCACCGGTTTCCAGGATCGCCAGCACACTGAAGCGGGCGGGGACCTGATCGAGTCCGAGCACGAGGCGACGCTCGCGCTCGCGAAGTCGCTCGGACTGAAGACGACGCCCATTGTCCGGCGCGGGTTTGGGTACTACGGTCCAAATGCGCGCGGGAAGCTGGCGATTCAAAAGCTCGAAAGCTATGTCCAGGAGATCGAGCGGCCGTTCCACGGCGCGATCCACGACTACGGGCTGTCCGAACAACGCTGGGACGGCGCGGTTGCGGCCGCGCTCGGCGCCGAGTCGGTGGCTGAGCGCCTGATTCGCGCCGGCGCGCCGGCCTGGGTGCGGTCGCGCGTCCGGGGCCTGCGCGGATTGTTCCTCGCCGATCCGGAAGAGCTGTCCACGCTTGCGCTCGTCGATTTCCTGGCCGAGTTCGGGGCGCCCGGCGCCGGGCGGATGCTGCGCGTGGCAGATGGCAACGATCGGCTGGCGACCGGACTTGCGCGCAGACTGAAGCGGCGGCCCGAGCTGCGCACCGTCCTGCACGGCGTCGAGCAGAACGAGCGCGGGATCATCGCCTCGGTCGAGGGCCCGGGCGGACTCGCCGATTTGCGCGCCGACTATCTCGTCTGCGCATTACCCGCTTCGACCGCGCGCGACCTGCGCTTTCAGCCGTCGCTCCCCGAGCCGCAGCAGGACGCGATCGCGCGCCTCCGCTACGGCGCCGCGACGCGGCTCGTGCTTCAGTTCGGCCGGCGCTTCTGGAACCAGCCGGGCCGGCCGAATGCCTTCGGCACCGATCAGGGGTACGGCGCGGTCTGGGACGGGAACGAGCAGCAGCGCGGACCGCGCGGCATCCTCAGCTTTCTGGCAGGCGGGACGGCCTCGAGAGAGCTGCAGTCGCTGCTCCGCACGCAAGGTCCTGACGGCGTCGCGGCGCAGCTGCAATGGCTCGGCCGTCCTGGCGCAGTGCTCGCGTCACGGTCGATCGCCTGGGAGGACGATCCCTGGGCGCGCGGCGGCTATGCGTACTTCGATCCGCGCTTCGATCCCGCGCTTCGCGACTGGCTCGCCCGTCCCGCCGGCCGCATCGTCTTCGCCGGCGAGCACACGAGCATCAAGTGGCAGGGCTACATCAACGGCGCGATTCTCTCCGGGCAGCGGGCCGCCGCAGAGATCAGAAGCTTTGTGGTCGAGTGAAGCATGTCGCGTATTGCTAGGCCACCGCAGTGTCCTTGACTCCCAGTCGGTGCAGCTTGTCGATGAGCGTCGTGCGGCTCAGGCTCAGCAGCCGGGCGGCGCGGCGCTTGTTGCCGCCGGCCTTGGCGAGGTAGCGGAGAATCAGCTCCCGCTCGACCTGCGACATCGTCGAGGCGAAGTTGATGCCTTCGTCGGGTGTCGCCGGCACGGGCAGGGCGCCGGTCATCGTCACTGGGCTGTGGAGCTCGTCGGGAAGCGTCTCGGGGGGGATTTCGCTGGAGTCGCCACTCATGGCGACGGCGTGTTCGATGGCGTTCTGCAGGTGGCGCACGTTGCCGGGCCAGCCGTAGTTCATGAGCAATCGAAGCGCGCCCTGGCTCAGCGTCTTCGAGGCGATGGCATTGCTTCTACACGATTCCTGCACGAAGTGCTGCGCGAGGACCGGAATGTCTTCCTGCCGCGCGCGCAGCGCCGGCAGCACGACCCGGACGACGTTCAGCCGGTAATAGAGATCCTCGCGGAACGCGCCTTCCTTGACCTGCGCGAGCAGGTCCACGTTGGTCGCGGCGATGACGCGCGTGTTGATCTTGAACGATTTCGACGTCCCGACCCGCTCGACCTCGCGCTCCTGCAGCGCGCGGAGCAGCTTGGTCTGGAGCGCCATCGACATCGACGACACCTCGTCGATGAAGAGCGTGCCCTTGTCCGCCGCTTCGAAGCGGCCGACGCGGCCGGTGATCGCCCCGGTAAACGCGCCCTTGACGTGGCCGAAGAGCTCGGCTTCCACCAGGCCCTCCGGGATCGCCGCCGCGTTGAAGCCGACGAACGGCTGATCGCGGCGCGGGCTGTTGTGATGGATGGTCCGGGCGACGAGCTCCTTGCCCGTCCCGGTCTCGCCCTGAATCAGCACGGTGCTGTTCATCGGCGAGACGAGCTCGAGCGTCGCGAAGAGCCGTTTCATGACCTGGCTGCTGCCGACGAGGCTGCCGAACCGGAAGCGGTCGTTCAACCGCGCACGCAGCTCGGCGTTCTCGCGCAGCAGGCGCCGCTCGCTGAGCGAGGTCTTGAGCACCTGGACGAGCTGGATGAGCTGGAAGGGTTTGATCAGAAAATCGACGGCGCCGCGTTTGAGCGCCCGGACCGCGTGATCGATGCTGCCGAACCCGGCCGTCACGACGCAACGCATGTCCGGGTAGCGGGCCATGGCCTCGTCGAGAACGTCGAGCCCGTCGGCGTCGGGCAGCCGCACGTCGACGACCAGCGCGTCGTACGCGAAGGCGTCGAGCCGCGCCAGCGCGTCGGAGGCGTTGGGCGACTGGGCCGCAGCGAAGCCACTGGCCTCGAGCGAGTCAACGATCATTTGTCGGGAGTCGTTCTCATCTTGGACAACCAACACTGTTGGCCGGGAGCGGTCCATCACAGACGATTCTCCTTGAGGCGAGGGAGCACCTCAGGTGCCGGTGCGCCGTCACCAGAATGGTGACGGCGGCATGGCGCGGGGTGTCGGAGAGGCAACTCCTGTACCACGAGGCGCATAGTAGCAGCCTGACGCACCGCTGCATCGGATTGCTCGATTTCCTAGGGTTTTTCACGGGTCGCGTTTGCTTCGCCTTTTCACCGCGTCAACAATCCGTCAGGGCCATCTTGCGGTGTTCAGGAAGCTGACACACTGACGGTTTCCACCGACTTTCCGGCCGAAATCGCGACGTTTGCCCGGTCAAACCGACACCCCCGGAACATTCAAGCTGCCCCGAAAATGGCCGATTAACGAGGTGTCGGAGATCACGACAAGGGTGTCGGCCGGCCGGACACTCCAGACAGACCGCAAGGCCCTCCAGACGTCGCTCGCGCCACCCCGCAATCTGTTTCCCTAAGTAATTGATGCGCGCGCCCCGCGCGCCGTCCGGCACTCCTCTTGCACCAGTGCGGCCCGCAATCTGAGCGAGTGCGTCGGGGCACGCCGGCTCGAGGAGGGGGTCGTGGGCGGAGAGATCACGAGCGACGCGAGCATCATGGCGGCCCTGGGCCGGCAGATGTCACGGGCGGTACAACGGCAGTCGATCGCCGCCGGCAATCTCGCCAACCTCGACACGCCAGGCTACAAGACGAAGGACGTCCAGTTTGCGGACGCCCTCGACGGCCAGCTCAAGGCCGGCGGCATGATCGCGACCGACGCGCGCCACTTCGGCGCCGGAACGGGCCTGACCGATCGCGCCGACGTCGTGGACGCGAACGGGCTCGCGACCCGCCGCGACGGCAACAACGTGCAGATGGATCGCGAACTGCTCGCGCTGGGCCGCGCGGCAGGCGACTTCAGCGCGGCGCAGACCGTGCTCGCCGCCAAATTCCGGCTCGTCCGGTACGCCATCAACGAGGGTCGCTGATCATGTCCACTTTGCTTTCAGCCATCAACGCCAGCGCGAGCGCGCTCGACGTGCAACGCGCGCGCATGGAAGTCGCCGTGTCGAACCTGGCGAACGCGGAATCGACGCGCGCCGCCGACGGCCAGCCCTATCGCCGCCGCGAGGTCGTCGTCGAGACGATGCCGTTCGATCAGCAGATGGGGGCGTCGGGCGTCGCCGCGGCGGGCGTCCGTGTCGCCGCCGTGCTCGAAGATCAGGCGGCGTTCCGGCGGCGTTACGAGCCGTCGCATCCCGACGCGGATGCCGAAGGCTTCGTCGCGACACCGAACGTGGACGTGCCCGAAGAGATGGTGGACATGCTGGGCGCCGCGCGCGCCTACCAGGCGAACCTGCAGGCGATCGGGCTCATCCGCGACACGATTCAGCGCGCGCTCGAGTTGGCGAAATAGTCATGGCGATCGACGGCATCTCCCCAGGCTCGTCAGTCGCCACCCTCCCGCTCGCGAAGCCCGCGGGACAGCAAGCGAACAGTCAGGCCGGATTCGGCGACGCGCTGCGTCAGCTCGTCGGATCGGTCGAATCGTCGTCGGCCGAAGCGAACACGGCTATCGGCAACATGCTCGACGGATCCGGGGACGTGCACGAAGCGGTCATTGCGCTGCAGCGCGCCGACACGATGCTGCAGATGACCGTCCAGGTTCGCAACAAGCTCGTCCAGGCGTATCAAGACGTGATGCGCATGCCCGTCTAGGGCCGATCGCTGAGCCGTGAATCCCGAGCAGATATTCTCGCATCTCAGGAAGCTGGTGTCCGCACTCTCGGCCAAGCAATTGGTCGGGTTGACGATCGTCTTCGTCGCCGTCGTCGGCGTCGTCGTCAGTTCGGCGTATTACCTGTCCACGCCGAGCTACGCGTTGCTCGTCTCCGACATGGACGCCGAGACGGCGAGCTCCGTCGTGGCGAAGCTGAAGACAGAGAAGGTCGCCTACGAACTGGCCGACGGCGGCCGGACGGTGCGGGTGGACGCGGCGCGCGCCGATGAGATGCGCCTGCAGTTCGCGTCCGGCGGGCTGCCCTCGGCGGGCCGCATCGGGTTCGAGATTTTCGACCGGCCCGCGTTCGGTACCACCGAGTTCCTCGAGCACGTGAACTACCGCCGCGCGCTCGAAGGCGAGCTGGCGCGCACGATCTCGACCCTGTCCGAGGTCGCCAGCGCGCGCGTGCACATCGCGATGGCGAAAGACTCGCTCTTCGTCGATCAGGAACAACCGGCCAAGGCGTCCGTTGTCCTGAAGCTCAAGGCCAACCGGCCGCTGGCGGCGGCGACCGTGCGCGGCATCGCCGGGCTCGTCGCCGGCAGCGTCGAATCGCTGCGGCCCGAGTCGGTGGTGATCCTCGACACGTACGGCCGGCCGCTGACGCGTCCCGGTGACGGGGAGAGCTCCGGCGCGACCACTGGATTCCAACTCGACCGGCAGCAGCAGATCGAACGCGAGATGTCGTCACGGGTCGTCGCGCTCCTCGAGCCGGTCGTCGGCGCTGGGCGCGTTCGTGTCAACGTCGCCGCGTACCTGAGCTCCGACGCGGTCGAGGAGACCGAAGAGCGCTGGGACCCGACGTCCGTTGTCCGCAGCAAGCAAAGCATGTCCGAGACGGGCAGCAGCTCGGCGAGCGTGGGCGGCGTGGCCGGCGCCCGCGCCAATCAGCCGCCGGCGCTCTCGACGTCGGCAGCCAATCCCGCCGCGACCGCCGCGGCCAATGCGGCGGCAGGGACGACGCCGGCGCCTGCCGCAGTGACGTCGAACGCCCTCGTCTCGATTCCGCCGGGCCGGAGCTCCGAGACGACGAACTACGAGGTCAGCAAGCTCACCCGGCACACCATCAGTCCGCAGGGACAGCTCGCACGCCTTTCCGTCGCCGTCATCCTGGACGACGAGCGGGTGACGAACAAAGCGGCCGACGGGGCAGTGCAAGTCAGCACCAAGACCTGGGACCCGGCCGGCATCCAGCGGATTCACGGCATCGTGGCCGCGGCGGTCGGGCTCGACAAGGACCGCGGCGATCAGCTGACGGTCGAAAACATCTCGTTCGAGAGCGCGCAGGAAGATCCGGCGCCGACCGTCCCGGGCTTCGGACAGAAGCTCATGGACTGGGGCGGCCAGAACTGGCCGGCGGCGCTCCGCGGCCTCGCGATCCTGATGGTGGCGAGCTTCGCGCTCTTCGGCGTGCTCCGCCCGATCGCGCGCCGTGCCACGTCGCTGACGGCCGCGCCGGCCCTGCCGGCCGCCGCGATGGGGCACGCCGCGCGGCTGCCGACCGTGTCCGAGATGGAAGGTCAGATCGAAGCCGAGCTCGACGCCGAGGCCGGACCGGGCGGGCCCAAGCGGCTGCCGGCGCTGACCAAGCGCGCCGGGAAACTCGCCAGCGAAGAGCCAGAGCAGCTCGCACGCGTCGTGCGCGGCTGGATCGCTGAGGAGGATCACCGCTAGTGTCACTGCCGACTGCTGCAAACACCGTTACCGGCACTCGCAAAGCCGCCATCGCGCTGATGTTGCTCGGCGAAGAAGGGGCCGCCTCCGTGTTCCGCTACCTCCACGAAGAGGAGATCGAGCGGCTGGCGCGCGAGATCGCGCTCATCGGCCCGGTCACGCCGGAACAGGGCGAGCAGGTGCTCACCGAGCTCAACGCCGTCGCCGGCGGCGCCTGCCTCACGACCGGCGGCGTCGATCAGGCGCGGCGCCTGCTCTCGAAGGGCCTGGGGCCGGAGCATTCGCGGCGCATCCTTGATCGGATCGTCACGTCGCTCAACTCCACCGCGGGGTTTGCCTCACTCGAGCGCGCGAACCCGGAACAGTTGTCGAAGTTCATTCTCGGCGAGCACCCGCAGACGACCGCGCTCATCCTCGCGCACCTGCACCCGAACTCCGCCGCGAACCTGCTCGAGCAGCTGCCCGACGAGATGCGCGCCGACGTGCTGATCCGAATGGCGGGCCTCGGTGAAATCCCGCCGGACGTCCTCGAGCGCGTGTCGAGCGTCATCGAGCAGCGGCTGCGCGGACTCGGCGGCCCGAGCCGCGAGCAGCGAGGCGGCGTGCGTGCCGTGGCCGAGCTCTTCAACTGCCTCGAACGCAGCGTGAGCCGGCCCGCGCTCGAGCGCCTCGAGAATCTGGCGCCCGACATGGCGACGGCCATCCGCAACCTCATGTTCGTCTTCGACGACCTCGCGCAGGTCGAAGAGAGCGGCATCCGCGAAATCGTGAACCGCGCGGACAAGAAGACGCTGACCGTGGCCCTCAAGGGCGCGAGCGAGGAGATCCGCACCAAGTTCTTCTCGAATATGTCCAAGCGCGCGGTCGATCTGATGAAGGAAGAGATGGAAATGCTGGGCGCGGTCCGGCTGCGCGAAGTCGAAAAGGCGCAGCACGAGGTTGTGGCCATCGCCAGGAAGCTCGAGGAAGAGGGCGTCATCACGACGGGCGCCGGCGCGGGCGAGCCCTATGTCACCTGACGCTCGCCGGCTCACCGCCGGCGTCGTCACGGATCGGTTCGAGTGGCGGCGTCCGGAAGCGCTCGGACGCCCCGGGATCGGCGCGATCCCGCCGCCCGGCCGGATGACCGGCACGCCGGCGACCACCCTCAAACCGGAGCGCCGCGAAACGCCGCTGTCGCCGGCCGTGGCCGAGCGCGTCGCCGCGCTCGAGAAAGAGGCGTACGGCAAAGGGCTGGTGGACGGCGAGCGCGCCGGGGAAGCCACCGCGGCGCTGCGCATCGACGCGCTGACGCGGCACCTCAGCGCCACCATCGATCAGATCGCGTCGCTCCGCGTCGGCATGATGAAAAAAACCGAACGTGAGCTCGTGCGGCTCGCGGTCGCGATGGCCGAACGCATCGTCCGGCGCGAGGTCCAAATCGATCGCAGCCTCCTCGCGGCGATGGCGCAGGTGGCGATGGAGCGCCTGGGCGAGAACGTCGCCGCCACGATTCATCTGCACCCGTCCGACTACGACGCCGTCGCCTCGCGCCGCGACCCGGCGCTTAGCCAGGCGGTCGAGCTCGTCTCCGATCCGACGGTCGAACCGGGCGGCTGCCTCGTGCGGTCGTCGTTCGGCCTGATTGACGCCGGCATCGACACGCAAATCCGCGAAGTCGCGCGCGCGCTGCTCGGCGACGAGCACGACCAGGAAGGTGGCTCGCGTGGCGGCCATGCCGAGGCTTGATTCCGGCTTTTCGATTGACGCCTACCTCACGCGGTTGGGCCGGATCGACACCGCGCCGGTCATGGGCCAGGTCGTGCGCGTCGTTGGCCTGCTCGTCGAGTCCACCGGTCCGGCGGCGAGCGTGGGTGAAATCTGCGAGGTGCGCAGCGGCCGCGGGCCCTCGCTGGCCGTCGAGGTCGTCGGGTTTCGCGACGGTCGCCTGCTCTCGGTGCCGCTCGGCGAAACGACCGGCATCCGGCCCGGCGATCGCATCGTTTCAACCGGCAGCGCCCTGACGATTCCCGTGGGCGACGGCCTGCTCGGCCGCGTCGTGGACGGCCTCGGGCGTCCGCTCGACGGGCTGGGTCCGCCGGCGCTGACCGACGTCGCGCCGCTCAAGCCCCCGGCGCTGAACCCGCTCGACCGCGATCCGATCTCGTTGCCGCTCTCGACGGGCGTGCGGGCGATCGACGCGCTCCTCACCTGCGGCCGTGGCCAGCGTATCGGCGTGTTCGGTGGCAGCGGCGTCGGCAAGAGCACGCTCCTCGGCATGATGGCGCGCGGCACCGAAGCCGACGTCGTCGTCCTCGGCCTCGTGGGCGAGCGAGGCCGTGAGGTGCGGAGCTTTCTCGAGCACGATCTCGGACCGCGCGGCCTCGAGCGATCGGTCGTGGTCGTCTCGACGTCCGACAGCCCGCCGCTCGCGCGGATGCGCGCGGCGTACGCCGCCACGTCGATCGCCGAAGCGTTTCGCGACGACGGCAAGCACGTGCTCCTGATGATGGATTCGCTCACGCGCTTTGCGATGGCGCAGCGCGAGGTCGGGCTGGCCGCCGGGGAGCCGCCGACCGCCAAGGGCTACCCGCCTTCGGTGTTCGCGCGTCTGCCGGGACTGCTGGAGCGGGCCGGATCGCTGCACGATCGCGGCAGCATCACCGCGTTCTACACCGTGCTCGTCGAAGGCGACGACCACAACGAGCCCATCGCCGACGCGGTGCGCGGCATTCTCGACGGCCACATCGTGCTCGCGCGCGAACTGGCGGCGCGCAACCACTATCCGGCGATCGACATCCTGCACAGCGTCAGCCGGACGATGCCGGACGTCACGACGATCGAGCACCGCGCGAAAGCCGGTTCGGTCCGCGAGTGGATGGCGACGCTGCGCGACAACGAAGACCTCGTCAGCGTCGGCGCGTACGTGCCGGGCAGCAACCCCCGCATCGACACGGCGCTCGCGCGCCGCGACGCCATCGACCGGTTTCTGTGTCAGCCCGCCGACACCGCTGGCCGGTTGTCCGACGCGCTCGATGCACTGAACGCCCTCTGATCATGCGTGAGTTCCGCTTTCGCGCGGCGGCTGCCCTCGAGTTGCGCCGCCAGCAGGAAGCTGCGGCCGGCGCTGCGCTGGCCCTCGCGGAGGCCCGTTTTCGCGAGGCCGAGGCCCGCCGGGAGGCCGGAACGGCGAAGCGGACGGCCGCGCAGGCGGCGCAACAGGAGGCGGCCGGTCGGGGAACCGACATCGCCACGCTCGAGTGGCACCGGAATTGGATCATTCGACTGGCTGCAACGATCACCCGGCTGCGGCACGAAGTGGACGTTCGGGCTGCCGTGGTGCGAGACGCCGAGAACGCCTGGCGTGAAGCGCGACGCAAGCGGCTCGCGCTCGAACGAATGAAGGATCGCGCCTGGCGCCGGTTCCACGAGGAACAGCGGCGCCAGGAGTTGAAGGTCATCGACGAACTGGCGCGGCTTCGATTCACCGTGCCGGGGTTGGTCGACGAAAGGACGAGACATGACGATTGATGCGATCGGAGCCGTCACCGGGGCCGCACCTGCGACTGACGACACCGCCACGCCGGCGGTAAAGCCCAGCGCGCTCGGACGCGACGCGTTCCTTGCGCTGCTCGTGACGCAGCTCGAGCACCAGAACCCGCTCGAGCCGAAAGCCGACGGCGAGTTCCTCGCCCAACTCGCGCAGTTCAGCTCGCTCGAGAGCCTGCAGGACATCAAGCAGGACATCGGCGCGCTGCGCTCCCTCTTCGAGGGCGGACTCACGGCCATCGCTTCGAATCCCGATGGAGGTCTCTAAATGTCAATGGGCTCTTTCTCCGCCAGCCTGTCCGGGCTCACCGCGAATCAGCAGAAGCTGAGCGTCATCGGCAACAACCTGGCGAACATCAACACGGTCGGCTTCAAGGCCAGCACCGTCGAGTTCTCCGATCTCGTGAACCAGTCGGTCGGCGGCCCGAGCTCCAACCCGATGCAGGTCGGCCTGGGCGTGTCGGTCGGATCGATCTCGCCGAACTTTCTCCAGGGCGGCGTTGAGTCGAACGGCATCGCGACCAATGCCGCGATTCAGGGTAGCGGATTTTTCGTCATCGGCGACGCCGCCGGCCGGACCTACACCCGCGCCGGTGATTTTCACTTCGACGCCAACGGCATGCTCGTGACGACCGACGGCCGCGCCGTTCAGGGGTACACGGCAATCGATCCGCTGACCGGCCTGATCGCGACCACCGGGCAGCCCGCCAACATCGTGATTCCGCCAGGCGTGCTGCGGCCGCCCGTGGCGACGACCCTCTTCGGCACGTCCACCAATCTCGACGCGAACGCCCCGACGGGCAGCACGTTCACGGCCTCGGTCCAGATCTACGACGCCCTCGGCGTCGCGCACGTGGCGACCATCACCTACACGAAGTCGGGCCCCGGCGCGTGGGGCTACGCCGTCACCGTACCGGGCGCGGAAGTGACCGGCGGTACGCCGGGGACGCCGTTTTCGATCGGCACCGGCACGGTTGGCTTCAACGGCGCCGGCGTGTTGACGACGGTCAACGGCGGCGCGGCGGCGGACGTGACCATCACCAGTCCGGCCTGGTCGAGCGGCGCCACCGCGACCAACTTCACCTGGGATCTCGTGAACACCAACGGCGTCGCCACGCTGACCGGCTACGCGGCGCCGTCGGCGACCGCCTCGGTCACCCCGAACGGCTCGCCGACGGGCGCTGTGTCCTCCGTCATCAGCATCGACGGCCAGGGCCGCATGCTCGCGTCCTTCGGGATGGGCCGCACGATCACTGTCGCCCAGCTCGCGCTCGCCAACTTCAACAACCCGGAAGGGCTCGTGAAGCTGGGCAAGAACCAGTACAGCGAGAGCCAGGCGTCCGGCGTGCCGAGCATCGGCACGGCGGGCACCGGCGGCCGCGGCACCCTCATCGGCAGCGCGCTCGAGCAGTCGAACGTCGATATCGCGCAGGAATTCACGCAGATGATCCTCGCGCAGCGCGGCTATCAGGCCAACTCGAAGAGCATCACCGTCGCCGACGAGCTGCTCGTCGAGACGCTGAACATGAAGCGATAGCGACTGGAGACGCGCGTGGAGTTCGGTCTCATTGGAGCGGCCGGGACGGCTTCGCAGGCCGCCCGTCCGAAAAATGGCAGCGCGCCGGGCGGCGCGGGCAGCGACGCGATCGCGCTCGCCTCGTTCGGCGCGGTCGTCGACGCCCTCGCCGGCGACGAGACCGACGACGGCAGTACGGGCGAGGACATCGATCTTCCGGACGCGTGTCTCTCTTCCGGCGCCGGTCCGCTCTCGCACACCGACGCCGCCGAGGATGCTGCGCGCAGACTCGCGCAGATCGCGGTCGGCGTCGAGCTTCCGCTGCTCGCCGCGGCGCCGCCGCTACCCGTCGCCACCCCCGAGGGCGAGCCCACGCCGCTCCTGGCAGAGCCCGCCATCGGCATTCCAGCCGGTGAACACCCGATTGAGGCGCCGCTCGACTTGCCGCTGCGGCCTGCGCTCCCCATCTCGCCCGATGCCCCCGAGATTCCGGATCTCGACGACCGCTGGAAGGATCAACCGCCCGTCCTCGACTTGCCGCTGCGCCAGCCGCAATTGGGCGAGGGCGAGCGCTCCGCGCTCCAGGACCAGGCAGCGATCGACAAGACCGGGCGCGACGACAACACCTCGCTGAAACAGGCGCTCGCTCAAGCCGATCGCGCGATGTCGTTCCGTGCCGCGCTGAAGCTCGGCGTGACCACGGGCTCAATCGCGGCGGGTGACGGCGCGGCCGCGGCCCCGTCGAGCCTCAACCGGTCGATCGCCGAGCTCATCACCCGCGCGTTCTCCGGTCCCGCGGCGAAGGGTGAATCGGCAGCCGCGGTCACGACTTCACTCATCGGTACGTCGGTGATCGCCCCGAACGCCGCGGCGATCGTCAGCCACGCGCTCGGCACCGGGTTCAGCGCGACGCTGGCCTCGCAGGCACTCGCGCCGGCTCCCGCAGACGTCTCACCTGGCAGTGCGGCCATGCAGATCGTGCAGGCCGTCCGCATGCAGTGGTCGCGCGGCGTCGGCGAAGCGCAGATCACGCTCGAGCCTCAGCACTTCGGGCAGGTGAGCGTGTCGCTCCGTGTCGAAGACGGTCAGGTCGTCGCGCGTCTGCAGGCCGAGGCGCCCGTCGTTCGCGAATGGCTCCAGGCCAATCAGGCGTCGCTTCGTCAGAGCCTGGCGGATCAACACCTGACGCTCCATCGTCTCGAAATCACTGAACCGTCGGGCGAAGCGCGCCACGACGAGCGGCGCGGGTCGGGCTCCGGCGAGCCGCGTGAACGCCAGGCCCCGCGCCGGTCGCGCCGCGACGACACGGGCGAGACGTTCGACGTCGTCGTGTGACCTTGAGCCTTGAACTTGGGCCTGCGGCTTTGGGCCCTGGGCCTTCAACGTGGGCCCTCGGCCCCGTTAGCGAGAGTGCCGTATGAGCGACGAATTGCCGAAGCTGCCGGACGCGCCCGTCAAGAAGAAGGGCGGACTGCTCAAGAAGCTGCTGATCCCGCTCGTCGTGCTCGTGGTTCTCGGCGGCGCCGGCGGCTGGTGGATGATGCGCGGCAACGCCAGCGCCGAACCCGCCGAGCCGCCGCTCGAGTCACGCGGCCTGCTCGCGTTCGAGCCATTTCTCGTGAACCTCGCCGACTCGGGCGGCAACCGGTTTCTCAAGATCAACGTGCAGCTCGTGCTCGGGAACGCCGAGGAAGCGAAGCACATCGAGGAAAAATCGGTCGTGCTGATGCACCTCCGGTCCGCGATTCTCGAGCTGCTCACCGTGCAACAGGCCGACACGCTCGTCACGGCGGAAGGGAAGAAGGCGCTCAAAGAGGCGATCAAGACACGCGTGACGCCCGACCTGCCGCACCAGAAGGTGATCGATGTCCTCTTCTCTGAGTTCGTTGTCCAGTTCTGACGCGGCGCGCCCCCCGGTCGACGCCATGGGCTGGGTGATGGACGTGCCCTGCCAGGTGGACGTGATTCTCGGCTCGACGACGGTGAAGGTACGCGACTGCGTGACGCTCGCCGTCAACGCGATTGTCAAACTCAAACAGGCGGCCGGCGCCGATCTCGAAGTCCGGGTCGGCGGCGTCCCCGTGGCCGCCGGCGAAGTCGTCATCGTGGACGAGGTCGTGGCGCTCCGGCTCAGCCGGATTCTGCCGCCGGTGGGCGGAGACCTCCCGTGATCCTGTTTCTCCTCGCGCAGACCGACGCCGTCGGCGCCGGCGGGCCGGACCTCGTGCCGCCGATGTGGCGGACCGCGTCCGCGCTGCTCGTCGTGCTGGCGCTGCTTGCCGGGCTCGCGTGGCTCTTGAAGCGCGGGGTCCTGACGCGCCGCAGCTCCAGCGCGCTCAGCGTCGAGTCGGCCCTGGCCCTGGGCGATCGGCGTTCGCTCGTCGTGGTCACAGTAGAGAATCGGCGGCTTCTGCTCGGGCTCGCGCCAGGACAGGTCTCGCTCGTCACCGAGCTTCTGCCGCCACAGACGTTCGAACACGCGATCGCCCGCGCGACGACGGAGGAGAAGCGCGGATGACTCGCTTCGTCCTGACCGCGGCCCTCGCCGTCTCGATGACGGCGACCCTGCCGGCCGGCGCTCACGCGCAGACCGGCACCGACACGACTCCGCCCGCGATCGCGGCCGCGCCCGGCGCGCCGGCGATCACCTCCGGCGCACCCGCCGCCACGATCTCCACGCCGCCGCCCGCGGTGACTCCGGCTCCGGCGCTGCCCAGGCCGCCTGCCGCGGCGCCGAGAACGGCAGCGCCTGCGCCGCCGAAGAGCTCGCCGGCGGCGACGCCGCCACGAGATCTCAGCGTGCAGATCGACGGCGTCGGCGCCGTCTCGGCCCCGCTTCAGATCGTCGTCCTGCTGACCTTGCTCGCGTTCGTGCCGGCGGCGCTCGTGATGATGACGTCGTTCACCCGGATCGCCATCGTCTTTCATTTCCTGCGACAGGCGATCGGCACGCAGGAAATGCCGTCGAACCAGATGGTGATTGGCCTGACGCTGTTCCTGACGGCGTTCATCATGGCGCCGACGGTCAGCCGCATCAACGATCTCGCGATTCAGCCCGCGCTCTCCGGGCAGATCGACGTCACGACCGCGCTCGAGCGCGGATCGCCGCCGCTGCGCGACTTCATGCTCAAGCAGACTCGTGAAGCCGACCTCGCGCTCTTCGTCGAGCTCGCGCGATTGCCGCGGCCCGCCTCGGCGCAGGAACTGCCGATGCGCGTGATCATCCCGGCCTACGCGATCTCCGAGCTCAAGACCGGCTTCCAGATGGGCTTCTTCCTGTTCGTGCCGTTCCTGCTCGTCGATCTCGTCGTCTCGACCACCCTGCTCTCGATGGGCATGCTGCAGCTGCCGCCGATGATGATCTCGCTCCCGTTCAAAGTGCTGCTGTTCGTGATGATCGATGGATGGAATCTGCTGGTGGGGTCGTTGGTCAGGAGTTTCTTGTGATCTTCGCGGGTGAACTGGAAAGCGAAGGAAGGATCTAATGTCCGAAGCTCTCGTCCTCGGCGTCGTTCGTCAAGCCATCGAAACCGCGGTCGTCATTTCGCTGCCGATGCTCATCGCCGGGCTGATCGTGGGTGTGCTCGTCAGCATCGTCCAGACGGTGACGTCGATCCAGGACAACATCCTGTCGTTCATGCCGCGCGCCGCGGCCATCTTCATTGTTTTCGCGCTGACGTTTCCCTGGATGTTGCGAGTCGTCACCGGCTTTGCCGGCGCGCTGTTCCGCCGGCTGCCCGATCTGGTGCGATGACGAGCTTCGCGTCGATCGCGGCACTCGCGCTGCTGCTGGTGCGTCCGGGCATGCTCGTGCTCGCGACGCCCTTCTTCGGCGCGATCTACGCGCCCGCGTACATGCGAATCGGGCTCACCGTCGTCGTCGCCATCATCCTGGCGCCGCTCGTGACGGTGCCGCAGGCGTTGCCGGCGACCGCCCTGGCCGTCGTCGTGATGCGCGAAATCGCGATCGGGCTCGCGCTCGCGCTGGCCATCCGCGTGCTCATCGTCGGCGCCGAGTTCGCCGGCCACTTCTCGGGGTACCAAATCGGCCTGTCGATGGGCTCCTTGATTGACCCGCAGACGGGCGTGCGCAACAACGTGATCGCGATCCTCTACGCCAACGTGGCGATCGTCGTCTGCCTGGCGACCAACGCCCATCACGCACTGCTCCGGGCGCTATCCGACTCGTATCAGGCCATTCCCATCGGGATGGGCGGCGTCGATGCGGCGCTCGCCACGCACGTCGCGCACATGCTCGGGCTGGTGTTCGTGCTCGGCGTCCGGATCGCGGCGCCGGTCATTGTCGTGCTGTTGCTCGTCGAGATCGCCCTCGGTCTGCTTGCGCGCGTGGCGCCGTCGCTCAACGTCATGACCGCCGGCGCGCCGGTGCGCCTCGCGGTCGGCCTGCTCATCGTGGCCGCCACCGTCACCGGCCTGCCGGCGCTCATCGGACGCTATTTTCCCGTCGCGCTCGAACTGGCCGCGAACACGGCCCGGGCGTTCAGGTAACCGGCGATGAGCAGCCATCGCGGCGATCGCACCGAGAAGCCGACCGCCAAGCGCCTGAAGGAGGCGCGAGAGAAAGGGCAGGTCGCGCGCAGCCGCGACCTGGCGGCGGCGGCCTCGCTCGCCGCCGGCACCCTGGCGCTCGGCTGGTTCGGGTATCGCATCATCGGCGGCGTCAGCGAACGGCTGATCGCCGGCCTCTCTGCGTTGGGCGACGCGCCGCGCGGCAGCATCGACGTCGCGCAGCTCGTCAGCCAGATGTGGCACGACGCCGGGCTGCTGGCGGCGGTGGTGGGTCCGCCGGCGATCATCGCCGGGCTGGTGTCGGTCGGAGCGAGCGCCGCGCAGGTCGGCTGGGTCTACTCGCCCAAGGCGGTACACGCCAACTGGAGCCGGATCAGCCCGGCAAACGGCTTCTCGCGACTCGGGTTCAAACAAGCGGGTCCCGAACTGGCACGCGCGGCGGTCGGGCTTGCCGCGCTCGGCACGGTCTGCTACCTGTTCGTCCGCGCCTTCTACGACCAGTCGTCGGTCATGCTCGGCATGACCCCGGGCGAATCGGCGCGGATGGCGTGGGATCGCGTCTGGAGCCTCCTGTGGCGGTCGAGCCTCGCGCTCATCGCCCTCGGCGCCGCCGACTACGGTGTGCAGCGCTGGCGCTGGATGGCGGGACTGAAGATGACCCGCCAGGAAGTGCGCGACGAAGCGAAGATGCAGGACGGCAGTCCTGAAATCAAGGCGCGCGTCCGGCGCGTGCAGCGCGAAATGACGCGCCGCCGCATGCTTCAGAACGTCAAGCAGGCGACGCTCATCGTCACCAACCCGACCCACTACGCGGTGGCGCTCGAGTACCGGCGCGCCGAAATGTCCGCTCCCAAAGTCCTGGCCAAAGGCCAGGACTTCATGGCCGAGCGGATCAAGAAGATCGCGCGCAAGCACGACATCCCGATGGTCGAGAACGTCGCGCTCGCGCGCGCGCTGTACAAGACCGCCGAAGTCGGCGACACGATTCCCGCGTCGCTCTTCGGCGCAGTCGCCGAGGTGCTGGCGTACCTCGTGCGATTGAAACAGTTGGTGTTGTGAAAACGACATCGGGTGTCGTTTTACGTTTTTCGTAAAACGACACCCGATGTCCTTGACAATTATGGCGACTCAAAACTCCGTAGGCCGTCGCGCGACGCATCTGCTCGCGCCGGCCGCCATCATGGCGGTCGTCGCGCTCATGATCGTGCCGCTCCCGCCGTTCCTGCTCGATCTTCTGCTCTCGATCGACATCGGACTGGCGGTGGTGCTGCTGCTCACGGCGATCTATGTCAAGCAGCCGGTGGAATTCTCCGTCTTTCCGTCGCTGCTGCTCCTCTTGACCCTGCTGCGGTTGTCGCTCAACGTCGCGGCCACGCGACTCGTGCTGCTGCACGGCGCCGATGGGGTCGGCGCCGCCGGGCACGTGATCATGTCGTTCGGCCAGTTCGTGGTCGGCGGCAACTTCGTCGTCGGCATCGTCGTGTTCGTCGTCCTGATCGTCATCCAGTTCATCGTCATCAACCACGGCGCGGTCCGCATTTCCGAGGTCACGGCGCGATTCACTCTCGATGCGATGCCCGGCCGGCAGATGGCGATTGACGCCGACCTCAACGCCGGTGTGATCAACGACCAGGAAGCGCGGACCCGCCGCGAACGGGTCCGGCGCGAAGCGGATTTCTACGGCGCGATGGACGGCGCGATCCGGTTCACCCAGCGGGACGCGCTGGCGGCGGTCCTGATCACCGTCGTCAACATCGTGGCCGGCCTGATCATCGGCGTTGCCCAGCACGGGCTCGACGTCGCGACCGCGGCACAGACCTACACCCTCCTGACGGTCGGCGAAGGCCTGGTGACGTCGATCCCGGCGCTCCTCGTGTCGATGTCCGGCGGTCTGATCACGACTCGCGCCGCCTCGGAATCGCACCTCGGTGAAGAAGTCGCCACGCAGTTGCTGGCGCGATCGCGGCCGCTCGCGGTCGCGGCCGGTGTGCTCGTCGGGCTTGCGTTGATTCCGGGGCTGCCGAAGTTCTCGTTCCTGCTCGTGGCGGCGGTCCTCGGCAGCGCCGCCTATGCCAATCGCGGCGAGTCCGCGACCGCGGCGCCGGTGCCCGAAGTGCCGGCGTCAGCCGCCACGGACACGGTCGAGGCGGTGGTCACGGTCGATCCGCTCGGCATCGAAGTCGGCTATGCGCTCGTCACGATCGTGGACGAGAAACAAGGCGGGTCGCTGCTCGGCCGCATCCGGTCGATCCGGAAGCAGATCGCGAGCGAGACCGGCATGGTCGTGCCGTCCGTGCACGTCGCCGACAACCTCCAACTCGGCCCGCGCACCTACGCGATCCTCGTCAAAGGCGTCGAGGTCGCGCGCGGCGATCTGTTCACCGATCGTCTGCTCGCGATCAACCCCGGCACCGTCGCGTCGGCGCTCGAAGGCGTCCAGACCCGCGAGCCGGCGTTCGGGCTGCCGGCGATCTGGATCACCCAGGACAAGCGCGACCGCGCGATCTCGGCCGGCTACACCGTCGTCGATCCGACGACGGCGATCTCGACGCACCTGTCGGAGATCATCCGGACGTTCCTCCCGGATCTGCTGACGCGGCAGCAGACCAAGGATCTGATCGATCGCATCGCGCAGAGCTCGCCGAAGCTGGTCGAGGAACTGGTGCCGAAAATCGCCTCGGTCGGCGACGTGCAGCGCGTGCTCCGTCAACTCCTGCGCGAGCGCGTGCCGGTGCGCGATCTCACCACGATTCTCGAAGCGATGGCCGACGCGATGTCGGCGTCGAAGGATCCGGACGTCGTCGTCGAGGCCGTGCGCACGGCCCTCGGCCGGTCCGTGTGCCGTGCCTATCAGTCGGACAACGGCGAATTGCGCGTTATTGCACTCGCTCCCGCGCTCGAGGACGCGCTCGCCTCGTCGATCGCGCGCACCGATCGCGGCGCCGTGCTCGCGCTCGATCCGTCGCGCGCGCAGGGTCTGGCGCAGCGGCTGGCAGAAGTTCTGGCGACCGAGGAGTTGGCACAGCCTGTGCTTTTGTGTTCGCCGACGCTGCGTCCGCACCTGTGGCGTCTCTTCTCGCGCGCATTGCCGCACGTCGCGGTGTTGTCGCACAGCGAGGTGCCCCCGCAGATGCGGGTGGTCGCGGTGGCGACCCTGGACTGAGGATGCACGTAAAGCGCCTGTACAGCCCAACCGTGCGCGATGCGCTCGCTGCGGCCCGAGAACAGCTCGGGCCGGGGGCGCTGGTCCTCTCGACCGAGCTCGTGCCGGCCCCCGGCTGGCGCGGCTGGATCGGTCAGCGAGTCGTGCGTCTCACGGCCGCCGCCGAACGTCCCGAGACTGAGCCTGAGCCCGCCGCGGCGCCCGTCCCGGTGTCGGAGGAACGGCCGGCCGCGCCGGAGCGCCGACAGGGGCGCCCGTCCGGATCGCGCTCAGGCGTCGTCGCGCGGCTCAAAGCCATCGGCCTCGACGGCGCCTTCTCGGAAGCGATTGCCGAGCGGCTCACCGACGCCGAATGCCGCGGGTTCGCCGAGCCGGCGCTCCGCCGGGCACTCGCCGCCGAGCTCTACGCGATTGTCGCCGCCGACACCGACTACGCCCGCTACGAGGTCTTCGTCGGTCCTCCCGGCGTCGGCAAGACGACGACGATTGCGAAGATTGCGGCGCAGGAGCGCGCGGTCAACCGCCGCACGCTGAACCTCGTCGCTGCCGACGCATTTCGCGCCGGCGCCGTCGAACAGCTTCGCACCTACGCGGAGATCGTCGGTTCGCCATTTCGTGTCGCGCGCACCCCTGAAGAGCTCGATCGCGCGCTCGCGGCCTCGCGCCATACCGCGCTCGTGGACACCGCGGGCCGGCTGCCGGCCGACGATCCCATCACGAGCGTGATCGAGACGCTCGAACATCGCAAGCAGATGCGCACGCATCTGGTGCTGGCGGCCGACACGTCGGCGGCAACGGCGCGCAAGCTGCTCGATCGCTATGCGCCCCTGCACCCGGCGCGCGTGGTGATCACCAAGCTCGACGAAACCGACTCGGTCATGCCGCTCGTCGGCGCCGTGCGTGAGCGCGGACTGCCCGTGTCGTACCTGACCGCGGGGCAGCGGGTGCCTGAAGATCTCTGGCGGGCGACGCCTGCCGGTCTTGCCGCCGCGCTGCTGCGCGAACCGGCCATGGAGGAGCGGACATGTCACTGACCGGACCGGCCGGGCAGCGACGGCCGGCGACTCGCATTGCGGTCACCAGCGGCAAAGGCGGTGTCGGCAAGACGAGCCTCTCCATCAACCTTGCCGTCGCCATGTCGCGCCTCGGGCATCGCGTCGGCATCATCGACGCCGACTTCGCGCTGGGCAACGTGGACGTCATGCTCGGCCTCACGCCCGAGGAGCACCTGGGCGCCGTCCTCGAGGGCACGAAGACCGTCTCCGACGTGGCGCTGAACGGCCCGTCGGGCGTGCGCGTGATTCCCGCCGGCAGCGGCGTGCGCGCGCTCACCGCCCTCGACGAGCCGCGCTGGTCGCGCCTGGTCACCGCCGTACGCGACACGAGCCGCGACCTCGATTTCCTGCTCTTCGACACCGCCAGCGGCGTGTCGGACAACGTCCTCGACGTCGTCAATCTCGCCGACTACGTCCTTGTCGTGACGTCGTACGACCCGGCGGCCGTCGTCGATGCCTACGCGGTGATCAAGCTCATCAACGCGAACGACCACGTCAAGCCGATCGGCGTCGTCGTCAACTCGACGCGCGACGCCGAGGAGGCCGGGCTGGTCTTCCGCCAGATCTCGCTGGCGGCCGATCGGTTTCTCGGCCGCTCGCTCCGCTACGACGGGCACGTCCTCGAGGATCGATCGATCAAGGACTCCGGGCTCGCGCAGCGCCCGCTCATCGGCCACGAATCATCGGGGCCGGCGAGCCGCTGCATCCGGCGTCTGGCGTGCCGGCTGATCGCCGCTCGTCCCTCGGGCGTCGGCCCGTGGTCGCCGTCTCCACCCCCACTGACGCCCGGCCCGTCCGGTCCGGCCGGAAGAGAGGCGTCGCAGTGCGCATGAGAACCGCCGCTCCCCCGGAAGACCACGCGCAGCGCGACGCGCTCGTGATGGCCCACGTCGATCTCGTGAAATCGATGGCCAGCCGGCTCGGTCGCCGGCTGCCGACGCAAGTCGAGCTGTCCGAGCTCGTGAGCGTCGGCGTGCTCGGGCTCATCGACGCCGCAAGCCGGTATCGTCCGGCGCTCGGCGTGCCGTTCGACGCGTTTGCGCGCCGCCGGATTCACGGCGCGATGCTCGACGCCCTGCGCGGCCTCGACTGGGTGCCGCGATCGGTGCGCAAGCTGCAGCGCGACGTCGACGACGCGATCCGCAAGCTCCGGCACACGCTCGGACGTGAGCCGGAGGAGCCCGAGATCGCGACCGCGCTCGGCGTCTCGGTCGAGGAATACGACGGGATGCTCGACGAACTGCGGTCGGCCGATCTCGCGGTCATCCGCCGCGCCGGCGGCAATGGCGACGGCGGGGGCGTCCTCGAAATGGCGATCGCGCCCGAAGGCGGCCCGTACGCCCAGCTCGAGCGCCGCGAACTGCGGGCGCGGCTGGTCCAGGCGCTCGCCCGGATTCCCGACCGCGAGCGGCACATCCTCGCGCTCTATTACGAACAGGAGCTCACGCTCGCCGAGATCGGCCGCGTGATCGGCGTCGGCGAGTCGCGCGTGTCGCAGTTGCGCACGCAGGCGATCGCGCGCCTCCGCTCCATGATGCAGGAATGGTTCGAGACGCTCGAGACGACGTGACGCGATGACGAAGAACCTCTCACAAGACGAGATCGACGCGCTGCTCAAAGTCGCGGCCGATGCCGGCCCCGGCGTCCGCGCCGCCGACAACCCGGCGACGGTCGTGCGCTACAACTTCCGGCGTCCGGATCGCATCTCGAAAGAGCAGATCCACTCGCTGCACTTCCTGCACGACCGGTGCGCGCGCAACATGTCGACGTCGCTGTCGGCGTACCTGCGGACGATCATCAACCTCTCGGTCGTCTCGGTCGAGCAGTTGTCCTATCTGGAGTTCCTCAGCACGCTGGCCGATCCGACGGCCTATTACGCGCTCGCCATCGCGCCCTTCGACGAACTGGGCGCCATCGAAATCAACCCGGCCGCGGCGTTCGCGATGATCGATCGCATGCTCGGCGGCACCGGTCAGCCGGTCGCCGTCAACCGGCCGCTCACCGAGATCGAGCAGAACGTCGTCGACTCGGTCGTCAAGCTCCTGCTCGACGGCCTGTCGGAAGCGTGGCGACCGGTGACGACGCTGACCTTCGGGATCCGCGCGCGTGAAACGCGGCCGCAGATGCTGCAGGTCGCCGCGCCCAACGAGGTCGTCGTCACCGTCATCTTCGACGTGAAAATCGGCGACGTGCGCGGGACCATTAATCTCGCGATCCCCACGAGCATCGTCGAGACCGCCGGCGCCAATTTCGGCCAGGCCTGGCAGCGCCAGCGGCGCGAGCCGACGCCGACCGAGCGGCTCTGGATGGAAGAGAACCTCGGCCGCGTCCCGATTCCGGTCGTGCCGCTCATCCGCACCCGCTTGAAGGCCAGCGCGGTGCTGGCCCTGCAGGAAGGCGAAGTCGTCGCCCTGCCGCTCGCCGCCGATGCGCCGCTCGACATCTACGTCAGCGGCGTGCGGAAGCTGACCGGCCGGCTGGCCTCGGACCAGGGACGCACCCTCGTCTTGATCGAAGAGCGGTACGCCTCCGGGCCCGCGTTGTCGTCAGGAGCGGCGTGAAATGAGAGCGATCGTGACCGTGGATGGCGTGATTCGCGCGCTGGCTGAGGAGCTGGCGGCCGCGCTCGGCGGCAAGCTGGGCGGATTGGCCGCGCACGCGCTCGGCGAGTTTGCCTCCGACGCGGGGTGGCTCGCGTCGGTCGAGCTGCGCGGCGCCGCCCAGGGCCGCGCGAGTATCTGGTTCGGACGTCAGTCGGCGGCCGAGCTCGCCGGGTCCGCGCTCAAGACCGAGACGCCGGCCGACGACGCGGTCATCGCGTGGCTGCGCGAGCTGGCCGGACGGGCGGCGGCGGCCGTACCCAGCCGCGCCGGGTTTGGCGAGCTCGAGACCGGCGACGTGACGGTCGCCCCGGGCACCGCGCCGGCGGGCGCCCAATCGTTCGAGCTGTCGGTCAGCGAGAAGCCGGCCGCGGTGCTGGTCGTGAACGTGCTGCTGAACGCGTCCTCGTCCGGGTTGTCGCCCGGCGACCCGCGTCTCGAGGCCGTGCTCGACGTGGATCTGCCGCTGGTCGTCCGCTTCGGCCGCGCGGTGATGCCGCTCCGGGCGCTGGTCGATCTCGGCCCCGGATCGGTCGTGGACATGGGGCGGTCGCCGGACGAACCCGTTGAGCTCGTGGTGGGCGAGCGGGTCATCGCGCGAGGCGAAGTCGTGATTGTCGCCGGCAACTACGGCGTGCGGATTACCGAGCTCATCAACGGAGCCCGGCAGGGATCGGATCAGGAGGCAAGAGCATGATCGAAATCAAGGAATTCTACTGGGCGCATCGCGAGATCTTCCGGGTGGCGGCCGTCTCGGGCGCCATCCTCATCGGCCAGCTCGGGATCATGATGTGGACGCTGCGGCGCCTGCGCGAGCTCAGCCACATCCGCGAGCGGATGAGCCGGCTGGCTGATGGCCTCGCGCTCCTGACCGACACGACCGAAGCGGGCTTGTCCACGCTCATCAAGGAAGTGCAGCAGTTCGGGCACAAGCCGCAGCCGGCGCCGCGCGCCACGTCGCGCGCCGCGGCCGCCAAGCGCATCAGCTCGGCCGCCAGGCGCGGCCAGCCGATCGCGCAGATCGCCGAGCACGAAGCCCTTTCGGAAAGCGAAGTGCGTTTGCAGTTGAAAGTGGCGAACGGAGCCGTGAACGAGACTCAGCACAACGATCGGATCACGCTGGGGGCGGAGTAGCTCAGGGCAGAGGGCAGAGGCCACAGGGACCGGACTTGCCGAGTGCCGAGTGCCGAGTGCCGAGTGTCCAGTGCCTAGTGCCTAGTGCCTAGGGCCTAACAAGGATCAACTAATGAGTGGCAGCCAATACATCGCTTTGAGCGGCCTGCGCGCGCGAGTGGACGAGCTCGATCGGCTGGCGACTGATATCGCCAACGTCGGAACGACCGGCTACAAGGGCGAGCGCGAGGCGCGGGCGGCGGCCGAACGCGTCGCGTTCGACGCCACGCTGCAGACGGCGATCGACACGACCTTCGGCGGCCGGCGGCTCGACGTCGCGAAGGGTTCCTTTGCGACGACTGGACGGCCGCTCGACATCGCGCTCGACGGGCCGGGCTTCTTCGTGATCTCGACACCGGCCGGGCCGCGCTACACGCGGAATGGCCATTTCACCGTCAACGCCGATCACAAGCTGGTCGCCGAGGACGGTGCCGAAGTACAGGGCGAGGGCGGCCCGATCACCGTGGAAGACGAGGACGGCGGGGAAATTCACGTCGACTCGGAGGGGGCGGTCTGGTCGGGCACGACGAAATCCGGACAGTTGCAGATCGTGGAGTTCACCGATCCGTCGCAGCTCACGCGCGAACAGGGATCGCGCCTCCACGCCGAGGGCCTGGCCACGGCGCCGGCGACCAAGACCGTCGTACGGGCCGGCACGCTCGAGCAGTCGAACGTCTCGGTGGCCGATCGGCTCGCGGAGCTCACGACCGTCTCGCGCGGGTTCGAAGCACTGCAGAAGGCGATTTCGTTGCTGATGAACGATGTCGACGGAAGAGCGATCGAGCACTTGGGAAGACGCTGACATAGATCAGGCACTCGGCACTCGGCACTCGGCGAAGGCAGAAGGCAAAAGGAAGAACTTAGAACTTTGAACCCCCGAGTGCCCAGTGCCCAGTGCCGAGTGCCGGAAGTAAGCGACGCTCGGTTTTAGTGGTTTGGCAGGAGAGGAATAGGAGACACGTAATGATCCGCGCACTGTACACGGCCGCGAGCGGGATGAACGCGCAGCAGACGAACATCGACAACGTCGCGCACAACCTCGCGAACGTCAACACGACCGGCTTCAAGAAGAGCCGCGTGGAGTTCGAAGACCTCGTCTATCAGGAGATGCGGATCGCGGGCTCGGCGGCGTCGGCGACGACCGAAGCGCCGGTCGGACTCGAGGTCGGGCTGGGCACGCGCGCCGTGGCGACGTCGCGCAACTTCAGCTCCGGCAATCTGCGCGCGACGCAGGGGCCGCTCGACCTGGCGATCGAAGGCGACGGGTTCTTCAAGATCTCGCTGCCGAACGGCACGGAGGGCTACACGCGCGCGGGGACGTTCCATCTCGACGCGCAGGGCCTGCTCGTCACCGCCGAGGGCTACTCGGTCGATCCGCAGATCACGATTCCGTCGACGGCGACGTCCGTCAGCGTGTCGAAGGACGGCATCGTGTCGGCGACGATCGCCGGACAGAACGCGTCGCAGCAGCTCGGCACGCTCGAGATCTCGACGTTTCCCAACGCGGCCGGCCTCCGGCCCATCGGCGGCAATCTCTTCATGCCGACGACCGCCTCGGGCGAGCCGGAGTCTGGTGCGCCCGGCACGGACGCGCGCGGCACGCTCGCGCAGGGCTTCGTCGAGGACTCCAACGTCAGCGTCGTCGAAGAGATGGTCAACATGATCATCGGCCAGCGCGCCTACGAGGCGAATTCGCGCGTCGTCAAGGCCGCCGACGAAATGCTCGCGCAGGTCAACAACCTGGTCCGCTAGGGGCGCGATGACAACCATTGTCCGGGTGTGGATCGTGATGGCCGCGCTGGCCGGCGTGGGACAGGCGTCCCGGCCGACGTACGGCGCCACGTCCCGCGCGGCGGCCGGCGCGGCGCCCGCGGCGACGTCCGCCACCGATCTGATCCGCAGCGCCATCGTCGACCGGATTGGCGCCGGCACGGAGGTGTCGGTCGTGTCGATCGACGTGCCGGATCCGTCCGTGCGGTTTCGCGAGGCGCGGCCCGATCCCGCCGGCTGGCTCGGGCGGCCGGTGCGGTTCACGCTCGTGACTGAATCGGGCGCGGGCATTCCCGCGGTGGCTACCATTCGCGTCGTGACCACGCACACCGTCGCGAGACGGGCGATCGGCCGCGGCCATGTCGTCGGCGCCGATGATGTCGAGTCGGTGCGGCGCGAGTTGCAGGGCACGCCGATCCGGCCGCTGCCGGGACTCGATGCGATCACCGGCGCCCGCGCGCTGCGGCCGATTCCGGAGGGCGCGATCATCCTTCACGGATTCGTGGCGGAGCGGCGCGCGGTGGAAGCAGGCGATCGCGTGACGGTCGTCGCCGTCACGGGCGACGTCGAGGTGAGCGCGGAGTTTCAAGCGGCCGACGGCGGCCGCGTCGGCGACACCATTCGCCTGATCAACCCGGCGACGAAGAAGTATCTCCGGGGCCGCATCGTCAGAAAAGGATTGGTCGAGGTGATTTATGGCCGCTGAACGAAGGATGTTGGCGATCGGCGCCGTTGCGACGGGACTGCTCCTGACCGTGGCGCCCGGTGTGGCGCAGGCGCAGAACCCCAAGAGTTACGACGAGACCTACCAGCAGTATCTGGCCGCGGCCAGAAAGCTGCCGGCGCCGACCGAGCTCTGGATGACGGACCTGGCGAGCGATCTGCGCGCGCGCCGGCAGGGCGATCTCGTCACGATTCGCGTCCTCGAAAGCCTGAGCGCGACCGGCGCCGCGGATTCGACGGTGAACAAAAAGGGCGACGCCAACGTGACCATGCCGGGCAAGGCAGGCGAGCAACTCGGCAAGATCTTTCCGGTCTCGAGCGAGACCAAGTTCAACGGCTCAGGCAACACGACGAGGACGACCGAGCTCACGGCCACGATCACGGCGCGCGTGGTCGAAGTGCTGCCGAGCGGCGACCTCGTGGTCGAAGGCATCCGCGAGGTGGACATCAATGGCGACCGGAACGTCGTCGTGCTCACCGGCGTCGTCCGCGCGGTCGACATCCAGCCCGGCAACGTCATTCCGTCCACGCGGGTCGGTCAGCTTCGGATCCGGTCGCTCAGCCAGGGCCTGATCAAGGACAGCCTCACGCCGGGATGGCTGATCCGCATTCTGAACAAGGTCTTTTAGAGTGCATTTCAAAACGTTCGGGGCGGAGGGGCCGGGTTCCGCCGGCCCAACAAAGGCGGGCTGAAGCCCGCCCCTCCGTATGAGCTCAACGAGATCTTCCAGGAGTGACACGCCCATGACTACGAGGACGCTTCGCAGAGTTCGCCTGGCGGGCGCCGCCGCGGCCGTCGCAAGCCTGATCGGCGGGATGCCCCTGGCGGCCGCGGAGACCCGTCTCAAGGACATCCTTACCCTGCAGGGCTTCCGGCCGTCGCCGCTCGTCGGCTACGGACTGGTGATCGGGCTGAACAAGACGGGCGACAAGAGGCAGACGATCTTCTCGACGCAGTCGCTGGCCAACATGCTGTCGCGCTTCGGCGTCAACGTCCCGGCCGATCAGATCAAGATCGAGAACATCGCCGCCGTGCTCGTCACGGCGGAGCTCTCGCCGTACCAGCGGACCGGCGCCCGCCTCGACGTGCTCGCGTCGTCGATCGGCGACGCGCGCAGTCTGCAGGGCGGCACGCTGCTGCCGACATCGTTGCGCGGTCCGCAGGGCGAGATGGTCGCGCTTGCGCAAGGACCGCTCTCGATCGGCGGCTTCGGCGGCGGCGGCGGCGGCGGATCGAGCGTCGTCGTGAACCATCTCACCGTGGGGCGGATTCCCGGCGGCGCGATCGTCGAGGCCGCACCGGAGGTGGTGATGCCCAACACCGGGACGCTGACGTTCGCACTGCGTGAACCCGACTTCAGCACCGCGTCGCGTGTCGCCCAGGCGATCAACTCGCTGCTCGGCACGCAGGCGGCGCGCGCCACCGATCCGGGAAGCGTCACGCTGCAGGTGCCCGCGGAATACCGTCAGTCGCTGCCCGAGCTCATGGCGCGCATCGAAGTGCTGCCGGTCCAGACCGATGCGGTCGCCCGGGTCGTCATCAACGAGCGCACGGGCACGGTGGTCGTTGGCGGCAACGTCCAGCTCGGCCCGGCCGCGGTCGCGCATGGCAACCTGTCGGTTCGCATCACCACACGCTACGAAGTCAGCCAGCCGTTGCCGTATACGGGCGGCCAAACGGTCGTCGTGCCCAACCAGCAGGTGGACATTCGCGAGGGTAACGCGAAGCTCGTGACGCTGCCGGAAGGCGCCACGCTCGACGCCGTGGCGAGCGGCCTCAATGCCCTCGGCGCGTCGCCGCGCGACATCATCGCCATCATGCAGGCGCTCAAAGCGGCAGGCGCGCTGCGCGCCGAAATCATCATCCTCTGACGCCCATGGATCAGGCCAACCGCATCGCGCAGCTTTCCTCGACGGCGGCCGTCGCACCCGGTGCGGCGGCGCCGCAGAATCAGGAGAAGCTCCGCGCGCTCGCCGCGCAGTTCGAGTCCCTGCTCATCTCGCAGATGTTGCGCGAAATGCGCGCGACCCTGTTCGACGATGACGAGGACACGGGATTTGCCAGCGGGCCCCTATCCGACACGCTATTCACGGAGCTCAGCCTGGCGCTGAGCCGATCGGGAGGGCTGGGCTTCAGCAAGACCGTGATCGATCCGCTGACCCGGCAGGCCGGCGAGGCGACTGGCGGGCCGACCGCAGCCGCCGCCTTGAATGTGGTTCACGAGCTCGGTGAGCCCGGGCTGCCGCTCGTGCCGCTGAACGGGTCGGGCCTGCCACTGGCTGGGCGCGTGACCTCCCGCTACGGCTGGCGCCAGGACCCGGTCGACGGAACCAGGAAGTTCCACAAGGGCACCGACATCGCGCTGCCCGTCGGCCACGGCGTGCCGTCGGCCCGGGCGGGCGAGGTGTCTTTTGCGGGAGAGCTGCCCGGCTACGGCTTGACCGTCGTCGTGGACCACGGCGGCGGAATCGCGACGCGTTACGCCCACCTGTCCGAAGTCACTGTCAAGGTAGGGGATGCGGTCCGGGCCGGGCAGGACATCGGCCGGTCCGGGGCCAGCGGGCGGGCGACCGGACCCCACCTCCATTTCGAGGTCCTCGAGGCCGGCCAGCCGGTGGACCCCGGGTCCGTGATTAAAGGTTAGACCCGCAGGACCGATTACCACCGTGCAGGGAGTGGGATTCTTAGTGGGCAGACGACGAGGAGCGAACCGATCATGAAAGTCGACGACCCTCGAGCGCATTTCAACTTGCCAGTGACCGCGGTCACGCCAGAGCCAACTCGGCCCTCGGGCAAACCCGCCGTCACGCCGGTCAAGTCCGAAGACGCCGTCAGTCTGTCAAGCGACCTGCGCTTGGCCAACGAGGCCGTACGTGCGGCCGCGCTGGCCGGCGACGTGCGACCCGAGGCGGTCGCCAAGGCGCTCGCGCTCGTGGCCAGCGGCGAACTGGGCACGGATCTCGAGCGGCTGGCGGAGCGGATTATCGAGTCGCTGACCGAATCCCACGATGACAAACTCTGACGCCATCCACCAACTGAATGCGGCGCTCGAGCGCCTCGCGTCGGCCCTCGAATCGGGGAAGCCCGACGCGGTGCTGGACGCGGAGGCGCCGCTCGCCACCGCGGTCGGCTTGTTGTCGAATCTCGACAGAATCAGCCTGGCGCGTGACCCGCGCACGCCGGCCGCGTTGCTCGACCTGCGGCTGTCGGTGGCGCGTTGCCGCGCGATGGGCCGCGCCGCCGCCGATCTCAGCGGCGTGCTCCTCGGACAGACCTCGTACGGCCCGGCGGGCGCGCGTCCGGCGCTGCCGGGACGCGCCTCCACCGTCGCGTCGCGGACCTAGCCATGTCGGGCCTGTTCGAAAGTCTGACGTCGGCGTCCAACGCGCTGAATGCCCATCGGCTCGGGCTCGACGTGACCGGCCAGAACATGGCCAACATCAACACGGTTGGCTATTCGCGGCGCGTGCTGCAGCTGGCCGAACAACCGCCCGCCGATCTGCTCAGTGCCGGGCGCGGCGTCGAGGTACTCGGCGTGCGGGCGCTCCGCGACGAATTCCTCAACGCCCGCCTGCGCGGTGAGCAGGGATCGGGCGCGTTCAACGACGCCGTCGTCGAAAGCCTGGCGACGATCGAGGCGTCGGTCGGGCCGGCCGGCGCCGCGCTCGACCAGCGGATGACCGAATTCTTCGATGCCTTCGCCGCGCTGGCCGACGATGTCACGTCGCTGCCGGCGCGCGATGGCGTAGTGGAGCAGGGCCGGCTGCTGTCGCAGGCGTTCGGTGATCTGTCGGCGCGGCTTGCGCTCACGCGGCGCGACGCCAACCTCTCGATCCGCGGCGCGGTGGACGAGGTCAACCGGCTGTCGCAGGAAGTGGCCGCGCTCAACCAGCAGATCATGGCGAACGGGCCCGAGGCCGAGGCGCTGCGCGACCAGCGCGGCGTCGCGCTCGCGCGGCTCTCCGAGCTTGCCGGTGCGACCGTGATGCAGCGTCCGGACGGTGCGGTGGACGTCACCATCGGCCAGGGCCGCGCGCTCGTGGTCGCCACGAATGCGTACGCCATTGACGCGCAACCGACCGGTCCGTCCGGCGATCTCTTGCTCACACTCGGCGGCATCACGATCACCTCGGAGATGGCGAGCGGTCGCATCGGCGGCCTCGTGCACGGACGCGACGTCGTCGTGCCCGCGCATCAGGGCCGCCTGGACCAGCTGGCCTTCGACATTGCGACGCAAGTGAACGCGGTGCACACGGCCGGATTCGACCTCAACGGGGCGGCCGGCGTGAACTTCTTCGCCGTGCCGGGCAGCGTGGCCGGCGCCGCCGGCACGATGGCCATGAACGCGGCCGTGGCGGCCGACAGCCGCCTCGTGGCGGGATCGGCGACGGGCGCGATCGGCGACAACGGCAACGCCCGCGACCTCGCGGCGTTGCGTGAAGCCGGCGTCATGACCGGCGGAGCCACCGCCGCGGAAGCCTGGGCGGAGTTCGTCTATCACGTCGGCAGCGACGTCGCCGGCGCGCGCTCCGCGTCCACGAGCCACACGCAGATCATCAACCAGCTGTTGCAGCTGCGAGATCAGGCGTCGGGCGTCTCGCTCGACGAGGAAGCGGCGCACCTCATGCGCTACCAGCGCGCGTACGAGGCCAGCGCCCGCTATTTCACGTCCATTGTCGAAACGATCGACACCGTGCTGGAGATGGTGCGCTGATGCGGGTGCTCTTCGACGTGCTCCGTGACGGACTCGCGGCGATCAACGCCGCCCGCGAGCAGATGGAGGCCGCGCGCAATCAGGTCGCGACTGGCCGCCGGGTCGTGGCGCCGAGCGACGATCCGCTGGCGATGCAGCAGGCCGTCGGCGAATACGCGACGATGGGCGCCATCGACGCGTATCGCCGTTCAGCGGACTCGGCCGCGTCCCGCCTTGCCGCCACCGATACCGTGCTTGCCGGCTTCGTGGACAAACTGACGGCCGCGGTCGTGGCCGCGACGAGCGGCCGCGGGTCGAACAAGACCGCCGCGGAGCGCTCGGCCGCCGCCGCCGAAGTCCGGTCGCTTCGCGACGCGCTCGTCGGCGACATCAACACGACCTTCCGCGGCACCGCGCTCTTTGCCGGAACGCGCGTCGATCAGCAGGCCTACGTGGCGTCGGGTGGGGGATACACCTATCAGGGCGATAGCGCCGCCGTGCAGGTCGAGGTCGATCGCGGCCGGCTGGTCTCGGTGTCGTACGACGGGCAGGCTATCGCGCAGGGCGGCGACCCGGTTGACGTCTTCACCGCCATGGAAACCCTGGCCGCCGCGATCGAGGCCGGGGACGACGATGCGATTGGGGTGGGGATCGCCGCGCTCGACCGGACGTTCGACCGCGTGTCGCGCCTCCAGGGGCGCCTGGGAGCCGATGAGCGCGGGGTGGACGCGGCGACGGCTCGGTTGTCGGCCATGAGGCTGGCGGCCGACGGCCGGCGGTCCAAGCTCGAGGACGCCAACATGGCCGAGGCTATTACCCGAATGAATGAAGCCGATATTGCTTATCGGGCGGCCCTCAGCGCGGTGAGCTCCGCCGAACGGGTCTCTCTGCTGGACTACCTGAAATGACGCATGCGATCGCAGCCGATGAAGTCGTGACGTTCGCCGATGGTCTTCCCGGATTCGAGTCGTACCGCCGCTTCGTGCTGGTGGCGTCTCCCGTCCTGTCGCCGTTCACGCTGGTGCAGGGCCTGGACGAGGGCGCCCCGTCGTTCGTGGCCATCGATCCCCAGCTCGTCGATCGCGACTACGTGACGTCGCTCGAGACCGCCGATCTGGCGCGGCTGCAGGCCGACGCCGGCCGGCCGCTGCTCTGGCTCGCACTCATCACGCCGCGCGGGAACGGTGAGGCGACCGTCAACCTGCGCGCACCGCTCGTGATCAACCCGGGCACCATGCGCGGCATCCAGTTCATCCCGCCCGACAGCCCCTACCGGATCGATCACCCTCTCGCCACGGCCTGAACCGTGCTCGTCTTCACCAGGAAGATCGACGACGCGATCATCATCGGCGACGGCATCGAGATCAAAGTGCTGCGCGTCGGCCGGGACAGCGTGCGCATCGGCGTGACGGCGCCGGCGCACGTGTCCGTGCATCGCCGCGAAATCTACGATCAGATTCGGCGCGCGAACACATCGGCGGTCGCCGACTCGGACGCCCTCGACGACATCGTCGCGCGGCTGCGCCGGCCGATGCCCGTACGCACATGACGAAGCCCGGCTGCCGCGATTGGCGGGAGCTGACGGCCGCCGAGGCCGCCGCGCTCATCGAGGCGGAAGGCCAGGCGTGGGCGGCTGAGCTCGACTGGGATGTGGCCGACACGTGGCGTCATCTCGAGCCGGCGCGCGCGGCCGGCCGGCTGCCCGGCCTCGCGTATCGCACGCCGTCCGGGCGGATCGCCGGCTGGTGCTGTTTCCTCGTCCACCAGGGCACGCTGCAGGTCGCGATGCTCGTCGCCGACGATCGCGAGGTCACTGCGGCGCTCATTGCCGGAATCCTGCGGTCGCCGGAGGCCGCCGCGGCCCGCAGCTGGGCGCTTTGCGTCCGCCAGGCCGCGCCCGGCCTGCGGCAGGCGCTGGCCGCTCACGGGTTCGGCGTCGCGACCTATCGCTACCTTTCTGCGTCGCCAGACGTACCCGCCGAGGCGCTGCCGGGCGTTCGTTCGTGGCGCCTGGCAGATGTCGCCGCCGCCGCCGCATTGCTCGCCCGCGCGTACGCCCGTTCGGCCGACGTCCGTGCCTTCGCCGTGCACAGTACGACGGACGAGTGGTGCGATTACGCCGAGGGCCTCGTGACGCGGTCGGGGTGCGGCCAGTTCCTTTCGTCCGCCAGCTTCGTTGTAGATGTGCCGGCTGCCGCGCCCGGGACCGTGCGCGCCAATGCCGCGCTCGACGGCGCCATCCTGACGACGGATCTGGGTTGCCGGACGGCGCACGTGGCGCAGGTGGCGGTTGATCCCAGCGCCCGCGGTCTGGGGTTTGGCCGCGCGCTCATGACCACCGCCATGGCTGCGGCCGCCGGGGCAGGATTCGAGCGCGTGACGCTGCTCGTGTCGGACGCCAACGACGCGGCCGCGCGGCTCTACGAGGAATTGGGATTCCGCGATCGCGCGGCGTTCACCGTGGCCGTCAACCGTCAACCGCGGCGATCGACCAGGGTCGCGTTCGCGACCGGCGGCGCGAGCACCCGCCGGTAGGCGGCGAGCGTCGACTCGCCGCGCTCGAGGCTGGCCACGGCGCTCCGCCGTGCCAGATCCGCATCCGCCAACGCCGACAGGGACGCCTGATCGGTCGCCATGATCCGGCTGACGACGTGCGCGGCATCGCGATGGAGCTTCACGACCGCGTCGAAGCCGGCGACGCCGGCCGCCTGTTCCCGGTGCAGCGTCAGCTTCTCACGGACGGCGCGCAGTCCTTCCTCGATCGTGACGAGACTGCGCATGATCGCGTCGCGCTCGTCGGCCGGCCGGTTGAACTGCTTGAGGTCGCCGCCGGCGGTGACGGCCCGCTGGCGCTCCGAGATCTCGGCGAGCTGCCTGAGGAGGTTGAGCTCCGCTTCGACGCCGGCGTGGTATTCGGAGATGAGCCGCGTCAAATCGTCGCGGGTCATGATCAGGCGGACTGGGCGGGCTGGCTGGACTGGGCGGATGGAGCGGATGCCGGCGCGGTGCTCTGGTTCGCGATCGTCTGCCACGCGTCGCGGAGCGGCTCGAGCACCCGCACCGTGTCGTCGATCGGGCGCGCGCTCTGCTGCACGACCGCATCGAGCAACCGCGACGTGACCCAGTTGTAGAGGTTGTCGAGATCCTCGGCGATCTTCCCGCCGCGCTCGAGATCGAGCGTGTTCTGCAGTTCGGCCACGATCGCCATCATCCGCGAAATCGCCGCGCGGCGCGCCTGGAGATCCTTGCGCGCCATCGCGTCGCGGGCGGCCTCGGCCGATCGCAACGCGGCGTCGTAGAGCATGACGACGAGCTCGAGCGGCGTGCTCGATCGAACCTGGGTCTGAGCGTATTGCTGGGCAACGCGTGACGGCGTGATCATGGAAGGATGGTGACCTCGACTAGAAGTTGCCGAATCCGCTGACGATGCTCCCGAGCGAGCTCGATTGCGCCTTGAGGCGCGACATCGCGGCGTCGGCCTCGGTGAACTCACGCTGCAGCGTCGCGCGCTGCTGCGCCAGCCGCGTCTGCATGGCCACGATCTGCGCGTCCATCGACGTGATCTGCCGGGTCAGCCGATCCTTGGCGGTGGCGATGAAGCCATCGGTCTGGGCGTACTCATCGAGGACGTTCTCGACCGCGCGGAACGCGCCATCCGTGCCGGCGAACATCGCGCGGACCGCGTCGCCGTCGGTTTCGATCGCCTCGTTGAACATCTCGCTGTCGAGCTCCAGCGTGCCGCTGCGGGTGAACTCGACGCCGACTTCCGCCAGGCGCGTGAGCACGCCGGCGCCGTGCGGTCCCAGCAGTTCCGTCCGCAGGCTTCCGTGCAGCTGCCGCACGAGCGGGTCGCGGCCGATGCTGCTGGCCTGACCGCCGCCCGCCGAGAGCCGCTGGTCGTTCAGGAACTTGACGATGTCGTTGTACGCGGTGATGAAGGTTTCGACCTTCGTCTTGAGCGCCGTGCCGTCGGGTGCGACGCCGACGTGCACCGTCGTGTCCGGGTCCTTCTTGACCGCGGTGATCGTGACGCCGGGCACGACCCCGTCGAACACGTTCGAGGGGCCCGTGACCGGGATGTTGTTCACGAGCAAGGCCGCGTCCGTCGCGTTGACCGCGTTGTCCTCGACCGAATCGCCTGTGGTGCCGTTGTTGTCGGTATCGGTGAACGTGACGCCGGTGCCGCCCGAGAGGGAATTGGTCACCGTGAATGCGCTGGCCAGGCCCGTCGCCTTGCTCGTGAGGACCAGCCGGTAGTTGCCGGGGCTCGTCCGCACCACCGCGGCCGAGACGCCGATGTCTTCGGTGTCGTTGATCGCGTCGGCGAGCCCTTGGAGCGTCGTGTCGCCGGCCAGCGTAACGGCAATGCCGCCGATCGTGATCGTTCCGCCGCTCGCCACGATCGTCGTGTTCGCGTCGGGCGTGGTCGTGCTCGACGCGGTGACCTGGGCGCGGGCGAGCTCGGTGACGACGACGTCGTACTCGCCGGCGACCGCCTCGTTGCCGACGGTGACGCCGACCAGCGCCGGATCGCTCGACGTGCCGGACATCGTCGAGACCGATTCGGGATTGCCGAGCGCGTCGGCGGCCGAGCGCAGGGCGCTGATGCGGCTGTTGAGAGTGTCGAAGGTCGAGAGCTGGGATCGGAGCGCGGATTGCCGATCCTGCAGGGCGGTGAGCGGAAGGCTCGCCTGCTGCATGACGGCGTTCAGGACCAGATTGAAGTCGATCTGGTTGAAGCCGCTCAACGTGATGGGTGAGCTCACTCAGCGCTCCAGAAACGGAAAACGGACGGACGGACCGTGTTCAGGCCCGTCCGTCCGGCTGGGAACTACCGAAGCAGCGCGAGCACCGCGGCGCCCTGCTGGTTCGCCTGCGCGAGCGAGGCAATGCCGCTCTGCGTCAGGATGCTGTACCGCGTCAGATTCGCCGACTCCTCCGCGATGTTCGCGTCGCGGATCCGGCTTTCGGCGGCCTTGACGTTGACGATCTGCGCCTGCGCCAGGTTGATGGCGAACTGCAGACGGTTCTGCAGCGTGCCGACGGTCGCCTGCGCTGTGCCGAGCGTCGAAATCGCATCCGTCACGTCCTGCACGGCCGTCGCCGCGGACGCCGCGTCCGCGACCGAGAGACCCGCCACGCCGAGGTCCGTCGTGCTGACCGAACCGATCGTGCCGCCGATGACGCCGTTCGAGCCGTCGTTGCTGACGAACACCGAGAACCCGGCGGTCGCCGTCAGCTCGCCGACGCCCGCTTCGCGGTCGATTTCCGAGAGCACGTCCTGGAACTCCGCGTCCAGCACGGCGCGATTGACGGTCGAGCTCCCAGACGCCGACTGCGTCGCGAGCGACGCCAGACGATCAAGCAGCAGCGCGATGTTGTTGAGCGCGCCGTCCTTGATCTGCAGCGTCGACAAGCCGTCTCCGGCGTTCCGGATGCCCTGCGTCAGGACTGCCTGCTGCGAGCGGTAGGTGTTCGCGACCACGAGTCCGGCCGCGTCGTCGCCGGACCGGTTGATCCGGAACCCGCTGGACAGCCGCTCCAGGGCCTTCTGCAGGCCGAGGTTGTTGACGGTCAGATTCGCCTGGGCGTTGATTGCCGAAACGTTGGAAACGACTGAAAAAGAAGCCATGCACGTTCCTCCTTGAAGTCACGACCGGCGTCCCTGCCGGCCAGCCAGCGGCCCCACGCCGCCGGCTCGTAGGTGGTAATCGCCCTGGGCGCCCCCTTCTTTAGCGTTCGGGGGCTCCAGGAGGGGCCGGCTTTAGCCGGCCCAGCAAAGGCGGGCTGAAGCCCGCCCCTCCTTCAGAACTCAAAACTGTCAGTACGCTGTCGCCACGCCGCTTTCGTTTTTGCACAGTTTGACGCCCGCTTCTAAGTTCTGAGTTTTGACTCCGCGTTTTGCCTTCCGCATTTTGGCTTGGCAGGGTTTTAGCCTTTCTCACTCGCCGAAGGAGGAGCCATGGCCCCCAGCGGCGCCGGCCCCGGAACGAGAGCGAGTACAACACGAGCGAAATTACGGCCATTTCCGTTGACTGCCGTGAGGCGGGCTCCTGGACGAGGGGCCGCCGCCCTGACGGCGGCCCGGACCAAGGGTGTCGGGCGTCCGACGAACGCAGCCCCGTCCGCGCCCGCGAACCAGACGGTCCTTGACGGCGCGATCGCGACGGCCTTCGACTGCATCGAGCTGCTCGAACGCCACGCGCAGGAGGTCGCCGACGCCTTTCGCTGGGAGCACATCGACGAGGCGCGTCAGGGCCTGACCGAGCTCGTGCAGAGCACGCAGATGCTGCTCAGGCTGGCGGCGGTGACCGCGCAGGCGAGCGGTGTCCGTCTCGAGGAGATCCCCGGCCGCCGTGGTGCGCGCGTGGACGAAAGCACGCACGCGGCCGTCGAGCTCATCATCGAGCAGCAGATGGCCGGCGACTGGGCCGCGCTCGCTGAGACGCTCGACGACGACTTCACCGCGGCGCTGATGGCGTGGCGGCAGGTGTTCGAAGCGCTGGCGCAGGTGACGCCCGACGGCGACCCGCCGGGGCGCGCGGCATGAGCATCGCCCGCACGGTCCCCCTCGTTCCGTTCTCGCCGCCGGAGATTGGCCGCGACGAGATCGCGGAAGTCATCGCGACGATCGAGTCGGGTTGGCTCTCGACCGGCCCGCGCGTCTCCCGGTTCGAAGCGGCATTCGCGGAGTTCACCGGCGCATCGCACGCGATCGCGCTCAATTCCTGCACGGCCGGCTTGCACCTCTCGCTGCTCGCGGCCGGCGTCGGCCCGGGCGATGAGGTCATCACGACGCCGCTCACGTTCTGCTCGACCGCCAATGTCATCGTGCATTGCGGCGCCACGCCGGTGTTCGCCGACATCGATCCGATCACCGGCAATCTCGATCCGGCGGCCGCGGCGGCCGCCATCACGCCGCGCACCCGGGCGATCATCCCGGTCCACTACGGCGGCCGGCCGGCAGACGTGCTCGCCTTTGCCGCGCTGGCCCGCCGCCACGGCCTCATGACGATCGAAGACGCCGCGCACTGCATCGAAGGCGTGGGCGCGGGGCGCCGGATTGGGACGACGGCCGACTTCACGAGTTTCAGCTTTTACGCGACCAAAAATCTCACGACCGGCGAGGGCGGTATGGTGACGACCGAGTCGGCCGACGCGGCCGATCGGATTCGCATCATGTCGCTGCACGGCATGAGCCGCAGCGCGTGGACGCGCTATCAGCGGCTCGGGCCCTCGCGCTACGACGTGGTCACGCCGGGCTTCAAGTACAACATGACCGATCTGCAGGCAGCCATCGGCGTGCATCAGCTCGCTGCGATCGGGCGGCACCACGATCGGCGGGCCGCCATCTGCCAGCAATACGACGAGGCCTTCGCCGATCTGCCGTTCAGCACGTTTGCGCCCCTGCCTGAGGGCGACGTGCATGCCCGCCATCTCTACACGATCCTCGTCGATCCCATCCCCGGCCGCGATCGCGACGATGTGGCCGTCGCACTCGGCGAGGCCGGCATCGCGACGAGCATTCATTTCCAGGCCGTGCACCTGCATCGCTTTTACGCCGAGCGGTACGGCTTCTGCCGCGGCATGTTTCCACATGCCGAACGGGTCGCGGACACGGTGCTGTCGTTGCCGCTCTCTCCCGCACTCACCGACGGACAGGTGGGTGAGGTCATTCGCGCCGTTTGCGCGGTGTTCGGAGGCTGACGTGTCCCGCACGCGCAAGATCCGCGTTCTGTTTCGCGCCGCCGCCGGATCGCGCGGCGGCTATGGCCACCTCGTCCGGTGTGGCGTCCTCGCGCGCGCCATGGGCGTGCCGCGCGAGATCGTCCTGCGCGGCTCGGCCGAGACCGGACGGGTGGCGCGCAGACTGGGCTGGGCGCTCGTGCGTGATGCCGAGGGCGCCCTCGTGGGCGACCCCCCGGATCTCATCGTCGTGGACGACCCGTCCGCGGCGCAGGCGGCGCGCTGGGTCCGGCGCGCCCGCCGGCACAACATTCCGGTCGCGACCATTCACGACCTGGGGCTGACCCGCGTGCCCTCCGATCTGCAGATTGACGGAAGCCTCACGCGCATTCCGGGATCCACCCCGGCGGAGCTTCAGGGGCCCGAGTTCGCGATTCTCGATCCCTCGATCCCGGAGATGCGGGCTCGCAAGCCGCCGCGCGATCCGCACCGCGTGCTGATCACGCTCGGCGGCGGCGCGCATGTCCGGATGGCTGGCGCCACACTCGCCCGCCGCATCTCGAGCGTCATCCCAAATGCGCAAATCGTTCTCGCGGCCGGGTTCGAGCCGTTTCAGCGTCAGCCGCTCCCGCCGCGGTGCCGGTGGATCGTCGCGCCGGCCGGGATGGCCGATGCGCTCGCTACCGCCGCGGTCGCCGTGGTCGCCGGCGGCCTGACGCTGTACGAAGCCTGCGCGCTCGGCACGCCGATCGTCGCGATGCCCGTCGTGCCGGCGCAGCGCTTCACGATCCGCGCGGCGGCGGCCGCCGAGGCCGCGATCGACGCCAGCGCGAGCACGCCGGCCCAAACCCTCACGCGCGCGGCGGACGGCGTCGTGCGCCTGCTCACACGTCCGGGCGAAGCCGCGCGGCAGGGCGCACGCGCCAGCCGGCTGGTGGACGGGGAGGGGGCGGCGCGCGTGGCGCGCCATCTCGAGGCGCTCGCCGCCTCGTCGCTGCGGCGGGAGCGACGTCATGTTGCCTGAGCCGCGCGCTGTGATCTTCGACATGGACGACACGCTCTACCCCTACCGGCGGTTCGTCCTCAGCGGATTTGCCGCCGCCGCGCGGCACGTCGAGCGCACCTGCGGCATCAATCGGGATCCGGTGTTTCGCCATATGGCGCGCACTTCGCGCGGCCCCGATCGCGGCCAGGAACTGCAGGCGTGTCTCACCGCGTTCGGTCTGCCGCCGGCGTTGCTGCCTGTCCTCGTGTCGATCGTCCGTAGTCATCAGCCGGCCATCAGGTTGCCGCGCGCGGCGGCGAGAACGCTGGCCGTGCTCCGCGCCGCCGGCTGGCGGCTCGGCGTGCTGACGAACGGGCCGGCCGAGATTCAGAGCCGCAAGGTCGCGGCCCTCGGAATCGCCGCCCGCGTCGATCGCGTGGTGTACGCGACGCAGCATGGGAGCGGAGCCGGCAAGCCCGAGGCGGAGCCGTTTGCCGAGATCGCGCGGCAGCTCGACGTGCCGGCCGGACACATCGTCTTCATCGGCGACGACGAGACCTGCGACGTCGAAGGGGCGGCCGGCGCCGGCATGCTCCCGGTGCGGTGCGCAATCTGGATCCGGGCAGCGGCCGCGACCGCGGACCGCCCCGTCATCGACCGGTTCAGCCACGTGCCGCACGTCGCCCGAGCCCTGCTCGAGGAGGCATCGAGCCGCTATGCAGCGTGAGACGCCCGCGATCTTCATCGCCGGCCGCCGCGTCGCGGCGGACGTGCCGCCGTTCGTCATCGCCGAGATCGGCATCAACCACGGCGGATCGACCGCGCGCGCCCTCGATCACGTGGACGGCGCCGCCGCGGCGGGGGCGCACGCGATCAAGCTGCAGACGATCTTTGCGCAGGACCTGGTGGCGCCGTCGTGTCCGGCGCCGGCGCACGTGCAGGCCGCGTCCCTCGTCGAGTTCTTCGCCCAGTTCGAGCTCGACGAGGTCGCGCACCGCAAGATCGCCGAGCGGGCCTGGAGCCATGGCCTGCGCGTGCTGTCCACGCCGTTTTCACTGGCCGCCGTCGATCTGCTCGAGCGCGTGGGCGTCGACGCCTACAAGATCGCCAGCGGCGATCTCACCTGGGACCAATTGATCGTGCGCGTGGCCGAGACCGGCAGGCCGATCGTCATGTCCACCGGCATGTCCTCGCTCGCCGAAGCCAGGCACGCCCTCGCGGTCGCGCGATCGGCGGGCGCGAGTGACATCGCGCTCCTGCACTGCGTTTCCGCCTACCCGGTCCCGCTCGGCAGCGAGAACCTTCTCGCCATCCGGACGCTGGCGGAATCGTGCGACGTGCCCGTGGGCTTGTCGGATCACGGCGAAGACACCTTTGCGCTGCCGATGGCGGTCGCGCTCGGCGCGTCGATCTACGAACGGCACCTGGTGCTCGACGGCGCCGCGGAGGGGGCCGATCGCGCGGTCTCCAGTATGCCGGGCGAGCTCGCCGCCGCCATTGGCGCGGCCCGCCGCGCCTGGGCCGCGCTCGGATCGGGCCGCAAGGTCTGCCTCGACGTCGAGGCCGGCAACGTCGTCGCCAGCCGCCGTTCGCTGTGCGCGGTCCGTGCCCTGCCGGCCGGCCTCGCGCTCTCCCCGCAGGATCTCACCGCGCTCCGTCCGGCTACTGGCGTGCCGGCCGCGAGCCTGCCGCAACTCGTCGGACGCCGGCTGGCGCGCGCCATCGCCGCCGGCGAGCCGATCGGCGCAAACGATCTTCTCGATGAAGGGGCCCGCACGCGGGTGCCCGCTTTCCCGGAGAGTGGCCGTGTCGCTTAATGTCCTCATTACTGCCGGATCGCGGCGCGTGCCGCTCGTCCAGGCGTTCCAACGCGCGCTGCGCACCACGGGCGGCGGCTCGGTGATCGTCACCGACGTCAACCCGTTGTCGCCGGCCGTCTACGTCGCCGATCGTTCGTATTCGGCGCCGCTCTCGACCGATCACGGCTTCCTCAACGCCATCTTCGATCTCTGTCGCGTCGAGAACATCGGCCTGCTCGTGCCGACGATCGACGACGAGCTGACGCTCTTCGCCGAACATACGGCGCGATTCGCCGATCGCGGGATCCGCGTGGCCGTCTCACCGCCGGCCACGACTTCGGCCTGCAATGACAAATACACGGCGTGCCGGATGCTGAACGAATCGGGCATCGTCGCGGCCGAGACGCATCTGCCGTCCGAGCTGCCGGCCGATCCGGACTTCCCGCTCTTCATCAAGCCGCGCTCCGGCCGTGGCGGCGTCCACGCGTACGCGGTCCGCGACAGTCACGAGCTCGAGTTCTTCCTGGGCTACGTGCCCGATCCGGTCGTGCAGACCTACCTCGCCGGGCCGGAATTCACGGTGGACGTGCTCTGTGATTTCCACGGCGAGCCGCTGTCGGTCGTGCCGCGAGAGCGGGTCGTGATTCGCGCCGGCGTCGTCGATCGTGGCCGCACGGTCCGGGATCCGCGCCTCATCGATCTCGGGCTGGCCTGCGCCCGCGCCTTCCGGTTCGTCGGCGCCGTGAACATCCAGTGCCGCATCGTCCATGACCGGCCGGTCGTGTTCGAGATCAACCCGCGGTTCTCGGGCGGCATTCCGCTGACGATCGCGGCCGGCGCGGACTTTCCGCGCATGCTCGTCGATCTTGCGCGCGGGCGCCGCGTCACGCCGGCCATCGGCCGGTTCCAGGACGAACTGTGGATGACCAGTTACGAGTCGTCGGTGTTCGTCGCGGCGGCGGACGCCGGCTTCACGGCGCCGGCGCTGCGATCGGTGCCGCCGGTGCGTCGATCGATTTCGGAGGTGGCGTAGTGGACCGCTCGGCCGTCATTCTGCAAGCGCGCATGGGATCGCGCCGGCTGCCAGGCAAAGTGCTGGCGCAGCTCGGATCGCGGTCGATCCTCGAACACTGCGTCAGCCGGCTCACCACGTGCGGGCTGCCGATCATCGTCGCGACCACCGATCGCCCGGAGGACGACGCGATCGAGCGGGAGGCGCGCCGGCTCGGCACGCAGGTGTTCCGTGGCGACGAGCAGGACGTGCTGGCGCGGTTTCTCGCGGCCGCGCACGCGTTCGATTTGACCCACATTGTCCGCGCCACCGCCGACAATCCGTTCGTCGATCCCGACGGGCCGCGGCGCGTGCTCGACCTCGGACGGCGCGTCCAGGCCGATCACGTGGTCGAGTGCGGGCTGCCGGTCGGCGCCGCCGTTGAAGCGGTGAGCGTCGAAGCGCTCCGCCTCGCGAGGACGCTCATCACCGACCCGTACGACCGCGAGCACGTCACGTCGTTCGTGCGTCGAGACACCCGGTTCCGGGCCCTGCGCGCCGTCGCACCCGGCCACATCAGGCGGCCAGGCCTCAGGCTGACCGTGGACACCCAGGAAGATCTGGATTTTCTGCGCAGCGTGTTCGTGATCATGGGCGTCAAGGAACAAATGCCCACGCTCGCGGCCGTCATCCGGGCGGCCGAAGGCCTGCTCGTCCGCGCCGTCGCCACCGCGCGGACGCAACAGGGGGCATGATGCGGCGACCTGGTGGACTCTTGAGCGCGGCCGGACTGGCGCTCGGCATTAGCGTCGTCGCCGGCGCCCACGTCTCGATGGGCGGCGATCTCGCGATCTTCGCTCAGCCCGAGGCGCTGGCGGTGGTGTTCGGCGGCACGGCGGCGGCGCTGCTCGTGAGCTTTCCGGGCGCCATCATCCGCAGCGCGATCATCGAAGTGTTCAGCCTCGCCTGGCGCCGGCCGGCGCCGCTCGAAGCGCTGCTGCCGGCGTTCATGAACTACGCCCGCAAGGCGCGGCGGCAGGGCTTGCACGCGGTGGAGCTCGAGGCCGCGCAGGCGGGCGACGTTTTTCTCAGCCGCGCCGTGTCGCTGTCGGTGACGGGACTCTCACCCGAGCTGGTCCGCGAAGCGCTCGAGATCGACGCACGCGTCTGCGCGGAGCAGGAAGAAGAGCGCGCGCACGTGCTCGAAGCGGCCGCCGGTTACGCGCCCACGCTCGGCATCGTCGGCGCCGTGCTCGGGCTGATGCGCGTGATGCAAAGCTTTACCGCGACGCCTGGCATCGGGACCGGGATCGCGGCCGCGTTCGTGGCGACCGTGTACGGCGTCGGCGCCGCCAACCTGCTGTTTCTTCCGCTGGCCACACGGCTGCGCTCGCGCGCGCGGATCGAGGCGCTGCGGCGCGAGCTGATGATCGACGGCGTGCTGGCGCTTCGTGACGGCGCGTCCCCCGGCGTGGTCGAGGAGCGGCTCGCCGGCTACGTGCACCAGGATCGTCCCGGCACGCTGGCGAACGTGGCATGAGACAGAGAATTCGCCAGCGGCCTGCCCGGTCGCTTCGGGCATCCGGCGACCGCTGGTTGTTCGGCTACGCCGACGTCGTGACGCTGCTCTTTGCGTGCTTCGCGAGCCTGTACGCGATGCAGGCGGTGCCCACCGCCCGCCAGCCGGCGCCGACGGACATCGCGCTCACGCGCGAGTCGGTCGGGGCGCCGGCGCCCGAAACGGATCGCGGCGCCGGCGGGACGCTCGACGCCAGTCTCCAACGCGACCTCACGGCCATCGCGACACGCGACGCCTCACTTCCCGGTGTGGAGCTGACGACCAGCGACCGCGGTCTCGTGATCTCGCTGCCCGAGGCGGGATCGTTCCCGCCGGGCCGGGCGGAGCTGTCGGACGCCGTCCGCCGGGTCATGCGCGGCCTCGCCGACCGGCTGAGCGCGCTACCCAATCCAATCCGGGTCGAAGGGCACACCGACGACGTCCCGATCCACACGCCCCTGTTTGCGTCGAACTGGGAACTTTCGACCGCCCGGGCGACGCGCGTTGTCCAGTTTCTGATCGCGGACGGTGCCATCGAGCCGGCCCGGCTCGCCGCCACCGGCTACGCCGAGTACCGTCCCCGCCTGCCCAACGACTCCCCCGACGCCCGCGCCCGGAACCGGCGGGTCGACATCCTCATTCTGGATACTGACGTTCGTTAATGAGGCATTCGTTAATGAGGCATTCGTTAATGAGGCA
>Ga0111539_10000136_pt1 | contig 83578 bp, 59 predicted proteins | sample RhiMethybrSRZTD1_FD_79667 | JGI IMG/M metagenome (GOLD analysis project Ga0111539, IMG submission 79667) | Populus rhizosphere microbial communities from Tennessee, USA - Rhizosphere MetaG P. TD hybrid SRZTD1 (version 2) (version 2) | ecosystem: Host-associated > Plants > Roots > Rhizosphere >...
GGACGTATTGGCGACCCGAGCTGTCGTTGAAGTAGATCGTCGACGGGGCCTCGACGTGCCCGACGACGATGTCGATCCTGCCATCGCCGTTCAGGTCCGTTGCCGCCATCGCGTAGGGCGTCACCTTGCCGCCGGCGACCTCGAATGCCGGCGAGAACCCGCGGTCCTTCTGCCCGAAGTAGACGGCGACGCCTCGGCTTTCATCGATGGCGACGATGTCGAGTTCGCCGTCGCCATCGAGGTCGGCGGCTTCCACCATGCGGATCGTCGCGTCGCTCGGACCGAACGGGATCCTCCGATCCGGCGGGAACGTCGCGCTGCCGCTGTTCCGATACACGTAGCTCTGCCCGCCGTCCCGGTGCGGAACTGCGAGATCGATCATCCCGTCGCGGTCGAAGTCCGCCGGCGTGATCGTCGTCGCGGACTCGTGCGAGAACGCGTGTGCGTCTGCGTCGAAACGCCCGTTCCCGCGGTTCAGACAGACGTAGTTGGCGCCGCCGCTCTCGGACCGGTTCGCGACGATGATGTCCGGCCGGCCATCGCCGTCGAGGTCCGCCACGCTTGCATTCCTCGTCGGCCACTCCGCGCGGCCGAAGGTCGAGCCGACCCGAAAGTGTCCCTGCCCGTCGTTCGAGTAGACGAGCTTCGGATCCGGGGCGTCGTTGCCGACCACGACGTCGAGGTCACCGTCCCCATCGATGTCCACGAGCCGCCCGGAATAGGAACGATCCGGCGTGTCGCCGAGATCGTACGCCGTCGCGAAGTGTCCCCGCCCGTCGCCGAGCAGCACGCGGTCCAGCAGCGGCCAATGACGGCCCTTGGCGAGCACGATGTCCAGATGACCGTCCGCATTCACGTCGCCGATGCTCACGTTGGCCGAAGTCTCGGACGTCGTCTCGAGCAGGAGAACGCGGTCGAATCGCCTCGAGCCGGCAGCAGAATCTGGCGCGAAACACGAGGCGTATGCGAGCGAGCCCGCAGCGAGCAGTCCCAGATGGGGTCTGCAAGTGCGTAGCTTGCTCTGCGCAGTCTGTTGTCGCGGAATCAGATTCCCACCCGCACGCTCAGTTGCGAGGTCAGCGTGAGCCCGAGTGGCGCCGCAGCGTCGAGCGCCGCGGCCTGTGCGGTCATGCCGAAGCCCACGAGCGCCGGGATCGCCGGTATCGGGAACGCCAGGCTGGTGAAACCTGCGGCATTCGCGAGCGCCGCTGCCGTCGCGATCGCGCCCTGCAGGTAGAGCGTGCAGCCGCCGCCGAGCGGCAGCACGCCGGCACCGGTGCCGAGCCCGAGCACGACGATGCCATTGGCGGGCGCCGTGTTGACGTCGAACCGGAACTGCGCGTCGCCGAGCACCGGCACGCCGAACGCACTGAGCGTTGGCGCCGTCGCGCCGGAGCATCCCGTTCCCGAGCGCTGCACGTTCGCCACCGCAAGCGAACCGATCCACAGATCGGTCGAGACGCCGATGTCGGCTCCGACCCGCGGCGTCGCGAGCAGCAGCGCCGCCGACGGGTCGTGGTAGACCAAGGCCGTGCTGTCGATCGCGGGCCCGCGCGTCTCGATGGGCACGTCCGCCGCACCGCCGCTCCAGTTCGTGCCGTCCCAGTGCCATTCCTCGCGCACCGGGAGCGACAGGCCTGGGGAGACCAGGGCCCAGCCACCGACGAGCGTCGAGCGGCCGAGAGCCCGGTCGTAGGCGAACGCCGCGGACCAACGCGGCGACGGTGAGACGGCGGGGAATCGCTGGAACCACGTCGTGCCGTCCCATTCCCAGGTGTCGCCGAGGTTCGCGCCGCTCGGGTCCTGCCCCCCGAACAGCACGATCATCGTCCGCGCCGCGTCGTAGGTCATCGCCGCGAAGGAGCGCGGGCCCGGTCCCGTCGTCGCCGCCTGGGTCCACGCGGTGCCATCGTAGGTCCACGTGTCGGCCAGTCCTGCCGCGGCGCCGAACACCACGACCCTCGCGCGAGCTTCGTCGTACGCCATCGCATGCCACATGCGGGGCGGCGGCCCAGTGATCAAGCGCTGTACCCAGGTGATGCCGTCCCATTCCCAGGTCGACGAGAAGAAGCTCATGAACTGCACCCCGCCGAACAGGACCATCACACCTCGGCCCGAGTCGAAGCACATCCTGCCGCCGCCGATCTGCGGCAGCTCGACCGCGGGATTCATGCGGGTCCACGTGCCGTTGCTCCACTCCCAGGTGTGATGCACCGTGCCCGAGCTGACTCCGGCGAGCACCAAGCGGTCGCGCACGCTGTCGTACGCGAAGTACGGGCCGCTGCGATACGGCGGCCCCGTTGGCCTCATTTGGATCCACGGGGTGCCGAAGCCCGGGTAGAGCCACGTGTCGCCCAACGTTGTCGACTCGTACAGACCGGGCGTCAGCTGCGTGAAGGACCCGCCGAGAAGCAGCGCAACGCCCGCAGGATCGAGGGCCATCGCAGCCTGGTTTCGCGGTGGCGGCGCGGTTGCCGGACCGGCGGTCCAGTCGGTTCCGTTCCATTCCCAGGTGTCGGTGAGAAGGCCGGCCGCACCCCCACCGCCGTGCATCACGATCTTGCCGGCGTCGTTGGCCGCCATCAGATGTTGCCCTCGTCCCGGCGGCACGGTGGTCGGCTGCAGTTGCACCCAGTTGATGCCGTCCCACGCCCACGTTTCGGCGGACCCCTGTGGATGGTAACTGCTGCCGCCGAACAGGATCATCCGGCCCGAGGGCCGGTGGAACGCCATCGCGGCGCTGTCGCGCGCCGATGGTGACACGGCGGGTGTCATCTGGCTCCACGACGTGCCGTCCCATTCCCACGTCTCGTCGACCCTCAGCCCGGACCCGGAAAGCGAGCCGCCGAACATCACCAATCGGCCGCGCAGCGAGTCGAATGCGATCGCAGGCAGCAACCGGGCGGGTGGGCACTGGCTCGGGTGCCGAGTCCAATCCTGACCGTCGTATTGCCACATCGTGCTGGCCAGATCGGGTGCTTGGAGAGGCACGTGCTCCCAGCCACCGTACAGGAGCGTGCGGCCTCGGACCGTGTCGTAGCACAAGTGGGCGTTTCGCCGCGACGGCGGCGGCGTCGGCGTGGTGCGAAGCCGCCAATCGAGCCCGTCCCACTCGAAGGTGCGTCCGCCCGAGACCACCACGAATCTCGACCGGTCGCCGTCGAAGGTCATCGCGCAGTCGCCGTAGGTCGCGTTGTCGAACGCGCGCCAGGCATTGGCCTGTCCGAGTGCACTCGTGACGAAGAGAAGCGCCGTCAGTGGCGCCGAGAGGGCAGGTGCGCCAACCATCGTTCACCGTCCTTGCCAGGAAAACGAGCCGCGAGAGGGCTGCGCGGACAAGCAAGCTAGCAGCAGCGACCGTCGGAGTTGCGGTCTCGAATTCGCAACGATTGCTCTGACGTCCCTGCCGCCAACCACGCGCCACGTGCGGCGCGGCGCTTGCTGGGGCTCGTTGGCGGTCGAGTCGAGGCTCAGCGGCATTCTCACGGGGCTCCGCTGGGTCGGCCAGGATTTCAGCAGCATGCGCGCTTGGAATCGCCGCGCTCGCCGCGCACGCTGATCGCGTGACGAGCGTCGACGATGCCAGGCAGGTGAACGACCACGCCGCGCCCCATCGCCGGTGGGCCAGCGCACGCCGGTTCCTGCGCGGCGCGATCGCTGCGCGGACCTCGGCAACCGTCGCGGACACGCTGCTGCCGATCGACCCGGCCGAAGCCCACGCACCGCCGCTGCACGCACGCGCGCTGCCGGACACGTTCGCAGCGCTCGCGATCACCTACCCGACGCTGCTCGCTGTGGACCAGCGCAAACAACGCGGCGCATGGTTCACGCCGCTCGAGCTCGCCGAGCCGACCGTCGCGCGCACGCTGGCACCGCTGCTCCGACACGGAGACCCCTCACGGCTCCGCATCTGCGATCCGGCAGTCGGCGGCGGCACGTTCCTGCTCGCGGCGCTGCGCGCTCTCGTCGCGGCCGGCCTGCGTGCGCGCGACGCGGTCACGTGCCTGCACGGCGTCGACCTCGACAGCACCGCCGCCGCGCTCGCCGCGCTGGCCCTGTTCGAGGCGTGCGGCGAAGACGCACCGGACCCCATCGACCTCGCGACGCACATCCGCGCGGGCGACGGCCTGATCGAGCTCGCGCCCGCCAGTTTCGACGCGGTGCTGACGAACCCGCCGTGGGAGACGATGCAGTCCGGCGACGACGCGGCCGCGCGCGTCGCGCGCCTGCGCCCCCATTTCCTCCACCAGGGCCGCGGCAAGCTCTTCACCTACCGCCTCTTCGTCGAACGCGCGCATCAGCTGTTGCTGCCCGGCGGGCGGTTCGGCCTCATCGTGCCCGCGAGTCTCTGGTTCGACCGCGAAGCCGAGCCGCTGCGACGCCTCCTGCTCGAGCAATGCGAATGGGATTGGCTCTTCGGCTTCGAGAACCGGAAGCGGATCTTCGCGATCGACAACCGCTACCGCTTCGCCGCGATCGTCGGCACGAAGGGCGGCACGACGAAGAGCGTGGCTGTGGCCTTCGGGCGGTTCGACGTCGCCGACTGGGCCGCGCAAGCACCCGCGCACACGCGCTACGAAAGAACCGAGCTGCAGGCACTGAGCCCGCACTCGGGTGCGTTCGTCGAGGTCGAAGACCGGCGCGATCTCGAAGTGCTGCGGCGCATGCATGCCGACAGCCGTCCGCTGCTCGGCCGCGACGGCGCGTTCGTGTGGCGGCAGGGCGACTTCAACATGACGTCGGATCGCGAGCACTTCGTCGCGCGCAGCGGCGCCGAGGCGCAGGGTTACAGGCGCTGCGACGACGCAGTCTGGCGCCGGCCCGGACACGACGACCTGCTGCCGCTCTACCAGGGCGCGATGGTCTACGATCTGCACCCGAACACGGGCGCCCACGTGCGCGGCACGGGCCATGGCACCGCGTGGGAGAGGCCTCTGGCCATCGACGACCTGCGCCCGGCCTGGCTCGTCGCGGCCGGTCCGTGGCGCAGCAGTGCGCTGCAGCGGGCGCGCGCGCGCATCGTGCTGCGGGCGCTCTCGAACGCGACCAACGAACGCACGGCCGTCGCGTGCCTCCTGCCCGACGTGCCGTGCGGCAACTCGCTCGGCGTGTTCGAGCCGCGGCTGCACCTCGACGCGCCGTTGCGCGCGATCGCGGCCGGGGCCGCGCTGCTGAGCTCCCTGGCTTTCGACTGGGCCGTGCGGCTGCGTCTCGGGGGCACGAACCTCAACGGCTTCGTGCTCGCCGATTGCGTACTGCCTCGGCTCGATGACGCGACCGAGGCCGAGCTCGCGACGCTCGCGCTGCGTTTGTGCGCCGTGCTGCCCTGGCATGGACCGCTGTGGCAACAGGCCATCGACGAGGGCTGGCTCGGTCCGCGCGAGCCGGCCGTCGAACCGCAGCAGCGACGCGAGCTGGCCACGCGGATCGATCTGCTCACGGGGCGCGCGTTCGGTCTCGTGGCCGACGACGTCGCCTGGATCGTGCGCGGCTGCGGACTGCCCTCGACGCTCTCGCGCCGCAGCGCGCCGGCTGGCCACGGCAAGGGCTTCTGGCGCGTCGAGCGCGAGCTGCCGCACGAGCAGCGCCGGCCCTGCCGCTGGCTCGCTGCCGCGCGCCAGCCTGCGCAAAGCACCTACTGATAGGTGTAGGTCCCGGTCGCCTGGCAGCCGTTCACGTTGCGCACGACGACCTGCGCGGGTCCCGGTGTGCCCGGCGGTGTATGGCCGACGATCGAGGTCGCACCCTGGCTCTGGATCGGCATCGGCACTCCGTTGAACGTCACCGTGGTGCCGAGCAGGTTCTGACCAGTGATCACGAACAGCGCGCCGCCGGCCGCGGGCCCGCTCGCGAACGGGATCGAGCTGATGACCGGAGTGGGGTTGATCGCGCGCGTGACCGACGGGCCGCCGAGATTCGCGAGCGTGATCGACGAATCGCACGGCACACCGGTCGGCATCACGAACTGCAGCTGCGTCGGCGTCGACGACGTGATTGCCGTCGGGTTGCCGGCGACGGACAGCTGGATGCCGCTCAAGAAGTTCGTGCCAACCACGTTCACGTTGGCCGCGGGCGCCGGCGAGGGCGGCGTGATCGACGTGATCGTCGGCGCCGGCAGCGGCACGACGCGCAGCAACAGCGCGTTCGTACTCGCGACTGTCGCGAGCGGATCCACGAACATGAGCCCCTGCAGCGTCGCATCGAGCACGAACGGCACGCCGGGAATCGCGAGGCTCCACGGCGCCGGAGGCGCGGAGACGCCGCCGAGGCCGAACGAGTCGGCCAGCAACAACGTCGGCGTCGGCGAGAACGGCATTGGCACGAAGCACAGCGACGAACCGAGTTGCAGCGGCACTTCGGTGCCGGGCTGCGGCAGCCCGATGTGCGCCCACAGCGCGAACATGCCGACGGGCAGCGCCGGCAGCGCGCCGACCGGCGGATCGAGCGAGATCGTGAAGGGCTGCCCGTATCCGACCGTGACGACACGGTCCACGCCACCCGTGCCCTGGACCTTCAGAGCATCGAACACACCGCCGAGCCCGTTGCTGATCCCGCCCCTGCCGCAGAGGCCGAACGCGTCGCCGACCTGTACGACCGGCTGCGGGCTGATGCCCACGCGCCCATACTGGTCGAACGCGGCCACGTCGACGACCGCGCTGCCCGCATCGAGGTTGCCACTCATCGTGAACGCATAGCTGCCGTTCGGCTGTGGCACGACGGGACTGAACGTGACCCCGGTCACCGTGCTGCGGTTGCTCAGGTGCACCTGCACGGGCAGCGTGTTGCCGAGCGGATTGCCCTGCGCGTCGCGCAGCACGACCGTTCCCGTGACCGTGTCGATGCCGTTGCTGCGCAGGTTGAGGCTGCTCATCGTCACCGTAGACTGGAAGTGGTCGGGGCGGCCGACCTGTTGCGCGCTCCACGTGTTGTAGAGCGCCTGCAGCTGCACGATCGGATCGGGGTCCGTGGCCTGCTGATTCGCGATGTTGAAGTCGAGGTAGTACTGCCCGGCGCCGCAACCGAGCGCGCCCGTGCACGGCAGGTCGATGTCGCTCGGCCGGCTCACGATCATGAGACCGATGTGCGCCGACTTCGTGAAGCTCGGCGGCGGCGAGCCACACGAGGTCGGGGCGCTCGCCGAGCACGAGCAGCGGCCGTCGCCACCCATCGAACGCGCGGCCTGCATCGCCGCCATGAGCTTGGCGGCGACGGTGCCCGGCGTCGTCAGGATCGCCTGCTCCGCGGCCGTGATCACGGGGTTCCCCGTGAGCACGTTGCCCTGCACGGTGTAGATCAGCGTACCGACCTGACCCGTGAGACCGCCGGCCCAAGCGCCCGCCCCGGTGCCCGTGAAGGTGATCGTGCCGCCCGTGACGCTCGCGATGCCGTACTGCCGCGTCTGGTGGCTCGGGTCGGCTGCTGCGAGCATCTGCAGGATCTGGGCGACTGGCGTGCCGGCCAGCAGCTGCGTGCGGATCAGTTCGCGCAGCGACAAGGGTCCGACGAACGACTGCGCCGCCGCGACGCCGTAGCCGGGCACGACGACGACCGTGTTGGGCCGCAGATCGAAGCCCGTGAGACACGTCGCGATGCCGATCGCGATCTCGCCCGTCGCGAGGTCGATGATCAGGATCGACCACGTCGCGTGCGCGGGCACGGAAACGACCAGCAGGACGAGCAGGAAGTACGCGAGGCGGCGCAGCGGGGACATGCCGGGATTCTGAGCCACGCCGGCGGCGCCGACCATCACCCCCCGGCAAGATCAGGCAAGATCAGGCAAGATCCTGATCCTCTGCCGCAAGGCCTCAGCGCACGGTCACTGCAGGCGCACGATCCGGAGCTGGTGGCGGTGGGCCGAGTTCACCGGCGGAACCGCAAGCGTCATGCCCGGGGCCAGCGGCGGCGGAGAGGCCGGAGACATCGACGGCGGCAGCAGGGGGCCCGCGGACGCCGTCCACGCCATTCCGCCGAGGATCGGAGCCATGTAGCAGACCCAGGCGCTCTCGAACTGCTCTTCGTCGACCGTGACGACGATCTCGTTCCCATCGCGCACGGCGTCGTAGCCGAACCACCCGAGCTGGCGGATGCGCCAGCCGTTGCTGAGCCACGGACTCGTGGGCACCGTCGGCGTCATCGTGGCGGTGCTCAAGCGGAACTTCTCTTCGGGCGAGCCACCGAAGGCCTGCCAGCGACTCGCGTGCAGCTCGCGACCTTGCGGCGCGTCGGCGATGTAGAACAGATCGATGCGCACGGCGCCGCTCACTTCGCGCGCGAACACGGCCGGCGCGTGGGCGCCCCCAAAGCCGACCTGTTTGAGCGACTGCGTGTCCACCTGGCCGTTCGCCAGGCGCACGAGCGAGATGCCGGCCTGTGATTCGTAGGCGTAGTACACCACGAGACCGGTGCCGCTGCCGAGCAGCGCAACGCCCGGATCGCGTGCGATCATGCGCTCGGAGTCGACGACCACGTCGCGGAACTCGCCCTGCCAGGGCCTGATCGCACAGTGGAACTCGGTCACCGTCTCGCGAGTCCAGTCGCCCCTGACAGTCGAGAACGAATAGGCATGGCCGAGCACGAGATCGCCTCCATCCGACCACTGCATGCCCATCGGGAGCGGCACGACGTGGTGGTTCACCGTGTGGATCGCCACCGGTGCCGCGAACGCGAACGCAGTCGGGGAACCGCCGGTGTCGAAGGCCGAGGGCCAACCATCGACCAGCATCAACTGCGTGAGGTCGCCATTGCTCTGCCAGTAAGCGAGCGCGAGCGAGTAGTCGGCGGCCATCGCGATCTGCACGAGGCGCGTGCTCACTTCGGTACCGCCGGCCGCGGCGAAGACTTCGCTCTGCGCGAACGAAGCACCGCGATCGAACGAGAGCCGCAGCTCGACCTCGCTGTCGCGCCCTTGCGCGACGGCGAGCACGTTGTACAGCGCGGCGATCTCGTGGTCGCGCCAGTTGCCCGAGTCCATGCCGACCGCGAGCGACCCGCCACCGGTCACGGCACCCGTCGTCTTGTCGTGCTGCAGGCGCATCTCGTAGCGGTTCCCCGAGACCGGGTTCCCGCGATCACCCTCGTAGACGACGACGCTCGATCGATCGCCCGACACGGCGATCGCCGGCATGCCGAAGAGCCACGAATCGCTCGAGTAGACGACGTCGTCGTCGACGATGCCCGGATGGTTCGCGCCGTCAGCAGCCGCGGTGTTGATCGCCGACGCGGGGCCGATCGCGAGTTCGACGAGCGCCGTCTGCTGCGCGGGCTCGCCCGTCGTCTGCCCGGGGACCGGCGCCGTGGTCACGAACGCGAACACCTGCGTCTGCTCGATCTGACCGCGGACCGACAGGCGCGAGAAGCCGCTGCCTTCGACGCCGAGCCAGAACGTGTTCCGGCCATCGATGAAGAGCCCGGGACCGTTCACGATCACGCCGGCCGCGGCGAGGCTCATCAAGCTGCCCGGCGTCGCCGTGCCGTCGAGCAGGTGCGCGACGCCGACCTGGACCCAACCCGTGTTGCCGCTCGCGAGCGTCAACACGTCGAACGCGAACGGGACCCCGGGCGGCGTCGTCAGCTGGTAGGTGAGCGTCGGCTTCGGATGCAGGCTGCCGAGCTCGACACGCTGCATGTCGACGCGCGACGAGATCGTGTCGTTCGCAGCCGGATCGATCGTCTCGAGTCCGGCGGCGAGCACCATCGGTGCGGCGGGCGGTGCGGGATCGCTCCCGTCGTGGCACGCAGCGGAAACGAAGAACGCGAGGAGGATCAGGGGCCGTGGGTTGGGCATGGTGATCGCGAGCGACGGGAGGCCACCAGTATTGAATGACAGCCGGGTGGACCGGTTGATAGCCACTCTACACGCGGCCGTCACTGGGGTGGGGCTGTCCTCTTTCTGCTGGCACCATTGGGACTTGCACTCCCCGAGTGACCGTGGGCCGGCTTTGGGCAACCTTGCCGAAGATCGGCGTGGCTGCGCATGCGACGAGGGGGCGTGGTCGACCCAGCAGCGGATCAGCGCGCAAACAGCTTGCGGAGCTCACGCTCGACGGTAGCGATGAAACTGTTGGGATGTTTGCGCAACTCGGCGAGTTGCTCCCGGAACCGGACGTGATGGGGGTGCCGCGCGTTGGGGAGAGCCAGCGCGCGGTGGAGGTCATCGGCGGGTGCTTGCATCCCGACCAGTTTCAGACTGCGCCGGAAGCAACCCTCCAGGTCGGGCTTCAAGAGCAGCAGGTGTCGATCGGCAAGCTTGCCCCTACCACGACGCAATTCGACGTCGGTCGTCGTCGCTACGACATCCATATCGTCGCGGTGGCCGTGGTGCGACTTGCCGGGGTCCTCGTCGACCAGTCCGATCTGCGCCTTGCCGCGCACCAGCAGGTCGTTGACGACCTCACCCTGGCTGAAGCTGTGGACCTTGACGAACGGCAACTTCGCATCGTCCCTGAGAACGAGGAAGACGTCGAGATCGGCGAAGCACTCGACCGCGAACGGGACGCTCACGGTCATGCCAGGAAGTCGTCGAGGTTGAAGAACACGCTCGCGCCCATCTCGATCACGCGACTCACCTGCTCCGGAGTGAGGAGCTTCGCCGCAGTCGCTCCGTCGTCATCGCGGTGGCAGACGAAGAGGGCAAGCTGGTCCGTGTTCACCTTCTCGGCCAGCGTCGACAGGAAGTACGGGTTGTGCGTCGTGATGAAATACTGGTTGCCCCCGTCGTCCCTCGCGATCATCTCCGCGAGAAGCTTGGGGTAGGGTGGGAACGCGAACACGTCCGGCTCGTCGAGGACGACCACGGCTTGCTTGGAGGACAGAACGATCGCCCCATAGAAGAACAGGCGCTTCAAGCTGTCGGAGAGCAGGTCGAGGTTGTAGTCGAGGATCTCGTCGCCGCGGACCTCGGAGAGTCGGAACACCTTGTGCGTCTGGTCGAAACGCAGCTTCCAGTTGAGACCGGCGACCGTCTCCTTGAGAAAGTCATAGACTCGCGCGTTGTGGCGAGCGACGTACAGCAGGTTGCCACCATGGGGCGGCAACACGATCTCGGTGGGCGTGACGTACTGCCACGCTTCGGAGGACAAGTAGGAGTAGGAACGCAGGAACTGGAACCTGTCAAACCGATGTCCGCCGTTGAAGCCGAACTCAATGGGTGGCTCGCCTTCGGCCGCGACCGTGAGCCTGCGATCCTGACCACCGATCTTGGCGTCGATGGAGCAGCGTCCCGGGGGGCGATCGAGGTTCAGCCTGATCTGGAAGGGCTGATCGAAGAACTGGCGGTGGAAGAGTGGGTCGAACCCGATCTCCTGCCGCAGCCGAAGCAGGGAGCCGAAAGGCAATCCCCACCCCAGCTGACCGCAGAAGGCCAGCGCATCCAGGATGTTCGTCTTGCCCGTGTCCGGCGCACCGATGAACAAGTTGATCTTCCGGCACGGGATCGACAGCGAGCGGATGGACTTGAACCGGTCGATCGACAGGTTCGTGATCATCTCGGCAGCGTACGCGCGCACGCATTGAGGCGCCATCCAACAAGCATTTCCAAGTTGTGGCCTCGCTGGTCAGACCGCGGCTGAATTGTGGCGTTGGCCGAATGATCGAGTGCTTCCGAACTCAGTCCCCCTGCAGCGGAGGCACGCCAGTGTCCTTCACCGCGGGCCTCAGCTCGCTGTGCGCTCGCAGCAACCGCACGCAACCGTTCCACCGCAGGATCGCCTGGTCGTCGCCGGGTGGTCGCAGCCGTTCGGCTTCTTCGAAGGCGACCATCGCGCGGCGCAGCCAGTCGTAGGCAATGAGTCCGCCCTGCGGCGCGTTCGAGCGATGATGCGCCTTGGCCCGCCGCTCGTAGACGATGCCCGTGAAGTAGGCGCGCTCGTAGGGATCGCGCAGCGACTGCGCCACCTGCACGGCTTCTTCGTAGCGGCCTGCGATGCCGCGCGTGAACATGTCGGTCAGCGTCAGCACGAGCAGGATGCGCCCCTCCTCGTGTGCGGGGTCCACCAACAGGATGTCGCGGCAGATGCTCTCGGCGGTGCCGGGCTCGTTGAGCAGACGGTATTGCTTGGCCTTTTCGATGGCTCCGGCGATGCCGGCATGAGTCAGTGGCTTGAGCTGGAAGCTGTCCATGGCAGGGCCCCCACCGGCGTCGTCAGGACTTCCCGGTCAGTCTACGCCAGAGCATCTTGAGCGGGTCGTAGAAGCGGTCGACGACGCGCTCCTTGAGCGGAATGATCGCGTTGTCGGTGATCGTGATGTGTTCGGGGCACACGACGGTGCAGCACTTCGTGATGTTGCAATACCCGATGCCGTGGGCCTGTTTGAGTTCCGCCAGCCGATCCTCGGTGTCGAGCGGATGCATCTCGAGCGCCGCCGCGTGCACGAAGAACCGCGGGCCGATGAACTCGTCGTGCTTGTGGTGCTCGCGCAGCACGTGGCACACGTCCTGGCACAGGAAGCACTCGATGCACTTCCTGAACTCCTGAACGCGATCGATGTCCTCCTGCTGCATGCGCCACGTGCCATCCTTGGCGTCGGGCGGCCGCGGCTTGAAGCGCTTGATCTTCTTCTTGACCGCGAAGTTCCACGACACGTCGGTCACGAGGTCCTTGATCGGCGGGAACGCCTTGATCGGCTGCAGCACGACCGGCTCGTCGAGCGGGATGTCCTCGCAGCGCGTCATGCACATCAGGCGCGGCGTGCCGTTGATCTCCGCCGAGCACGAGCCGCACTTGCCGGCCTTGCAGTTCCAGCGCACGGCGAGGTCGGCCGCCGACTCGGCCTGGATCTGGTGCACGGCGTCGAGCACGACCATGCCCTCGCCGATCTGCGTCGTGTAGCTCTGGAACGACCCGCCGCTCGCGTCGCCGCGCCAGATGCTGAAGGTGGCCGATCTCATTTGCTGTTCTCGTCGATGATCTTCTGCAGCTCAGCTGGCCATTGCGGCACCGGGATGTGCTCGAGGTGCATCGAGCCGTCCGCGCGCTTCTTGACCATCGTCGAGAGCTTGCCGAACTTCTTGTCCTTGTCGGGGAAGTCCTCGCGGAAGTGGCCACCGCGGCTCTCGGGTCGCGACGCGGCCGAACGTGCTATGGCTTCGGACACCGTGAGCAGGCTGTGCAGGTCCATCGCCGCGTGCCAGCCCGGATTGTATTCGCGGTTGCCGGGTGCCACGGCCTTGCGCGCGCGCGCGCGATAAGCCGCGAGCTTCTCGACCATCTGATCCATTTCCGCCTGGTTGCGCACGATGCCGCACAGCGCCTGCATGTCCTTCTGCAGCGCGTGCTGGATCTGGAACGGGTTCTCGCCGCCGCTGCCCGCGCGTTCCAGGGGGTCCAACATCTGGCGGATCGCGGCCGCGACTTCGCTCGGCGCTATGTTGGCGGCCGGATGCTCCTTGGCCCAGCGCGCCGCATACTCGCCGGCGCGTTTGCCGAACACGAGCAGGTCGCTCAGCGAGTTGCCGCCGAGCCGGTTCGCGCCGTGCAGGCCGGCCGCGCATTCTCCGGCCGCGAACAGGCCGGACACCGTCGACATCTGGCTGTCCGGGTCGACGCGCACGCCGCCCATCACGTAGTGCGTGGTCGGACCGACCTCCATCGGTTCGGTCGTGATGTCGATGCCGGCCAGCTCCTTGAACTGGTGATACATGCTCGGCAGCTTCTTGCGGATGTGCTCGCGCGCGTGGGGCAGCTTCTCCTTGATCCAGGAGATGTCGAGGAACACGCCGCCGTGCGGGCTGCCGCGGCCGGCTTTGACCTCGCGCATGATGCAGCGCGCGACGTGGTCGCGCGTCAGCAGCTCTGGTGGCCGGCGGCTGTTCTTGTCGCCCTGCGTGTAGCGCCAGCCTTCCTCGGGATCGCTGGCCGTCGACGGGCGGTAGTTCTCCGGGATGTCGTCGAACATGAAGCGCACGCCGTCCTTGTTGCGCAGCACGCCGCCTTCGCCGCGCACGCCCTCGGTGACGAGGATGCCGCGCACGCTCGGCGGCCAGACCATCCCGGTCGGATGGAACTGCACATACTCCATGTCCACGAGCTCGGCGCCCGCGTCGTAGGCCAGCGTCTGGCCGTCGCCCGTGTACTCCCAGCTGTTGCTCGTGATCTCGAACGCGCGCCCGATGCCGCCCGTCGCGAGCACGACGGCTTTGGCGCGGAACAGCCGGAAACGGCCGCGTTCGCGGTCGTAGGCCAAAGCACCGCAGACACGCCCGCCGCCGAGCAGCAGCTTCGTGACCGTGACCTCCATGTGCACGTCGATGCCCTGATGCACGCCGTGGTCCTGCAGCGTGCGGATCATCTCGAGACCCGTGCGGTCGCCGACGTGCGCGAGACGGGGATAGCGGTGGCCGCCGAAGTTGCGCTGCAGGATGCGGCCGTCCTTGGTGCGGTCGAACACGGCGCCCCAGGCTTCGAGCTCGTTGACGCGGGCCGGGGCCTCCTGCGCGTGGATCTGCGCCATGCGCCAGTGGTTCACGTATTGGCCGCCGCGCATCGTGTCGGCGAAGTGCACCTGCCAGCCGTCGCGTTCGTCGACGTTCGCGAGCGCCGCGGCGACGCCGCCCTCGGCCATCACGGTGTGCGCCTTGCCGAGCAGCGACTTGCAGACGAGCCCGACCTTGGCGCCGCTCGCCGACGCCTCGATCGCGGCGCGCAGGCCGGCGCCGCCGGCGCCGACGACGAGCACGTCGTGTTCGACGGTCGTGTATTGGGAGGAACCCGGCTCGGCCATCAGAGGATCCTCGCGTCGGTCCATGTGCCGTGCGAACAGAGCCGCACGTAGGCGTCGCTGAACCCGACCCAGAACAGGCTCATCCACGCCCACAGTTGGTGGCGTGTGTTGAGGCAGGTCACGCAGTCCCAGCACTTCTTGCGCAAAGGTCTCTTGCTGAACACGTCGAGCACGCCGCCGACCAGGTGGCGGAAGCTGTGGCAGCCGAGCGTGTAGCCGGCCAGCAGCACGGTGTTCACGCACAAGACGAGCGTGCCGACGCCGATGCCGAAGTGCTCACGGCCGTCGGGGCCGGCGAACCACATCGCCTTCCACGCGTCGTGCGCGAGCAGCACGATGAACAGGAGCGCGAGGTAGAGGAAGTAGCGGTGTATGTTCTGCAGGATCAGCGGCAGCGAGTTCTCGCCGAGATACTGCTTGCGCGGCTCGCCGACGGCACACGCGGGCGGATCGGCCCAGAAGGACTTGTAGTAGGCGCCGCGGTAGTAGTAGCACGTGAAGCGGAAGCCGCCTGGCGCCCACAGGATCAAGAGTGCTGGCGAGAACGGCAGCCAGGTCGGCCACCAGCCGGGCTTGGGCCCGAACCACGCATGGCTCGACTCCCCGAACAGCTCGGGCGAGTAGAACGGCGAGAGGTAGTTGCCGAGGTGGTAGTGATCACCCTGGAACGCCGCCCACGTCGAGTAGACGACGAAGGCGGACAGCCCGAGGAAGACGAAGAGCGGCTTGGCCCACCACCGATCGCGCCGGGTGGTGACACCAAAGCCGGCCCGTTGGGCGGTTTGGACGGATGACATTCGGGCGTTGCGCAGCGACGTGAGGGCGGGACCGTATTGGGCACCCCGCAGCCGGGCAAGCGATTCCCCGGCGCGACCGCGGCGCTACTTCTTCGTCGCCTTGTCGCGCTCCGCCATCTCGTGCGCGACGTCGACGTCCCACTCGACCGTCTCGCCGTCGAGGATCGTGCGTGTGATGCGGATCTCGGGTTTGCCGGGCTCGGCGATGATCGCCGTGTAGGTGTCGGGCGGCACGCTGCCGAACTCGTACCAGCCGGAGTCCTCGACCTCGTTGCGGCTGCCCATCAGGCGCTTCATGACGCTCAGCGTCGAGATGCGGCTCGTCACGGGCTTGCCCTGACCATCGAGCAGCGACAGGTAACCGAGCGGAATGCGCGACTTGTCGACGTTCGTCGCGCGCACGCGCAGCGTGGCTCCGCGCACCATGTGCAGCGTCACGTCGGTCGCCGCGTCTTCGCCGACCTTCACGTCGCTGACCTTGCCGGCCTGCAGCGCGTCGCCCTCGACGCGCAGGTCGTAGACGCCGGGCGTCAGGCCTTTGATCTCGAAGCGCCCGTCGGGGCTGCTGCGGATCGGGCGCGCTTGGGCAGTGATCAGGTCGAGCAACGGGTTGCCGCGCGGTTTGCGCTGCTTGTTGCTCGTGCCGGCGTAGCCGATCTCGGCCGCGGCGACCGGGTTGCCCGAGCCGTCGACGACGATTCCCGTGATGCGGCCCGCGAGCGGCACCGTGACGAGGAGTCCTTCGACGTTCGTCACGCCATCGACCATGACGCCGTCGAGGCTCGCTTCGCCATGGACCTGCTCGCCGTTGTCGCCCGCGCCACCCCCACCGGGGCGGAACCCACGGCCACCCGGCCCGCGGCCCTGCCGGCTGCCCGCCGTGAGGCGATACGTTCCGGGCGCGACCGACCGCATGCGGAACTCGCCATCCGCGTTCGTGCGCGCCTGGCTGAGGCCGTTCTGCGCGATGAGTCCGATCAGTCCGTCGGCGCTGCCGAGCGAACCCTGGTCGCTGCCGAGCGTGACCTGCAGGCCCGCGACCGGATTGCCGCGCGTGTCGACGACGCGGCCGCTGACCGAGCTCGTCGGCAGCTGCACGTCGTACGCGAAGTCGCGCGCTTCGCCGGGCACCTCGATCTCGAACGTCGTCTGCACGGGCTGGCCCTGGAAACGGCTGACCTGCATCACGTAGCTGCCGGGCTTGATGCCCTGCAGCTCGTAGCGGCCGTCCATGCCCGCGGCATTCGCGCGCACGCCCATGCCGAGCACACCGTCGCGGTCGCTGCCCAGCAGCGTGATCAGCGCGCGCGGCACAGGGGCCGTCCCTTCGCGCACGATGCCGTAGACGCGCACGCCGTCCTCGTTCACGTCTTGCAGGTCGAGCCGCGTGAACTTGCCTTGCTTCACGGTGGCAGTCTTGAGCCGCATGTTGCTCATCAGCTCGAGCGGGATGTTGTCGGCGCGTTCGTCGAGGCGCGACTTGAACACGATGTATTGGCCCGGCGGCAGGCCATCGATGCGGTAGAAGCCGGCTTTGTCGGTCGTGCTGCTGCGCATCGTGCCGGCCTGGATGCTGAACGCGACCATCAGCGCGTCGGCGAGCGGCCGCGTGGCGAGCCCGGTCACCGTGCCCTCGATGCCGCCTCCCGCGTCGAGACGGATCTCGACGTCCGGCGTCGGGACACCGGCCTTGACCTCGACGTCCTTCGCCGACGACTTCGCGAGGTCCGGGTGACGCGCCGTGAAGCGGTAGCGGCCCGGCTCGAGCGAGTTGATGTGGAACGAACCCTTGCTGTCGCTGATCGTGCTGCGTTGATTGGTCGCGGCCGAGAGGCCGAGGAAGTCGAAGTCTTCGGGATCGACGTTGAGCGCGAACGGGCCGCGGCGATTGTTGTCCTCGCGCTGCTTGTAGGCAGTGACCTGCGCATCGCTGACCGGCTTGCCGGTTTCGTCGAGCACGTGCCCCGCGACCGGCTGGCCCGGCTCGAGCTTGAACACGAGCACGTCGCTGGTCTGGGCCGCCAGCAGGTCCACTTCCTGGCTCGCGCCGTCGAGGTAGCCGTCGGCGCGCACGCGCACGCGGATGCGACCCGGCGGGATGCCGCGCAGCTCGAACGTGCCGTCGGCGGCCTGGAACTCGCGCCAGTTCCCGTCCATGCCGCGGTTCATCATCGTCTGGCCCTCGGGCATCTGCATCGTGCCCTCGCGCATGCCGGGGCGGTTGGCCCACGGCGGCCCACCGTCCTGGTCGGACGAACCGCGCCGTCCACGGTTGCGCTCGGCGCCTGTGGCGCCGCCGTCTGTCTTCGCCCCTTGCGCAGAGGTATCGGCTGGCGTCCCTGTCTTCGGCCCCTCCTTCTTCGGAATGTCCCTCGTTTGCGTGTCGACGCGGAAGCGCGTCAGCGGCTCCTCGCCGATCGTGACCTTGCCGCGCACGATCGCACCGCGGCGGATCTCGATGACGAGCTTCGGGTCGTCGAGCGCGACGCCGGACTTGATCGCGGTCGTGTAGCCGGTCTTGCTCGCCTGCACGACGAGCCGTTCTCCCGTGAGCCCTTTCGCCACGAACCGTCCGTCGGCCTCCGTGGTCGCCTCGACGCGGCGGATCTTCAGCATCGTCTTGATGAACTGCGGATCGTTCGGGCGCTCGACGGGGCGCAACTCGACCGCTGCGCCGGCGACGGGCTGCTGCTGATCGTCGACGACCATGCCGCTCACGGTGGCGCCTTCGCCGAGCTGCAGCACGAGATCTTCGTAGACGCCGCCGTCGACGACCGCGAGCTCCTCGACGTTGCTCGGCGCGAGATCCCGCGCGGCCGCGACGAAGGCGACGCGTCCCGCCGCGACGTGTTCGACGCGGAAACGACCTTCGGCGTCGCTCACGATCGGCTCGGAGCGCCCGTCGGCCGAGAACAGCATGCGGCTGATGTCGAGGTAGACCATCGCCACGTTCGCGGCCGCAACCGCCTGGCCGTTGCCGTCGACGACGCGCCCGAGCACCATCGCACCCTGATGCCCGCGCAGCGTGACCTCGGTCACCGCAGCGGGCAGCACCTCGAGGCCGTGTTGTTCTTCGAGCGCCATCTGGGGTGCTACTGCCGAGACCGTGTATCCCTGACCCTTGGGCACACCGGGCAGATCGAACCGTCCGTCCTTGTCGGTCACGGTCTCGAGCCAGCGATACTGCCGTTCCGTGATCTGGCCGAAGAACGCGTTGGGGCCCGGTCGCAGGCTCACCTGAGCGCCCCGCTGAGGGCCGCCGTCGGCGCCGAGCACGACGCCGCGCACGCGGCCGCCTGGCGAAGCGCGAAGCTCGATGCCCTCCTGGATCTGGCCGACCGCGAGGCGAGCCGTTCCGGGCGTGCGCACGAACCAGCCGTCGCTGCGCCCGTCGAGGAACACGCGGCCCGCGGCGAGACCCGTGATCTCGAACGTGCCGTCCGGATTGCTCACCGTGCGGCCGAGCTCGCTTCGCGGCGCGCGCGTCTCGACGAACAGGCCTTGCTGGAACAAACCGCGAAAGCGCGCCACGAGCGGCTCGATCGACGGCTCGTCCTTGATCGCGATGACTTCGATGCCGCCCAGTGGTTGACCGTTCTCGGCACTGCGCACGACGCCGCGCACTCCGGTCTCTGGCGTGCCACTCGCGACCTGCTCGCGCACACTCACGGCGGTTGCGGACGTGACGGCCGCCGGTTGGGCCGCGAGCTCTCCGGAGACCGCGCTCGCGCCCGCACCGGCCGTGCGATCGATGCCGGCGTTCGGCGGCGGCGCGTGATCCTCTTTGAAGAGGAAGAAGAGGACGGCGGCAGCGAGCACGGCAGCTGCGCCGACGAGGGAGGTGGTTCTGGCGCGGGTCTGCATCGTGTGGCGGGCGGGTTGCGAGGGATTGGCCGCAGGTGGCCGTCGGGGACGGGCGGCTGTCGGTATTGGACCACGGCGCGCAGGAAAACGGCTCTCCTGACGCTCCGCGTGTGTGCCTTCCCCGATGGCGTAGAGTCCCAGACGCCTTGGCCCCATGATCTGCTCGCCTCCGTACGCGCCTGACCCGGTCGAGATCGCGCTGCCGATCCTGGCGATCGCCATCCTGTTCGCCTTGGTGGCGTGGATCTGCCGGCCGCGGCCACGGGCCGCAAGCAAGTCATCCGAACGCGCGAAGCACTTCGTCGAGCTCACGACCACGAGCTCGGCCAGCGAAGCAGAGCAACTTGCGGAACGGCTCAGGCGTCGAGGCATCGTCGCCCTTGTGAACGCGGCTCCGTTGCCGCGAACGAGATCGGCCAGAGGAATCCTGTTGCCCGAAGGACTCCAACCATACGTGGCCGTGTGAAGCGCGCATTCGCTGAGCGAGCGAGAAGCCCGAACCCGGAGGCTCGCTCGTGCAGCAACTCATGCTATTCAGGGTTCCGTGATGAAGACGTGCTGCGAGACGATGTCTGGCCTGCTGCGCAGGTCCGGAAGTCCTGGGTTCTCGTGCCGAGCCGTCTTGTTGTCGAATGGCGCTCGCATCGTGGAGATTGTCGCGACGCTCGTTCCACCTGCTGAGGGGCCTTTGACCAAGGCCGCTGCCGGTGGCAAGAGCGCTCAGGCTCCACCAAGAGTCTCGGGCACCATCGGGTTCTGCCCCGCCTGCGGTGCAAGGATGTCGGACATGATCAGGAGCGACCTGGCTGGGTTCGACAGGATATGCGAGCACCATGGGCCACTGGGAGCCTCGTGACGACGCAGGTCGTGGCACCCCCGCAAGCCTCACGCGACAGTCGGCAGCTCGATCTCGAAGGCCGTTTCGCCGGGCTGTGATCGCAGGAGCCGGATCGTGCCGCCGTGCGCCTCGACGAGGCGACGGCAGATCGCGAGGCCGAGCCCGGTGCCCGACGACTTCGTCGTGAAGTAGGGCTCGAACAACCTCCCGCGCGCGGCCTCCGGCACGCCGGGGCCGTCGTCGGCCACGACGACCTGCACCTTGCCGGGCTCGGCGCGCGACACGAGCCGCACCGACACACCGGCCGGCGCCGCTTCGTGCGCGTTCTGCACGAGGTTGACGAACACGCGCGCCAACACGTTGCCGTCGATCGCGACCCGCGCGTCGCCGCCTCCCTGCTCGAGCGACACCACTACGGACTTGCCGAGGAACAGCCCCGCGCATTGTTCGCGCACGCGGTCGAGCCAGTCGTCGAACCGCACCTGGATCTTGGCTTGCGGTGCGACGCCGGCAAAAGCGCGGAAGTCGCTCGCGATGCGGTCGAGTGCCTGCGTCTGTTCGAGCACGGTGTGCGCAAGACGATCGGCGACCAGATCGACCCGCGGGTCGCGCTCGGAGCGCGCGCGCTGCAGCAACTGCGCGGCCATGCGCATCGGCTGCAACGGATTCTTCACTTCGTGCGCGACCTGCCGCGCCATCTCGGCCCAGGCCTGGTCGCGTTCCGCGGCCGCGAGGCGTTTGCGCCCCGCGGCGAGCTCGGCCGCCATCTGGTTGAACGAGCCCGCGAGCTCGCCGAGCTCGGGCCCGCCGCGCGCCGGAACCGAGATCTCGAGGTCGCCGCGCGCGATGCGCCGCGTCGCCGCGACGAGCGCGCGCACCGGCGCGACGATCGCGCGCGAGGCGATCAACGACCAGAACACGAGCACCGCGATCGTCACGAAGATCGCGACCATCAGGACCTGCTCGAACGCATCACTGGCCGCGAACAACTCCGACTCGGGCACGATCACGCCGACCACTGACTCACGCGCAGCGCCGAGCGCGCACGGCGCGAAGCCGACGCGCCAGGCCGAACCGTCCGCCGGTGCGAACGCCGAGCGCCCGGCCGCGCGCGCCGAGGTCACCTCGGCCGCGAGCGATGCCGGCTGCAACGGCAACCCGTACCAGTGCCGGTCCGTGTGCGCCTGCACGACGCCGTTCTTGCCCATCAGGAACACCGCGGCCGAGGGCAGGCCGGCCCGCGACACGAGCACCTCGCGCGCCCGGTCGAGCACGAGTTGCACTTCGGACCAGCGCAGCAGCGCGAACAACACGCCGGGCGGCCCTTCGGGGCGCGGCACGTCGACGACGTAGCCGAGATGGTGGCTGCAGGGATCCATCGAGCGGTAGTCGAGGCCGCGATACAGGTATGGGGATCGGCCCCAGGGCAGGAACTGCGCGCCGCGTTCGGCCTGCGCTTTCTGGAACCACGGCTCGTCGGCGACGCTCTGCGGTATCAGCGCGGCCCGCCGGCAGTGCTCGCTCGGATCGAGATACTGGCCGTCCTGCCAGTAGACGACGCGCCCGTCGGCATCGGCGAGCAGCAGCAGGTCGAGGTAGTTGTCGAGCAGATCGGGCACCGGCTCGACCTGTTCTTCGAACGCTTCGAGCTCGACCGCACGGGCGCGCATCTCCTCTTCCGACGTCTTGTCCGCGCTGCGCGTCTGCAGCGCGCGTCGCGCGATCTCGCGCACGATCGCGCAGGCCTGGTAGGTGCGCTCGAGATACGCCTCGATCTTCTGCGCGTGGTCCGCCGCGAGCTGTGGCAGGAAGACGCGAACCACCTGCTCGTCGATCTGCTCGCGCATGCTGCGCAGCGAGAACCAACCGTAGAGCAGCAGCGGCAGCACGGCGGACACCACGAGGGTGACCAGGAACCGGCTGGCCAGGGAGATTGCGCGCACGCGCCGATTATGCCGCGGCGGGAAATGCCGGGCCGATCAATCGCCGCCGCTCGTGCCGCCGCTCGTGCCACCGGCGGCGCGAATGGCCGCTTGCAGGCGCTCGATGCGCGCAGCGCCGTCCTTCATGCCCGCGTAGAACCGCTCCGAGTTCTTGTAGTGTTCGAGGGCCTTCGGCAGATCGTTGGCCGCTTCGGCCGCTTCGGCCTCGGCCCACTCCTTCTGCGCATTCTCGACGTCGTATTTCAAACCTTCGATGCGCGCCTTCTCGTCGGAGAATCCATCGGGCCAGTCCTTGCTCAGCACCTCGTAACCAGCCAGCGCCTCGCCCTTCTTGCCCAGCACCTCGAGGTCGCGGGCCGCCTGATAGCGCGACTCCGCCTCGAGGCGACGTGTTTCGATCATGGCCTCGCTGATCTGCGGGCGCGACATCACGGCCATCTCGAAGGCCTCGTCGAGCAGGTTGCGAGCTCTGTCGAAGTTGCCCTTGCGCATCTCCTTCTGCGCCTTCTCGACGAGCAGGCCGGCCTGCACCTCCTTCTCGATCCTCGCGATGTCGTCGACAATGCCCTCGAGCTCCGGATTGAGCTTCTGCGCTTCGCGATACTGGAGCAATGCGGCGCCGAACTTGTCCTGCTGCTCGCACTCGCGTCCCTGCGCCATGGCTCTAGTCGCGATCTCACGTTGCGCCTGCATTCGCATCGCGATCGCGTCGTCGCGCACTGGATCGTTGCGCATCACGTTCAAAGAGTGCCAGCGGACTTCGACGAAGCGGAACTCGGGCAGCTTGCGCACCGCCTCGAGGAACTGGTCCTGCGCGCGCTTGTTGAGGCGATCGATCGCGTCGCGGACCGCCTGGATCCCCTTGACCGCGTCCTCGAACTTGGGCACGGTTTGCTCACTCTGCACGAAGCAGACGAGGGCCTGTTCGAGCTCCTTGCGCTGCATGTGCTGTTCGCCCTTCCTGGCCAGACGCTGCGCCTTCTTGTATTTCGCGCGCTCCAGGAGCGACTGCGCCTCGGGGTAGTCGGGAGCCGCCTCGAGCAGTTTTGCGAGATCCTCGAGAGCCTTGTCTTCCTGCTCCGCGAAGATGTGGTAGCGGGCCTTGAACAGCATCCAGGCGAGCCAGGCTTCGTGATGGGCCGCTTCGAGGTCGGCACTGACCGAGCCGCCATCGCTGAGCTGACTCTGACGGGCTTCGTCGAGAACCACGAAAGCATTGCGGTAGTCGCCGCGAAGCGCGAACTGGTGGCTCGAGTCGATGACCGACTGGGTGCCGCAAGCGGACAGCAGCAGCAGGCCGAACAACAACGGTCGAATCGTGATCATCGTGGGTGGCAGGGTCACCGCGGCGGGTTCCAGGTCGACACCCTGAGACTGGTGCCGAAACGCCCATCTTCCATTCCTCTACGGGGATGTCCACAGGGGCCTTGCCACCGCGGCACCGGCGGCCGCAATGTGGACCGGAGCAACCGGTTCGACCCCACAGCGCCCCCTCGACCCGGGGCCCGGCGGCATCAGGCCTTGCTGATGAACGTCTCGAGGTCGGTCTTGAGCTCTTCGAGCCCGTAGCTGGACACCGTGATGCACCGGTAGATGATGCGCTCGAGCTCCTTGGGCGTCTTCGGGTTCAGCACGTGCGGCGGGCTGTAGCTGAAGAAGTAGCTCATCGACAGCCGCTGCGTCTCGCCGCCGCTCTGGCGGCCCGCGAACTCCCACGGCACCTCGTCGAACGGCAGCGTGCCGGTCAGGATCTCGTAGATCATGATGCCGATCGCCATCACGTCGGCCTTGCTGTCCCGCAGCAGCAGCGGGTTGTAGTGCGGGGTCGTGGTCACGACGGCCCGGTCGGCGAGCCGCATGGCCGGGTCGAGGATGACCACCTTGCCGCTCGGTTTGACGATGATGTTCTCGGGCTTGAGGTCGCCGTGGTAGTCGAGCGTGCCCGCCTCCTTCGTCGCCAGCAGCGCGCGCGCGATCGCGAGGAACCAGTTGAGGTGGATGCCTTCGAGGCTGCGGATCTTCTCGCGCAGCGTCTTGCCGCGAACGTACTCGAGCACGAGCACGGGGTTGCCGTCGATGATCAGGCGATCCTGCACGGACACCATGTTCTCGTGGTGGCAGTTCGCGAGCAGATCGCCCTCCGCGCGAAGCATGGTCTGCACTTCCTGCTCGTCGAACAGATCGATGCGGACTCCGCGCGGCTCGAAGAAGACGCCTTCGGCCGGCAGTTCGTCGGGGCTGATGCCTTCCGGCGTGCGCCGCGACGTGACTTCCAGCAGGCGCGTGACCTGGCGGCCGCCACCTGCGGCGCCGCCGACCTTCAGGGCGACCTTGTTTCCCGTCTCTTCGTTCTGGGCGAGGAACACGGAGGCAAAGCCACCGCGCCCCAAGAATCGGGTGATCCGGTAACCTTGCACTACCTCACCGACCGCGAGTTTCATCATCCGCTGTCTGTCCCGGTTGCGTTGCGGCGGGAGGTTCCACCGCTGCCTGTCTTTCGGTATCTCCTTTTTCCAAGTTGAGTTAGGACGGAGATGAACCAGCACGGCGCGGTGTCACCGGTAGTTGGCCTCACCGGATCTCGAAGCTCGCGAGCGCGCTGCGGCAAACAGCTCCGTCGCGCACCGCGGAAACGAACCAGTGGAACGTGCCGCCTCGCGCGAGGCAGTCGGCGACGCGCGCATCACAAGCCCAGGAAGTGCCGGCGATGCCATCGATCGAAACCAGTTTCTGATAGCCGGCGCCGAGCAGAGCCAGCGTGAACGGTGGCGCCAGATCGCTTGCCAGCCAGTGAAAGCGCCCCGGCACGCCTTCCTGGGGGCCCTCCGGCGTTTGTGCGCGGAGGTTCCCAAGGGACGACACTGGACGTGCCGAAGAAGGTGCAGGAACCTTCCGTGTTACCGGCACCACCGGATCGAGTACTGCGAGAATTGCCACCCCGACGCATGCCATCCCGACCACGCGCGGCCACCACGGTTGCGGGCGCGCAGCACGCTGCTGCCGCACGAGCCGCGTTACCGCAGGCGAGACCATGCGCCAGGGCCGGCGCAAGGCACAACCGTCGGGGGCGACCTCGCGCGGCGCCGCAGCGCCTGCGCGCAGGTGGTGCTTTGGTGTGATCCCCCCCAACGACATGCAGCAATGATCGGAATGGCTCCCTCTCGGCATCAACGGTTTCCCCGCCACCTGGCCGCTCGCCGGGCTCGCGGTCTCCTCGGGCTCGCCTGCCTCGCGGCATGCGGCGGCAGCAGCCACACGCCGTCCGACGCGTTGCCTACCATCGTGACCGCCGCGTTCTCGGGCGCCTCCGCGACGCCTGCCGCGGGCGACACGCTGCTGCTCTTCTTCTCCGAGCAGGTCACGCTGTCGCCGGGTGCGCTCCTCACGAACGCCGACGTGGTCCTGTCGGGAAGTGCGACGCTGGGCAACGTCACGGCGGCGCCGGTCCTGCTGAGCCCGAACACCGTGTCGGTGACGCTCGGCAGCGGCGTCGCCGTCATACCGGATTCGACGACGGTTGCGCTCGGTCCCGGCAACGACGCGGTGCGCGACACCCTGGGCCAGCTCGGCACCGGCGGCCAGCCGATCACGATCGGCACCAGCGACGGCGTGGTGCCGACGATCGCCAACGTGACGATCGCGGCCATCGACGACGCGCTGAACGGCACCGGACCCGCGGGTGGCACACTCCAGGTGCCGCCGAACGGCTGGACGCTCGACCTCACCTACTCCGACAACGGCGCCATCTCCACGGGCCAGACGCAGGTCAGCGCGAACGTGACCGTCAACACCACCGCGGGCGCGCAGCCACCCGGCACGAACCTGCGTCCGTTCCTGACCGAGCTCTCGGCCGACAACACGGCGGCCAGCTACCTCGTACCAACTTCGGTGAGCTTCCCGCTGGGCCCGTTGACCTTGTCCTGCGTCGTCGTCGACGCCTCCGGGCTCGGCTCCGCCGCGAGCATCTTTCCCGCCACGGTCGGCGCCTTCACGGACCAACTGCGTCCGTTCGAGACCTCGGTCAATGCGCAGCAGATCTGGTTCCTCGATTTCTCGCGCGACATCGAGGCATTCACCACGAGCTCGATCTCGGGCGGAGTCTCCGTGGACGTCGTCGCCTCCGCGAACTCGCGCAGCGACTTCGAGGACCTGCTGCGCGTGCTCGGGCTCCTGACCCAGACGCCGATTCCCAATGTCTCGGGGAACCAGTCCAGCAACGACATCGTGCTGAGCCGCTTCAAGCAGAACCTGCTGGACGAGCTCGCGAGCCTCTACGACGGCGCCAACGTCGCGTTCACGCTGACGCGGCCGAGCGGCACCTTCGGCGGCAGCTCCAGCGTGCCCTACAACTCGTTCGGCTACTCGCAGATCAGCATCGCAGGCGCGGCGAGCAGCCCAGGCGTGCTCGGCGTCGCGATCTTCGATCCGTCGAACACGACCCAGAACGACGACACGCGCACGGACTTCGGCGCCTCGCAGATCCGGCTCGGGATCTTCCTGCACACGATCGTCGATGCGGGCATGGGACCGCCCGCGTCGAGCGCGTTCCGCTTGACCTTCAGTCCCTTCGCGACATCGCTCGGCGGCGTCGAGATCGGCACCTCGGCCGATGGCCAGGACGGGCAACGGCTGCTCGGCAACCTGCCGGCCGACCCGCGCAGCGCCCAGATCGACACGGCGCTCGCGGACCTCGCCCGATTCACGGCAGTCGTGACAGCGCACGAGTGCGGCCACTCGGTCGGCCTCGTGCAGAACGGCGCCATGCCGGTCGGTCTCTACGGCAACGACGCCGTGAACTTCCCGGGCTCGAGCGACGGCCACATCCGCACCGCCGCTCTCTTTCCACCGGGCGCCATCAACGTGATGAGCCCCGCTCTGTCCTACAGCCTCGCGATCAACCCCGCGACGGGATTCAACTCACTCAACAAGGCCTACCTGCGCGAGCAGGTCTTCTACGGCAACTGATCATGCGAACCCTGCTCCCGATCGGCTCCTCGCTGTTGCTCCTCGCCCTCCTGCCGGCCCAGGACCTGCGCCGCGGTCTCGTCGACGCGGACGTCGTCATCGTCGGCAGACAGGTCGGCAAGACCGCGCACGACGAGGACGTCGAGCTGCATCGCGTCCAGGTCCTGCACGACGTGCGCGGCGGCGGGGCCAACACGGCCGTGACCGTGTTCGACTGGCCCAAGCTCTCGCTGCACCTGCGGCCGATCCCGCGCCAATCGCGGCTCTATTGCCTCATGGACGCCAACGCGATCGCCACGCGCCTCGGCCTGCCGGCGAAGGACGGCCCCTACTACAAGATGGTCGGCTGGCCCGGCAGCAACCCGCTGATCGGCGCCGAGATCGCGAACGACCCGAACGTTCGCTTCGCGCGTCTGCTCGCCGCCAGCGAATCCGGTACGCCCCCGGCCGACACGGCCTCGGCCTTGTGCACGATGGCGCTGCAGGCAGGGGCGGGTCTGCGCACCGAAGCGGTGCGCTTCCTGACCGAGCGGCCCGACCTGCAGGCCAAGCTCGACCAGCTGCAGTGGAGCAAGCTCGTCACGCGCGCCAGCGGCGAAGTCGAGGACGTGCCTCACAAGATCGCGCTGGCCGAGCTCTGCGCCGAACAGAAGTTCGAAGGGCTGCTCGAAGCGCTGGCCGTGTCGTTGGGCCAGGTGACGGACCCCGAGTATGCGCGCGCCGTCGGCCGCATCGGCAAGATGCTGCACGGCGAGGCCGCCACGGCGAAGCTCGAGGAGCGGCTGCGAATGGCCGGTCAACCGCAGGACCGCGCCGCGCTGCTGCTCGCGATCGGCGCGACCAACACGGCATCGGCGCTCGACACGCTGTTGCGCTTGGACCCCAAGGACCCTGCCGTCAACGCCGCGCTGAACGAGCACCGTTCGCCGCGCGCCAAGGAAGCCGCGGCGAAGCGCAAGTAACGCCGGTCAGGTCGGCAGCTGGATTTGCTGCGTCCCACTCGCGGCAGCGGCACGGGCACGACGGCGTGCGAGCCACCACGGCAGCACGCCGAGCACGATGCCCGTCAGACTCACGAACACGAGGGCCAGCGTCAGTTGGGAAACGAGCATCGCCCAGAACCATGCATCGAGCGGACTCGTGAACTTCCGTTCGCCGACTGCGGGTAACAGGATGTCGGTCACGAGATGCACGTCGAGGTGCGTGCCCAGCGCCCTCGTGGTCGCGAAGTAGGCGACCGCGACGATGGCGACGCGCTGCAGCAGCACCATGTAGAACAGGTTCCCTGCGAAGCGTTTGAAGCTCCAGGCACTGCGCCCGCTGTGCCAGCCGAAGAACGGCATGATCACGAGCGACGCGGGCATCACGCCGACAGCCCACACGATCGGCTGCGGCGCCGCCGTCTTCTCGAGCGCGAGACGATATGCGAGGTAGAACAGCGTCACCCCGACCGCGGTCGCGACGGGCCGCGGCGCCGCAGGAGCCTTGCCGCGCCGCATGAACAAGTACAGCGCGAGCAAGCCCATGAAGGCTGTGGTCGCGATGTGCCAGTGCCATGCGGGCGCCTTCACCGTGTCGAGGATCCATAGGTGACCCTCAGGTTCACCCGTGCGCCCGAAGGCATTCGGGACCTCGAGCGCGTATTCCTGGCTGTGGTCCAACACGAGCACGTCGACCACGAAGCCCACGGCAATCAGGCCAAAGGCGACCGCCCACAACGTGCGGCCGCGACGGCCGAGGGACGGCGCCAGCAGCAGCGCGATCGCGGGCAATAGCGCCGGCACGAAGAATGGGAAAGCGCTGCGAAACAGTTCTTGCACGCGCGGCAGCGTAGGGATGACCAACTCACGCGGCCAGTCCGCTCAGCTTCACTTCCTCCTCGATCGAGGTGCACCTCTGGTTCGGCCGAATCTTCACCGGGCTTTCGGGCTGACGGCGACCTACTTGCGCAGCCGCTCGATCACGCGCAGCGCGTAACCGCGCTCGAACAGCTCCTCGCGCGGCTGCAGATCCACCAACACCGGCGACACCCGCGTGCCGTTGCCGTGCCAGCGCTTGCCGATCTGGTCGTCGCGCGGGTTCGTCAGGAACGCGGCCGGATCGCCGCTCAGGATCCACTCGACCATGGGCAGCCCGTTCTCGCCGACGAACAGCGCGAGTCGCGGCGACCGCGGGCCGTCGAGGTCGAGCTGCAGCTCGAACCCGCAGCCGAGCTGCCACCGCAGCCTGTCCTTCTCGGAGCGCTGCAAGACAGCGCCGGCCGGAAAGATGTCGCTGCCGCGATCGGCGACCGCTCCGACGGCCGTGATCGCCTTGCGAACGGCGGCGTCGGGTTCTTTGTGTTGTCGCCGCATCACGTCGAGCGACTCGAGGATCGGCGCAGTCGCCAGCACGAGTCGCTCGCCTGGGGTCGTCTTGACGCGCGCCTCGGGCACGAGCACGCGGTCGAGCACGAGCAGCGGGCCGATCGCGACCGCGCGGTAGACGTCGCCGCCGTCGCCGCAGCAGAAGAACCGCAGACCTGCCCAGCTCCCGGGTCGTTCGGCGCGAGTCGACGCTTCGCCGCGTCGCCACGGCTGCAATACGCGTTCGCCGTGCACGACGAACACGTCGCGAAGCCGCTCGCGCTCGTGTTGCGCCAGCGTGATGCGCACGCAGGTCCCGTCGCCGAGCCGCAGCTCGAGGCCGAACTCGAACGGGCCCGCACACTCGCGCGAACGCAGATGCAGGTTGCCATCGGGCGCGAACAGCAGCTCGCGGCCCGAAGGAAAGGTGAGCTTCACGCCCGCGGAGCGGCACTCGATGCGGACACCGCCGGCAGTCACGCAGTCGCCGTTCTGCCAGCGCAGCTGGCCCGCTTTGCTTGGTTCGACGCCGCCGGCGCCGAGACCGAACTCCGCGAGCGGCACCGGGTCGGGCGAGGGTGCGAGGCAGACTTCGGCGTGCAACAGCGGCAACGGCTTGCCCGCAGGTGCTTGCACCTGGGGCACCACGGCCGCCAGCAGGAACACGGTCGCGGAGAGTCCCATCGTATGGGTACTATCGGCGTTGGCGCGCTGCGGTCTGAATCCGTGACGCAGTCGCCGCCGCGAAGCTCGTACCCGGCAGGCACACGGGCATCGGCAAGCGGGGCGACGTCATCGTTGGCGATCCGATCTGGCAGACTCTGGCCCGGTAGCGGAAGGATCTCGGGCCTCGCCGAGAGCGATCTGGCGCGGAGGCCGTCATCCCGCTCACGCGCTGACCGGAGGTGCCGCGCAAAGCAGATCGCGGCGTCGAGCGTCAATCCTGTCTGCAAGGCGCTGTTCGCCGCGCCAACTCGGCGAAGCGGCAAAGCCCGTTCGCCATGCGAAGCTGATCGACGGTGCGGCACTCGGCTTCGAGCAGTCGGGGGCTCGCGACGACGATTGCGCAGGCCTTCGCGCGGCTCGTCGCGACGTTGAAGCGGTGCGGGTCGTAGAGGAAGTTCATGCCGCGCGGCGCGTCGACCGCTGACGAGCTCGTGCACGAGTAGATCACGACCGGCGATTCCTGCCCCTGGAAGCGGTCGACGGTGCCGACGCGGCGCACGTCGAGCTTGGCGACCTCACGGGCGAGCGCGCCGACTTGCGCGTTGTACGGCGCAACGACGACAACGTCCTCGGCGCGCAGCGGCTTCGCGGCGCCGTCGCGGTCGGTCCACGACGCACTGGGCTGCAGCAGCCGGCGGCACAGCGCGACGACGGCGTCGACCTCCTCGGTGCTCTTCGCCTGATTGCCCTCGTGCGGCACCTCGCACAGCCACAGGCCGGCGCCGTCGAAGCCGTCGGTGCCCGACAGGCGCTGCCGCTCGCAGCCCGTCCGCTCACGCAGCTTGCCTTCGTAGTAGAGCTCCGACGTGAACGCAGTGAGCGTCGTGTGCATGCGCCACGTCTCGTCGAGAAACAGTCCTTGGTTTTCGCGCAGCGTCTGCCGCCCTTCGTCGAGCAGGTGCACGAGCGCCGCGCGGTCGCTGCCCTCGGGATGCGCGCCGCGCCGCGGCTGCTCGAGCTGCATCGGATCGCCGAGCAGCACGAGGTTCTTCGCACCGCGCGACGCCGCGAGCACGCTTGCGAGCGACATCTGGCCTGCTTCGTCGACGAACAGGAAGTCGCAGGCGCCGGCTGCGTCGTCGCTGGCCCACAGCCATGCGGTACCGCCGACGACTGCGCCGGCCTCGAGCTGCCCGAGCACGCGGCCGGTGTCGTTGTCGTACTTGACGCCCGGCGGGCCCTCGCCCTTGTCCTTGTGGAACAGCGCCACCTCCGGCGCGAGCTCGTGCACCTTCCCCAGCAGGTTGTCGATCACCTTGTGGCTGACCGCAGTGACACCGACCGTCTTGCCTGCGAACAGCAACGCGAGGATCGCGAGCGCGCCGGAGTGGCTCTTGCCGGTACCCGGCGGTCCCTGCAGCGGCAGCACGGAGTGGTCGAGGTCGAGGCACAAGCGCGCCAGCGCCTGGACGACGGTCTCGCCGTCGCGCCGCAGTTTGCCCGCAGTGGCCGCACCCGAACGCAGCCGCGGCGGTCGCCGCCACAGCAGGTCGCGCGCGGGTCCCCACACCGAACGGTCGTCGGCGCCGTGGTCGCGCACGTGCTCGGCGAACGACAGCAGCGACTGCTCGAGCACACCCGTGCCGATCACCTGCCCGCGGAATACCGCGCGCGGATGGAACACAATCGTGTTGCCCGTCTTCTTGATCGTGATCTCGCGCCGCTCGTGATCGACCTGCACTGCCGTGCCGATCTTCGTTCCCCACGCCTGCTGCGGGTCGGGGTCTTCACTCGCGGGGACGAAAAGCTCCTCGTCGTCGATGCCGGTTTCCTGCGGCGGGAAGCTGTAGACGTGGCTCGGCGTCTTCTCCCTGCCTCGCGGCGGGATGTCCCGCTCGAAGCGCAGGCCCGCCAACATCTCGCGCTCGTCGAGCCAGTCCTCAGCCGGCAGCTCGCGCAAGCGATAGTGCTCCCAGTACTGGCACTTGTCCTCGCGCTGGAAGTACCCGGCGAGATCGGCGAGCAGGCCGATCGGCCGCTGGTCGTCCGTCCACTTCGCGCGGTCGACGTCCAGGCCGGCACGCAGCGGCTTCGCGACGGCTTCGATGCGGGCGTCGCGATCCTTGACGCTGTCCTTCGCTTCGCCCTTGCCGAGCTGCGGCCGCGCGAACACGACGCCGGCGTCCTCGCGTTTCCTGCGCAATCCCTCGAGCCAGTCGCGCAACCGCAACGTCGAGACACAGTCCTCGCGGTTGTACGCCTCGACGACGTCACGGTCGGCACGCAGCGCGCCGATGTCGTCGCCGAGCTCGAGCGCGATCTCAAGCCGCTGCCGCGCCTTCGCGGCGAGGTGCAGGTCCGTCGCGCGTGAGAACCCGAACACCCTCTCGAGCTCCTTGAGCCCGTACCCCTCCACGCCGATGCGCAGCGCTTCGCGCACGACCGTGCGCAGGTCGACGAACCGCTGCTCGCGCAGCAGTTCGTCGAGCAGCGCAACCCGCGCCTCGTAGCGCTGCGTCAACCGCTTCAGCGCCGCAGGCTCGTATGCAGCGAAGTGATAGATGCGCATCCCGGGAGACGCAGCGCGACGCGCAGCAACCGCGTCGAGGAACGTCTCGACGGCGCGCTTCTCGTCGGCGGCGGCGAAGCCCCACTCGCGCGTGTAAACGTCGCCGGGAACGACCCAGCCCGTCAGGTACTCCCGGCCACCGTCACCGACGAACGGGTCGCCCTCGAAGTCGAGGAACACGTCGCCTGCGTCCGGCTCAGGCAGCCTGCCGAGCCCGCGATCCGCCACCGTGTCGAGGAACACGAACGGCACCGACGGCTCGCTGCGCGCGCGCAGCTGCAGCGCCGCCTGCTGGCCGAGCTTCACGAACGTCTCGGGCGCGCCGCGCCGCGGTTCCGCCGCGAGCACGCCCCCGCACTGCGCAAGCGCGGTCAACGTCGCCACGCCTTGGCGCTCGAGCTCTTCCGCTTGCGCGCGACCGAGGCCAGCGACCAGCGACAGGTGATCGTCGCGCTCACGCTGCAGCTCGCAGTGCTTCCAGTACTCGCACACGTCGCAGTGCGGCACCGGCTCCGGGTATGTCTCCGGCGGTGGCTCCGCGGTCGCGGCGGCGAGCAGACGATCGCGCACACGGCGGTGATGGGCCGCGAACTCCGCCGTGCGATACGTCTCCATCCGCAGCGGGGTGCGCACGTGGAACCGCTCCGGCACGACATCCTGCATCGTTGCCAACATCTCGCCGTAGGTCAGCAGCTGCAGCACCGCGCCCGCCTTCGTCTCTCGAGCGAGCTTCGTGTCGACGGCTTCGTACGACCACGCGCCGAGTCGCGAGGCGCGATCGACACGCAGCAACACGTCGGCGCGGCCCACGAAGCCCGCGGCCGCGAGCGGCGCCTGGACGATCACCTCGGCACCCCCTCGCATCGCCTCGAGCGTTTCGGCGACCGATGCGTTGACGCCGAGTTCCTGGACACGCTTGCCCTCGCGCACCAGCAACGCGACGTAATCCGCTTCGAAGCGCCTTCCGCGCTCGATCAGCGCGTCGAGCCGCGGATCGGGCACGCACACGATCTGCTCGCCCGCATCGCGACGGCGACGCAACTGGGTCTTGTGTGCACAAGCCAGATGGTTGGCGACACTGGTCGCGGACAATCCCTGATCGGAGCGAGCGCGCGGCATGAACGACTCTCGACAGCCCAGGGAAGCGCGCGGCGCACGCCCGCGCAAGCGCCGCGTTGCAAAGTCACCGCGGCGCGGCCACCCGCTCGCAGCCGAGCAAGCTCGGCGGCTGGTGCTCAGCGCTCCGCGGCGACCGCGACGCCCAACTGCTCGGCCAGCACGGTCAGGAACGCGCCGACGTCGGTGACGATGCCCTGGCTCTGCGCCGAGCCGCGATCGCTCAACTTGCTGACGACGGCCGGGTGGATGTCGACGCACACGGTCAGCACCTCGGCCGGGATCATGTTGCCGGTCCCGATGCCGTGCAGCATCGAGCTCAGGATCACGACGAGGCCCGCGTTCTCGACGATCTTCGCGTAACCGTCCTGGGCCTTCAGCAGGTCCATCTCGGTGTCGGGCAACGGCCCGTCGTCGCGGATCGACCCGGCGAGACAGAAGGGCACCTTCGCCTGCACGCACGCGTGCATGACGCCGGTCTTGAGCACGCCGGCGGCGACGGCCGCGGCAATGCTGCCGGCGCGTCGGATCGTGTTGATCGCGCGCATGTGGTTCATGTGCCCTTGCACGGCCGGGCGGCCCGAAGCGATCTCGACGCCAAGACTCGTGCCGTAGAGCGCGACTTCGATGTCGTGCACCGCGAGCGCATTGCCGCTCAACAGGCCGTCGACGAGGCCCGCGCGCAGGATCGCCGCGAGCGTCGGGGCCGCGCCGACGTGCACGACCACGGGTCCCGCGACGAGGATCACGCGTTTGCCCTCGGCGCGCACGCGTTTCCACTCGCGCACGACCTCGGAGACCTGGGAGGCGAGACGCCGTTCGGAGCTCGCGGCGCCTTGCATGAAGCCGAACTTGTTCTCCTGCAGCTTGCGCGTCGTGTATGGCGTGACGCGGATGCCCGCGTAGCCGACCACGATGCGCTGGCCCTTCTTCAGGTCGCGCAGCTTCACGCAGCGCACGACGCCGTCTTCGTGCACGAGCGTGGCGTCCATGCGCTGGTTCTGCACGGGCACCCAGTCGCCGTCGATGCGCACCTCGGTCGCGAGGTTGGTCGAGGAATAGAACCCGTCGGGCGCGGTGCCATCGCGGTCGACGACGCCGAACTTCGCGTCCTGGGTCTCGGTCTCGCTGAGGCCGAGCGACATGAGGTCGGCGCGCAGGCGTTCGAAGGCTTTGGCGCTCGGAGCCGTGACCTCGAGCTCGACCTGGCTCTCGTCCCACCGGTGTTTGCCGATGTCGAGGCGCATGACCCGGTAGGTCGCGCCGGCGGCCTGCACGGCTTCCAGCGCATCGGACAACAGCCCGGAGTCGATGAGATGGCCCTTGGCCTGGAAGGTGGCGACGATCGTCTTGGGCACGCTCTGAAGGTAGCCGTCGTGTGGGGCGTCGGGAAAGCCAGAACGTGTTCGCGGCGACCGGCGCCGCCAGCAACGCTCGGGTAGCATGCGCCACCCACCCTCGATGTCCCCCTTCGCAAACCAGCTCGTCACAGCCGTCGGTCAGAGCCTACGCGGCAAGGAGGATGCGGTGGAGCTCGCCGTCGTCACCTTGCTCGCCGGCGGCCACCTGCTCATCGAGGACCACCCGGGCGTCGGCAAGACGCTGCTCGCAAGGTGCCTCGCGAAGGCGCTCGACCTGCCGTTCCAACGCGTGCAGTGCACTGCCGATCTGCTGCCGAGCGACATCGTCGGCGCGCAGATCTACCATCCGCGCACCGGGGAGCTGACGTTCCGGCCCGGCCCCGTGTTCACGTCGGTGCTGCTGGCCGACGAACTGAACCGGACGCCGCCGCGCACGCAGTCCGCGCTGCTCGAGTGCATGGCCGAACGGCGCGTGACGATCGACCGCGAGAGTCACGCGCTGCCGGACCCGTTCTTCGTGATCGCGACGCAGAATCCGCTGACGTCGGCCGGCACCTACCCGCTGCCCGAGAACCAGCTCGACAGGTTCCTGATGAGCATCCGGCTCGGTTACCTCGACGCCGAACACGAGATCGAGGTGGTCGCGCGCGAGGACGGCCACCGACTCGTCGACGAGCTGCGGCCCGTGGCCTCGCGCGACGAGCTGCTGCGCGCGAGGGCTGCCGTGGATGCGGTGCGATGCGACCGCGAGATCTCGGCCTTCATGGTCGAGCTCGCGCATCGCACGCGGAACAGCAGCGACGCGATGCTCGGCGTGAGCACGCGCGGCGCGCAGGCGTTGCACCGGGCCTGCCGCGCGCGGGCCAGCGTGCAGGGTCGCAACTTCGTGGTCCCCGACGACGTGCGCGCGCTGCTGGCCCCGGTCTGGGCGCACCGCATCACGCCGCGCTCCGGCATCGTGGCCGAGGCCTTGTTGCACGAGATCCTCGCCGGGACGCCGCTGCCCGACTGACTCCTGTCCGATTCAAGTCGATGGCCACCAGCAGCAGCACGGTCGAACTGACGCTTCGCGGACGCGTGGTCGCGTGGCTCGCGACGCTCGCGGCCGGCGCCGCGTGGATCGGCGGCGACCCCAACGCGCGGCTCGCCGCCGCGATGCTCGCAGCGCCCCTGCTCGTCGACTTCGTGGCAAAGCAGCGCCGCCTGCAGCACACGGAGATCCGTCTCGGGCCGCGCCGCACGGCAGCTGGCTCGCCGTTCTCCGAACGGCTGACCCTCGTGCATCGCGGCCGGCGGCGGCTGCGCGAGTGCCTGCTCACGGAGCCGCGCACGATGCGCTCGGAGCCGCCCGTGCTGCTGCCGACGCTGGCTCGCGGCGTGCCGGCGACGGTCGGCTTCCGCGCGCGCAGCCTGCAACGTTGCCACGTGCTCGAACGCGTGTTCGTGCTCGTGTCGGCGTGGCCGCTCGGACTGTTCCGCGCGCGCGGTCTGGTCAAGGTGGCCGCCGAGTTGATCACCGAACCGGCGCGCGTTCCGCTGCAGGCCGAGGTCGTGCAGGGGATCGCCGAGGTGGAGCAGGCGCCGCGCGACCGCACGAGCCTGCCGGGTCCCGACTTCCACTCGCTGCGCGAACACCTGCCCGACGAAGACGCGAGAAGCGTACACGCGCTGCGCAGCGCAGCGGTCGGCACGCTCGTACGCCGCGTGACCGAGGGCCGGATCCCGCGCACCGTCGGGATCGTGCTCGACCTGCGCCGACCGCCCGGACGCGGGCTCAACCAGAGCACACGTCGCTTCGAATGGAGTCTCGGCGCCTGCGCCTCGCTCGTCGTGTATCTGCGCGCACGCGCGGCCCAGGTGCAGGTGCTCGTGCTCGACACCGAACACGCGCGGTTCCACGTGAAGGGTCCCGCGCAGGAGACGGACCTCATGACGTTGCTCGCCGAAGCGAACCCCGCGCCGCATCGCACGCTGCCCGGCGAGCTGTTCGACGAGCTGCGCCGGCTCGAGCATTGTTTCTGGATCCCCGCGGGCTCCTATCTCGACGCGCCCGAGTGTGCCGCGATGTCGGCGAACGTCACGATCGTCGGAGGCGAGATCGAGTGAACCGCGCAGTGCCTCTGCTTGCCCGGCGCGTCGAGTCGCTGCTGCTCCTGTGCTGCACGACGCTGGCGCTCGCAAACCTGCCTGCGAAGGACCTGCCGCTCGGCTGGTTGCTCGCGTTCACGCTGCCTGGCGCCGTGCTCGGGCTGTTGCGCAAACCGGTCAAGGGGCAATGGGACCGCGCGCTGTTGGCCGTCATGCTGCAGGCGGCGGCCTGCTACGTGGCCCTGAAGACCGAAGGGCCGATGACGCGCCCCGCCGCGCTGGCCTGTACGATCCTGCCCCCGCTCGCATTCGTGACGACGAGACGCGAGGAGAGCGACGCCGCGCTCGGCCTGTTCCTGAGCTTCTGCGTGCTGCTCGTCGGGATCATCCTCGACCGCATCGACGCAGCGGTCGTGGCTGCGTATGTCGCGGCCGCGAGCATGTCGCTCTGCAACGCGGCCTACCTGACGGCACGCGCGGTCAGCAAAGCGCCGGTTCCGGCGCCCGCGCAGCGCCTGCCGACCCGGGACCTGCTGGCTTCGTCGGGCGGAGTCGCGATCGCGTGTCTTCTGGCCGCGTTCGCGATCGAACGCGCGTTGAGCCTGCTGCCCTCGCCGAGCGGTCCGCGCAGCGCGCCCGTCGTGTCCTCGGGCGGAAGCAGCGACGGACCCCGCACCGTGGGCCTTGCCGACAGCTTCGTATTGAGCGGTGGCCTCCACGGCGTCTTGTCGGAGCTGCGCGGCGAACGACTCTTGCGCGTGCGCAACAAGGACGGTTCGCCGGTCCCGGCCGACCTCTACCTTCGGTCGGGTTTCTTCGCCACGCCGGGCCTGGACCGGTGGCAGCTCGGAGCGCTGGACCGCACGCAGGCACCGCAAACCGCTTCCTGTCTGCTCCGGCCGCCGCAGCCGCAGGTGCCCATCGAGCGCCTCGAGGTCGAACGCTTCGCCGCCGCGCGCAACTTCGTCTTCGTGCCACCCGACACCTGCGAGGTGGCCGGCATCGAGGGCCTGATCGTCGATGCGCAGCGCGGCTGGCTGCGCCAGCAGGAGAACGCGCGCCAGAACGTCTACGAGGTCTCCTGGCAGCGGCTCGACCGACTGCCGACCGGACCGATCGACCCCGACGCTTCGCGCCAGGGTCTGTTGGCGTTGCCCGACGGCATCGAACGCAGGCAGTTCGAGGCTCTGCTCGCCGCATGGCAGGTTGGCGCAGAGCCGCGGCTCGCAATGGAAGGCATCGCGGCGGGACTGCGGCGACACTGTCGCTACGACCTGGCCGAGCCGGCCGGTCCGCACGCGTCCGCGATCCAGAACTTCCTGTTCGCGGTCGGAGAACGACGCGGCTACTGCATGCACTTCGCGTCGGCCGCTGCGCTGATGCTGCGCGTGCTCGGCATCCCCTGCCGCATCGGCGTCGGGGTCTACGGCGGCGAAGTCGACCCCCACGAAGCAACCGCGCGCAGCTACGGTTCGCAACACGCGCACGCCTGGGTCGAGGTCCCGTTCCGTCGCGGTTGGTTGGTGTTCGATCCGACGCCGCCCGCCGAACGCGGACGCCAGGCGCCGCCGAGCGCGGAAACCGCCGGCGGCAGCGAAGCAGGCAATGGCGCGGCGACAGCCGAGGACCGGCTCGGAAGCGCCTTCGAGCTGCTGACGCAGCCGTGGCTGCTCGCGTTCGCGCTGCTCTTGGCGCTGCTGTCGGCGCTCTGGCCCGCTGGTGCGCCGCGGCCCGATCGAGCCAGCACGCCGCCCGCGGTCAGACCGGCACGGCGGCTGCTCGGCCGCATGCTGAAGGCACTCGCGGAAGCCGGTCACGTGCGCACGCGCAGCCAGACGCTCGAGAGCTTCGCGCGCGAGCTGCGCAGGGTGGATCGGCTGCTGCCAGAGCTCGACGCTGCGTTCTTCGCCTACCAGGAAGTGCGCTTCGGCGGCCGCGCGTTCGATGCCGAACGCGAGACAGCGTTGATGATGGGCGTCGAAGCTGCTTCCCGGCTGCGGGCGTCGACGGCGCGCCCTACGGCACCGCAAGCAGCCTCGCCCGACCGCGGTCGAGCGTGACTCGGCAGCGGCTCAGCAGATCGACGCCGAGCACCCCGTGCACGGGGAACAAGGAGCTCGCCGCGCGCGGCACCACGGGCAAGGTCACGCCGAGGAACCGCGCTTCCGAACAGCGCAGCACGAGGTCGCGCACTTCGCGCACCGCGACGAGACCGCCGCCGACCGTGCGAACGCGGCGGAACGACGGCACCGTCCTCGCGTCCCCGCCCGGCAGCGCCCCGACGCCGGCGGTCGTGAGGCTCGAATGGCTCGCGCCGGTGTCGAGCACGAACCAGAGGCGCACGCCTTCGACGAAGACCGGCGCCAGACAACGCCCCTCGGCCCGCACACACTGCACCGACTGATCTTCGGGCAGGCCACGCGGCATCTCGATCACGACGCTCTTTCGTTCCGGATCGAGCGTGAGCCGGCATGCCGCGAGCAGGTCGAGACCCAGGACGCCGCGTGGCACGCGCTCGGGTCCGCCGAAGAAGTCGCGCAAACGCAGCGCCTCGTCGTCGAGCACCAGGAGCGGTGTCGGCCCCATCTCGATGTCGCCGACCGTGAATTGCATCAGCACGGCGACTTCGACCGCGAGCGGACGCCCCGCGCCGTCGAGAGCCGTGCCGGCCGGCTGCCGGTTGCGCACCCCGAGCTCCTCCGCGAAGCTGCGCGACACGGTGGTCATCGACGTTCCCGTGTCGATCGCGAACGGCCGCTGCCGGTCGCCGGAGCCGCACACGAACTCCGGCGCGTCGCCGAGCAGCGGTTGCTCGGAGAGCAATGGGCCGGCTGGCTTGCGCACGAACGGCAGCAACGAGGAGATCAGTGCGAGCGCCTTGCGGCGTTCGGCCTCCGGGCCCTGAGCACCGGCCATCAACGGAACCGTGCACTCGCCCCAGCGACCCGCCTGCCACAGCAGGTCGCCGAGGCGGCCGCGTTGCGCCGCGTCGGTCGCCGCGTCGACTCCCTGGACCCGCGCCGCGCGGATCGCCGAGGCCTGCTCGCGCAGCGCCTCGTCGTCGTGCCAGAGCAGATCGGCGACGACGGAACTCCACTGTGCGGCGTCCGCGTTTTGCGGCTCGAGAGAGCGCGCGCGCGCGACGACGTCCATCGCCTGCTCGAGCCGTCCCTGGCGCAACGCTCTCGCCACGGTCTCGAGCTGGTCCTCGACGGGCTCGGGTGGCCGCCGCGTTGCACATCCCGCGACCAGCCAAAGCGCGACGAACAACGTGGCTGAACTTCGCAGCACCATCAGTTCGTCGTGATCGTGATCGTGCGGCTCGCGACCACGCGCACGCCGCGTTCGGAAGTGCCGATCGACTGTACGAAGCCCGCCTGATCGCGATAGGGATCGGGAATGTCCGGGAGGACCTCGGGGCTGCGCAACGCCGCCGTCACGGTCAGCGACCAGGTCCTGCCCGACTTCAGCGGCGTCTCCGCCTCGGAAGGCAGTTTCACGAACGCGAACTGCGTCTGGATTCCGACCACGTATACCTGCCACAACAACAGCTCGCCGCCCTGGTCGCTGCGCAGCTCGATGATCGCGTAGATGGAATCTGCAGGCAGCGCGAACTGCACCGTGAACCCCGCAGCCGGCACAGTCGCACCTTCGGCGGGCGAAGAGATGGTGGGGAAGCTCGGATGCGGAGGCAGATGGAACGAATCGGGTATCGGGCGCGGCAACGAGATCAACTCGCTGTGCCGCAGCGTCGATCCGCCGGAAACCTGGCTGCCCTGCAGCAGCACCAACCATTGGCTTCCCTGCAGCGATCCCGCGAGGTCCGGCAGTTGGAAGACCAACGCGGAACCCGGCGTGTCGACGTAGCTCAGCGCACGCGCCACGTCGACGACGCGCCCCGAAGGCTGCAGCAGGGCCAGCGAGTAACTGAGTGTCGTCCGGTCGATGTCCGAGGAGGCGGGGAACGCTCCGCTGACGACGAACGGCGTGTTCGCAACGAGGTCGAGCGGAATGTCGAGCGGGACGAGGCCGCCTTCGACCGGCGCGAAGTCGGCGACGATGCCCGCCTTCAGCAGCGTCGTCACCGGACCGGTCGTCAATTCGGTCGCCGCGAGGTTGCCGCCCGGGACCGCCACACCGGCCTGGAACGCCGCGTGCGTCGCCGCCGGATCGACGTCGATCGGCAGCGACGACGGGATCGGGACACCCTCGGCGACGTCCTCGTACCACTCCTGCTGCGAGATGCGCCGCGTCACACGCAGCCGGTGTTCGCGACTCGGGTCGGCGCCCGTCACCGTGCCCGCGACGAGTCCGTGGCGGTCGAAGGCCCCGAGCGGCGCTCGCAGCACGCGCTGCAGCGGCAGCTCGACGTGGTCTCCATCGGGCCGTTCGATCGACACTGCGTGCACGATCGTACGGCCGCCGCGCTGCGATTTGCGCGACGCTGTCGCACGCCCCGCGAAGTCGCGCGTGACGACGAACGACCCGCCCTCGAGCGTCTTGCCGACGAACCCCTGCTCCGGAGTCGAACCCTGCACGACCACGGCATCCATCAGCGGTCCCCCACCGAGCGCGTCGGTCACGAGCGCGCGCGTGCTGCGAGCGCCGATGTACCACGAACGATTGAAGCGGAACTGGTTGATGTCGAACCAGCGACGCCCGCTGTCGAGGAAGGCGATCGACTGCCCGTAGAACACCTCGAGCGAATCGATCGGGTGGCCGTCCTGGAAACCGAAGTACTGCGACGGCACGTCTTCGAAGGTCAGCTGGCCGTTCGCATCGCTGAGCGTCGCGAGCGCGACGTCGCCGAAGAGCGAGCTGATGCGACATTCCCGCAGCGGATCCGCGCGGCCGCGCGCGACCTGCTGCACGCGCACGTTGCCGGCCGGCATCGTGTCGAGAAAGAGCTCGCCGGCATCGGCCGGCGCCAGCGTCACCTGCAGGGTCCTGCCGAGCCGCGCGGGCAACCAGAAGCCGCCCGCGAACAGCTCGATCGTCGCCTGCCGCGACGTGCCATCGGCGAACGCAGCCGCGACGCCGGTCGCCACGAAGTGACCCGTGACGTCGGTCAGGACCTTCAAGTGGTCGACGCCGACCATGACGTCGGGGACCGGCAGCAGTGCGACGGACGGTTCGATCACGCGCCCGCTCACCGTCGTACCCGGGACCATCGCGCCAACCGCGTAGAGCCCCCCTGTCGCGACGGTGCCTGGCGCGACGATGCGAGCACCCGTGTTCGTGATTCCCGTTGCGACCTCGATCCATTCCCCGGTCGTGTCGTCGAGCCGGTAGAGCGAGGCAGTGCCGCCGCCCAGGAACAGGTCGTCGGGGAGGTCGAGATCCGCCGCGGGAGCGAAGGTCACTTCGGGCGGATCCACGAACAGTCCGCGTCCGAACAGGATCGCGCCGCTCGGCGGTGCCGGCAGGTCGCCCGGCAGATGCGCGGTCTGCAACACGCCGGCGCGCACGGTCACGGTCCCGAGAGTGGCCGGCAGGCCGACGCTGCATCCGGCCGGCACGGTCAACACGGCCGTAGAGGTCGAGGTGATCGCCGTGCTCGCCACCTGCGTGCCGAGCGTCAACGTCGCCGACGCGCTGTCCGGCAGATCGGGCAGGTAGTACACGCTCGGCAGATCGGGGCCGATGACGGTCGTCGCGACGCGCAGAGCGGCGAGCCGATCCCCGGCGACCGCGGCCGCGTTCGCGCCATCCACTTCGACGAGGACGCGCCCGCGCGGGTCGGCGAAGAGATCCGTGCGGCCGTTGCGGCCCGACACGGCCGAGGCGGTGCCTACCTTCACGTTGGCGCCGACGACGCCGCGCCCGGCGTCGTCGAGGACCACGACTTTGCAGCTCTCCTTCGGCAGATCGGGCAAGGTCGGGCCGATGTCGCTGCCTTCGCCGGCGCAGCCTGCGAGCACGAGCCACGCCAGAGCCGTTGTATGGATGGGCCTTCTGCTCATCGGTCCCGCTCCTCGCCGCCCGTGCGCTTTTGCGCCGTGCTGCCGCGTTGTTCGAGCCGATCCGGTTCGGGCGGCGTCGCGACGCGGCTCTTGCTGCCGTCCTGCCCGACCGAGCGCACGCCGACCACCGCGTCGTCGAGGCAGACACCTTCGAGGCAGGCGCGCCACCGGCTGCCGCGAGCGGCGGGCTTGCCGGCCAACATGTCGATCGTGTGCGTCCAGTCGGCCGCCGTGGTCTCCCGCCACACGAACTCGCAGCGGTCGACGCCCGGCGGCAGCTCGTAGACGATCTCCGTGTCGTAGCGATCGCGCCGCAGCTGCGCCGAGACGACGTGCGGCGGCGGCGGCGCCGACGCCAACTCTGCGAGCGTTGCCACGACCACGCGCGTGACGTTCGCCGTGTAGCCGAAGTCCGCGAATTCGGGCACGTCGCCATACGGCATGCCGTCGCTCTCGGTGACGTTCTGGTGCTGCCGCGAGAAGTCCTCGCGCGGCTCCGTCAACCGCACCGCCGGGAAGCCCTGGTCGAAATACGAGCGGTGGTCGCCGCCGCGGCCGTAGCGATCGCCGCGCAGGATCAGCTTGACGCCGAAGTCGGGCAGGTGCGTGGCCGCGGCGTAGGTCACGGCGCGCGCCATGCTGCGGCCGAAGCTGTCGTTGCCGCTCGGCGCGTAGCTGAAACAACGCACGTGCCGATCGTAGCGCACGCCGTCCATGCCGAGCGTGTTGCCGACGATGTCGCAGCCGATCATGCCGTCGACCTTGGTGTCCGCGGCGGCCAGCGACTTCGCGTGCGCCGCGGAACCGAGCAAACCCTGCTCCTCGCCGTCGAACGCGACGAAGATCACGGTCGCCAGCAACGGCATGGTGCTCATGACGCGGCAGGCTTCGAGGGCCACCGCGGTGCCCGAGGCATCGTCGACGGCGCCCGGCGCCTTTGCCGTGCCGTCTTCGCCCTTGCCGTTGCGCGAGTCGTAGTGGCCGCCGATCACGTAGACGCGTCCCGCGTCGCTCGTGCCCGCGAGCGTCGCGATGACGTTCACGATCGGCACCTCCTTCGGCATGCCCTGTCGCGCACACGGCACGTTCTCGGCCTGCAGCGACACGACGAGCCGCCCGGCGCTCTGCTGCGCGATCGCTTCGAACTGGCTCTGCAGCCATTTGCGCGCGGCACCCGTGCCTTCGGTGTCGCTGTCGGTGCGCGACAGCACGTGCCGCGTGCCGAAGCCGACCAGCGTGCGCACGGTCGCTTCGACGCGCGCTGCGTCGACGGCAGCCAACGCCGCTGCGATGCGTTCCCGGATCCCAGCAACATGCTTCGGAGCAGCCTCCTGGGTCACCAACGGCGCAGCGAGCAGACCGAGCAACGGCACCGCGACGGGTTTCATGCGCACAGGTCGACTCCTTCCATGGTCTCGGATTTCGGCAGCCCGAGGATCGGCAGCAGCGTGGGCGCGATGTCGCAAAGGCGGCCACCGGCGCGCAGGCGCTTGCCGCGCACGGCGTCGCCGCAGAGCACGAACGGCACGGGGTTCGTGGTATGCGCGGTGTGCGGCTGGCCGGTCTCGGGATCGACCATCATCTCGACGTTGCCGTGGTCGGCCGTGATCGCGACGGTGCCGCCGAGCTTCAGGTAGGCCGGCACGATGCGCGCGAGACACTCGTCGATCGTCTGCACGGCTTTCACGGCGGCCGGCATGATCCCCGTGTGGCCGACCATGTCGGCGTTCGCGAAGTTCAGGATCGTGACGTCGGGACGGCGGTCGCTCAACTCGGCCAGCAGCGCATCGGTCACGAGACGCGCGGACATCTCGGGCTGCAGATCGTAGGTCGCGACCCTCGGGCTCGGCACGAGCAAGCGGCGTTCGCCCGCATACTCGTTCTCGTCGCCACCGGAGAAGAAGAACGTCACGTGCGCGTACTTCTCGGTCTCGGCGATGCGCAGCTGGCTCAACCCGGCCTGGCTCACGAGCTGCGGGAAGATGCCGTCGAGGCTCTGCGGCGCGTAGGCGACCGGGCACGGAAAGTCCTCGCGGTAGCGCGTCATCGTCACGTAGTGCAACACCGGGACAGAGGCGCGTGGGAAGCCCGTGAACTCGCGCGTCACGAACGCTTCCGTCAGTTGCCGCGCCCGGTCGGTGCGGAAGTTGAAGAAGATTACCGCATCGCCGGTGTGCACGCGGCCGCGGTCCCGCGAGCCGATCACGGTCGGCAGCACGAACTCGTCGCCCTCGTCGCGGGCATAGGCAGCGGCGACCGCGGCCTGCGCCGACGCGGCCGCTTGCCCCTGCCCCAGCGTCAATGCGTCGTAGGCCTTCTGCACGCGCTCCCACCGCTTGTCGCGGTCCATCGCGTAGTAGCGGCCGATCACCGTTCCGATGCGGCCGGTGCCGAGCTCGCGCATCCAGGTCTCGACGCGTTCGACGAACGGCTGCGCCGAGCGCGGCGGCGTGTCGCGGCCATCGAGGAACGCGTGCAACACGACGCGATCGCCCAGCAGCCCTTCCTGTTTGCAGAGCCGCAGCAGCGCGTGCAGGTGTTGGTCGCTGCTGTGCACGCCGCCGTCCGAGACCAGGCCGAACAGATGCAGCGCGCTGCCGCTGCGTTTGCCGTGCTCGATCGCAGAGCGCAACGCCGGGTTCTGCGCAAATCGTCCTTCGTGGATCTCGCGGTCGATGCGAGTGATCTCCTGATAGACGATCCGCCCCGCGCCGATGTTGAGGTGGCCGACCTCGGAGTTGCCCATCAACCCGCACGGCAGCCCGACGTCCTCGCCGCTGGCCTGCAGCATGGTGCTCGGCCACTGCTGGCGCAGGTCGTTCCAGAAGCGCGGCTCGGCTCTCGAGATCGCGTTGGCAGGACCGGGCGCAGCTTCCCCGAAGCCGTCGAGCACCGTGAGCAAGAGGGGCGGGCGGCGTAACGTCATGCGAGCATCTTGTCGACGGAAATGGCGATGGCCCGCTGGTGGCGGCGGGTCTCTTCGAGCACGGCGGTCACGCGTCGCATCGCGGTATCCGCGAGATCCCGGTTGGTCAAGTAGGCCGCATTGATGCGGACGTTCAGGTAGGCGCCCTCGGCCGCGGCGAGCAACAGCATGGCGCCCGACGCGAGATCGCTGATGATCGCCTTGCCGATGCACGAGACCACGCTCTCCATCGCGCCGAACACGTCGCGCACCATGCACAGTATTTCTTCGGGCACCACCATCGCGCCGAGCATCGCCTCCTGGATGGCCTTCTCGCGCAGCGCCTTCTGCTTCTCGGTGTCCTTCGGCATGCCGTAGGCAGCCGACACGAGGTCGAACGAACGGCAGTCGCGCTCGGCCATCGGCAGCAACCGCCGCAGGTGGTCGCTCAGCGTCTCTTCGACGCGCGCCATGTCCTCTTCGCGCCCGACGTTGGCCTTCTTGCCGCGCGAGAAGCGCAACACCATCAGGAACAGCGAGCAACCCATGCAGCCGGCAATCGCCGAGGCCGCGCCGCCGCCTGGGGTCGGTGTCTTGGCTGCGAGGGTCTCGATGAACTTGTCGATGGTTTGGGTGATCATGGCTAGCGTGAGTCTCGGCGGCCGGCAGCGCGGATCAAGACTGGAGCCGCATCATGTTTTCTCGGACCGCGCGGCTGTCTCCCAGCAGGACCATTCCGCCGCAGACTTGCGCAACCTCGCCGGTCGCGGACAAAGTGTAGGCATGCGTTGGCATTGCGTTCGCACCGGGCTCGATTTGCCGTTCTGCTGGCCGCTCTGCTGGCTGTTGGCCGTCGCAGCGTGCTCGACGGCAGCGCCCGTGCCCGAGACGCTGCAGACCCTGCTCGGCGAGAGCCCCGACGGCAATGCCGCGCGTCTTTCGATCGGTGGCAACCGCATCGTCGCGGCCGCGGTCGCGATCAGCAACGCGTCGGTGCCCAAAGCGGCGCGCACGGCGATCGAGGCCATCAACCCGCAGGGCGAACTGCTGTTCATGGGCCGCGAATGGGGACCGCGTGGCACGGGGTTCCGCGTCGAGAAGCGCTACCGCGAGGGCAGCAAGGAGCACGTGCGGTCCGTGCTCGTCGACGCGGACGGACACGTGCTCGAGCGCGAGCATTCGGTGCCGATCGCGGAGGTGCCACGACACGTGCTCGTGGCGGCGATGCGCCTTGGATCGATGATCGACGAGGCGCGCATCGTGTCGGGCCCCACGCGCGAGGAGTACTGGTCCGTGTCGGTGCGCAATCGGCTCGGGCACACGTTCGTGGCGCGTGTGAGCCTCGACGGTTCCCTGCTCGCTTCGGTCCGCAGAGTGTCGGCTCGCGTGGATTCGTAGACCCAACCGACCGAAGATCGCATGATCCACGCTGCGGCCACGCGGCCGCTATGAAGGCTCTTCTCATGCGCAAACGCTCGCCCGCTCTGTTCGGCTCGCTTCTCCTCGCCGCCTCCCTGAGTTCCTGCCTGGCGGGTCCGCACCAGTTGCGTCGTTCCATCGACGACTGGGATCACAAGACCTACGTGAACAGCCCCTGGTTCAACGCCATGCTGTGGGTCGTGCCCGTGCTCCCGATCTGCAACGTGCTCGCGTGGACGGGCGACTTCCTGATCTGCGACGCCTACGCGTTCTGGTTCGACGACGCCTGGGACGGCGCGGGCACCGGATTCCAACACAAGGACGTCGTGGCCACCGATGGCAAGGTCGGCAGCCTGCTGCTCGATCGTGCCGAGTGGACCCGCGTCGAGAAATGAGACTTCAGTCGCCCCGCGTGTGTTGCGTCAGCTCGACCACCTCGCCGGCGAGCTGGCGCACTTCGAAGCCGATCGCGGGCGCATACCACGTGACCTGCGTGCGGGCGTGGAACTGCTCGGGCGCGTCGAGCCGATACAGCGTGCGCACGATGCGCAGCGCCTCGAAGGTGCCACCGGCGACCGTCACGGTGTCGAGCCCTTCGACGACGTAGGTCGCGCGCATCGGCATCGCAACGCCACCGCGCATGCGGTCGACGAACTCGCACGACCAACGTTTGCCGACCCAGAGCGGCCAGTGGTAGCGCACGTCGACCGGCGAGATCAGATGCAGCGGCGCGTTCTCCGCGACGATCCACTCACCGAGGTTGCCGAGATCCCGATCGCGGCGCTGCTGCAAGCCGGGACCGATGTCGAGCACGTACGCCTCGGGCTCGACGGCAACCACGACGAACGCACCGTGCGACCGTTCACCTTGCACCAGAGCGAAGCGCTCGCCCTTCTGCCACTCGGGCCGCGCCCACGTCGTTGCACCTGGGGGTGGTGCGGCATCGGCCTGCACGAGGCCTTTTCCCATTCCGTCCGGCATCGAGGGCAAAGCGCCCTGGCAACCGCCGAACGCGAAGAACAGCACGCAGACCGCGAACCTGCAGCACATCGTTTCCTGCTCCACTGTTTCCTACGCGACTGTTTCCTACGCGGCTGTTTCCTACGCGACTGGGATCGGGATCGGCTTGAAGTCGATCGCGTCGACGGACGCGAGGTAGTAGGTGATGCCGTTCCACACACCCTGGAAGCCGTATTTGTGGTCCTTGCCGTGCAGGTGGCCGTAGACGCAGAGCTTCACCTGCGCCTGCTCGAGCATCGGCACCGCCGCGGTCTCGCGACCATCCGAGTAACGCGGTGGGTAGTGCACGAGCGCGATCGTGCGCGCGCCGTCCGGCACGCAGCCGCCCATCTTCCTGCCGTCCTGGATCGACAGCTTGAGCCGCTCGATCTCGCGCGCGAACACCGAGGTGGCCTGCGGATCCGCCCACGGCGCATCGGGTGGATCCCACAAGCGTGTGCCGATCACGACCGTGCCGTTCGGCAGACGCACGGCGTTGTTCTGCAGCAAGTGGATCGACGGATGCAGCACCTTCTCGACCTTGCTGCGCGAGTGCCACCACGTGCAATGGTTGCCCTTGATCAGGACCTTCTGACCGGGGCGTTGGCCGAGCCAGTCGAGGTCGGGTTTGGCCTCGGCGAGATCGAGCCCCCACGACGTGTCGCCGCCGACGAGGACCCAGTCGTCGGGGCCGACCATCGCATCCCAGGCTTCGCGCATGCGGTCGGCGTGTCCGACCCACTGCGGCCCGAAGATGTCCATCGGCTTGTCGACGCCGAAGCTGAGATGAAGGTCACTGATGGCGAACAGGCGCAATGAGGGCTCCGGGCGAGCTTGCAAAGGACCCTGCATACTGGACGATCCGCGGATGCTCAAGCACTCGGGCATGCTGGCGTGCGCCGGCACCGTATTGTTCGCACTGGCTCTCGGTCAGCGCCTCGTGGGCCAGCAATCGTCGCCGCCGCCGTGCCCGCCGCCTCCCGCCGGTTGTGACGCGGCGCTGTGGACCAGGGCCTGGGCGCTGCATCACGCGGCCACGCTCGTCGACACGCACGTCGACACGACGACACGCATCCTGGACCAGGGCTTCGACGTCGGCGCGCGCGCGACCGACGGGCACGTCGACCTGGTTCGCGCGAGCGAAGGCGGGCTCGACGCGGCGTTCTACTCGATCTACGTCGACTCGCGGTTCTTCGGCGACGAGAGCAGCCTCTTCGCGAACGCGCCCGCGAGCATCAACGAGGACTGGCCGCGCCCCGCGGAGCCGGGCGCTGCGAACGGCAGCTCGCGTCGCGCGCTGATGATGATCGACGGTCTGCTGCGCACGGTGGAACGACACTCTGCCCGCATGGCGTTGTGCACGAGCGTCGACGGGATCCGCGCCGCGGTGTCTTCACGACGCCACGCCGCGTTGATGGGCATCGAGGGCGGCCATGCGATCGAAGGGGACCTCGGTCTGCTGCGCCTCTTCCACCGCCTCGGCGTGCGCTACATGACGCTGACGCACACGAACCACAACGAGTTCGCGGACTCGTGCGCGCCCGCGGAACCGCGCTGGGGTGGCCTGAACCGGCTCGGCGTCAAGGTCGTGCGCGAGATGAACCGGCTCGGCATGATCGTCGACGTGAGCCACGTCAGCGATGCGACGTTCGCCGACGTGCTGCGCACGACGAGCGCCCCCGTGATCTGCTCGCACAGTTCGCTGCGGGCGCTGTGCCCGCACCCGCGCAACATCACCGACGAGATGCTGCGCGCGCTCGCCAAGAACGGCGGGGCCGTGATGATCAACTACAACTGCGGCTTCCTCGACGAGAACTACGCGAAGAACAGCTCGGCCCGCAGCGCGACGCGACGCATCCAGGAGAAAGCCGCGCGAGAGAAGTTCGCCGCGGGCAGCCCCGAGCTCGCGACAGCGCTCGCGAACCTCGAACAGCGATTCCCGCCGGTCGAACGGCCGGAGTTCGCAGCGCTCGTGGCGCACGTGCAGCGCGCGATCGAGATCGCCGGCCCCGATCACGTCGGGCTCGGCAGCGACTTCGACGGTGTGCCGTGCGTGCCCAAAGGCATGGACGATGCGACGTGCCTGCCGCGATTGACCTACGAGCTGCTCGCTGCGGGGCACGACGAGACGACGGTACGCAAGGTGCTCGGCGAGAACCTGCTGCGCGTGTTCGCCGCCGTGGAGCAGAGAGCCCGAGCGCTTGCCGGCACCGCGCCCGAGACCAACGATGAGCGCACGGACCCCCTGCCGCGCTGAACTTCACGCACCGCGTGGTCTAGTCCATCGAGTAGCCGAGCTTGGCCAGGACCCACTTCACGAACGCGCACAGGGACTCGTAGTCCTCGAAGCTGATGATCGTCGGCATGACGAGCTGCATCGCCGGCCGCAGCAGCGAGCGCGCAGACATCATGCGGTTCACCATCGCATGGTCCCGTGACGACAACTGATCGCCCATGAGCTGGATGAGCAGCCCTTGGGGACTCCAGGTCTCGGGGGAGCTCTTGAGGCCCAACTCGTTGCGCCGCGGCAGGACATGGTCGAGCAGCGCGGCTTCCACCACGGAACTCAACAGGACTTCGGCGAGGCGGTAGTCACCGGTCGCCAGACAACACTCGTAACTGGCCAGGAACGAGGCGACCATGGCGCGCAGACGCGGGTCGCACAGTTTCTTGGTGTCGAGCAGACTCGCCGAGACGGGCGATTCCGGCGCGGGTGTCGCGACGTCGCGCGGCGAATGTACGACGAGATCCTCGATCGCCATCCCGATCGGTTCGGCCAAGGTTGCTTGGCTCATGGCCTCGTTCTCCGACACTCTCGTGAGTTCCGAGACTCTCTCCTGTTCCCGCTGCTGTTCCCGCTCCTGTTCCCGCTCCTGTTCCCGCTTCTCCGCTTTCACCTTCTGCTGCAGCCGCGCGTGCAGCGCACGGGACGCCTGGGTTTGCGCGGCCGACATCTGACTCAGAGGCAATTCGAGCAGCGGGTACGAGGCCAGTTCGAGGGCCCAATGCGCCACGACCTCACGCTTCTTGCCGAGCTCTATGGCCTCGTCGGCACCGAGCACCCGCGGGCCGGAGAGAGTGAATTCGATGAAGTCCACGGACCGCCGGCAGCACGCCACGAGCAGACGCTGGTCGGCAGCGGACATGTCCACCTCGATCTCGTCCTGGCGCACGCACGTACACCGCTGCAGGTAGTCGCGAAGCCGGCGCACCTCGCCGTAGGTGCGAGTCAGGTCGGGCGGCCCTGTCGTTCCCTCATGCTGGAGCGAGAGCCGGTAGGTGCCAAGTTGCTCGAGCGCGGTCTTGGTGGCTTCGACGAAGCACTCCGCGACGAGTCGTTTGACCTTGAGCACTGACACCCGATTCCATCGGCCAATGGCCACAACGCGCTTGCGTGATTCCCGACGACGACGGCCAACTCCCGGTGCCAGCACACGCCGCGCTATGCTGTTCCGCCGATGCCATCGCTCCTAGAGACGTTCGAGAGCCTGCTCGGCAAGCATCGCGTGTTCTCGACCCGAGACGCGCTGCTGGCCTGGGAATGCGATGGCTTCACGGTGCACCGGTCCCTGCCGCGCATGGTGGTGTTGCCGGAATCGACGGCCGAAGTGCAGGCCGTCGTGCAGACGCTGCACCGCGCGAACGTTCCGTTCGTGCCGCGCGGCGCAGGCACCTGCCTGTCGGGTGGACCTACCGCGGCACCGGACACGGTCGTGATCGACCTCGCGCGCATGCGCAAGGTGTTGCACGTGGCGACGGAGGATCTCTACGCGATCGTGCAGCCGGGCGTCGTGAATCTCGACCTGACCACGTCGGTGAGCCACCTCGGCCTGCACTATGCGCCCGACCCCAGCAGTCAATCGGTCTGCACGATCGGCGGCAACCTGGCCGAGAACAGCGGCGGTCCGCACTGCTTCAAATACGGAATGACGGTGGACCACGTGCTCGGCGCGCTCATCGTGCTGCCCGATGGAGAACTGGCGCGGCTCGGCGACCCGGCTGGTCCACGCCTGCCGCATGGGCTCGATCTCGCGGCCGTGTTCTGCGGCAGCGAGGGCACGTTCGGCATCGCGACCGAGATCACGGTGCGCTTGTGCCGCAATCAAGAGAGCATCCGCACGCTGCTCGCCGCGTTCTCGACGATGACCGCCGCGTGTCGGACGGTCAGCGACATCGTCGCCGCCGGTCTCGTCCCCGCGGCAATCGAGATCCTCGACCAGGGCACGATCCGCGCCGTCGAGGCCTCGGTCTACCGCGCCGGGTATCCCGTCGATGCCGCGGCCGTGTTGCTCGTCGAGTTCGACGGTCCCGACGCCGTGCTCGAGGAGGAAGCGGATGAAGTCCGCACGTTCTTCCAGCGACATGGCGCGCTGAGCGTCGAGGAGGCGAAGGACGCCGCCGAGAGGAAGCGCCTCTGGAAGGGCCGCAAGGGCGCGTTCGGCGCGATGGGCCGGCTCAACACGGACCTCTACGTGCTCGACGGCGTGGTGCCGCGCACCCGCCTCGAAGAAGCTCTCGAAGGAATCGCCGTCATCGCGAAGAAGCACGGCGTCGTGGTCACGAACGTGTTCCACGCCGGCGACGGCAACCTGCATCCGAACATCAGCTTCGACGGCCGCGACAAGGACCAGACGGCGCGCACGGTGGCCGCGGGATACGAGATCCTGCAGCTCTGCGTGGCTCTCGGCGGCAGCATCTCGGGCGAGCACGGCATCGGCAGCGAGAAGCTCGACCACATCCCGCTCATGTATGGCAAGGATGATCTCGACGTGATGGCGCGCGTGCGCGGCGTGTGGAACCCGAGTGGGCTGTGCAACCCCGGCAAGGTGCTGCCGCAGCGCGGCGCCTGCGCCGAAGTCGCCAAGTGGCCGCAGATGGTCGCACGCGTGCTCGACGAAAGCGTGCGCAACGACAGGGCGAAGGCGTGAGCGCGGCTCTGCATCCACGCTCGGCGACCGAGCTCGGCGAAGCCCTGCGCTCGGGTCTCGGCCAGGTGCGTCTCTGCGGCACGGGCAGCCGTCAGGACCGCCTTCCCGTCGTTTCCGAGGCGGTGCCGATCCACCTGACCGGGCTCGATTCGATCCACCGCCTCGATGCCCCCGACCTGACCTGTTCCGTGGATGCCGGCGTGCAACGTCAGGTGCTCGATGCGGCGTTGCAGCGCGTGGGCCTCGAACTGCCGTGCCTCGGTGAAGGCACGATCGGCGGCTTGTTCGCGAGCGATGCACTCGGCGCCGCGACGGCCGGCGGGGCTTCGCCGCGCACGCTGCTGCTCGGCATGGAAGCCGTGCTGGCCGATGGCACGGCCTGGAAGAGCGGCGCGCGCGTCGTGAAGAGCGTCGCCGGCTTCGACGTGCACAAGCTGCTCGTCGGCAGCCAGGGCCGGCTGTTCGCGGCCACGCGGCTGCACCTGCGGCTCCGCCCGCGGCCCCGCGCCGAAGCGTGGTTCTCACGCCGCGGCCTCGACCAGGCCGAGGCGCTCGCGTTGTTCCTGGCCTTGCGCGCGCTGCCGATCCCGCCGGCCATGCTGCTGCTGCGCGCCGATCGGACCGGGATCGAAGTGGCCGGCCGGATCGCGGGCCGCGCTTCGTTCGTCGCCGCGATGCTGCGCACCCACGCGCTCGCGGCCGCGGCTCCCATTGCCAGACTCCACCTCGACGCGCCGCCGGGTGGTGAAATCGTCACGGGCATCGTGCTGCCGAGCCGGATTCCGACGCTGCTCGCCGCGGCCCCCGGGGCGGGCCTGCTCGTGCACGGCGGCGGGCGTTTCGAGCTAGGGCTCGCGTCGCCGGCGCAGACCGATGCGCTGCTCGATTCGCTGCCGGGCATCCCCGCGCACGCCTGCATCATGCGCGGCACGCCGGCGCGGCGCGGTCTCGGCACGCCGATCGACCCCGGCCAGCAGCGGCTCACTCGAGGTCTCAAGCAAGCGCTCGATCCGCATGGCATCTTCGTCTGAACCGACGGGCACCTCGGTCGCGCCGCGACTGCAGGTCTCCGCCTACACGCGGTCGCTCGACTGCGTGCACTGCGGACTCTGCCTGCCGTCGTGTCCGACCTACCAGGTTCTCGGCGTCGAGGCCGATTCGCCGCGCGGCCGCATCTATCTGATGCGAGCTCTGGCCGAGGGGCGAGTCGAAGATCCGAACGCGATCCGCCCCTTCCTCGATCGCTGCCTCGACTGCCGCGCCTGCGAGACGGCTTGCCCGTCGGGCGTCCGCTACGGCGAGATCCTCGAGACCACGCGCGGCGAGATCGAAGCGCAGCTGCCGTCCCGCGGCTTGTCGGCGCGGCTCGTGCAGTTTCTGCTGACCCACGTCGTCGCGAGGCAGAGCCGCTTGCGGTTGCTGTTCTCCCTGCTCGGCGCGGCCGAGGCCGTCGGCATGCGCTGGCTCGCCACGCGGCTGCGGCTGCTGCCGGCGGCGATGTCGCGGCTCGCACCTGCCGTTCCCGCGCGTCGGGAGCGCCGCGCGCTGCCGGCCGGCCTGCATCGCCCACACGCTGCCGTGAAGGCACGCGGCGTGCGCGTGGCGTTGTTCACTGGATGTGTGATGGAGCAGATGTTCGGCCGCGCGAACCGGGCCACGCTGCAGGTGCTGCTCGCGAACGGATTCGAAGTGGTCGTGCCCGCGACCCAGCGCTGTTGTGGCGCGCTGCTCGTGCACGCGGGTCTGCCCGAGCGCGCGCGTTCGCTCGCGCGCGCGAACGTCGCGGCGTTCGCCGACGCCGACGTGGTGGTCAACAACTCCGCCGGCTGTGGTTGCGCGATGAAGGACTACGGCCACCTGCTCGGCGACGAAGCGGGCGCAGCGTTCGCGCGAAAGTGTCAGGACGTCTGCGAGTTCCTGGCCGCAGCCGGTTTGTCGGCGGCGCCGGCCGAGTGCCGCGCGAAGGTCGCCTACGACGACCCCTGCCACCTCTGCCATGGCCAGGGCGTCCGCTCGGCGCCGCGTGCGCTGCTCGCGCAAGTGCCTGGCCTGACGCTCGTGGCCCACGCACGCCCCGAAGACTGCTGCGGCTCCGCCGGCATCTACAATCTGCTGCACCCCGACCTGGCTCGCGAAATAGGTCGGCGCAAGGCCGAAAGCCTGCTGCAGGCACGGGTCGATCTGGTCGTGACCGGCAACCCCGGCTGCATGATGCAGATCGAGAGCCACCTGCGACTCCTCGGCCACTCGATGCCCGTTCGCCACCCGATCGAACTCCTGGTGCCGCCCGCATGACCCGCGTCCTCACCCTGCTATGCCTCGGCTGCGTCGTCACGATCGGGGCTTCCGCCTACGGCCTGCTCGGCACGAGCACGCGCGTCCCTCCGCGCAGCACGGCGCCGGGCTCTGCACCGACGAGTTCCTCGCTGGCCGATTCCTCGTCGACCGATTCGCCGTGGGCCGTCGCATTGCGTGAGGCGCGCCGCGAATGCTCGCTGCCGGCCATCGACGCAGTCGTGCAACGGTTGCAAGAACACGTCGCCGGCAACACGAAGGACCAACCCGCCTGGCACTTCCTGGCCGAGTCCATGCTCCTGCGCGTGCAACAACGCGCTCACCTGCGCGGCATGACCGCCGGCGCGCCGGTCTGGTCCGATCCTCCGACCGAGATCGTGCACGACGTCGACCACGGACTCGCAGCCGTGGCTCGCGCGCGCGAGCTCGGCGACGACAGCGGCGCGCTGTTCCGCATCGAAGCGGGTCTCATGAGCCAGCGCATCACGGGGCTCGGCAGCGCACTGCAATGGAACCCGAGGGTCGGGGCTGCCATCGACGCGGCAATGCAGCGGTCCCAGGACGATCCGCAGCTGCACGTCGTGATCGGCCTGCGCCTGCTGATGGCACCGAGCTTGCTCGGCCACGATCCCGAGCGCGCGCTCGAGCACTTCGAGCTCGCGGCCCGGGCGCTCGCGGACGACGAGCGTCCGGCCGTGTTCGCGGCCATGGCCAGCTACCTGCAGCGCAAGCGGCAGCAGGCCGTCGCGTGGCTCGAACAGGCAGTCGCGCGCAATCCGAAGAACTCGTTCGCGCGCGTCGTGCTGCAGCGCGTGCGGCGCGACGAAGGCGACCCGTTCGGCCGCGACGTCAGCGTCGCCGAAGCCGCGGCGAGCAAGTAGTCGCTTCGTTGCTGCGGCTCACTGTCTCGCGAAGCCGCCGCCAGCACCATGACTGCGCGCGAACGGCGTCCCCGGAACGGAAACCGGCGGCAGGGCGGGCGCCTGGCCTGGAAACACGCTGGGCAGCTGACTGGGCGGTTGGCCGGGCAACTGGCCGGGCAACTGACTCGGCGGCTGGCCGGGCGGATGACTGAACGGCGTGGGCGGCTGGATGGGCGGCTGGCTCGGGTAGGACTCGGCGTGCGGCGTTTCGTCCTCGTCTTCGTCGTCGTGCGCCTGCTGCCTGATCTTCTGCATCAGCGAGCGGATCTCGCGCATCTCCTTGCGCATCTCGTCGATCATCGCGCGGATCTCGGCCTCGCCTTCGGGCTCGGCAACGCGGACGCGAGTCGGCAGCGATGACCTCGAACGAACCCCAGGAGCCCTGTCTGCACCGACACCGAGCTGGCCCCGCAGCGCTTCGGCATGGGCCCTGAGCTCCGCGGCGTCGGCGCCAGCTCGCGCTGCGTCGTCCCGGGTGCGCGCAACCGATGTGCGCAGCTTCTCGGCGTATCCGCGCTGCCCCTGGGCTTCTCTCTCGGCTCTCTCGGCGTAGACCTTGGCCGCGTCGGCGTGGGCCCGGGCTGCGCCTTCGTGCGCGCGCTCCATCTCCTCGTATTCGACGTAGGCGCGGCGAGTCTTGGGAGCCTCGGGCGCCACCGGAGCGGCGGGCGGCTGCGCTTCCACGTATCGATTCGCACCCGCCCCTCCCATCTTCGATGGTTTGGGTGCCTTCGGCGCCGTTCCGACAATCGGTGTTTCGTTGTCGTCATGGTAGACACCGCGTTGGCCCTCCACGGCCCTGCCGCGGCGCATCTTCGGCGCCTCTCCCTCTTCGACGACGACGCCCTCCTCACCGGTGGAAGCCCTGAATCGCCTGACGTCGAGGCCCGCGCCGGGGCGGACTTCGACGGCGCCGCCCTCGACCGGGGCGAGCGCCGCCCTCTTCGGCGTCGTCATCTTTGTGTTGCGCAGCTGGGCCACGATGTCCTGGAGCGTCTTCCTCGCCTTCGCCTGCTCCTCGGCCGTCAGGTCGTCCCCTTCGAGCAGCGCGATCACTTCGGAGAGGCGCCGCTGCAGACGCTCGTTCTGGTCGGGGCCTTGCGCCGAGCGCACGCCCCCCATCGGCGCGGACTGAGCCGGTATCCACACGGTCGTGGCAGCGATGCACGCTGCCGACAAGAGACAACTCCAAACGGTCTTGTTCATGGTTCACCTCGGCGAATCGACGGTTGCGATGTCTCGGCGGTCGAGGCGGACACGCAGCCGCGCACTCAGCCGTTCGAGAACGAGCAGCCGATGCGTCAGCATCGACACGAGCTGCTCGAGTTCGGGGGACTTGCGCCGACCGTCGAGGTCGGCTCGCAGGCTCGCGACTTCGGCCACGAGCTCGGCGTGCTCCTGTTGCAGCAGGAGGGTGGCGGTCCGCAGCGGACTCGCAGCAGGAATCGCCACACCGGCGGCCGCGAACAGCGCGGCGACGGGCGGCTCCGCTTCGACCGGTGTCAGCGCGGGCGAAAGCACGCCCGGCGCCGCCGCCGCACCCGGCGCCACACCCGGCGCCACGAGGGTCAGCGCCGACAACGAAACGCCGCTGCACGCCATGGCCAGGAGGCGATGCGGACGCGACTGCCGCTGCGGCTTCAACGCGGCTTCGATGCGTTCGCGCAGCGACGAGGCGCGCGCCGCCATGCCGAGCGCCACGAGTGGCGTGCCGGCTTCCGGCCGCAGCCATTCGGCGACGTCGAGCAGACACCGTGCTACGGAAGTCGGACTCGAGTGCTGCGCCGCGATCGCGTCGCAGCGGAACTCGATCAGCCGCGACCACCGGCGCCGGACCGCGAGGAACAGAACCTGCCAGGGAAACAGCGCCTGCATGGTGGCCGCGAGCCACATCCAGCCCGGATCACCGCGCCGCAAGTGAGCGATCTCGTGGGCGAGCATCGCGCGCAGCGAGGCGTCGCCGAGCTCACAGGCACGCGCAGGCAGGCAGATCTCGGGCCTGATCCAGCCGAACGCGATCGGCGTCGCGATGAATTCGCAAGTGCTCACGTGCGGCGACTGCCGCATGCCGAGCTCGCGCGCGACCATGGCGGCCATCGCGAGCACGCGCGAGTCCACGTCGGGTTGCCGCAGCGCGAGCACGCGGTGCAGGCTGGTCCGCACGGACCACAACCAGAGCAGTCCCAGGGCCATCAGAACCGCGGCGGATGCGACGGCAACGATGGGCCATGACCATCGAACGACCTCCGGCGCCGTCACCACCGCGGGGGCGAAAGCCGCTGGTCCGTCGGCGACGGGGCCGAGCGGCGGCAATGCGTTGCCGGGCGTCCACTCGAGGAACGGCCACGGGCTGCCGATCGCGAAATACTGCACGCTGCTGCTCACGAGTGCCGCCCACAGCGAGAGCCGCAGCGCCCCTTCCTGGAATGCAATCGCGCGATTGCGCAAGGCGACCCCGAGCAACAGCGCGATCGCGAGCACGAGCGTCGAGTGCAGTGCAAACGTGCACAGCCAGTCTGCCACGCCCTGCACGTCGAAGCTCGACATCATGGCCGGCGCCCCTTCTTCTGGTTGCGTTCGGCGTCCGCGACCTGCTTGCGCAAGTCGTCGAGCTCGCGGAGCTCGATCTCGCCTTCTCGCAGCAGGTGATTCACGAGCGCCAGCGGATCGCCGTCGAACAAGCGCGTCACGAGGTCGCCGACGAGGTTGCGTTGCACGAGGTCAGGGTCGACCTCGGCTCGATAGACGAACTGGCGGCCCTGCCCGCGGTGCGACACGAGCCCTTTCTCCTCCATCTTCCGCAGCATCGTGGCGATCGTCGTCAGCGCGAGCCCGCGGTCGCTCAACGCGCCGTGAACCTCGCTGACCGGGGCTTCGCCGCGGTTCCAGAGCGCGCGGAGGATCGCCAACTGCAGGTCGCCGAGATTGCGAGGTCCCTTCATGCGTCCACATACTACCAGAGTAGTCGGCCACAACTACTCCGGTAGTCGCAAGACGCTCCCGGAATCCCTGTCGCTTGCGAAGCGGGAAAAGAACCTGCCTCGAACGGAGCAGCGTCGTCGCGATCAGCCGCCGAGCGGCGCCACGATCGACTGGAGACCAGCCGTGACCGACAGCACGCCGTTCAGCGCAAGTGGGTCGACGACAACCCACTGCGTGTAGAACGACTGACCGATGTAGCCGGTGATGCCCGGCAGCTGGATCGGCAGCGTCGCGAGGCCCCCGCCGGCGCCACCGCCGACCGTGACGCCCGCGCTGACGATGATGGGATTGACCCGAAGCATGCAGTTGGACACGGGGTAGCCGAGCAGGCTCGTGAGGTCCACGGGCAGCGGGAGCGTCTCCCAAGCGGTGTTGCTGTTGCCGAAGACCCAGAGGTAGATGCGCTGCGACGCAGCGTTCGACAGCTGATGCGTCCACGTGATACCGGGCCACGGGATCTCCGAGGCCGTTCCCACGGGCACGAACCCTCCTTCGCCCGGGCAGCCGGACCCGAAGTTCAGCATCACACCGGGGCGCGCGGTGAAGCGCACATCCATGCCGAGACCCTGCGTCACCGTACCGGTAGTGGCTACTGCCGAGCCGGGTCCGTAGACGCGCGAGATCGTACCCAACAGGCCGGCGGCGCCCCGGAAGTTGTACAAGAAGGGCTGGCTGGAGAGGCTGTTGCTGAAGATGCGGATCTCGATCAGGACCGGCCGCACTCCATCCCAGGTGAACGTCGTGAGGAACGGCACCGTGAGGACGACGGAGTTCGCGGGGCCCGCGAGCAGCGACACGTTGCCGGTCGGCTTCACGACGACCGGTGTGTCCGCGTAGTTCGTGTTGAAGTTGCCGGTGACGCCCGACCAGAGGCCGTGCGACATCAGGATCTCGCAGTTGATCTGCGCCGGCGTGCTCGTGGAGGCCGATCCGGCGAGGAACTCCATGCGCTCGATGCGCATCGGCGTCGACAGATTGGCCTGAAAGCTCTGCGCGGAGAACCACTGCTGGTAGCGGCCGATGCCACCGGGCCATGGGCGGTCGACGTTGACCGGCCCCGGCAGGTTCGGGATCGTGAAGGACTGGCTCTGCGCGGGCAGCGCGGCCAACAGACAAGGCAGGAGCAGGAAGGCTCGCATGAGGGAACTCGAACTACGCCGGGAGTGGGCAGGGTAAGTGTACTGGATGGCGAGGCCGATGGAGAGGCTGCCTCGCGAGCGGGGGCTCCGAACGCAATAGTCCGGACCCGAAACCCGGCAACCCGCGCTGGGACGGGGTTAGTGCCCCCAACCCCAAGGCCTGACAGTCGCCCACGCGATCCTTGCTGCAGGGACATCCGTAGGAAACGCGCTCGAACCATCAGCCCCCGTCGCGCCGGCACCGTTTGCACGCCGGGCGGCGACCAGCGCCGTCATCGACCGGCCGACCCGGTGAGCCGCCCCGGCCCCCGGCTGGGCCCCCGGCTGGACCGGAGCCTCGCGCCCGAGCGTAGCACGCAGACCGTTCGCGAGCGGCGGAGGAATCGATCCAACACGTGGATCGACAGTTACTTCGATGAGATCTTCCAGTCGGGAGGAAACCTTGCCCCCGAGGGCTTTGCGACCTCGACCGGAATCGCGGCGAAGTCCAGGGCATGATCTCTGGCCCAAACCCGCGCGGGTGCGGCGAACTGCCGATAGTGGATGAGGCCAGTGTCATGACTGAACTGCCGGAGATCGAGACGATGCGTCTGCCAAACGAGAGCCTCAGCCGCCAGCATCGCCAGCCTGACCCGGCACCGAGCCCGTCGGCCGGTGCCCCGTCCAGCGCCCCACCCGCCGAACCGGCGGCGAGCGGTGCCGTCGCGGCACCCGCCCCGGCACCAACCCCGCCGCCGCTGCCACCGATCAGTTCGATCGACCGCACGACGCTGTTCGTGAATCGCGAACAGTCGTGGCTCGCCTTCAACCAGCGCGTGCTCGAGGAGGCCCAGGACCCCACCGTGCCGCTGCTCGAGCGCGTCAAGTTCCTCGCCATCGCGAGCACCAACCTCGACGAGTTCTTCGAGATCCGGGTCGCCGGCGTCATGGAACTCTTCGACGCGGGCCTGCAGGGCGAGAACCCCGACGGCATCAAGCCGCAGGAGGAGCTCGAGCTGGTGCGGGCGGGCGCTCATGCCTTGACCGCGTTGATGCACGTGACCTGGCGCGAGCAGCTCGTGCCGGAGCTCGCGAAGATCGGGATCGAGTTCCGCCCCATCCGGCAGTTGACGCTGGCCCAGCAGAAGTGGGTCGACTCCTACTTCCGGAAAGAGATCTACCCGATCGTGACGCCGCTCGCGGTCGACCCGGCGCACCCGTTCCCGGTGCTGCTCAACAAGTCGCTGAATCTCGTCGTGCTGCTGCTCGATCCGCGCCAGGTCCGCCGCACCCACCGCATGGCCGTCGTGCAGGTGCCGCGCTCGCTGCCGCGTCTGTTGCGGCTGCCCGAGATCGACGGCCAGCGCGCCTACGTGTTCATGGCCGACATCGTGGCCCAGAACCTGCGCGAGCTGTTCCCGGGGCTCGAGGTCGTGCACGCGAGCACGTTCCGCGTCACGCGCGACAGCAATCTCGACGTCGACGAAGTGCACGGCACCGACCTCATGAGCTCGATCGAGAAGGAGCTCGTGAAGCGCCGCCGCGGCGAACCCGTGCGCCTCGAGATCGACAGCGGTGCACACCCCGACGTGATCGATCGCTTCCTCAAGGCCTTCGCACTCGAGATCGACGACGTTTATTTCTGCGACGGCCCGGTGAACCTGGGCCGCATCAGCGAGCTCTACCAGATGGTCGAGCAGCCCGAGCTCAAGGACCCGCCCGCTGCGCCGCGCCGCCAGTGGAGCTGGGTCACTTCCGACGAGATGTTCGCCGACCTGTCCGGCGGCGACATCCTGCTCCATCATCCGTACGAGTCGTTCGCCACCGTCGAGGACTTCGTGCGCTTCGCCGCGCGCGATCCCAAGGTGCTCGCGATCAAGCAGACGATCTACCGCGCGGGCAGCAAGAACCCGATGGTCGAAGCGCTGATCGAGGCCGCGCAGCAGAAGAAGCAGGTCACGGCGATCGTCGAGCTCAAGGCGCGATTCGACGAAGAGGCGAACATCCTCTGGGCGCGGCGCATGGAGCAGGCCGGTGTGCACGTCGTCTACGGCATCGTCGGGATGAAGACGCATGCCAAGTGCACGCTGATCGTGCGACGCGAAGACGACGGCACGCTGCGCCGCTACTGCCACATCGGCACCGGCAACTACAACCCGGCCACGGCGCGGCTCTACACCGACGTCGGGTTGTTGTCCGGGCGCCCCGACCTCGGCGAGGAGGTCGCCGAGACGTTCAACATGATCACGGGCTACACGCGTGTGCCCCAGATGGAGCACCTGCTCGTGTCGCCGTTCACGATGCGCGACAAGGTGCTGCAGCTGATCCGCAACGAGATCGAGAACAAGAAGGCCGGCAAAGCCGCGGGCATCCGCGCCAAGCTGAACAACCTCACCGACCCCCAGGTCATCGTCTCGCTCTACGAAGCTTCGCGCGCCGGAGTGACCGTGCAGCTCGCCGTTCGCAGCAGCTGCTGCTTGCGGCCCGGGGTGCCCGGCCTCAGCGAGAACATCACGGTCAAGGCGATCATCGACCGCTTCCTCGAACACAGCCGCGCGTTCTCCTTCGAGAACGCGGGCAACACGCTCGTCTACGTGTCGTCCGCCGACTGGATGGCTCGCAGCCTCGACCGCCGCGTCGAAGTCGCGACTCCCGTGCTCGACCCCGAGCTCAAGAAGCGCATCGTCGACGAAGTGCTCGGCATGTCGCTGAACGACAACGTGAAGGCGCGTCGCGTGCTGCAGACCGGCCAGAGCGAACGCATCGTGCGCGGCGAGGGCGAGGTCGCGCTGCGCAGCCAGCAGGTGCTGCTCGAGATGGCGCAGAAGCAGCCCGAGTCGACCGGCGATGGTTCGGTGTCCGAGCCGCAGAAGCGCCGCAAGAAGAAGAAGCGGTAGCCGTTCGGCCCACGCTGTTCCTCGCCTTCGCGTGATCCCTTGAGCGCGCGGCGGCGACCCCGTACGGTCGCAGCGCCTTGGAACCGACCGACTCTGCCTCGCCGCCAACCGTCAGTCGCGCCATCCCGATCACCGCGTTCGTGTTCCTGGGCGTCTGCATCGTGCTGACTCTCGTGATGGTGGAGCAGGGTCAGCCCGTCAGCGGGCCCACCGATCCGCTCGCGCAGCGCGGCCACGACATCTATCGCCGGGTCTGCCAGGCGTGCCACAACGCGAATCCGCAGCTCGACGGCGCCGGCGGATCGACGCCGGGTCCCGCGATCGCGGGCTCGAGCCTCGAGCTGCTGCAGGCGCGTGTGCTGCGCAACGAGTATCCCGCGGGCTACAAGCCGAAGCGCGACACGCGAAACATGACCGCGTTCCCGGATCTCGCGCCCGAGATCCCCGCGATCGCCGCATTCCTCGAGTGGAGCGTGAAGTAGTCCACTTCGCCGAGTTCACTCGCTGGGGCTCACTTCGGCGCGGCTGGTGCCTCGCCGCCGAGCAGCATGCTCTGCAGCACGATGAACACCACGGTCACCGCGATCCCGAGCGTGATCGCGCCCTTCACGGTGGTCAGCGGCTTGCGAGTCTTCTCGTTGCCCTTCACGGCATTCCACTGCATGGCGCCGACGAGCACGGCGAACACGACCCACCAGACCAGCGGGCTGTTGGTCGGGCTGATCAGGTTCGGCAGGTGCGAGGCCGCGCCCATGTAGAACAGCATCGGGATCGACAGCACGAAGTTCGTGCGCGAGGCCATGCCGGCCACAGCACCCTTCGCGGCTGCTTCGGGAATCGCCTGCCCGCCCTTCGCGACCTGTTCGGCCGACGCGATCACGACCTTCTGATTCGGCCAGATGATGAACCACACGTTGAACCACATCAGCGTGCCAAGCAGGCCACCGGTCAGGATCAGCGTGACGTAGACCGCGTTCCACGGCAGCGCGTTCGCGCCGTGCGTCTTCGCCATGATCATGCTCCAGCCGGTCAGGAACGTGAACATCGCGCCCCAGCGGAACCACCACAGCGCCACGGGCACCACGCCACGCACCATGCCGCTGCGCACCGCCGCGTCCGCGCTCTTGAAGAACGGCGTCTGCACGAGGTTGAAGTAGTAGAGCATCCCGATCCAGGTGATCCCGGCCAGGAAGTGGAACCAGCGCAGCAGGAACTGCACGCCGTCGGCAGAGAAGAGGGAGCCCATGGTCTTGCCTTTTGCAATCGCCCTTTGTTCGTGTCGGTGCCGGCACGCGGGGGCGGCGAGAGGGGATGCGACGAGAACGAGCCCGGCGGGACCGCGTCCCGCGGGATCCGGCCGAGCGCGCGCGATGATAGCTGCGGGCCCCACTGTGTCACGCTTCTTCGGCGAGGCCGGGCTCCGGCCCAATGGCCCGCGGCAGCGAGGGCAATCGCACTGGGGAGAGCTGCGTAGCGATCGCTGCGCCCGCCGCGCTACGCTGCTTCGATCGCGCAATCGCGCGCCCTCAACAAGGAGCCCGTCAATGTCGCATCGATTCGAAGCCGTTGTCGTCGTTTCCGTATTGGTCGCCGCTGGCTGTCAGAGCACCAACGCACCGTGTGCCGACACGCAGGCTGTCGTCGAGTCCGTTGCCAAACAGCATCCCGAATGCGTGCGTCTCACGGTGCACTCGACGCCGCCCGCCGGGGGCGACTGGTGCGTCATCGCGAGCACGGTCGCGGAGAAGCTCGGCAAGCCTTCGGACAAGGAAGACCTCGACGCGATGGGGACCGGCAGGACCGTCGTGCTCGACGAACCCGGTGCAGTCGACGTCACGGTGCCGATCCTGCTCAAGGACGCCAAGTGGACCGCCACCTGTGGCGTGACCGTCAAGGCTGAGGCCGGTGCCAATCGCGAGCAGCTCGTGGCCAAGGCCAACACCATCGCGAAGGCCGTCGAGGCCTCGATGGCCGCGAAGTCGTTGCCGATGAAGGCCAAGCAGGCGGCGCCAGCGTCCAGCCGCGGATACTGAGGCCTGGCGGCTGCTTCAGCGCCCACCCGAGACTCTGCGACGTCAGGGAAAGACCCTAGACGAGAAAGGTCACGCTGACGTCAAATCAAAACCCCGGACCGTGTTTCGATACACGCTTCCGGGGTCATGAAGTGGCGAGGGCGACGGGGGTCGAACCCGCAACCACCGGATCGACAGTCCGGTACTCTAACCAATTGAGCTACGCCCCCACGCCGTGAGGGGTCGAGGATGCTAGCCAGGGGAAGGGGGTTTGCAAGCCCGTTCAAGGCGAGCGGACTGCACCGCCGGCAGCACGAGGCACAGACTGGCAAGCAAACCGAGCACTTCGACGCGGCGCCGCGCACGAAATAAATCGGCCGCCGGGATGTGATCCCGGCGGCCGAAGCCACTCTCGCTCTCGTTTTTGACCAGTTGCACTTCGCTCGAACCGCGAGGCCGAACGTCGTGCAACCGTCTCGCTTGCTACGCTGGGTAGGACGCTGCGCCCCGTGCCTTCAAGGGCGCGTTCGAATCCCCAAAATGACCGGATGGCCCACCTCGGTTCCTGCGCGCCTCCAGCTCGGCTTCGCGGGCGCGCGCGGCTTGCCGGTGCCGCACCTGTCCGTCGACGGCATGACGCCGTCGGGCCCGAATCTCTCGCACTGGCCCGGCAACCGCACTCCAGTCCAATGGAAGGCGGACCTCAGCACGGGCATCGCGCTGCGATTCTCACGAGCCCCGAACGCAGAGCAGGAGGCGTTCCTCGGCGACACGTCGCTCGTCGTGAACGACCACTACGACACCGACGGTTTCGGTTCGCTGCTGGCGGTCCTGCGGCCCGATCTCGCGATCGCGCGCGAGGAGCTGTTGCTCGCGGCGGCAGCGACCGGCGACTTCGGGATCTGGCAGACCTGGCGCAGCTTCGCGATCGATCGCATCGTGGCGCGCCTCGCGAAGCCCCAGTCCCCCGTGCACGGCGCGTTCGCGGGCGTCGAGGACTCCGACGAGCTGTCGCTGCGACGCTACGCGTGGTTGCTCGAACATGCGACGGCCGTGCTGGACCATCCGGGCGGCTTCGCGCCGCTCTACGCCGAGGAGATGGCGCAGGTACGAAACGAGATCGACCAGGGGCAACGCGGCGCGATCGACCGCCGCCGGTTGCCGCAGCTCGGCCTCGCGGTGCTGACGAGCCAGGGGCCGAGGCACCGCATGACGCTCAATACCCTGGCGGGCGCGTATCGCGTGCTGCACGTGGAGAACGGCAGCGACGGCACGCGCTATCGCTACCACGATCGCACCGAGAGCTGGTTCGAGCTCGTGACGATCCAGCCGATGCCTAGAGTCGATCTGCGGCCCCTCGCGCAGCAACTCGCCGAGCTCGAGCCCGCGCACGACGGGGCGAGCTGGAACGCGGACCCGCCGGACCACCCGATTCCCGAGCTGTGGTTCGGCGTGCCGTCGGCACAGGCCTACGGGCAGATCACGCGCGAGCTCCGGGCAAGCCGGTTGCCGGCCGAACGCGTCGTCGCTGCGTTCGCCTGCTTCTTCGCCGAAGCGACGTCGTAGACGCGCTGGCGCCTTCGCCTGCGGTTGGTCATCATGCTCGGCTCCGCCCCCTCCGCAGAGAGCGATCGCCATGAACCACCGAAGTTGCGCCCAACTGATCTCGTGGCTCGGCTCGCTCTGCGCGTGCAGCGGCGCCAGCGCCGGCGCCGACTCGATTCTGCAGAACCCCGACGGCAGCATCCGCGTGGTCCACGCCGCCGATGCGCGCTGGCAGCAGGAACCCGCGGTTACCGAGATGGCAGCGGCGCTCGATCGGCACACGGACATAACACTCGTGTTCGCGCACAACGACGAGATGGCGTTCGGCGCCGCGCTTGCCTGCAAGCAGAAGCAACGCGCGGGCATCCGGATCGTCGGCATCGGCGGCAGCGCCGAGGCGCAACAGCGGGTCGCAGATGGAGTGATCGACGCGACGTTCCTGCGTCCGACCGGTGCAGCCGTCGCGATCGACATGGCGCTCCTGGCTTGCAGCGGCATTGCACCGCCGCGCCGCCTCGTGGTCGGCACGCGCATGTTCACGAAGGCCACGGTCAAGGCCGGCGGCACGATCGTGCCTTCGCCCGGCGACGTCGTGGTCGAGGCGCTGCGGCGGCAGCACGAGAACGTGCTCACGACGACGCCCACGACCGACGTCGTGTTCCGCATCGCCATGGCGCATCGCACGGGCGGCGACGCCGAACGCGCGCGGCTCGGCGAAGAGCTCAAGGCAGCCGCGAAGCGTTATCCGCAGATCCAGTTCGACTACCGCGCCGTCGAAGGCGCCGCCGAACGGCAAGTGAGCCTCGTGAGCGACTTCATCGCGCAGAACTACAACGCGATCCTCGTCGCACCCGAGGACGCGGTCGCGCTGCGCCCCGTCTGCAAGGAGGCCATGACGAAGGAGATCAAGGTCATCGTGCTCGAGGCCGAGCTCGGCAGCGAGGACTACACGTGCTTCGTCGGGTGCGACGACAAGGCCATCGGCAAGGCGGTTGGAGCGGCGATCGGCAAGCTGCTGCCGAAGGGTGGTGCCATCGTCGAGCTGCAGGGCGCGATGACGACGACCGCCGCGCAGCAACGGCACGAGGGTTTCGTCGAGGCACTCGGCCTGCGGAAGAAGCCGTGACGAGCCGCCTCGTGCCTCTCGCGGCGTCGGCACTGCTGCTCGGTGCGTCGTTACAGAGCCAGGAGCCGGAACCCGCGAGCTCCCTGCCGCTGCTGCGAGTCGCGGCCAACGACGCGCGATGGATGGAAGCGTTCGCGCAGGTGCTCGGACTCGAGCTGCCCGCGCTGCAGCAGGGCCAGCAACTCGAGCTGCTCGTGCCGAGCAGTGGCGCCGTGAGCCTCCTGCCATCCGCCGATCCGTTCCGCGCACGAACGCTCGTCGTCGAAGTGCGCGCCGCGGCTTGGTTGCAGCAGCAAGCCGAGGCCGTCGCCACTACGGAGCGACAGCTCACGACGCGCGTCGACGCATTCGCGAAGCTCGCCGCGTTGCCGGCCAAGGCAGCGCGCGAGCTCTGCGCCTCGGCGTTCTCGCTGGCGCACTCGCTCGAGTCGGCCAACTTCGTCGTCACGCAGATCGACCGGGGCCGCCGCTACGACATCCGCGTCGAGCTCGTGCCGATGCCCGACAGTGCGTTCTCGCGCTGGCTCGCCGCCATAACACCCGCCGCGATGTCGCGACCCCACCTGGCGTGGCCCGACGCCGCGGTGCGGCTCGACCTCGCGTTGACGCGCGACTGCTTTCCTGCCGTGTGCGCGCCGTTCCTGCCGCTCGTCGCCGCAGCCGGGATCCATCGCCGCGACGCGAGCGGGGCCGAAGAAGAGCTGCGCACGCTGTTGCCGATGCTCGACGGATCGTTCCAACTGGTGTTTGCGCCGGGCCGCCTCGGCTTCGCCTACGGCTTACGCGACGCCGATGCGTTCGCCGCGCGCACGCTCGATCCGAAGCGCCTGCAGCAGGAGGCCGAGGTGCTCGGCGGCCAGGGCATCGAAGCAGAGTTCGCGCCGGCGGCGCTCACCTGGCGCGAAGTCCCGATGCTGCGTTCCCGCGTGCGCGGCAGGCAGCCGCTGCCCGGACTCGGCAACGAGGATGGCGACCTGATCTCGTTCGGGGCCCGCGTCGGCAACCTCTGGCTGCAGATCGGCGGCGGCAAGACCCCACAAGATGCGATGAAGAGGGCGATCGACGACGCCCTCGACGGTAACGTGCGGGCTTCGGCGGCGGCGAGTTCCGAGAACGCGTCGGCCGCGTGGCTCACTTGCGAAGTCGACCTCGATCGTCTCGGTGCCGCGGCCCCGGCGCCACGCGACGCAGCGGCCACGACGGACACGCCGAGCCGCGTGCGGTTGTCGCTGCAAACCTCTCCACAATCCCTGAAAGCCCTGATCCAACTGCGATGAAGAAGAAGGAACTGCTGAAGACCAAGGTCGAGCACATCTCGCTCGACACGTTCAACCCGGTGCCGCTCGTCGAAGCCATGGAGAAGATGGCGCTCTCGTCGCGCAGCACGGCGCGCGCGGCACACATCTACGAGATGATGCTGAAGGACAAGGACGCCGCCGTGATCCTCTGCCTCGCGGGCTCGCTGGTTTCCGCCGGGCTCAAGAAGGTCATCGTGCAGCTGCTCGAGGCCGACATGGTCGACGCGATCGTGTCGACCGGAGCGAACATCGTCGACCAGGATTTCTTCGAAGGGCTCGGCTTCCGCCACTACCAGGGCACGCCGTTCATCGACGACAACGTGCTGCGCGAGCTGCAGATCGACCGCATCTACGACACCTTCATCGACGAAGTGGAGCTGCGCCACTGCGACGACACCTGCAAGAAGATCGCCGATTCGCTCGAGCCGCGCCCATACAGCTCGCGCGAGTTCATCGCCGAAATGGGCCGCTACCTGCAGAAGAAGGGCAAGAACAAGGAGTCGATCGTGCTGCGCGCGTTCGAGAAGGACGTGCCGATCTTCTGTCCCGCGTTCTCGGATTGCAGCGCGGGCTTCGGTCTCGTCGAGCACCAGTATCGCAACGGCCTGGTCGGCAAGCCGACCGTGAGCATCGACAGCGCGAAGGACTTCCTCGAGCTCACGCGCATCAAGATGGCCGGCAAGGAGACGGGCCTGCTCATGATCGGCGGCGGCGTGCCGAAGAACTTCGCGCAGGACATCGTCGTCGCTGCCGACATCCTCGGCAGCGAGGCGTCGATGCACAAATACGCGGTCCAGATCACCGTGGCCGACGAACGCGACGGCGCGCTCTCGGGCAGCACGCTCAAGGAAGCGAGCTCGTGGGGCAAGGTCTCGACGAGCTTCGAGCAGATGGTCTACGGCGAGGCGACGGTCTTCTTCCCGCTGATCGCCGGCTACGCCTGGCACAAGAAGGCGGCCAAGGGCCGCAAGGCCCGCCACTACTCGCAGATGCTCGACGAAACGATCACGGCGACGTCCAGCTGAGCCCGGTCGTGCCGCTCGAGGCCCGATCGCAAGACACCGCGCCGGATCCCACGACCGCCGGCGCGCGCGAATCGGGCATCGGCTACATGGCGCAGTCGGCGCTGTGGTTCGCCGTGATGAGCACGCTCGTCAAGCTCGCGAGCGCCCAGATGCCGACGATGCAGATCGTGTTCTTGCGCGGCTGCATCACGCTGGTGTTCGCGTCCCTGTTGTTGTGGCGGGCCGGCGCGAACCCGTTCCGCACGCGGCCCGGTCTGCTGCTCGTGCGCGGCCTCATCGGCTCCGGCGCGCTGGTCTGCTTCTACGCGGCCGTCGTGCACATGCCGCTCGCGGAAGCGACCGTGATCCAGCAGACCGCGCCGCTTTTCACGGCCGTGCTCGCGGCGCTGCTGCTGCACGAACGGCTCGAGACGCGCGTGCTCGTCTCCATCGCAACCTGCCTGCTCGGCGTGCTCGTGATCTCGCGCCCGGGCTCGCTGTTCGGTCACGAGAACACGGCCGGCTTCTGGCTCTACGCGATGATCGCGTTGCTCGGCGCGCTGCTGTCGTCGCTCGCCTACGTGACCGTGCGGCATCTGGGCCGCACCGAGAACCCGCTCGTCGTCGTGTTCTACTTCCCGCTCGTGACCGTGCCGCTGACGGCGCCGTTCGCGGTGCCGAACTGGGTCTGGCCCGACGCCAAGGGCTGGTGCCTTCTGCTCGGCATCGGCCTCGCCTCGCAGATCGCGCAGGTGTCGATGACGAAGGGGCTCGCTCGCGAAGCGGCCGGCCGCGCGACCGCGATCGGCTATCTGCAAGTCGCGTTCGCGACGCTGTTCGGGGCGCTCGTGTTCGGCGTCTGGCCCGACGCGTGGAGCTGGGGCGGCATGCTGCTGATCCTGCTGAGCCTCCTGCTCAGCACTGTGACCCAGCGACGGTAACACGCCCGAATCGGCTACTCTGCGCGCGTGCGCCGCCTGATCGCCCTCGTCATCACCTTGCTGCTGGTGCTCGCCGCCATCTGGCTGCTGCGTTCGTGGGAGACCACGCCGCCGGTCACGGGCGCGGCCGCGGCCGGCGGCGGCGTGGCCGGCGCCGACGCGGCGACGGCCGGCGTGGCGCCCCCCGTCGCGAGCGAAGCCACCGACACGCCGATCCGCCGCGAAGCCGCACCCGCGGCCGAAGGACCCGTCTTCACCGTGAACGGCATGGTGCTCGGGGACCGCAAGGCGAGCGTCGCCGGCGCGCGCGTCCTCGCCCATCGCGGCGAGGCCGACGACCGCAGCGGCATCATGCCGATGGACATGTCGCAGCGCGGCAACCCCGGGTTGTCGTTCCGGCTGACCGGCGAGCCGATCGCAAGCGCTGTGGTCGACGACGCCGGGAACTTCACGCTGCGCGCCTTCGAAGCCCACCTGAGGCTCACGCTCGAACACGATCTCTACGCGCTGCCGATGCCCGAGGTCGTGCACGTGCCGCGACAGACGAAGCAGGCGAATCTCGTGTTGACGCCGATGCTCGGCGGCATGTTGCGCGGCCGGCTGCTCGGCGAACGCGCCGCGCACGTGACGAAGGTGCGTCTGTTCCTCGAACCCGACCCGACCTCGGTCATGGGCGACAGCCGCGCGTTGCTCGGCGCGATCACGGCGAGCACGCGGCCCGGCGCCAAGCCCGAGGCCGACGGCACGTTCGTGTTCCGCGGCGTGATGGCCGGCGCCGCGATGACGCTGACCGTCGAGGGCGACGTGGTCACGGCGCGCACCTCGCAGCCGGCCCTCGAGCCGGCCGAAGTGCGCGACGTCGTCGTGGCCGTCGACAGGGGTGCGTCGCTCGACGTCCTCGTCGTCGATCCGGCCGGCGCGCCGATCGTCGACGCCGAAGTTTCGGTGCGCGCTGGCGCCAACAGTCCGCTGATCGCGCAATTGATGGCAGCGCGCGGCAAGACGGGACCCGATGGAATCTGTCGTCTGCGTGGTCTCCGCACCGAACGAACCACGGTCGAAGCGACCGCGAAGGCGCGCCTCACGGCGACCGCGACGATCGATCTGCAAGCCGGCGGCGAAACCCGGCACTTGCGCCTCGAGCTCGGCGAAGGCGGCGTGGTCACGGGCATCGTCACGACGGCCGCCGGCGTGCCAGTCGCCGGCGCACACGTCGCGCACTTTCCGAGCGACAACCTTCCGCTGCTCGGCGACCTCGCATCACAGCTCGGCGCCGAACAAATGGCCGACGTCGCCAACTCGGGCGTGCGCACCGACGCCGAGGGGCGCTTTCAGCTGACCGGCCTCGCCGACGAGGGCACGTTCCTCGTCGTCGCCGCGCATCCCGACCACGCCGCGGGTCACACGAAGGGAGTGCGCATGGGCGATCGCGACGTGAAAGTCGTGCTGCAACCGCTGGGCGGTCTGCGCGGCCGCGTGGCGGGCGCCGAGGACCAGAAGCCGCTCTCGTCGTTCACGGTGGCGCTGCTGCGCACGTCGTTCCTCGTGCTGCGCACTCCGGTCCGACAGCAGGTGTTCGACGCCGCTGCCGACGGCGTGTTCGAGCTCGGCCGGCTCGCGCCGGGCGACTACACGCTGCAGGTGAGCGCCGATGGACGCAGCGAACTCGAGCGAGCCGTGACGATCGCCGCGGGCACCACCGACGCCGGCACGTTCGAATTGTCGCGCGCGGCCGCGATCGCCGGCGTGGTGCGCGACGAGCAGGGCCAGCCCGTGCGCGGCGCGCTCGTGCGGAAGCGCCAGGGCGCCATGGGCGACAACCCGATGATGGCGCTCTTCGGCGGCGGCGCGACCGGCGCGCACACGGATGGGGAAGGCCGCTTCCGCCTCGAGCCGCTGGCCGCCGGCAGACTGCAGTTGCTCGCGACCGCCGAGGGTTTCGCGTCGGCACGCAGCGAGCGCCTCAAGGTCGAAGCCGGCCAGGTGCTCGAAGGCATCCTGATCACGCTCGACCACGGCGGCAGCATCCACGGCAAGCTGCTCGTCGGGCCGGGCCAACAAGCCGACGAGTTCCTGCTGACGGCGCAGGAGCAGAGCACCCAGACCTCGCGCGGCGCCGTGCCCGCCACCGATGGCACGTTCCGCTTCGAGAACCTCGACCCGGGCCAGTACACGGTGCAGGCGATGCCGGCGGGCCTCATGCGCAGCCTCGGCGGCAACGACTGGCGGCCCGGCCAGAGCATGCGCTTTGGCGAGATCTTCCAGAAGCTCACCGACCACCTCGTGTCGCAGCGTTGCGCGGTGCGCGCCGGCGAACCGACCGAGATCACCCTCGACGCGACCGAGATCGCGGCCGGATCGCGCTGGATCGTGCGCGTCGAAGTCGGCGGCCAGCCGTTCCAGAGCGGCTTGATCGAAGCGACCGCGATCGAGGACGGTCGCATGCGCGCCGCAATGCTGCTCGACGGAACCGCGTCGTTCGCCGGCATCCGGCCCGGTCCGCACCGCCTGCAGGTGCGCGGCGGCATGACGATGAATGCGATCGGCCCGCCGCAGGACGTCTCGTTTCCGAAGGACACCGCCGAGCACCGCACGACGCTGTCGCTGCCCGCAGGCGAGCTGCACGGCCGCGTCGTCGACGCAGCGACGGGCCAAGCGCTGCGAACCGCCGTCGTGCGGCTCTTGCACGAAGGCCACGCGGAACGCGATGACAACCTCGGCATGGCGCTGACGGACGAAGCCGGCGAGTTCCTCTTCACGGGTCTCGCCGAAGGCACCTACGGACTCATCGCCGCCGATCCGCTGCACCCGGGCCCCGAGAGCGCCGCGTCGCGTCGCGAGGGCATCCGCGTCGTGCCGGGTACGAAGGGCGACGTCGTCGAGCTGCGCGCGCACCCGTCGGCCGCCGCGTCGGTCCTCGTCACGACGACCTCGGGCCAGCCGATCGCGGGCGCCACGATGCTCTGCGTCGATGCCGAAGGTCATCCTCTCGGCGCGCCCGGCATCGCGACGACGGGACCCGACGGACGCGCGTGGTTCGGCGGCATGCCACGCGGCGCCGCGCGAATCGTCGGCCGCGCCGCGGGTTTCGGCCCCGGCGCGAGCCCCCTGCTCGAGCTCGATCCCGACCGCGCGCAGGAGTTCGCGTTGAGTCTGCCGACGGGCACACGCACGGTGCTGCAGGCCGTCGACGCCTCGGGCCGCACGCTGCGCGGCGTGACCGTGACCGCGCGTTGGAACGACACGCCGTGGCTGCCCAGTTTCCTGCTCGTCGAAGCCACGCGCGCCGACGGTGCGCTCGAGCTCGGCCGGCTCGGCCGCGGCGACTGGGAGTTCCGCGTGAGTCATCCCGGCGTCGGCACGCTGACCCACCGCCGCACGATCGGAAACGAAGCCGCAGTCACGATCGTCGTCGCGCCGCAGTGACGCCGGCGTTCGCGTGACCGCGCCGTACTGCTACGTTCACGGCCCGGCATGCCGCCACGATCTTCGCCCAACTACTGGATCGGCCGATTCCTGCTCGGCATCGCGCTCATCCTCGGCGCAGGGCTCGGCATCTTCCAGCGCCTGCTGCGCGTCGGCGACCCGCTGGGTCTGATCAGCCTCGTCTGCGGCTTCTTCGGCTTCGTGTTCGCCTACTCGTCGATCACTCCGTTGGTCCGCTACGCCACGCTGTCGGCGCGCACACGCCGGGCCTGGAGCGATGCCGCGCACGAAGCCTTCGCGCGCGCTTCGCTGCCGCGCCGCATCTACTACCTGCTCGCCGCGGTCGCCGAAGCCGACGGCCCGATGACGGCTGCCGAACGGCAGACCGTGCGGCACTTCCTGCTCGAGCGGTTCCTCGATCCGATCATGGGCGACGAGATCCGGAACTGGGAGGAACAGCCGCTGCAGTTCACGGACCGCATCGGTCTCGCGGCGCGCATCGCGCACGGCCTCGACGCGAGCGAACGCGACTCGCTGTTCTGCTGGTGCTGCCTCGTCGCGTTCGCGGACGGCAAGTTCCGCGATCCCGAGCAGGCGGTGCTGTCGGACGTCGCAAAGGGGCTCGGGTTGTCCGCGAGCCGCGCGCGCATGTTGTTCCACCTGGCTCGCGCGCAGTATCTGCGCGGCGAGAAGCAGGGATCCGCAACGCGGCCGGGACCTGCGATCGATCGGCGCGCGCAGGCCTTGGCGGTGCTCGGGTTGCCGTCCGACGCGAACCCGGTTCAGATCAGGGCTCGTCATCGGCAGCTCGTTCGCAAGTTCCATCCCGACGCACATGCGAACCTCGGCCCCATCGCGCAGCGCGAGGCCACCGAGCGCTTCACCGAGATCCAGCGCGCCTACGAAACCCTCACCACCTGAGATTCCCCATGGTCACCATCACCGCCAAGTACGAAGGCGATCTCTGCTGCACCGCGATCCACGGCCCTTCGGGCGCGAAGCTGCAGAGCGACGCGCCGAAGGACAACCAAGGTCTCGGCCGTTCGTTCTCGCCGACCGACCTCGTCGCGACCGCGCTCGGGACCTGCATCCTGACGACGATGGGCCTGGTCGCGCGGCGTCACGGCATCGAGCTCAAGGGCGCGAAGGTGACCGTCGAGAAGCACATGGCCAGCGATCCGCGACGGATCGGCCGGTTGCCGACCGAGGTCGTGATGCCCGGTTCGTTCACGCCCGAGCAGAAGAAGCTGCTCGAAACGACCGCGAACACGTGCCCCGTCTACAAGAGTCTGAGCGCGGACATCGAGTCCCCGATCACGTTCCACTGGGGCTAACGACCGCCCTCGATGTTGATCTTGAACGGGTCCCACCAGTTGTTGGTCGGGTCGCCGGCGCAACCGCACACGTAGCGCACGTCGCTGATGATGCCCGTGACGAGCCCCGCACCGGCGCCGATCGCGGCCATGACCCCCAAGGCGCAGAGGATCGTCTCGGGACGGCCGCAGTCCGAAGTCCAGCTGTCCGAGTTCCCGAGCATCATCACAGGACCCGAGAAGGCGCCGATCACGGGCTTCACCACCGTGCAACCCCCGCAGCCGACAGAAAGAGCAAGTGCTGCGGCGAGGGCGAGCAGGTGCCGCGAAGCGAACATGCCGAGCCCGGCGCGGGCCGCATGGCGAACGTGCCGGCATCCGCCATGGAAGTCCCGAAAGCGATCCACGATCCCGTGTCATCGGGCATCCCCAGCATGGGTCTGTAGCCTCACCCCCGGGCTGCGGCGCCAGCCAGCGCGTCGACACGCCAGGATCTGCAGCCGGCAGCGGCGACCGATCCACGAGACTTTTCACGAGCATCTGACCGTGACAGAAACCCTTCCCTCGACTTCGTGCTCGCGTACTCGTCGATCACGACGTTGGTCCGCTACGCAACGCTGCGCGACGCGCCGCGCCTGGAGCGATGCCGCGCACGAAGCCTTCGCGCGCACTTCGCTGCCGCGCCGCATCTCCTAACTGCTCGTCTGCTCGAGCGGTTCCACTGGGCCAGCTGAGGGAGCGAGCGGCAGGCTGTGCTGCGACCGCGCGGTTCGCGGTCCGCTTCAACCATGGCGCCGGTGACGCCGTCCCCGAGCCCGCCGGCCGGGGTCCCTTCCCGAGCAACCTCCCTGCGTCCAGGATCGTTTCTCGGCACGAACCACCATTTGCGAACGTTTTTCTTGAATCTCGAAGGTTTCTCGGGCGCGCTGGCCGAGACTGTTTCCCGGCCGTCGACGATCTTCCCGAACATTTCTCGGCGCCTGCAGTGGTTTCCGTCCGATGCCTCCATCCCGCGAACATTCTCCCGTCGGCTACCAAGCCCTGATCGAGCAGTTCGCCATCCCCTGCCTGCCGCCGGCCCACACCTCCTTCGTGCGGCGCCAGGGCGGAGTGAAGGTCGAGTCGGAGGCCGGCCGCACCGTGCGCACCTTCCCGACTTCGTACGCGCCGGAACCGACCGTGCCGGGGCAGCTCGAGTTCGCCCTCAAGTACGACGGAGTGAACCTCGAGGTGCTGCGTGCAGTCTGCGAACGCGCCAACACCCAGGAGCTCGCCGCGTGGATCCGCGCCACGCCGACCGGCAAGTACGCGCGCCGGGTGTGGTTCCTGTACGAGTGGCTGACCGGCCGCACGCTGGACGTGCCCGACGCCCCCGCGGTCGCCTACGTCGACGCGATCGGCGACAGCGCCTTCGCGACGACGCCGCGCCCGAGCCAACGCCACCGCGTCCGCGACGACCTGCCTGGCACGCGCGACTTCTGCCCACTGGTCCGCCGCACCCAAGCGCTGCTCGCGTTCGCCGACAAGCGTCTGCACGAACGCGTGCGCGCGATCGTCAGCGAGCACGACGAAGCGCTGCTGCACCGCGTCGCGCAGTTCCTCTACCTCAAGGAGACGAAGTCGAGCTTCGAGATCGAGCGCGAGCACCCGGGCCGCCAACGCACGCTGCGCTTCGTCGAACTGCTGCGGACCACCACCACGATCCGCGAGCTGTCGGCGCCCACGCTCGTCGAGCTGCAGCGCGCGATCCTCGATCCCAGGTACGCGAAGGATCGCTTCCGGACCGAACAGAACTTCGTCGGCCAGACGCTGACCAGCTACCGCGAACGCATACACTACGTCAGTCCGCGCCCCGAAGACGTCGCGTCGCTGATGGACGGGTGGGTGCAGTGCAGCGCGCGCCTGGCGTCGTCCAGCATCGATCCAGTCGTGCAAGCCGCAGTGCTGGGGTTTGGCTTCGTCTACATCCATCCGTTCGACGACGGCAACGGCCGGCTGCATCGCTACCTGATCCACCATGTGCTGTCGCGCACCCGCTTCACGCCTGCCGGCCTCGTGCTGCCGGTGTCGGCGACGATGCTGACGAAGCAGCGCGAGTACGACGCCTGCCTCGAAGCGTTCTCCGGGCCGCTGCTGCCGCTGCTCGATTACAGCCTCGATGCGCACGGCGCGATGACCGTGCACACGGACAGTGCTCCGTTCTACCGGTATTTCGACGCCACGCCGGCCGCGGAGTACCTGTATGCGACGCTCGAGCACACGATCGACACCGACCTGCGCGCGGAGATCGACTACCTCGTGCGCTTCGACGCGGCCTGGCGCGCGCTGCGCGAGATCGTCGACATGCCCGACCGGCGCCTCGAACTCTTCGTCAAACTGTGTCTCGGCAACGACGGACGTCTCGCCGCCGACCAGCGCAACCAGTTCGCCGAACTCAGCGACGCCGAGATCGCGGGCATGGAGGACGCGCTGCGCGACGCAGGTCTCTGATTCCCAGGCAGCCGCCCCATTCGAGAAGGCGACTAGCGACCGCAGACCTCGTCGTTGATCTTGAACGGGTCCCACCAATTGTTCGTCGGGTCGTCGCAGCAACCGCACACGACCCTCACGTCGCTGATGATGCCGGTGATCAGCCCCGCACCCGCGCCGACAGCGGCCATGATCCCCAGCGCGCAGAGGATTCCTTCGCCGTTGCAGCCACAACCCGAGAAGTCACCGCCCGAGTTTGCGAGCATGACCACCGGCCCCACGAAGGCGCCGACCACAGGTTTCACCAGCGTGCAACCACCGCAGCCAGCGCAAAGGGCGAGCGCTGCGGCGAGGCCGAGCAGGTGGCGATGGGCAACCATGCCCAAGACAGCGCAAGCCGCAGGGAAAGCGTGCCGGGAGGCAGCCGAGGAATCCCCCACGATGCCGACGCTCCCGTTGCCATCGCAGGAACCCGCTCCCCGGCCCGCCCGACACACCGCAGAATCTGCAGCCAGCGCAATCCATCGTCGCCAACCGGCGTCTTGAGGAGCACGAGCGATCCATGGCCGATGCGGATCCGACCCTGAGCCACATGTTCCAGACCCATCGACAGGGTCTGGCGGGGGCGGTCCGCAGCGTGCTCGGTGGTTCGGCCGACGTGACCGAAGTGCTGCAGGACGCCTTCCTCAAGTGTTGGCGCAACTGGCAGCAGGGCACGCGGCCGGACAACCCGGTGGCGTGGATCTTCGTCGTCGTGTGGAACGTGGCGGTCGATGCGCGGCGTCGCCGGCAGCGGCAGCCGATCCACGAAACCCTGGACGAGGACCAGACCGTGACGCCAAACACCCTTCCTTCTCCGTCGCACGCGCTCGAACAGCGCGAGGACGTAGCGCTGGCGCAAGCCGCCGTCGCCGGACTCAGCGCGCCCGAGCAGCAGGTCTTCCTGCTGCGCGTCGGCGGCGAGCTCACGTTCGAAGCCGTCGCTGCGGCACTCGCGATTCCGATCGGCACCGCGAAGACGCGCATGCGCAGCGCGCTGCAGAAGCTGCGGCAGGCATTGGGAGCAGGGGTGCGTAGCGCGGAGAGCAAGCGATGAACCACGACAAGACGTTCTATTCCCCGGCCGAACGCGAGCAGCTCGAACAGGAACTGCTCGAACTGCACTTCGGCTGCCACGAGAACCCCGAGCGCATCGCGGCCCGGCTCGAAGCAGAGCCAGCGCTGCGCGCGCTGCAGGCCGAAGTGCTGCAGCAGGCGAGGCTGCTCGAGCGCGCCGTGCGACCCGAACAACCGCCGCTCGTGCTGCGCACGCCAAGCGCGTCGTCGTTGCGCTCGCGCTGGCTGCGCCGACCAGCGGGCCGATTGCTGACGGCGGCCGCACTCGCCGCAGCCACCGTGCTCGGTTTCTTCGTCGCCGACCAGATCGCGCAACGGCGTGTCGCGAGCTTCGAGTGCGATCACCTGCACCTGACGGTCAGCGCGCCGAAGGCCGTGCCTGCCGGCGCACCCTGGAGCTTCACGGTGCAGGCGCAGGACCTGCGCGGCGATCCCGCCGCGTGCCGCGTGCGCTGGCAGTCGTTCGGCGACAACGACGCCGTGCTGGCCGCCGACGAGGTGGCCGTGACCGGCGGCGCGGCGACGATCGCGATGAAGGCCAATCTGCGCGCGCCGAAGCGCGTCGAGGTCGTGGCGTCGCACGCAACCGACGAAGTGCGTCAGGTGTTCAACCTGTCGACGGCCCACGCGGGGCCGCTCGTGCACCTCACGACCGATCGGCCCGTCTACCAACCCGGTGAGCCCGTGTTCGCGCGCGCCGTCGTGCTCGACCGCGTCACGCTGCTGCCGCTGGAGCGCCAGCTGCCGATGCAGGCGCAGCTGTTCGACAGCAAGGGCGCACCCGTATCCATCGACAACGAGGCGGTTGCGCCCGCCGGCGTCGGTTCGTTCCGGCTCAACCTGCCGGCTGACAGCGCCGGCGGACCACATCGCGTGGCGGTGTCGTCGGCCGACGGCTCGTTCCCGACCGAGTCGGCCGAGATCGTCGTGCGAACGTTCCATGCCCCGCAGCTCAAGAAGACGATCGTGCTCGATCGCACGACCTACGCTCCGGGCGCGCGCGGCTCCGCGACGGTCACGGTCGAACGCATGGGCGGCGGCGGCGCCGCGGGCGCGATCGCGAGGGCCGCTCTCGTGATCGACGGCGCCGAGGTGTGGACCGAGCAGAAGGCCCTCGCGGCGCAGGGCGAGAGCACCTTCCGCTTCACGGTGCCGAGCAACGTCGACAAGGGTGCCGCGCGCTTCTGCGCGATGATCACCGACGGCGGCGTCGTCGAGACCGAGGTGAAGCCGTTCGTCGTGCCGACCGGCAAGGTGCTCGTGTCAGCGTATCCCGAGGGCGGCGAGCTCGTCGCGGGCGTCGAGAACGGACTGTATCTCGAGTGCAGCGATCCGCTCGGCCGCCCCGTCGACGCTGCGGGCGAACTGTTCGACGAACGCGGCCAGGTCGCGAAGTTCCGCACCGCGCACCAGGGTCGCGTCAAGCTCACGTTCGTGCCGCGCGAAAGCAGCACGTATCGCGTGCGGCTCGCGGGCCACGAGGAGCCGTTCGAGATGCCGCGCGTGCAGAGCACGGGCATCGCGATGCGGTTGCCGGGCACCGACATCGCCGCGAACGCGCCGCTGCGGCTCGACCTCGCGGGGCGAGGTGATGGACCGTGGCTGCTCGGCGTGTTCTGCCGCGGCGTGCTCGTCGGTCAGACGACGCTGCGCGCTGGCGAAGGCGGCGATCTCCTCGAGCCAGCCGAGGTGACGCTGCCCGCCAACGCTGCCGGCGTGCTGCGCGCGACCGTGTTCGATCGCAACCTGCAGCCCGTGGCCGAACGGCTCGTTCGCCGCGCGGCAACGCATCGCATCGACATCGAGCTCGCGAGCAAGCTCGAGACGCTCGCGCCCGCAGAATCGCAACAGGTCACCGTGCGAACGAAGGACGAGAGCGGCAAGTCCATGGCCGCCGTCGTCGGGCTCAGCGTCACGGACCTCGCTGCGGTGTCGCTCGGCAGCGAACCGCGCGTCGGCCTCGGCGACCAGGCCATGCTGTTCGCCGACGTGGAGCGCATCGAGAACCTCGGCGACTTCTTCCCCAGCAACGCCGAAGCCGCGCGCAACGTCGACCTGCTGCTCGGCACGCGCGGTTGGCGCCGCTTCGTCTGGCGCAACGACGACGTGGCCAAGGCGGCGATTGCCGCCCACGCCAGGGCCGGCGAAGGCACGCTGGCACGCGAGGGCTTCTCGCACACGCCGCAGGTCGCGAGCAACCTCGCTGCGGCGCAAGCGTCAGGTGCGGCGTTGGCCAGTGCAGCTCGCCAGACCGGACTCCGCCTCCACGACGCGGCAGTCGTCGCCGCGATGCTGCTGGGCCTCGTGATGCTGCTCGAAGCCATCGTTTGGCTGATGCAACGGGTCCTGCGAGTGCCACCGGCGTGGCAGCTCGTCGTCGGTGTTGCCGCGGGGGTGGCCCTCGTGCTGCTGGCGGTGACGTCGACGCATCACGTCCATGAGAAGCTGATGTGGAAAGCCGACCGCGACGTGCTCTTGGACGCGGTGGACTTCGCGGGTCGCGACGGCGCGGCGCTCCCACTCGTGGCTCCGGCGGTTCCGGAGGCTGCGCCGGCACGCTTGTTCTTCGCCGCGCACTACGGTGAGGCCGACGCCTTCGCGAAGGACGGCGGGCTCGCCGTCGGAGGAGCCATGCCCGCGCCTCTCGGTTTCATGGTGTTCGAAGAGGCGAACGAACTCGTGCGCGGCGGCGGGGGAGGAGGTGCGGGACGCCTGGAAGAAGGCGAGCGTCGCGTCGCTTTTCACCGTGCTGACTTCAAGGCCAAGTCCCACCGCTACGCCGTGGACTGGCAACAGCGCCAATACGCGCACAAGCAGACGCCGCACGATGGCCGCACCGACTTCACGTCGACGATCTGCTGGAACACGTTCGTCGCGACCGATGCGAACGGCGAAGCGACCGTCACGTTCGCGACGAGCGACGCGGTGACGACGTGGCTCGTGCAGGCCGACGCTCACGCGCCGACCGGTCCGACGGGCCGCGTCGGCCAGGCCGAAGCGAAGTTCCAGGCGCGGCTGCCGTTCCACCTCGAAGCCAAGCTGCCCGACGAAGTCTCGCAGGGTGACCTGCTACAGCTGCCGATCGCCGCGATCGTCGAGGGCCAGAGCATCGCCGAGGTCGCGCTGCAGGCGACCGCCGCGAACGGCGCGCAACTCGGCGCGAACGTTCCCGCGAGCATCGTGCTGCGGGACGGCCGCGGTCGCGTGCTGCTGCCGATCACCGTCGGCGAGGGCACGGCCGCGAAGCTCACGCTGCAGGGCAGGGCCGGTCGTTTCGCCGACCTCGTCGAACACACGCTGCGCATCGCGCCGCGCGGCTTCCCGCACCACCGCTCGGCGGGCGGCACCGTCGAAGCCGGCAAGCCGTCGACCTTCGTCGTCGTCGTGCCCGCCGACGCCGTGCCGGGTTCCGGCCACATGACACTCAAGGTCTACCCGTCGCCGCTGACGGCACTGACCGAAGGCCTTGCCGGCATCCTGCAGGAACCGCACGGCTGCTTCGAGCAGGCGAGCTCCTCGAACTACCCGAACACGCTCGTGCTCACGCTGCTCGACGCGAACGGCGACGACGTTCCGGCCGTCGCGGCGCGCGCGCGCGAGCTGCTGCCACGCGGCTACGCGAAGATCAC
>Ga0111539_10000137_pt1 | contig 82991 bp, 84 predicted proteins | sample RhiMethybrSRZTD1_FD_79667 | JGI IMG/M metagenome (GOLD analysis project Ga0111539, IMG submission 79667) | Populus rhizosphere microbial communities from Tennessee, USA - Rhizosphere MetaG P. TD hybrid SRZTD1 (version 2) (version 2) | ecosystem: Host-associated > Plants > Roots > Rhizosphere >...
AAATTTAAATGATCTTTATAATCGAAGGTTAAAGGTCTTTGATTATTCTCATGAGAACTTGATTTGGGAGAAGAATGAAACGTTCATCACGGAGGCTTACAAGAAGTGCACATAGAACACATCTGCAAGCCGTCACAATTTTTTGGACCGAGTTAAATGAGCAGTCAGCATAGTATACGAATAATATTTCAGTAATCGTGGTAATTATCACGAGATACTTTGAAGCTATCATGGAATAGAGCAGCCTAGGTCATTTTGTCCATTAACAAAAACAAAAAATAATTAGGAGGGCGGCATGAAATTGTATTGTGTCTTACGTTCCCAAAGATTATTGGCTTGAACAAGGAAAAGTTTACAGACAGGAATTTCGATATAATAAAAAATTCAAGCTTCAAGAACAAAAATTAGTCGAATACCTAAAAAGGAACATTTCTTTTTCAACAGTACTTGAATTGGGATGTGGATTTGGACGGATTACAAAAATAATCCTCTCAAACTTTCCTGAGGTTAGAGATTATGTCGCAGTTGATCTTTCACCGCATCAGATTGAGAATGCTAAGAATTATGTCATGGGATCTGACAAAAGTGGGGTTCTAAAATTCGTAATATCGGATATCCAGTCACTGGAAATGAATTCGAAATACGATCTGGTAATTGCACCAGAAGTTCTATTACATATCCTGCCATCAGAAATCAAAGAAGTACTAGTAAAAATGGTGGGATGGTCTAGAGAGAACGTCGTAAACATTGATTGGTATGAAGATGTCGCCCCCCGAAAGGTAGCTCCTCATAACTTTATCCATGAATACGAAAAACTTTACCAGGGTATTCCAGGCGTTTCAAAGATCATAAGAACACCGATTGTGAAGGAAGGATTACTATTCGGAATTGATACGAAGCAATCCATTTTTCATGTTGTCGTAAAATATGAATGAAATCACTAGCTATTTACATTGAGGCATTATTTAGATAAAATAGAGGGTAGGCCAATAGCGCCTTTGAAATTTGTCCATTTTCTAAAACACCATGCAATAAGCATCGTGGCAACTTTAATTATTTGATTAACTCAGATAAATCCTACTTGACTGATTATTTCGTAATTCTCACATGCAGGAATTCACAGAGCACTATCGGTAGTGCCATTGGCTCCATATTGAAACAGACAGTTTTACCAGAGTATATTATTGTTGTAGATGATGGATCATCGGATAAAACTACAGAAATAATTCAAAAGATACGAACCGCACAACAGTCTATCTACGTAATCACTCATCCTGACTGGGGCTATGATATTAAAAGGGTGGTCTCAAATTGGAATGAAGCAATTAGGTTTTCTAAAGAAAGAAATCTGAAAAGAACAAAATTCCATTTTATTGCAACTGATGATGCTGAATACAGTCCCGAATATGTCGAGACACTCATGCGGTTGATGAACTCTAATGAAAAAATAGTCATATCGTCAGGTACCTATTCCGAGCACATTCCAGTTATGCCTCATGGAGCAGGGCGATTAGTTAACAATTCATTCTTGGAAAACTCCATATGGAGAGGCTTTTATCCAGAAAAAATGGGATATGAATCTGCTGTCCTTTATGAGGCAGATCGATGTGGTTATAACCATATCGTACTCTCCAATGCTAGGTTTAGACACACCAGGCCATTGGGACTAGGCCACAAATTTTATGAATTTGGAGCCAGCATGCAAACTCTAGGTTATCATCCATTATTTGCTCTTGGTAGAATTCTGAAATGCCTAGTTACAGGAGAAGTAACGGGGAGGATTGGGGCATTATATATGCTTTACTATTATCTCTCATACGAACCTAAATCTGAAGGCTATGATAGTTTATACGATGACAGAATACGGGACTACGTAAGAACTTATCAGCTCAAACGACTTAGAAATATAATAACAAAATCAGGCTAGGAAAAAGCTGGAGTTGAATTTCTTCAGATAAATAACGTAAAACATATCACTGGCTTAGCCGCTTAGAATCTGTTTCAGTAGTTATAACGCTCTTAAGAGTCTGGTCATTTTTTCAAAGCTTATTTCGAAACCAAACCTTTTTTCTTCTCTTTTCATGTTTGTATACATCGTCATAAGCAACTTGAAGTGTTTCAGAGTATTCAAGCCGCCATTCATTTTAAGCCTGACTATTCTATAAACATCACGATAATATCGAAATTTATTTAGAACGTTTTTTGTGTATCGATCGCAATCAAATTTGTCGTTATTGTCTAAGACTTCAAGGAAGAGATCAGAACATATCAATGAAGGAATAATTCCTTCCCCTAACATTGGGAAAACACACCCAACAGATTCGCCTACGCCTATTATATTTTTCAAATAGAATGGCTGCATATGAGATGGAGGAGCTAGCCTTATTGGTCTACCTATTTTCTTAATTACCTTAGCTGACTGGTTCTCATGAAAAAATTCTTTTATTCCTATGTATCTTCTATCTATATCACCTGCACCAACATAGCCTCGTCCGTCTCCCAGTGGGAAGTACCAAAAGTACCCTCTTGCGCCTTTGTACCCTATAACGTAAAACTCATTTACATCATTCACATTTTCTACAAGATATTCATAGGCGGGGATGACGAAGTCATGGGCCGACTTGGGCAGGAGTGAACGATGATACCCTGTACAATCCAAAACATAATCAAAGTCTGAAGCTGGAAAACTTTCAAGTGTGAACCTTGTTCCATAGCTGACTTCAATTTCCTTTAGTAGATCATGTTCCCATCTTTTTTTGTCATAAGTTACAAGCCCCTTCAAATCCAAATATTCAGTGTTATCTTCGGGTAAATACATTTTCAAGATCTTGCCACTGTGAAGAATATAATCATCAAAATTGAGGTCTGCCTTTGATGAAAAGGCCTTAAGCATATTTTTAGACGCTCCCCAAGCACAAACTGGCCAATGGCTATTTATTCTCGAAGACTCGAACACCTTAACCTTATGTCCTCGATCATGGAGCATTCTACTAAGATAGCTACCTGCGACTCCAGCACCCACTACCCCAATTTTCATTAGAAAAAATTATGATTAGTATGCTTATATTCTTTGGTAATGGTGGACCATTAACCAGCGCGGTATAAGACCTTGGTTGGGACGTTCTATGTCGGCGCTGTAATGTTATTATTCGTGTAGGAAATCTGTCAGGGTTTTGAAATAATTGAACAAAGGTTGGTTCATGGTAATAACAAACAAGTTTGAGGACAATCTCACATTTAAAAGAGTAGTCACAAACCACTAGAAGAACTATATCTTTTACTAAGATTAAGTTCCAACTAATACCCTAAATGAATACTTATGTTGAATATGCACGAATTTCGAATTCAGTACAAATAAGAGTTTCACATATATAGTTAATTTACTAGCATCCTTCTGAATGAAAAGAACTTTAATGACTTACATGGTAGCGGCAATAGTGTCATTAGTTGCAGTTGGCGCACAAGTTGTGTCTCCAATGAATGCAGTGGCACAGGAAGAACAACCTCCACAGGGAACCGTAGCATGTGGACAAGTTGTGCAAGGGAATGTTACATTGACAGCAAATCTCAATTGCACTGGAGACGGATTGATTGTAGGAGATGACGCAACAACAATTAATTTGAATGGCTTCGGTATATACGGTCCAGGAGCAGACAGCTCGAAAGTTGGAATCGGTGTCTCTGAAGACAGCGTAACCATCAACGGACCAGGCATTATAAGCGGATTCCAAGCTGGCGTATTAGCAACAGGAGCCAAAGAGCTTGTAGTAACCTCTTTGATTCTACAAAACAACCAAATAGCTGCATTTTTCACAGGAGCTGACATGGCATCAGTACAAGAGAACATAATTAAGAACAATAACATAGGAGTGGCCTCTCATTCTGCAAGTGGTCTCAGCATTGAAAACGACCTTATGGATGGGAACGCATTAGCTGGAGTCACATTCGTTAATACCGACGAATCTGCAATGAGTAGCAACAACATTCAAGGAAGTCAGAATGCAATTTTCTTGGATGCACAAAGCACTGAAAACACAGTTCAATTGAACAATGCACATGACAATGTCGTTGACATAAACAATGCTAACGGACTTGCACCAAACGTAAATCTAAACACTTACTCTGACAACAACTGCCAGGTATCAAATCCAAGCGGACTCTGTATAGGAAGATAGAACTGTTCTGAATAAATAAGGGTTTATTGCCCCCAAAACTTTCTTTTTTGAAGAATTCTTAGAACTACCAGTTTTATGAACACTTGTAAGGCTATTTACTTCATAGAAGTAACAGGCAAAGCCTGGCAGCTTATATCTCCTCTGACTGTATTATTCCTCGAATTTGCAAATTAAACAATAACAGATTCATGACCTGATAACCATTCTTTCTGCATATGACATGGTCGGGAAATCCTTGGAGACCGAACTTCCAAGTATGTTGCAAAGTAGGAAGCAATAAATTCGGGGACTTTTATTGTGTGGGTAATGAATACTACCGGGAATTTGTTATTGCTTATGGTCATCCTAGCCGTTTTGGCTTTTACCATAGTCCTTATTACTTTTGGACCTTCGATACCATACATTGCAGCTCAAACCGGAAACATAACCGAAGGGCTGCAGCCTCTCACAAATGGCACCCAAAGCCCTGCTGGCCCAGTTCCAGAAGTTGCGTTACAGTCAGTCCTGGAGCAAACTCAAGGCGCAAACGCGACAAGCTTCGCAATTGGGAATATCATTAACCAAACCGGACTTAGCAATACTACCCAAAGTGGTTCAAACAACAAAACAATGAGCTCGGTTATAGAAGAGGCAAGAAATACAAATGCAACGAGTTTCGCAACCGACAGTATTATTAACCAAACGCAGGCCGGAAGTAACATTACAGCAAACTAGTAATTCGGCTCAGTCCTAAGCCTTAGACAATAATTTAGAATAGCATTAAGAAGATAGAAAAAATTAGCGGATAATATAAAAAATTCTGAGAAATTCCAAGTATAAGATTTTTGGGGCCAACCCGATGATAATCTCTCTGGTATTCCTAATTTCCATCATGTCGAGAATAAGAATAATAAAAAGATAGGGTATATAGTAAACAATTCTGTGATACATCTGAAAGCGGTCTTAGTTTCGTCTACAAGCTTTCAACTAGCTGCAAAGAAAATTCTCTTAATAGCTTATATGACTGGGATATTGTGGCTGCGCCGCAATCCTATATCTCTGCTCTTTTCTGCTATTAGTCCGTTTTCAATATTGTTTGTGTTATTTGTTGTTAGCAATGGTCAATACCTCCAGTTCGCTGTATCTGGAAGTTTAGTTATGGCGTTGGTAGGTTATGGTCTTGCTTTGGGTCAGGACATATCATTCTACAAGACTGAATACAAGATTCAGGACGTTTTTGTCGCATCTCCTGTCTCTGCACTGACCTACATGACTGGATTGGCGCTGTCACAGATTCTTTTCGGCCTTCCAGCTCTAGTGGTATTGACTTTTCTCACCGCCTATCTGGGAACATCGATTACTTTTATTCCTCTGCTGATCCTTACGATTTTCCTTATTTGGGGAGCAATGTCAGCCATGGGTTTCTTCCTCTCATCTCATATGCTTCATATGAGGAATGCGACTCAGATAATTTCATTTGTAAATGTAATTTTGGCCGTATTGCCTCCTGTTTATTATTCAATCGAAAGACTGCCACCTGAACTGCAATATATTGCGTACGCTGTACCAACCACTCATGCTTCTCTGACACTACAATATATAATGGGAATACCCACGCCAGAAGAATGGAGCGTATGGCTTGGCGTATCAATTCAGGCAATTTATCTGGTTGGCTTTTTACTTTTAGCCAAGACCAGAGCTGTCTGGAGGGATTTGTAGGAAACGATCTTCCTTAATCAACAGTTGGATTCCTTGCTGCTTGCGTATCTATCTTCTAATCTGTAGCGGGCGTACTTGTCGTCTGGAGAATATTTTGGAGGATGAGGATTAATCGTGCGAATTTTACAAGAAGTACAATCCATCTTTAGCGTATAGGTGCCACAATTCGGACACTTTCGAATAAGATGTTTCATTATTAGACCTTGATCGATTCAATGACTCTTTCTAGAACTCTCTCGGCTAAAGCTAAAAATGCCATGATGTTTTTCTATTGAAGTTTTAGCCTTCTCCATAACATTGTTCATTGTCTTCTCCGCAATTTTGAAATTTTCTGCCTGAACAGTCACACGGTATTTCGGGGCCCCAATATAGGTTATTTTTACTTGTGCATTGCTCTTTGCGGCTTCGAGCGGCGACAGTGTATTCTTTATTACGTCAATCCCATTAGGGTCTCTTGACGAAATCTCTAGTATATCTCTGATCTCTACATGAGGGACTTGAATCTTATGACTTTCGTCTTCAATAGCTTTGATTACTTCGGTTGAGAGTTCTAGGTTATGGACAGAATCAGTGCCTTTCTTGGCAACTATTTCGAAGAGATCATAAACACTATCATGTTTTTGTAAGATTATGTCTTCGATTTCGTCAACTTGTTTGTCTGACAAATTTGCTTTGACTTTGACCATTTCCATAAATGCTGTTGCTTTTTCATTTTTTTTCACTTCAATTAATTTCGATTTTCTTTCTTCTCCTGACACTTGTTTGAGTGAAAGATCTACTTCCGCCCTGGTTTTGTTAACTCTGATAACTTTAAGAACTGTCTTTTGCTTGGCCTTGACATATCTTTCAATATTTCTAATCCATCCAGTTGCAATCTCAGATATATGGAGAAAACCAGTCATACTGCCATATTCGTCTAGGCTCACATAGGCTCCATGCCCTGTGATTTCCTTAACTGTAACCAAAACTATGTCACCAGCCTCTGGAATCTTCTTTAATTCAGCCGTAACCATGGGTATTGAACGGCACAAAGCTGATACTTTAAGCTTACTCTGATAAGAATAGTTTTCAAATAATGACACTAACTTGAGAGATCTCCTTTAATAATCAACCCCCTTTTTTGCCATGATTCCACGATGATACGGATGTTTAATCTCTTTCATTTCTGTAACCAAGTCAGCAATCTCCAAAACCTCCTTAGGAGCATAGTTCCCTGTCATGACAAGAGTCGTTTTTGTTGGCCTTATCCGTATGATGTCTAAGATATCTGCCAATGTGATTAGCTTCAAATTAAAAGCATAGTGAATTTCATCTAGTATCATTATATCATAATTTCCTGATGTTAGTTTTTCCTTCGCAATCGAAACCGCCTTTTGAGCGGCCAAGCGATGATCCTCAAAAGAATGATCATCGTCGAGTATCCCCACAAATCCTTTCCCGGCAGCGATCATTTCGAATTCAGGTTCGAGCCTCTTAGAGCTTGTAAGCTCTCCATAATACCACTCCCCTTTAATGAATTGAATCATACCTACTCTATGTCCGTGTCCTACTGCTCGCAATACGATACCCAGAGCCGCAGTTGTTTTGCCCTTACCCTTTCCAGTATACACAACAACAATCCCTTCCTCAGAGGGGAGAGTAGACAATCTATCTATCTCTTTTCTAATAGCTATAAAAGTGCTGCCAGCAGTCTAAATTAAGAAACCTTACACACGATGGCTTTTCTCTTGCCAGACATAAGAGCCATTACCCAGACATAAGAGCCATCACCCAGGCATTAGGTCAAAATTGAACGAGGAATCCCCGACAAATAGATAAAATTTAAAAAGCCTTGTCTTTCAATACTTTACGCAATGACACTACCAAAAGGATTCAATTCGAAAACTGGTGACGGCGGAAAGAGAAGTTTTAATGACTGGTGGAATACAGTTCCGAGTGACCTGAAGGAAAAGGCCCGTAGAGGGGATGAATCAAACAAGCCGCTGCTAAATCAAGTTAACTATGTTCTTCTGCATCTCCATTTGTCTGGAAAGCATGATGTTAAGCCTAGTCACGAGGAGCTTAAAGACTGGTTGCACAGCGGTCAAGTTGATGTGCTCAGAATGAACAAGTAGCCAAGTGTGCTACAATTGTTGTTCCCAGTTCTATTTTTTTCTATTATTTATCATCAATGAATTGCGTTAGACCACTTTATTTTTGCGCTTGCTTGACATATTCTAACTATTGGGTCTTCTTGTAACTAAATTGCTTTATATTACAAATCTACCCTAGTGCTGCTTTTCAAGCCTTCCGTCAAGCAACTCCAAAGTATCTTTTGCAATATCCATGACTGCGTGGGTATCCACATTGGGTTCTATAGAAATTACAAGAATATTCTTATCCATATAAAATGTTAGCATGGAAATCCTCTCACGCTCTATGTATGCAAACCTTGCTCTACCCATTGTGTCATCGAACCTTTGTCGCATGGATTTTCTAAGAGCGGTTTGGGCAAGATATAATTCGTCACTTTGTTCTTCAGTAATGGAGTCGAGTCCCTTACGCATTCCACCTGCAAGCAGTGTTCCGGCATCATTTATCACTCCAGCGTATCGAATGTCATCATGAAGTCGGAAGACAGCCTCACACAGTTTTTCGAATTCCATAACTAAGAAGAACGACAAATAGGTATAAATGGTATGTGTTTTTGGGTTTTATCCTTACCTCGTAACACAAGGGGGGCTAATCCGACGCTAATTATCGTAGCGCGCCAACTATTTATTGTGCAACGTTTTCAACAAAATTTGTGAGCTATACTATTTCATCGATCGTTATAGTTCTCGCACAATATTTACATCTTAATAGAATTTTTTCCTTATCTATGATATCTATGGTTGACCTGATGTCTTCCTCGCTATTCGTTATGCAGTTTAAATTAGGACAGTCAAATATTCCAATGATCGAATCTGGTAGATTTATCTTGCGTTTTTCAACCAGCTTGTAATCTCGGATAATATTGATAGTCGCGTGTGGAGCTATCAAAGCTAGTTTATCAGTTTCAACCTGTTCCAGAAACTTGTTTTCTACTTTAATAATGTCCTTCTTCATGTGTTTACTGCTAGGAACATTCAATGCAACCGTCACCACATTTCCTTCCCTCCCTGTGATATCTAGAACTCGAAGTACGATCAGCGCCTTGCCATTCTCTATATGATCTACAACGGTCCCATCTTTAATTCTGCGCACTAGAAGCTGACTTGTGTCTGACATACATTGTCTATTTGGGGTGTAACGAACTACTTTTAATTATGTCTTGCTAGGCAGGCGCTATGTGTATCGTTGCTTTAGCTCTCTGCGTTTGCTCCCGCGCATGTCTGATTGGGCTATCCTTATTAGATTGTAATTAATAAGTAAGATATCATTGTAGCCTAGTTACAAAAATGATAAACTTCTACCTTTTTTATATTATTTCTTGGATGCCTTAATTTTCTTAAGGTACAATTCTTTCATTTCATTCATCCATATTCTCTTCTTCCTGAATATCTCCTTTTTCTTCCTTGGTCTGCAGTTTGACAAAACATATGCGCAAAGAATTGGGAAATAAATTGAGCTATCACCATATACTATTACATTTCCCGCGTGAGCAGTTCTTATTTTTCCCCAACTTTTTCCCTCTTGCAATGTGGCTCCAGACAGGCCGCCTGTATCAGGTCTTGCATCAGTGAACTGAACCAAATAGTCTTGACCTCCTTCCTTTATCTTTAGGATTTGGTAGAGAGTAGGCCCTGTCTGCTGGAAGAAATTTTTTGGAACTCCGCCTCCAAGCTCCAAACCTCCGGACACCTTACTCTTCCATAGAATTGCTGCTGACTCCGCAACGTCTAAGACAACGTTGGGCACACTAATTCTATTTTCAAATAATAACGGAACCATATTCAGTCCTATCGAGGAGTCGCTGATTGCGGGAATGTAAATCGGGACATTTTGTTCGTAGGCGGCAACTACAAAGGATTTTTCAGGGTACTTGGCTCTCTCTTTTACTGTCTTACCTAGCTCGAAAGCAAAATCTGCCGTGGAGAACTGATGCAAGTCATCGGCGATTGGACTTTTCATCGAAGTCATGTTCTTTTGAAATATTCGGTCTTGCGCTTGCAGTGTTCCGACTTCCTTTATGTACGTATCATATATCCTCACTATCTGATTTTCATATAACAAGTCGTCATCAACGTCATAATGGCCCTGGCGAACCGGTAAATCATATGCAAAATGAAGGTCATGATAAACATTGGCCCCTGTCGAGACAATCCAATCTATAAACCCATTTTCGATCATCGTTGCAACTGCTTTTCCGAGTCCTATGGGTGTCATCGCCCCAGCTAGAGTTAGACAAACGGTAGAATCAGAGTCAATCATCTCTTTTACCGTGGTCGCCGCCTCAGCTAGCCGCCGAGCATTGTAACCTGTTCTTCCAAAAAAATCTATTAACTCAGTACAATCCATGTTCGGAAAAATGGAGGGAGGATTGATCTTGTCCCCTCTAAATGTATGTCTACTATCCACAAAAATAGTATTGAAGATTATGCCTTTATAAAATTGCTTTAAGGGAACCTCGCTTCTGGCGACTGGATCAATTTAGAAACACTAGAAGCTACGATATCAATTAGGAACAATTATTATTTTTCGGCTAAATAATGATAAACCCGAGAACATCTATCCAGGTCTGAAATGTGACTTGGTGCAAATTAACGAAGATTAAACGCGAATTTTCACATCGTACCTGATCTTAATCACTTCTAGGTTCTTCAAAACCGAATGAAATTAGGAAACTCATTAGAATATTAAGATTATGTACGAATAATCCCGTAGGTGTTATATGCACCTCCTGCCACATTTTCAGGCAGGCTACACTTCTGACACGAAGTTGACCTTTAGACTTTTGATACCTCGGTTCTCTGATAGATGTTTTGCTAGATCTCTTATTTTCTTAATATCTCCCTTTACCATAATTGTCTCAAGACAATTATCATTTTTGAGATGAACATGGGTAGTTGCACTGATGACATCCGAATATTTGTGTTGGACCCGAGTCGATTTTTTATCCTGATTATAAACATGGTTATCATACATCATAATTATCGCACCAGCCCCCTCAGCAGAGTCATTAGCCTTCCATGAGTAATCGTCAATCAACGAATGTATCGCAGTCTGTATGGCCTTTGATCTATCAGTATATCCAGCTCTAACCATGCTATCATCAAATTTTGCTAATAAATCAGATGGCAATGATATGCTGATCCTAGTAAGTGGTGCCTTTTTCTTCAAATATGGATTTGTGGATCGAAACGAGGGCAACTATGTTCCTTTCAGGATCCATATTTATAATAATTTCTTCTCACTATGTCAACTTGGGATTCATCTATCATTTATTAGATATATGATAACTATCCGCTACAAATGTTCATGCTTGTGTTCATTAACATGAATATGTGGATGTGAATGTGTAAGCATATCATGTGAATGTGTTTGATAGATTTTGCGAAGATACGCATATAGGCTACAAATTCCAAAGCAAGCAGCTCCATACAATACGATGGTGGAGCCTGATGCAGAATCAAAAAAGTAGCTGGAATACATTCCCAAAAATGCGGTAAGTATTCCCATTATGGTAGAGGATATGACCATCTTTGTAAAGTTATTAGTAATCATCCTTGCAGAAATTGCAGGTGCTACGATAGCAGCAGCAAGCAAAGTAACTCCTATACTATTCATTGATGCGATTACAACAGTTGCTAGAACTAAAGAGAAGAGAAGCTCTACCATGTCTGTCCTTACACCGTAGACTCTTGCAGTCTCCTTGTCAAAAAGTGTAAATAGCAATCTCTTTTGAAAAAAGAATATGAATACCGCGGTAATTATGGTTACAAATACTATAACTAGTAGATCCTGGGCAGTTATACCTAGAATATTACCAAACAATAATGCCTCAAAATTTCTGGTGTAACTTCTTGTAGTGCTAATCAGAAATACCCCTATTGCAAACCCTGCTGTTGTGACGACTCCAATTGCGGCGTCAGCTTTAATCTTATTTCTACGCGTTATTTCATTAATAAGAAAGGCTGAAACAAAACCCCATATAGCGGCTCCAATGTAAAAGCTAAAGCCAGCAATGTAACCAACAACAGCACCTCCAAATACAGCATGAGACATTCCATGACCAATGTAGCTCATTCCGCGAAGGACAATATACACTCCTAATAATCCACAAACACCTCCGACAAGAATAGAAACAATAATAGCACTTCTAAAGAATTCATATTGAAAAGGTTGCAGAAGAATATTTGGATCTAATACCATTTTCTTACATCATGTCTCCGTGATATAGTCAATCAAGACTTTAGTCCATCCATTAACATGCTTTAACATCAGTAACATCATCAGTATTGTTATCACCATCACCACCTAAGCCATACGTCCTCAAGAGGTTTCTATCCGTTAACACTTCTCTAGGATAACCTTCCGCAATTATTCTCTTATTCATGCAAACGACCCATTGAAGCCGCTTTGCTATCCCTGAAAGATCGTGTGTTGTCATGATTATTGTTATTCCGACTAAACTTAATGATATCAAAATGTTCAATATTTTTTCTTGAGTATTATGATCTACACCGGAAGTAGGCTCATCTAATAACAATATACTGGGTCTACGTACTAATGCTCTGGCAAGGAAGACTCTCTGTTGTTCTCCTCCAGAGAGTTCGCGTATCTGTCTTTTTCCAAATTCACGACTATGTATTCCAAGACTATCTAATGCTTGATCAATTTCAGAAACAATATCCTTTGTAAAGAACGGGGTAACACCTGATTTATCCCATGCTCCCATACCAACCACCTCTTTTACTGTTACAGGGAAGTTCCAGTCTACTGTTTCAATTTGTGGAACATATCCTATTATAGCTGAGTTATTTCCATTTCCATTTCCATTTCCATTTTCAATACCGCTTCCATTTCCACTTCCGTTTCTATTTTTAGGAATAGATTGAGACGGATGAAGAGGAGAGTTTGAAAAATTGTCTATTTCTTTTTGGCCTTGACTTTTATTGCTTGCTTTTCCAATCTCAATGTCATTACCAGTATTATTAGCTGAAGCGTAAGAATATTCCACAGACCCGCCCCACGGCTTAATCAACCCTGCAATTATCTTGACAAGAGTTGATTTTCCCGACCCGCTAGGACCCACCAACCCTACAAACCTTCCTCTTGGGATTAGTAGATTTATGTTTTCGATGATAGGCTTGTGAGGTACATATCCGTATGTTATATTTTTGAGCACAAGATAAGAAAAGGCGGAACTGATCTTGTTTATGCTGTTATTACCTTTACTGTTAAAAATTCCATTAGTACTGTTCCTTCTATGAAACCATGATGAAGAAGAAGTTGCCATTATTTTCATTAGGTGAATATGTCTTTTGGATCAACATCACTAAGGGCCGTTATGTTCCCACCTAATGGAACTAGCATATTTTTCATATTTTCAAGCATCATCCCTACGTACGAATGGTTTGGATCTCCGGGATTACCAGGTAAATCGTCATCACTCAGCGTTCCTACTATCGCTACATTACCTTCATTGGATATCTGATCGACAACTTCCGTTGGGAATACCTCTGAAGCAAATATTGCCGAAACTTTTTCAGATCGAATTTGATCTATTAGCCTTGCAACTTCTTGCGGTGTGGGCTCACCAAAATCAGAAGGCTGAACAGCTCCTATGACCGTCATATTGTAGCGAGGAGCAAAATAAGCCCATGAGTCATGATAAGTAAGTAACATTCTATTCTGGGGCGGTACTGTTTGAACTGCCTCCCTTATTCCATTGTCTAACTTCTTTAGTAGGGATATGTAGCGATCGGTGTTGTCAGAATAATACTGAGCATTTTGAGGATCCATTTCAATCAACTTATCACCAGTCAAGTTAGCGAACTTCATTGCGTATGCAACATTTAGCCATAGGTGTGGATTAGGATCGCCATCTTCTTTTGGAAAACTAAAATCGAATACCCATTGGGAAGGGGTTATTGTTTTATCTCCTAACTTTAGAATTTGCAAAAGAGGATTCATGCTACGAGCTTCTTCTGCGACATCTTCAATGTTTGTTTCAAGACCCAGTCCGTCTATGATAATAAGATCTGCATCGTTAACCTTAACGATATCTGAAGGCACGAGCTCAAACGTATGTGAATTGACCCCCTCCGGAACTAGTCCTGTTAAATCTATTTTGCTACCACCTACATTCTTTATAATGTTAGCGATGGGTGAAACAGAAGTAACAATATTCAGGTTTCGTGTGGAAGAGGCACTGGTCGACTCAACACCTGTATAATTATCATGTCTGGATGGGGAAGATGTAGAATTTAAACTTGCCAGTATGAAAGTCAATAACAAAATGATAAATTGAATCATAAAACGAGATAAAAGTAGCAGTATTAAAGTCTTTTTACTATATAATATTCAGTATTACTGAATGCATATATCTTAATATTTTACGTAGTACTTATCCTCGTCTATCGACTATATTCAACTATGGAAATAAACATGATAATTGCGGGCTCAAACCTCATGAATTAGATTTATAAGACTTCTTTTTGGTTTAGGTTGAAGTATTTTCTTTGGATAGCCTAGGCAGAGTATCGAAGAGGGCACATAACTTGTCCTTAGAATTTCCATAATCTGTTGTTCGTTTATCATGCCAATCCAAATAGAACTTAAACCTAAAGCATGTGCTGCGAGCTGCGCATAGGCAGCGGCTAGAGTTGCGTCTTGTAGTGAGAATTTCTTAAGTATATTTTCGGGAAAATTCATCTTCATTCTTTCGGGATTCATGCAGAAGACTAGAACAACAGGCGCGTTAACATAGGGCTGCTTGTTAGCGGCTTCTACAAGCTTGAGTTTGATGTCAGGTTTATTGACATGATAAATCTCAAAGCCTTGAAAGCCGCCGGCCGTAGGGGCTGTATCAGCCGCAGCCAGGATCATTTCAATTTTCGAAGATTCTACCACTCTATTTTCAAATTTTCGCTGAGACCTCCTGCTAAGCATCACATTGAAGATATTAGTTGAAAGGGCCTCGTCGACCTGTTGAACATTAATTTCCTCCTCTTTTTTAGGATAAACAAGGTGTTGATCTGACTTACTGATTTCGCCAAACATTCGAGAAAAAATATCCTTTGGATAAGACATCAGATTAGGATTATGAAGCTTGCATCTAAAAGACTTTTCTTGCATTAACCGAAGGCGAAAATTCTACACAATGTGGAATCTAATAGGTCCTCAAAGATTTCAATGTGTATTTCAGTTGTCACGTTCTACAGTCTACTAGCAGAACGCTTATGTTCATGTTCTAATATACATGCAATTAATCTTGTCCGCTTGAGTTATATAGAAAGAATTCTTTTAGCCGCATCTATTTTTTCTACAATCTCCTTAAGAAATACATCGGCAAATTGTTCAAAAGTCTGAGTACTCAATTGTTGAGGATATTGACGTCTTCTCTCCATATACTTGTCCATCAGCCACACAAAATTTGATTCCCTAAGCTTGAGAAAATTATTCTGCATCTCTGCCTTTGATTCAAGCATATTTATAATAAATACGCAAGTAAACCTGCTAAAACAATTTGTCCCGTATCTCTTTTCATATTCTTCTTGGAGTTCCGAATAGTTTTTCTGAAGCCAAGACTTTACATCCGATCTGATTGTTAATGACGTGTACGGCCCAGAAAAATCAGGTCTAATGTTATGCAATCCGATAGAATAGCAGCCACGTTTAACTTCATTCATCATGATTATGAGAGTACTAGGTATAAACATCCCAGGATAATATTCATCAGTAGCCCTTTGAAGTTCGGTCACAATAGTGGGTTTTAGTCCAATTGTAGAGTATCCACTACTCGGCACACGCTAGTTGTATCTTTTTCCTATTTAATATTTTATAGGTCCAGAACCATCTACTGGAATTTTGCTCCACTAGGATCAACGTAACCCTTCAAATCCTCTCCTTTAACGACATCTTCATCAGGTGGTACATAATTTATGATACCAGGTCTTCCTGGATATTTTTTCTGGGTCGCAAGGGCTACTACTATGAAAAGCACAAAGGATACAACAGGCGGAATCATAGTATCTAGACCTGCATACTCCACCGGTGTGACGAAAAACAAGATTAATCTCAAAGCTGAACCGAAAAGAAGCGAGGCGATCGCGGCAGGCATGTTAGCCTTGTTCCAAAATAGCCCCAGAGTCAAAGGTGCCCAAGCTCCTGCAAATACAATATCAAATGCCAAAATAAGATATACTCCAGGTTGAGGAAGCAAATATGCTAAGACAAAAGCCGCCACCATCATTGGAATTGTGAAAATGCGGGTCGTCATCAATAACTTTCTGTCGTCAAGGCCAGGCCTCTTTAGCATCCTCTTAAGAATATCCCTTTGTACTATATTGCGTGACATGACACTTGATATTGCCAGAAGTCCACCATTGGCAGTAGACATGGAGGCCCCAAGCACCCCCATAAGCATCGCAGCACCGATAGCAAATGGTACATGATTAATAGCCAGGTCAGGAAACACAGTGAAGGGGTCCTCGGCGTTGGGAATGAAAAAAAGGGCGATAATACCGAGCATGCTCGTTGGAACTACGGTTGATAATGTGAGTCCAGCTCCCATTAAAGCACCCCTCTGAGCTGTCTTCGGATCCTTGGCTGCAAATACTCTTTCCATAAAGTCGAGAGCAACAATATCTCCAAGTGCCAGAGCCAATATACCCCCCCAATTTACCAGGGCACCATTAGCAACATCATACAACCCAGAAAGGTCAAGAAACTCCGGTGGGGCATTTCCGAGAATTGTACCAAAGTCAACTCCTGAAAGACCAGCCGCAAAGAAGATAAACGCAGCCCAGAAAGCGCCAATAGCAAGATAAATCTGAAAGATATCAGTATAGGCAGAGGAAAAAAGTCCCCCTGCATATGTGTAGACCAGTACTATTATCGCAGCAATAAGAATTGCCCAAAAGAAATCTATCCCAAATACAGTTGATAAGATAAATCCGGATGCTGCAAAATTGCCAGCTACAAGTACAATAAAACTAATCATCATCAAGACTGCTGAAATCCCCTCTGCTCCGTTTCCAAATCGTCTATAGTAGAAATCTGGCAGAGTCAGCATCGACATTCTGTTCAATCTTTTGCCATAGATTGTACCTGTTAGAATTAGGCAGATCCCTAACCCAATCGGAATGGCTGCCCCTGCCCAAAAGCCAAATTGATAAACAAGTGAAGCGTTGCCCAATGACGAATTACCATCGATAGCCTGAGCCGCAAGCATTGTTCCCACAAAGAACAGCGGTAGGCTTTTTCCTGCGACCATATATCGTTTGCTGCTCTTTTTTACGAGTTTAGAAGTTAGTGTTCCAACGACTAAACTGGCTGCCAAAAAAGCTATAACGGCTATTCCATAACCGTCTAAACCTGCCATCACAAAGATACTTCCCGGTAAATATTTAAGGTTTAGGTTGAAAGATGTAAACTACGTATTTTCTGTAAAAACAATAAAGCTAATAATATTAACAGGTTCCTTTTTGGGAAACAGGTATTGGCAATTGATCTTTACAATATATTTTCATGAATGGACAATATATTTTCATGAATGGTCAAGATGAAGACAATTAGCTTCAGGAGAGTTTAGAATTTTTTTATAGTAGCCGCTGTATCTATTTTTGGCTACTCTTGGAAGCAACTTCGAAACTCAATCGATTGGGTAAAAGTCGAGTAGCTTTATCAATTATTGCGGTCTTTGCAATCATAATTTTTGTAGTGCCGTTTATGATGGGGAAAGAAGTTTCTCCTGCTCTAACGGTGTCAGCGCTGATTCTTGTTTCGGTATATGTAATTTTATCATTTGAACTTCTTCACAGAACGTCAATTGCTTTGCTAGGAGCAACGGTCATAGTTTCATGCCTCTTGTTGCTAGGGTCTGTAGAACCACCTGCAAGTTTTGACTTTGTAATAGAAGTTATCGATTTCAACACTTTGGGTCTCTTGTTGGGAATGATGATAATAGTGGCTATCCTTTCAGAAACTGGAGTCTTCCAATGGGTGGGCATAAAGGCCACCAAAATGAGCGGAGGAAACCTCTGGAAGCTGATGCTTATTCTATGCACGTTTACTGCGGTCGTGTCTATGTTCATTGACAATGTTACTACGGTCTTGCTAATGATACCAATAACCGTGTCAGTATTCAGGACATTCAGGATTTCTCCTATTCCATTCATTATTGCTCAGGCCCTAGCTTCAAACATTGGAGGTACTGCTACGCTCATAGGTGATCCGCCAAATATTATGATAGGATCAGCCGCCAATATTGATTTCAACACATTCATAATTCATATGGGTCCAACCGTTGCTGTCGCTTTTGTTGTCTCACTGCTGCTCTTCAAATTGTTCTTTAGAAATGACCTGAGGGTCGCAGTTAGTAATTTAGAGCAGGTTATGGCGGAAGACGAGAACAAATTCCTAAAAGATAAGAAAACTCTCAAGAAATCTATACTGGTACTAATTGGGGTTATTGTTATGTTCGGATTTCATGGAGCCCTTCATTTAGAAGTATCAATAATAGCGCTTGGGGGAGCAGCAGTCTTGCTTGCAATTACAAGAGCTAATCCCGAAAGGGTAATGCACGAGGTCGACTGGACTACCCTAATCTTCTTTACTGGTTTGTTTATCATAGTAGGCGCGGCAGAACATGCTGGTTTGATCGATGTGTTGTCCTCTCTAGCAATTAATGCTACTGGGGGAGATCCATGGCTTACATTTTTGATGATAATATGGTTAGCCGCGATAGCCAGTGCCTTCATAGATAATATCCCACTTACTGCAACCATGATTCCATTGATTCATACCCTGAATTCCGATCCTAATATCATGGCTGCATTTGGAGAATTTAGTGTAAGTCCCTTATGGTGGGCACTTGCATTAGGTGCGGATTTTGGAGGAAATGGGACATTAATCGGTTCTAGCGCCGGCGTGGTATCAGCAGGCATGAGTGAAAAGCAAGGCTATCCTATTGGATTCAACAGATGGTTCAAAGTTGGTTTCCCATTTATGATTATTACTGTCGCTGCGGCAACTGTTGTCCTCTCGATTCAAATTATCCTTCACATCTAAGTGATGAGGACATTTTTATATGAAATCGAAAAACAGTCCTATATGTCCCTAGGTAACATGAGAAACGCTGAAAAAAAGGTTCAGCATCGATACAAGGCGGGAAAGAGCAAGAAAAAAAAATATCTTTACAAAAGGGTTATCGATTACTCTATAGATTCTAAAAATACAGACCGAATACTTTTAACTATGAATGCCTCTGGCGGGTTTGAGTCAAGAAATCTTTACGAAGGTGTAGATATCTTGAGAACAATGATAAATGATGTTAAGTGCACAAGATTTCTATCATTTGTCGGCTCCATAATATCAACGGGGTTAAGGGGCATCATTAGGGATATGCTAAAAAGAAGAATGTTTGATTGTGTAATCACAACCTGTGGGGCTCTTGATCACGATATTGCTAGAACCTATGCAGACTACTATTCCGGAGATTTTAGAATGGATGACTACATGCTTCTGAAAGAGGAAATCCATCGACTGGGAAACGTACTTGTTCCCATGGAAAATTATGGGCCATTAATCGAGAAAAAAGTCAGAAGGACTTTGGATCAAATCCGATTCACTAAGGCAGAAGGTTTTGGAAGCTATGAAATCACTAACCATCTCGGAAAAAATCTAGATGAATCCTCATTTCTTTATTGGGCTTACAAGAACCATATCCCGGTTATAGTACCAGGAATAGTCGACGGAGCTGTAGGAAGTCAGTTATGGTTTTTTCAGCAGCAGCATAAGGAATTTAAGCTTGATATTCTTGCCGATGAGACAAAATTATCCGACCTCACCTACGAATCAAAGAAGACTGGGGGGTTCATGTTAGGCGGAGGAATTTCTAAACATCATTTGCTTTGGTGGAATCAATTCAGAGGGGGACTAGACTACGCAGTTTATATGACTACGGCCTCAGAATGGGATGGTAGTTTAAGTGGTGCTCCTGTTAGAGAGGCTATCTCTTGGGGCAAGGTAACCACTAAGGCGAAACACACTACAATACATGGAGAAGTATCAACATTGCTCCCGTTCATATATGCTGCATTACTCAACGATAGATGATGCGATAAGCGTCGGAAGCTGTATGTAAATTACGAATGATGTCGAGTCGGTTTGTTATTTTTGAAACGTAATATACTTAGTAATATTTAAGAAATCGATATGTTTATCAAAGGATGAATTTCGCATGGGAATGGAATTTTATGGTGGTTCTTACAAGGGAAACGATGAACCGATTTTCGTAGGTATCCCTACATTTTTGAAACTACCATGGATAAGATCATTACAAGAATTAAAGAAAGTAAAACCAGACGTTGCCATCATCGGTGAGCCATTCGACTTTGGAACTACAATCAGACCCGGCGCAAGATATGGTCCCCGAGCAATCAGAGCCGCTTCGACTGTCCCTTCACCTCCATATGAACATTTTAATATTGAAACCGGAGTCGATCCCTTCGGAGTATTTAGGTCAGTTGATTATGGCGACGTCGTAGTCTCGCCTGGTGATGTCATCGAATCTCACACTAGGATGACCAACAAGGTAAAGGAAGTGCTAGACGTAGACGGCATACCTGTCATGCTGGGGGGTGATCACTCCATTACATTTGCGAACGTTAGAGCATTTGCCAAAAAGTACAAGAACATTGGCATGATACATATTGATACTCACGCCGATTGTGCTCCGCAGGGCTTGTGCGGTTTTAAATATGATCATGGTGCCCACATCAGGCGTATAATGGAACTAGGTTGTCTCAAAGGAAAAAACTATACTCTTATAGGCCCCAGAGGATACTGGCCTGGTCCTGACCTCTACAAATGGATGGCTGATCAGGACTTCCAGTGGTTCACCATGCTAGATGTAGAGGAGCTGGGAATCGATCAGATTGCAAAAGAAGCTGCGGATAGAGCTAACGACAATGTTGATGCTGTTTACATTAGCTGGGACATAGACACATTCGATCCGGCATATGCCCCAGGGACAGGAGAACCAGAGCCCAACGGTCTTACATCGCGTGAAGGTATGAGACTAATGCGATTGCTCTCCACGTCGTTTGACCCAGATAAGTTCGCTTTTGATTTGGTGGAAGTTGCCCCTAACTACGATGTGAGTGATCAAAATTCCTATAATGGGGGTATCACCTCTGGACTCGCAAATCGATTAATTGTCGAACTTTTGGCTGGTCTTTCCCTGACAAAGAAAGGCCAACTCGGGGGAGATCCTGTTAGACCAAAATTCTACAGAGGTACAGGGCACACTTATGACTTTGGTAAGGCCCCAAAAGCTAGACCCCCAAAACGATAGATTTGATACATGTAAGGGCAATAGTTACAGGGGAAAGTGATACCTCTCCTTATTTTCAAATTTTCGAGTATTCAGATGAATCCTATGAGAATATTTTTGTTCCTGCGGTTAATATAGTTAAAGAAAGGCTTGCAATGGGGCTTAGGATAAACTTTAATGAGTGTTTGGCATTATTTTGCAATTTTGTAGTTTCTAAGTTGCGAACCAAAAATTCTGTTGAGCATATCGAAAGAGAAGCAAGAAAAATTTTGTCACCTCATGAGGTGATGATTGGGGTTCCTGAAACTCTCAGAAAGGTCGTATTTCATGCAAGAATAAATAAAGCATGTCAATTCGTCATAACCGTTAGGGAACCCATTAGAATAATGAGGTATGAACTAAACTAACCGCCTTGGTATTATTTGTAACCAATATAGAGAAATCAATTCATCTGCATGTTACTACAGGGGTTCATATCAACTATTAAACTGAAGTATTTTTTATGATATCTTGTATTAAGATATCTGAACACTATACTAAAAGGCCCTCTTAGAATCGAAAAGGATTATGATAATTTTGAAACTACCGTTTCCACTTCAGATATTGAAAATGCTTTAAGGGTCGTAGTACGGACATTTCCTCGTGCGCCTAAGGCTAATAGAATAGACATTGTGGAATCATCATTTGGGAGTTCAACTGTTGCCACATAATCATGTTGTCCCATTGTATAATATGCATCCAACAATTTACCTCCTGACTTCTCAATTGCAGATTTAAAGGCTTCTGATCTCTTAATAGTGTCTTTAACATTTCTTATTCCTTGATCTGTCCAGTCAATTAGTACAATGTAAGTTGGCATCTTGGCAACACGTATTAAAGTAACAGATATAATCATTTCTATTCGATCTTCAAAATAATGCATATGTACCCAGTGTAAAGTAAGTCAATGATTAGTCATGGAACAGTTGTGCTGTGATTTTCTGCAATATGGAGATTGGGAAACATTTCAAAAAGTTTCATATCAATCCCACGTGTGAGAAAGGTGAAACGATAAATACGATAAATTTAATGGAGAACTTAAAAAACGAAACAGTCATAGTCCTTGCAGGAGCTGTTACTGCTATGGTCATATAATCAAATTTTATTTCGTGTAGTAACATTTTTCTAACTAACTAAAGATGCTTACCCCACTCTATTATCTAGTAGTAATGATGCGAAGGGCGCTGCTGCTTGCCCAACCTGTCGAAGTGATCATGTTTCTTGTTGCCTCCTGAATGCGAATGTGTAGTACCATCCGAATGAGTGTGGGTATTTGTCACTTGCTTCTTTATCAAAACATCGTCAACCCTAATCAATAGAGAAGCAACCTCAACTGCAGTTTTCAAGACCTGTTCTTTTACAACAGCAGGTTCCATGATCATGTTGGACCGCATATCTTCCACTTTTCTATCCATTGCATTTATTCCATACCATCCAAGCTTCGTATATTGTCGCCTAGATACCTTAGATCTTAACTCTGTAATTGTGTTCAATTCATCCATTCCTGCATTTCTAGCAATGGTCAATGGTATTTCTTCCAAAGCTAATGCAAATTTTTCCAGAACAAGTTGTTGTCTACCGATAGTTGTATTTGCGATTTTCCTTATTCTGTTTGCAATAATGGCCTCAAGTGAGCCTCCTCCGTACACAATAAGAGGCTTTACTATGTAATTTTGTAATACGTGAATAGTATCTACCATAGTACGATGAAATTCGTCTAGTATTGCTTTTGAGTTTGATCTTAGTAAAATGGTTACAGCTTTAGGATTGATGCATTCCTCTATGAATACCATCTTGTCTTCTCCTACAAGGGATTCGTGTACGTTTCCCGCATACCCTAGACATGATCTTATTGAATTGATACCTAAGTCATTTGTTATCTTGGCACCTGTTGCTTTTTCAATCCAATGTAAATCGTTTTCTTTAACTCTTTTTATGGAAATGATATTTGATTGGGCCAACATACTCTGAGCCAACAAACCAATCCCCTTCCTAGATATGACAACATTTGCCCCCGATTCAACTATTGCCTGAACCTTAAGTTTAAGGCTATCCGACATGCCAGTAAGAATAGACTGAAGATCTCGGTGGGAATCAACCCGAACCTCTGCCTCGCTCCTCGTTTGTTTGTTATCCAATTCTACGTCAATTAGGAGTACCTTTGCGTTCCTAATAGCTACAGGCATAACCGAACTGTCTATCGTCTTGTCGATAACAATGCCGCTGAAAAGACTGGTATCAGAAGGGTTTCCAATCTTCTCTTCTATTTTTATATTGTCAGTTTCCACGCTACTATTTTGAAAATCAGATATGGTGGCAATTGCTTCAACCATGATATTAGCTGCTCTTTCTGGCATCCCGTTTAACAGGACCAGCTTGGAGTTTAAACATGTTTTCGCGATGTCAGTCAATATTTGGCGATTGGAATTGCTGTTCTTTTGAGATAGCCTTTCAAGAAAATCTAACGATATCCCTAGGGCCTGAGCATATCCTTCAGCAATTAGCATTGGGGGAATTCCGGAAACCAACAAGGCGTCTGCATTTTTGACTAGGCATCCAGTGAGAACTATTGCGGAGGTTGTGCCGTCTCCTACGGCATTGTCAACAACATTAGAGGCTTCGATGACTAGCTTTGCCGCAGGATGCTCCACATCTATTTTGCGCAGAAGGGTAGCCCCGCTCTTTGTTATCGTAGTTTCCCCTAAAACATCGACGAACATCTTAGCCATTCCCCGCGGTCCAAGAAGGCTTTTTACGATATCTGAGATAAGGCTAGCTGCAAGAAGATTATATCGACGGGCCTGATTACCTTGATTCCGTCTGAAGTCGTCTCCGAAAAGTTGCTGGGATTGTTCCAAAGCTACTGCATATGTCAATATTCAGGTTAATATTTTAATCACCTGTGACGGGTTCAATTAGGTAAGCATTTCTTATCATCTTGACAAGAAGCTTTCTGACGATAACAATATCGTCTACTGAATCCGAAAGGATTCGTACAACATAGCCACGGCGTCTGGGCATTTGTGAAAAGCCGGAGAGGATTTTACCGTTACTTCCTAGTATTCGGTTCAATTTATCAGTTGTTAGTAGACGGTTCGTCTCACCGATCACTAGATACGCCGTAAAGATTACCACTTTTTCGCCAAAGACACATAAGATTTCATTCTTATTTTTTGAAGGCTCCAGCTTTATACTATCGTTAAGAAGTAACCCCTTTTCATTATCAATGATACGCGTTTTAAGCACACAAACATCAAAATCGAAGACTTCATTTGAAGCGATTCGACCTGCTGAAAGGGTTTCCGCATAAATCATAAATGAATCATCCCTAATATTTATGGTGACTTCCTGATGGTACCTGGAAGAACTGTAAGGAATTATCTGATCGGGAACATATTCAAGATACACATTTCTTCCCAGATTGATACTTGTATATTGACCAGCGTATCCCTGTCGCATCGGATGAACCTTGGATGCAGCCTGGGTTGTAATACTAGAACACGTATTGGACCCTGCATCTATTCGAATATCAAATCTATCATTTTCCAGAATACTCCCAGCAGACGACATCAAGTAAATGTGGGCCATGTGCGGCATGGAAACATCAGGGTACAGTGCCCTCTGAACAAGAAGTGGGGGCCTTGTGTACAAATCCTTTAAATAGGTTTTCTCAGCCGCTTCAAGCTTCATTGATGCTATCCCGTGCTTTCCAACCAGGGAAGATATCGACGGGCTAGGGTCAGAACCAGATACATTTTGAAAGTGCTTGCCAATGCGAGCGTTCTTGAATTGCATCCAAAATCTTAGATTAATGGGGTTTGGTATTCCCTGACTTGTTAGGCTTTCTTTCCCTCGGCTTTCTATCGAACAGAACGCCATTAATAATATATTCAGCCACACGATCAACACCCAAACCGGTCTTGCAATTCACAAGCTCAAAAGGTCTTCCGTTTCTAATGCGAGCTGCATCTCGTTTCATGGTAGATAGGTTAGCACCGACATAAGGTGCCAAGTCAATCTTGTTAATAACAAGGAGGTCGCAATTTTGAATTCCTAATCCCATTTTTCTAGGATACTTATCTCCACCTGCTACATCAACAATGTAAATAAAGTAGTCTGCAAGGGCAGGACTAAAGGTCGTCATAGTATTATCGCCACCACTTTCGATTATAAAGAAATCCAAATGTGGGTGTCTTTCTGTAACCTCATCTATAACTGCCAGATTTATCGAGGGGTCCTCTCGAATTGCAGTATGAGGGCAACCTCCAGTCGCTACTCCAATGATCATGTCTTCCTCGATAATCTTCCCCTCTACCGCGAGTATTTTTCTCATGCGTTCAGAGTCTTCTTTGGAGATTACATCATTGGAAATTATGCAACCCTTATATCTTCTCCCTATAAGAATTGGCATTAGGCGTTCGATCAACCTTGTTTTCCCAGATCCAACTGGCCCTCCTATTCCAATTCTTGGGATCACCATATTCTTAGAATGCTTTGGAAGTGAAATTTCCCTATGTCGAAGCTCAAGTAATAAACATCCTGAGGTCATCCTTTTCATGATTCATTTGCAGAATCTCAACTAAAGGTACACTCTGCCATACGTCATCGGTGGCTTTTCTCATCACGCCTTTAGATATCGACTCGCATTCCTCGCGTAGCGAAGAAGTGATAGATTGAGCAGATACGTGCTGGATAATACCCATTCTGACAGCAGCGCCCACTGCGCTTGTTATGTAGGTATATAGAAAAATTCTGATGGTGCTGAGTTTGGGGATTCCAAGTATATTTGCGGAGATTGACAAACAAACAGGAAAAGTGCCTCTTGCATCTTTGTTTTTAATTTTATTCCTAAACATATTTGCAAATTTTAATACCTTACTTCTCTGGTAAAGTTTGCTGTTAGCAAGTTCTTTTGATTCTGTTACCATTGTTATAACACAATCCAAAAACTGAAGGCCAGATCTTGCAGAGGAGGTTCTAACCGTTTCGACTAATTTCGTAGAAAAGAATAGGTTATCCAAATTTGTAATTTCCGCTAGATCAAGTTTTTGAGCCGCGTCATAGCCTAATGATAATATGATGCAGTCACACGGCTCGAGTTGGAAGTGTAGCTGGTTTTTCAGGAATCTGTGAATGTCTTTAATGCTCTTGATTCTTTCAGATTTGACCAATGCTTCCAAGCCGCCAGATAATGCGAAATTTCCATAAGGAAAAAAGGAGTCTGCAAGTTGCATTAAACTAAACTCATACCTGGTGTTCATGCGTATTGGCTCCGTAGTTCGGTAGAAAAACCTCGTGTTCAACCTTCAGTTCTACATAATCCAAAACCTTACTAAATAGTCTTTCAAACAAGTTGAATTCTAAATCCGATTGCAACGGCAAAACAATGTGCCTTCCCTTGTAATCCATAGAAATTGGCCTGTGCATGTTTCCAATGACATGACCAATAAATGCCGATACTGAAATTGTCTTTGAGAGTGGTTTTATTGCTCTCAGTCTAATAGTCATGACAGGCTCAGGATCTTGTTGCACAATGATAAACCTTTTGTTAGTAGCAATTAGTACATCGCCATGACTCACTTTAGTATCCTGAGAAGTCAAAATTGCAAGATCGGTCCCTCTGTCTGTCTTACGTCTTAGGCGAATACGCTCTGCTTCGAACCTACTTAACTTTAGAACTTCAGTCCTACCAACTGATCGCAAGGACAGGTATTTACGCATTAACTTTTTTTCCCTGTAAATATTCCCCACAATATTAGAAACTTGAAGTATTCTTTTCTCTGGCGTCAATTGAACGGTCTTTATCCTCTCAAAAATATAATTCCATCTCTATTTCATGTTACTAATTTAGGAAAGACTAAATGCCGGGATACTTTGAAAGTGGAAAATCTTATGGCGACAATTAGTTACTACAAATATAATAGAGCAAGTACAAAGTAGGATTAATGATGCTTACTCCGCGAGAAATAGACAAACTTTATGTGTCCATGGTTGCAATCGTGGCTAGAAGACGACAGGACCGAGGTCTTAAACTCAATTACTCTGAATCTATCTCTATTATTGCAGATCACATAATAGAGGGCGCACGGGATGGCAAATCGGTATCGGAATTGATGAGCTCAGGACGGACGGTATTGTCAAGAAACGATGTACTCCCTGGAGTACCTGAGCTAATAAAAAGCGTGCAGGTAGAAGCGACATTCGAGGATGGAACCAAGCTAGTAACTGTGCATGACCCTATTGTTTAGTGAGATACGACAAAGTTGATTCCTGGAGAATATTTTCTCTCTAACAATCCGATTATTGCAAATGCAAGAAAAAAGACTTTGACTATTAAAGTAAGCAATACTGGTGACAGACCTATTCAGATTGGGTCCCATACTCATTTTTTCGAAGTCAATAAGGCTTTGGCCTTTCCGAGGGAAAAGGCATACGGCTATCATCTAAATATTCCATCAGGGACTTCAATAAGGTTTGAGCCGGGTGACAGCAAGCAGGTGCAATTAACGGAGTACGGTGGTAAAAAAATAGTGTACGGCTTCAGCGGTCTTGTCAATGGCAATCTATCTTCAAATAAAAAAAGGGCATTGACAAGACTTAGAAAGCGAGGGTTCAAGGAAGCGAAATAATTGGTGTTGCGCATCAACAGAAAGAAGTATGTGGACCTTTTTGGACCAACGAAGGGAGACAGAATTAGACTTGCAGACACCGACCTTATAGTAGAAATCGAACGAGATCTCCTTACTTATGGCGATGAGCTGGTATTTGGTGGAGGAAAAAGTGTGCGCGATGGGATGGGACAAGCAAGTGGGGTTAACAGTAAAGGTTCACTTGATTCTGTCATTACTAATGCTATTGTTATGGATCCAGTCATTGGTATAGTAAAAGCTGACATTGGAATAAAGGATGGTATGATATCGGGTGTCGGCAAAGCAGGGAATCCCGATGTAATGGACAATGTACAGATGATTGTATCTTCAAATACTGAAGTCATAGCTGGAGAACATACCATATGCACCCCGGGTATAGTAGACAGTCATATTCATTTTATTTCCCCTCAACAAGCCATTGAAGCAATATGCAGCGGAACGACTACAATGATAGGTGGTGGGACTGGACCTGCTGACGGGACAAATGCGACTACCTGCACTCCTGGGCCCTGGAATATAGAGAACATGATGAAAGCTGTGGCTGAGTATCCTCTCAACTTTGGCTTTCTAGGAAAGGGAAATGATTCACGCCAAAACTCCCTCACGGAACAAATCGCGGCAGGTGCTTGTGGTCTCAAATTGCACGAGGATTGGGGATCTACCCCAGCTACTATAGACGCTGCCTTATCTGTAGCAGACAAGACAGATACTCAGGTGGCGATTCATACCGATACTCTGAACGAATGCGGTTTCGTTGATGATACGATAGAAGCCATCTCAGGTAGAACAATACATACGTATCATACAGAAGGGGCAGGAGGAGGCCACGCGCCTGACATAATCAAAATTGCTGGTGAAAAAAATATCCTTCCGTCTTCCACAAACCCAACCAGACCATTCACAGTAAACACACTTGATGAGCACCTTGACATGATGATGGTTTGCCATCATTTGAATCCATCAGTTCCAGAAGACGTAGCATTTGCAGAGTCGAGAATTAGAGGCGAAACAATTTCCGCAGAGGATGTTCTCCACGATATGGGCGCTTTGAGCATGTTTTCCTCCGACAGCCAAGCTATGGGCAGGGTTGGCGAGGTTTCAATCCGAGCTTGGCAAACCGCAGATAAGATGAAAAAAATGTACGGGCGATTGAAGGAAGAGAAGGGACAGAATGACAATATGCGGGTGAGGCGATATCTTGCCAAGCTAACAATAAACCCTTCGATTGCTCATGGTATATCCGATTATGTTGGTTCACTTCAAAAGGGTAAGATGGCAGACATTATAATATGGAGCCCACCATTCTTCGGGATCAAGCCTAAAATTATCATAAAAGGCGGATTTATAGCCTATTCAGTTATGGGTGATGCAAATGCTTCTATACCAACTACTGAACCAGTTTATTACAGACCCATGTTCGGAGCCATGGGAGAAGCAAAGAATTCAATTTCGGTAATTTTTACCTCCAAGATGGCGTTGAGTAGGGGACTTAAAGATAGAGTACGAATAGGTAAGAAATTGGTGCCAGTAAAAAACTGTAGAAAAATAGGAAAGAGTGATATGATACTTAACAATGGCCTTCCCAAAATAGAAGTTGACCCTGAGTCATTTATTGTGAGGATTAATGGTGAAGTGGCGGAGACCAAGCCTTCTAAGTCCCTAGCAATGTCACGGCTATACAATCTATTTTGATGCTCTAAAGAGACACCGACAATTTTATAGATAAGGGGAAATAGGATCAGTGATATGAAACAGGTCAAAACTCGAAGCGAAGTTGAGGCAGCTGCTAGAAAGGCTATAGAAAACCTATATGGCCAAGATTTCCAGAACTTGAAAGTAAGGGAAATACTTCCATTTATTTCAGACCAGTCAGTTGTAGGCGGGGGTCTTCCTACCGAAGATAGGCATGATTCTTGGGATGTTCAGGTTACATTTCTTCTTGAAGGGATCCAATATACTGTTGATCTTGTTATTGTCGAGAAAAATGGACAAATTACCAGTGCTCGCTTAATAGATAAGATGGCCCCAGTCTAGGGGTAGGTAGCTAGATAAATCACTTTGCAGGTGAGTCATCTTTTTTTAGAAGTAGAGTTTAGTTTTGAAACTACACTACTCACTTCTTGATAGTTTAGTTAATCAATTACATAGCAAACCGAATTAATGGCCGAAGCAGGTAGTAAGTTATATTAATTAAGTTGGGTTCACTCACATGGTAGACCCTTGAATTTTTATATTAGCCCTAAGTAAGATACATTATTGAAAGGCCAGAAAAAAAGGGCATCAAACAGAAGAGGAAGTTCAGTTGGCATTAAGTGGCTAACTTGTTCAATACATGGAATAGAATATGATACCTCCAAGGGTTGCCCGGCCTGTAATAAAAAGAGCATCTGAGTTACCTTATCGCGATGGGGTGATACCGGTAGGGGAACTCGGTAAATATATAGAGCGATACAACATCTCTAGCAGATTCATATAATATTTTAAACCACCCAATTACCATTATCAGTCACTGAGATATGTTATTTGCTGTAGATCGAAATGACATGGTCGTATTCGTAGTAGAATTCACGTCATTAGGGCTAGTTAGATTTACTTGACCAGTATCCATCAAATTCGATGCATTAGCAGATACTGGCGCCGTATTATTCTGTTGTTCTAAAAGGAGAGCCTCATTATAGGGGTCACCCAGAGGATTCGGATGATAATCATGATTGACCTTATACAATAAGACAGCAAAAACGAGACCACTGCTATTGCTATTGAAACTCGGCGATGCGTAAACCAAGCTTAGAGGCTGATTCGCGGTACCGTTTGATGGAAACTTAATATCCTTTGCATACAGGCCAAGGGTTCCAGGTGCGTAATTCTGTTGAATATTGGTTAACATTCCGTTTTGAAATGACGCATAGGCAACCGGGCTAAAAGGCATCAATTTCCCAAGCAATGTTGCATTCCAGAACCTGGGAGTGGGGGTGACGCCATCCTGTTCGACATAATTGCGTTCATCGAAACTCCCTATCCTCATGAACCATTGCTTCTTGCTTTCATCTCCTCCATTTCCAAGAGTGTAGAAGGAGGTAGTATTGAGACCGGGGAAACGCTGTGCAACTAGGTATATCAGAATATAATCCGACTTAAGGTCTTGCGCAATTTTTATTCCACCCTCTGGATCATCGATAAACATTTTAGCCAATGCTGCAATGCGGGTTTGATTAATTGTGGCGTTGTCAGCTAAACTTGTGCGATTCCCTAGGGTTGTAATCCAGTATCCGTAATCCCACCATGAAGCAATTACAGAGTCCTTAGGCGTGTTCTTATCAATCCACTCTAAGGTGTCTATCCAATCTGTTGTAGTCACTCGATAGCCGGTTCCACCATTTGCGATAGATGTAGGAATGTCTGCTAGACTAAGCCAATTTGAATTAGGCGGATATACCATGGGAATCGTAAGTAATAGAGTAATAGCTGCGACATACCCCACCTTTACGAACAAACTCTTATTGCTTTTTACTTTCATGCTCTCAAACTTCTTTCGGGCTTTAGAGCCGCGAGGAATCGACTCTGATCTCGCAGTGGCTGTTGATCCTCGATGTTCGAGAACGCTCAGTGTAGTATGGTATAAGCCTATTCCTGCCAGAATTATAATTCCAATAGAAGCGTATACAAGTAGCCTTGCAAATGTCGCACTTACGTAGAGTCCTGTCAGCCCTATGATTAGTGCGAATATGTACATCATGTTTCTTGTTTTAAAAGCGATCCATGCCCCAAATCCTGCAAACATCAATAATATTGAATATTGAGTGAAGTAATCAACAAGGGTCGGGGTGAAGTGTTCTGCAACTGATTCAGTCAAAGGATTCACGGCTGAAAGGAATGGGTTAATTGCGTTAAGATATCTAAATGAAGAGGAATAATAACTGCCAGTAATCAGCACCCCAGCTGCAATTGCAATAAAAGCTGCCAAGAGAAATAGCAGGTTCCGTACCTGTCTGTCTTGTCGACTAATTCTATTCAGGAAGTATCCAATAATCAAAAATATTGTACCCCCGATTAACGCGATCCCCGGCAATCCAAAAACGAATGATATTCCTGGTCTTGGAAACGCCCCTGCACTAAGTAGAGCGGCTATTGTAAAAGTGATTGCAACATATATTGGGATTTTACCTTCCCGTTGGAAAAAGGGGAGACATATAAAGAATAATGAAACAGGAATGCTGAAATACTGAATCCCACCCCAGGAGGCATTTGCCAGTCCAAGTAGTATACCTGCCCCAGCTGCCTTAATTATAGTCAATTTGACTTTGTTGCTTTTCATCGCCGAAAGAAAAAGATAGATCGATAACAAGCCCAAAAATAAACCGAGAGGTTCAGACTTGAACCATCCTAAGTTCCCTCTTGATATGATGGCAGGGGTAAATGCGAACAGCAAAGCAGAAAATAACCCTGCCGTCGTACCTCCGATATTTCTTACTAATCCAAATATTACAATCGTTGTAAGTGATCCTAGAACTGCTGGAAGTAAGATCGTGAAATCCAACAAGGACATACCGCCACCAAAGATTTGATATAGGTAGGCAGCGATTATGTGGAGACCTGATTGCGAAGTAGCGGGTATATTTCTGCCCTCAGGATACCATGACATAAAGTCGTGCCATCTTAAATAAGCTTCCAAGCCATTATCCACTATGTATTTCGTAGCTCTATAGTCGAAGTAAGGATCAAACTCGTTTAGATAAAAGCCATATTTCGCAGGATAAACGCGCATAATAAAAGCTGTGGTGAAACATATAGCAAGAACTGCAATAATCAAAAGATGTCTGAGCTCAAATTCGATTTCTCCTCTGCGTAACAGTACTTTATTTCCACCCAGCATTGTTGTGAAGTCTGAATCACAGCTTTTTTAAGGTACCGTATTTTCTACGACGGATAGCCAACCATGCTGGGAGACCAAGAGATGACAGAACAGAAAAAGATGTTGATCTCTCATTTCATATGTAACGATTAAAGTCAAAAAAATTCCCAATCGTGGTTCCTTATAGAACTAGTTTCGTGTCGCTATCGAAAAAACCGCAGTAGGATGGAAATCTGCAACAAAAGAATGGGATAATTAACGATGATATTCATCGATCGCTTTATGTACTACTTCTTCTTTCCTTTCTTTGCAGATTTTGCTTTTTTCTTTGCCGCCATTTTCAGCTATATAAAAAATAGATGGTATTTAAATTTTTTAATGCCGGGATCAGGGAATAGTCCCACTTCCGTCCCTACTCTCTATCCAAAATTTCCACTTTACATACGTTCACAAGAGTCTTGAATCTATCCGCATCCTCTTTCGAACCAACTATAGAACCGTAGTGCATTGGTATTGCAATTTTACTTGGCTTGATAAATTCATTCGTTGCCTTCGCGGCTTCGTCTGCAGTCATTACATATGTCCCGGAAACTGGTAGTAGAGCGAAATCTGGGTTCAATCCTTCCATTTCTGGAATTATGTCAGTATCTCCTGCATGATATATTCGATAACCGCTGATGCCTATGACAAAACCAATCTTGTTATCTTCTTTCGGATGAAATTTCTTATTTGTGTTATAGGCCCTAATTGCTTCAATAGCTATATCTTTGACTACAGTTTTTCCTCCTGGTCTTAGTGCTATTATCTTATTTGCTAAAAATTCCTGAAGCTTCTCTGAACATTCATTAGCTGTGACGATTGTTGTGTTATTACTAGCTATCTCCTTTATATCTTCACTGCTAAGGTGATCAAAATGGTTGTGGGATATGAGAATAATATCAGCATCTTTCCGACCTTTATGCTCATTTGACAGTTGATAGGGGTCTATGTAGATTGTTATCCTATTCTTGTTATCCGTGATAAGGAAACCATCATGCCCTGTCCAACGGAACTCTAGCTGGTCATAGTCCAACATGGATTATCTTATCATTTTAGCAATATTTAAAATATCGTTCCTCTGGAAGGGACTCTACTATCAACCTGTTGTTGCTTAGGCTAACAATCAAGATGTTATTTCTTCGCAGAGCGATTTTTAGATTCCTATCTAGCGTCGCTACAGCGTAGCCGGAGGTCTTTGCAAATTCAAGAATTGCTTCGTCACCGCGCCCTCCACAGTTGGCAATGTCTACGACTTGAAGCTTTGAATTTGCAATTTCGATGGCAGTCCGGGCTATTAGCGACCTTTTGGGACCTGCACGTGTCTCAAGTCTCTTAAGTTCTCCGATTACAACGTTGGGAACCAGGAAGTTGAGTCTGCCTAGTTCCATTTCTATCTTTGCTATTCTTTTAAGAGGTGCTGAAACAAGAACCATCAGGAAGCTTGTATCGCATATTACATTCATTCTACAATAAAGTCGCCACCGCATGATTCTTGTTCCATCGAAATGCGTCTTGAGATTTGAAATGCGAATTTCCTCAAAACACATAAGCTAACATATTTTTCAGACAAGGGTATTGTTATGCACAAGGGTATTGTTATGCACATATTCCAGAACAGTAAAATTAAGTTTAATTGGCCAACTGCATTAGTGGACCAAATCGTACTAAGAAGTAATACCTGCACCGATTAGTCTCCACCGGTCCGAGATTCTTCTGCTAATTGCCACTCGGCTTCTGGGGAGTAGGCATAAGGGCTTTCTAAGTTTCACCTCTATTTTGTCGTCTTTAGAATTCATAACAGCACCGAGTGTAGCAGCTGTTCCGACGTTCAACCGAAGAGGCTCCTTGGTCTTTATAGGTTCAACTTTTACCATTTCCTGAGTACCTACTGCAGTATCAAAGAGTTTAACTTCTATACTGATTTCATCAACATCATCCGGCAGCGAATCAGGTTTGCCAACCACGGAACCTATTAGCGAATCGCTCTTGATGTAAGCGGGATCTAGTTTCGTACCAATGGCCACCAGCCCGCCTGGTCGTACTCTTTCTACGAGTCCAGCACCCGTACCCAAAGTTGACACTATTGAACGAATTGGTTCGTATTTGCCTTTCTTGTCATCTATAAAGCCCGGCCTGATTTCGATTTCCTCCCCTACCGACAATTCTCCTTGTATCAAGGCACCTCCAATCACTCCTCCTTTGACCTTTTCTAAATCTAATCCGGGTTTGTTTATATCAAATGATCTCAATACGTGCATGATCGCGGCTTTATTTGTTGACCTGGAAGGTGTTTTTATGGTTGACTCTATAGCACAAATCAACGCATCGATGTTTAATTTGTGTTGGGCCGAAATCGGAATAATGGGGGCCTCTGAAGCTACACTTCCTTTCACAAATTCGTTAATCTGGTTATAGTTTTCCATTGCTTTCTCCGTTTCTGTTAAATCAACCTTATTTTGCACTATTACGATTTGCTTTATCCCAAGAACTTGCAAGGCGAGCAGATGTTCTCTCGTTTGAGGCTGAGGGACTTTCTCATTAGCCGCGATAACCAAAATAGCACCATCCATTAAAGCTCCTCCGGATAACATGTTAGCCATCAAGCTTTCATGTCCTGGAGAATCCACGAAACTGACTACTCGTTGAAGTTCGCTTTCTTTTCCGCAGTTTGCACATTTTGGAGTAGATGAATAACCCTCAGGCATAGGACACAGGGAACATTTGTAGAATGCGGCGTCAGCATAGCCAACTTTGATAGTGATACCTCTTCTCAACTCCTCGCTATGACCACTTGTCCAGACACCTGTAATAGCTTCAACTAGGGTAGTTTTGCCATGGTCTACATGACCAGCTGTCCCGATGTTTATGTTAGGCTGGTATCCATATTCTCTGATGTACCAGTCAGGAAGCGTCTCTTTCCAATGCAATGAGAATCTTAAAATTCTTGGGAGATATTAACCTAATTAATTTTCAAGCACTGGAAAATAGTCTTAGTTTTATTTGGTACTCATTTGGCAGATTCTTTAGATTCTATCTCCTTAGGAGACTCCTCTTCCTTCTTCACTTGTGCTGTGGGCAAAATGCCATCTACTAACGAACAGTTTAGTTGGTAGATTTCATCTGTAACAAGATTACCTCTTAACAGTTTCCTTATCCTTGCCCCTTCGGTATGAGTTTTCATCCCAACGCCCCTAGATAGCAGCACGTATTTTTTTACACCACCATGAACATCTGCTCTCATGGGGGTCCCGGACTTGTCACTCCCACCAGTGATTTTCATTTTACCCGAGCTGACGCCGATAATAGATGAATCTAGTACGTCTCCAATCCGTGACCCGAGCAGTGGTTGAGCCGAAATGTCCTTGATTTCTCTGGAACTGCTTTTGCCAGTCCGGTCAGAGACTACCAACTTGAAGTGTGCCAATGTCTTAGCTATCTATCGTAACAACATTTTCAACTTGTAATTAAATCTTCCTGACTTAAGAATAAAATACCTCCAGTCTGGAGAATGTTATGATGGAGACCAGCTCCTCGACGAAGCACCGGAATGAAAAAAGGGTAGAATGCCCAAGATGCGGGTTTGCTATGTATAGCCTACAGACATGTCATCTGCGATGTTTCAATTGTGGGGCCGAACTAACGTGTTCTGACAAGGGCAGCTTCTGGTAACAATCATTTCAATTTAATTCCGCTTAATTCAAAGTAGAAGATGTATTTGTTTGTGTGTTTGTCCCTTTGATCAACTTCGCTGTAGCTGTCGTTCTCGTTCGTAATGACTAGCCCTTATCGCAGTTCAACTGGAAATCATCTGCCATTAGTACTGCCTTTGATTTCATTATCTCAAGGTAGTCTTCATAAGAGGCAGTAAATCCACACTCCCTACAGATAACTTTGGTCAAATCCTCATCGGCGGTAGCCCTCCTGGTACAATTGGGACATTTAGCTTCTATCTCCTTCATAGTAGCGAAAGTTGGTACGCAGTTCATCCCTATTAAGAGTTGGTAAAAGGACATGTTGGAGCTAGCATGTCGATTGACTAGCCAATACTAAAGAAGGCCTGCATGCCTCAGCTTCTCAGGAATGTAGGTTTCTGACAAGTACCTGAATCCATGTTTGAAAAATGCGTCGAGTTCGCATTTCTCCTTTCTCTGTAAAAACAACGACAATTCTTTTTGCCACTTTTTGTCATTCAGCCATGGTTTCTTTTTCATGTCGCTTGCTCTAGATATATCTTCTTCAGTTGCGGACAGTCGAGCTACCTCAGGTATATTGTACTCGTAGATATCAGAGAACATCATTCCCAAGACTTTTGCATCAGGAGTTACTAGCCTATCGCTATCGTAGCTAAGGGATTCGCTACCAATTTTGTAACGTAGAGCGATCCCCAACCCCCATGGATCTGCATCAGTAAAAATTACTACCGGCTTTTTCCAAACCTCATTAAGAGTCTTTACCATCATTCTAGTAGCACGGTCAGGTTCTCCCGATCCAGTTAGCAATATCGCGTTGTATTTTTGGATAAATCCCGACTTGCGAATATTGTTGAGAACCGTATCTTTCTCTACAACCATGACAAAGTTCGCCTTTACATCAATTATTTCTAGGTCCCGGATGTTAGTTGGAATAAGCTGCGAAGTTGCCCTGCTTCCCAGATTGCAGTCTATCACGTCTCCGCCGACGCGTAATGTGATCGGACCAGATATCATCCCCTTAGGTTTGGATGTCACCGAGAATTCCTCCCGAGGAACTCCTGTCAGAAGTTCAACTGCCTTGATTGCATCATCAGAATTCTCTTGACTATTCCAAAACTTTTGTTTGATTTTGTCGTCCCCGACTGTGCTTAATGTAGCATAGTACATGCCTCTTATTGTGCTCTCCATCTCCTCATCAAGCAACTTTCTTACTGCGTTGGCCATGACAAGATATTGCGAAAAAGTTGGAATTTTTTTGACGCTATCAGGGCTCACCTGTGCTTTCTTGCTTCCAATTGTTAACATCCTTTTTTCTTCAGACCAGATTGTGTTATCGTATCCGATTTTTGGAACGTCCAAGACAGGCATCCTTTCAACTGTAATGTTCTTGCTGATATCTCTCATGACAAGTTTGATCTTCTTAATAACTTCCTGATGACGTTTATCTCTAACTGGCATCTTACTAGCTTCTCCAGGCCTTCCTCGACGTGCTAGATTTGTCGAACTTGTCCAGAGTTATTTGAGTGTGTATGTTATTACCCTTTTTTTTCTTACTTTTGCTTCTTGCAACGTCTTCCAAACTCTCCAACTCTTCATTTTTTTTCAATGATATATTTGATGATTTTTTTCTAGTCCGAAGGACAGACTTATTGGATTGAAGGTACTTATCTTCATCTCGCAGAGTTATTTCTTCAGATAGATTAGGGGAGGTTTTTGACAAATTCATTGTATCTTTTCCAACCTCTTGCTGGATCCTATCCTCGGTAATAGTGTCCTCAACGTAGGTCGGCTTATTCGGGAGAGCATCACCTCTGACATGTCGTTCAGCCAATTTATTGAACAACTCATAAAGTTTCTTTGCGTCGACATCAATTGAATCTGAGATTGCCTCAATTATGAACGGTATATAGTGACGGTATAGACGAAGTCGATTCTCCGCATCCTTGACACGAAGTTCCTTTCGAATTTGGGCGCTTACCTTTCTGTATAGATCTGCCAAACATGACTTCATGTATTTTTTCAAATCGCCTTCTGCGGCAATACTTTCTTTACCTGCTGTTTTATACGGAATTTTAGTTGAGCAAATGTGGAAAAAAATATGAATAGGAAGCATTTCGACCGCTCGGTCAGATTTCGAATCACCTGTAGAAAATTGCTCTTTTACTTCTTTTTTTGTTATTCCCATCCTATTTATCTCTACTTCAGAGACAACCTCTCTTGCCACATCGGAACCTTCATCGTAGAGCAAGGGAATCTTGTTTGCAAATCTGTAGAGCTTGAATGAGCAGATATCGCCACCATAAGCGATTCCGCATTCAACTACCGTTGGTCTATTATTAATTACACACGTTCTTGAAGAATACGCTGTGAGAGAAGGTTTTAGCACCTTGGCGACAAGATGTGGTTGTTCTTGAGGAATTGAATTCCGAGAGTCCTTGTTCATTGTGATAGTATATTCAGAGGTCATGCCAGCTGTCAAAATTTGTTCTCCGATTGGACTTAGATGGTCAGTGTTTGGGCTTTGAAACTTGGTGTGTTTGCAGACGTTGACAATTTTTATCAATTCATGCTCCGTGTATAGGTTTGCTGCCTTAAGAGCTACTCCTGCACCGCCGATAATTTCCTTGGCTTTCTCCCCTGATATCTTTTGAAAGGCCGTGCATAAAAGACCATGTATGGTTGTTTTTTGATTCATAAAATTCATGACTGCTTTTTTGAGAGTTTTTAGATCCATGTCAGAAGGATGTGGTAGGACTTCTTTTGCTGGTTCGGGGATAGCGTTCGTCCGTCTATCAAAAACAATCCTGCCATCATCGGTCTCAAAGACTAGGACTGCGTATGGATTAACAACACTTGTCTGGCTGATGTACTCATAAATTCGGTTCTTGGTTATCGGAGATAATCTTGCACGTAATATCGCTTCAATTTTAAAACCAGAGGGATGTTTAATCCTGCCGTCAGGGGGTCTTAATACACTTTTGGACATGACTATCGGCTTGTTAGTATTGATATCTGTTCTGAGATCGAAGTAATGTTCTGCTCTATCTTCATCTGATTTGCTCCATACTCTAAGGGGATGATCAGTGTCTTTTGTTGAGAATGCCGCTATCATCTTGAGACCTACCCCAAAAAGACCTCTCTGCTGTTTTTCCACATATTTCCCGGATGTAAGAAATGAACATACCGCAACAGGTACTTTGTCAGATGGGATCCCTATCCCGTTATCCTCACATGAGATTAGCCAAAGATCATTTAATGGGTCAACCAGTTTTAAGGACAAATTGATGTCAGGTAGGATGCGATAACTCTCACATGAATCTAGAGAATTTTCAATTAATTCTCTAACCGCCATGTACAAAATTCGCTCTCCGGTGAATCCAGCGAGAGCCGAGTTGTCAACAAAGAACTCTGACTCGGCCTTTTTATCATACCTCACCCTACTAATATTCTTAATCGAAGAGCCAGTTCTAGGAGAAGTAACACTCTCTACCTGGGTTGATGCGACTTCAACACTATGCTTAGGTTTCAAGTAATCCTAAATGACCCGTAGTCTCCATTTAACTTTTTACAAGGTTGAATTTAGCTTTCAAAGATAATTTTATTGACAAGGAGGCAGTCTGTGGCTACTGTAAAAACATAGATTTTGAGGTTCGCTTTCGATGGCATTGTTAAGAAAGAACTATATCATGATTATTATTTTTTGAGGTAAAACCTAATAAGGGTCACCAGTAAGCCACATCTGCTGTGGATGGACTTAGAACGGAGACTAGAGCTAATAGTCAGGGAGCCCACTGAAGAAATTGTCATAAAGGATGAACTCATATCTCTACTAAAAGAAAGTAAAATTCCTAAACACTATATTGGTATCGAAATTTCAGGTCTCTTGCATCTGGGAAGTCTAGTTCTCACAGGTTTCAAAATAAATGATTTTTTAGAGGCTCAGATAGAGGCCAGTGTCTTCCTAGCGGACTGGCATACATACATTAACGATAAGCTTGGTGCCAATTGGCTTAAGATAACCGAGTTCGCTGATTACTACGCTGATGCATTTAAGTTCTTCTGCCCAGGAGTACACATTGAGACGGGCAGTAATCTGTACAGGGACAACCCGGATTATTGGAAGAACTTGGTTCAATTTACGAAGCACTTGACGCTATCCAGAATAATTCGTTCTGTAACTATAATGGGTAGATCTGAAAAGGATAATCTTGATTTTTCAAAGCTCCTCTATCCCCCTATGCAGTGCGTCGACATCAAAGAAATGGATCTCGATATTGTCCATGCAGGTATGGATCAACGTAAGGTTCACATGTTGGCCCGTGAGGTATTTCCAAAGATGGGTTGGAAGGTTCCAATATCCGTACATCATCACTTATTGCCTGGTCTGGGTGAGCCGTCAATTACTAATCCATCTCATAAGTCTATGGCCAATGGGGGTATCTTAAGTAAAATGAGCAAAAGTAACCCTGCGAGCGGAATTTCAATTCACGACAGCGAAGAAGAAATTGTAGACAAGATAAAGAAAGCGTATTGTCCCCCTGGGATGGTAAATGGGAATCCTGTGTTTGAATTGGTGAAATACATTATTTTTCACCAATTTTCTGAGTTCGTAGTGGACCGGCCTTCAAAATGGGGCGGAAATTTGACGTACTATAATTATCATGAGCTAGAAAGAGACATCATCGAAAAAAGAATACACCCAGCTGATCTTAAGAAGGCAACTTCCTTTTACGTAAATAAGATTATCGACCCCTTACGAAGACACTTCGAGGGGAAAGTACCTATAACAACGGTATAAATAACCGACATACTCCGGATATGTCGCAGAATAATCTTCCTTACACCACAAGCTTGAGATCCAAAAATCTATACTACAACATTTGGGAAAATTTAATCTTAATAAGTCCTTTGAGTAGGATGAAAAAAAATCACTGAAGAGAAAAAAATACATTTGTTATTTTTGCCAGTCGCAATTTGACCATGTGTAGCTGATATTGTTCCTGGAGGTGAGAACATTATCGTTAATCGCTAATATGATACTGAAGAGGTCTCTTTTACGAGTTGATATTTCGATCTGTATCCTCGTGGATTTATCATCATTCCCTTGAAATTGAACGTAGAAGAATTTCCCACGATTACTGTGGTAATCATCCCTAGCATCTCTGGATGTTCCAGCATCTTGTCCAGCGTAGTGATTAGAATTGACTGGCTTTCCCTAAATGCTCCCTTTACTATTGCCACAGGAGTTCCAGGTTTTTGGTATTTGAGGAAAATATCTCGAGCATCCCTCAGCTGGTGCACACGTTTCTTGCTTGATGGATTATAGATTACAGTAACATAATCCCCTGAAGCTGCAGCCTCGACACGTTTCATTATAATTTCCCATGGCACTAAAAGGTCACTCATGCTGACTACGGCAAAATCTGTCATCAATGGTGAACCTATTAGGGCGGCGCATGAATTAAGAGACGAAACGCCAGGAATACATTCGACCTCAATGCCTGTTTGCCGGTCCCAATCTTTTTCAGCCAAGATTTCATAAATTAACCCTATCATCCCATATATGCCCGGGTCACCAGAAGATACTAAAGATACAATTTTCCCACCTTCCGCGAGCTCGATTGCTTGATTCGCGCGGTCTACTTCCTGAGTCATGGGATATCTATACACCTCTTTATCGATGATTATATTTTCTATTAAAGAGACGTACGTATCATATCCTATGATCACTTCGCTTTCCTGTATTGCGTGTTTGGCCCTGAATGTCATGTGGTCATGGTCGCCTGGGCCAATTCCGACCACGTATAACTTTCCTTTCTCGCCTCCCATCTAAAACTCAAAACATGAGAGGATGCAATTTAACTTTTTCCTTCTTTGAATATACTATATCTATTCAACATTATTCGTAATGAGAAATGAACAAGCAAGCCCTTCTTATTTTCTCCTTCCTTTGGATAGTACTACATTGCTTGGAATAGACTTGATAGTTAAGTTTTAAGTCGACTGTGGTTTATGTCTTCTGTTCAAATTATAAGTCAAGAAAAAATAATCAATTCTAAATTAAAACTCATGCAGAGGCTGATTCTGGCTTTCCCAAGGCGAATTCCTTATGCAGAGCCAACACCGCGGTCTCACAATCATTATCACTAACTACAAAAGCTAAGTTTAGTTGAGATGATCCTTGTGCAATCATTATCACGTTCACATTCTCTCTTGCTACAGCACTGAAAACCCTGGCAGCTACACCTTGAATCCCTCGCATTCCAGAACCTACGACAGCAATGACAGATACATTGCTATTAACTTCAACTTTTCTAATGACTTTTCCCAATAAGCTGAGCTCAAGAATACTCACAGCCTTTTCAATATCATTTTTCCTTAACACCATCGAGATACTAGATTCTGAGGGACCCTGTGAAATCATAATAATGTTAATATCTTTCTTAGCCAATACGTCGAAGATTTTGGCTGCCGTTCCCGGTGCGTTAGCCATAGCGGTTCCCCCCACATCGATCAAGCCTGTTTGTCTTATGGCACTTACCGACTTCACGATTTTCTTCGACTTATTACTAGGATTATGCGAGATCATTGTTCCCAGATTTAGAGGATTCATGATGTTTCGTATTCTTACGGGGATTCCCATCTCTATTACTGGTTCAAGGGCTCGGGGATGCATGTATTTCGCACCAAATAACGCCATTTCCATTGCCTCACTAAATGAAATCTCCTTTAAGACTTGGGCGTCGTTTGCGATCTTCGGATCTGCGGTCATCAACCCATCTACATCGGTCCAAAGCCAAGTTTCGTCTGCGTTAATACTCGAAGCTATAATAGTAGCCGTATAGTCAGATCCGCCTCGACCCAGAGTTGTAACGTTGTCATTTTGATCGGAACCAATAAATCCTGTAATTACTGGAATCTTGTTTGCCTTCAGCAACGTTTCGATTCGATGGCGAACTCTTAACCTTGTCGTGTCCATTAACGGCTTTGCGGTCCCAAAATTTGAGTCAGTCACGATACCTGCTTCGTTTCCAGTTAAGCATTCAGTTAATTCTCCTTTGTCCTGTAAGGCAAAAGAAACTATGGAAGCGGATATTCTTTCACCAAATGATAACAGATAATCCAAAGATTTGGGTGTAACTTCCCTCAGTATGACTATGCCACCCAGGACCTCCTTGAACTCTGCCAGTATGTCATCAATTTTGTCCTCAGCAAGATCATTGAGTTTCTTGTTATGGATACACTCCTTGATGATCCTTAAATGGTCACTTTGCAAGTTTTCTAAGAAGTCTTGTATTGGCACTTTATCATGTTTATTTATTGAATCAGTCAAATTCAAAATGGAATCGGTCACCCCTCGAACCGCCGAGACCACAACAACGATTTCATACCCATCATCTCTTTTGTACTTTGTTACAAGTTCAGATAGATTCGTGAGATTTAGACAGGAATCCACTCCTGTTCCACCAAACTTCATTACGACTCGCATATCAATCCCTCCCTAGATATTCCTATTACCCTATCCAGAGGTATTATGCAATAGGGTCATCTAATCCTGAACTCTGGGTGCGAGATAAAAATGGATCCTTCCAATGTTAGCAACCCTGAACTCAAGGCGTAGCGGCATCTTGCTTGAATACTCGGCGGCTATGGAAGAACCTACAGCTCCTATTGCCTTGGTTATTTTGGACAGGTAATCCAAGCTATAAGTGGCCGTACTTGTTTCCTTAACGTTTAGATCCTCTAACCCCTCGCTTCCGGACTCTAAGACTATTTCAGCCTCACCCGAATCACCTTTTCCCGAGAATTCAACTCTGGTAGGTTCGGCATGGAGAGTAACATATTCAGATACGACTTGAATGTCGGAGAGGATCCTGTCAAAAGCGCCTCCAGTTACTACGATTTTAGAATTGAAACTCAATTTTGGTAAAGGCGTAGAAGATGAGGAACTTTCGATAAGCCTCATTTTGTACTCTCTCTTATATCCATTAGAAACCTTTAGCATTAATTTGCTATCATCAGTAACACTTATCTCCACTCCGTCTCTCTTGTCACCTCTCTTTATCAGTTTGGAAAACTCATCAACCCTTACCCCGAATTTAACGGAGGAATCACATTCGTATGAGGCGAATGTTGAATTGGGCCATTGAATATCTATAAGCGCAACATGTGATGGATCCATTCCCCTAAATGAGATACCTTCAACAGTTGCTTCGAAAGTTGCCTCATCTACCAAAGTAGATATTGCGGATGTAACCGCCTTCCATTCCTCGGGTGACTTTGTTCTAGCAATAAATACCAATGCTGATCCAGGGATACGCTAGTATCATGAGAACTTTAAACATTGCGATAGCTCACAGCTTATTATTTAATTCATTTCAGATATGTATCTTTATGATATCGGGTAATAATCAAACAACTCGGAAAGACATACCTGTCTGATAAACTAATGCGCCAAAATTGCTCTTAGATCCAATATCATATTTGCTTGGGAAGGATTTTCGACCTTACATCGTGACGTCAACAGTTATTATTTGGTCCGACCTGGTAGTCGGGTTTGGGAATTAACTAATACCGAAAAACTCTTTCATCAATTAGCGTTACTACAGTATATTTGAATCCTATGAATAGTTTCGCCAGGTGTGTCTGCATTTTGTGCATCGATAAAATTGTGTTGTAGCTTCATCGGCCGACCTAGTCTGTAGCATCCACCAATAAGCATTACTATTTCCACATTTTGGGCAATCGATAGCGATTGTAGGAAGTGCGTCGGGGCTTAACTCAGAATCCATAATCTTAAGAGAACTTCCGAGAGTTCTGTCTAGGTAGGGTGAACCATGGCTCGTCATAGGTTCAGCTTCTTTGGTACCATTTTCCCTATTTGCTGAAAATCCGCACTGAGGACAAGTAAAAATATTCTCTTCGATTCTTGATTTCATGCGTGTCTCACATTTAGGACAAAATTTCATAAAATGCTCATCCCTATTTCTTAAGTGCAGGCTTAATCATACTAGATATCTCCTTCATAATTTCAGCCGCCTTAGTGCTCGCCTCTTGAATAACTTCAAACGGATCCTTTTTTTTTGTTACTACTCGGACAAAGTACTCCTTGGTAAGCGGATGTTTTAAAATCATTCCTGCAAATTCTACACTCTTTTCCTTGAGTAGTTCGTGCTGAATTATATGCATTACCGAAATGTCTTCATCTTGAAGTTTTAATTCAAGCTCCTCATCCTTAGCAATAAGCACTTCCGCGTGCATTACAATTACAACAACTACTTATTGAGGATATAAATGATACCTTATCACAATTCAGTTGACAGAACTTCGCAACAAGATTGAAAATGTCAGGTTAATCAGTCCTCGAACAGGACTGAATTCGGATAATCGCGTAATGGTTAGAATTTCCTTTACAATAGGAGGCAAGATTAGAGAAGTGTTCGATCAAAAGAGTTGGGAGAGAGCATATAATTTACACGACAATCTTTTTCGGATTAAAATAGATATAGACTTAAAGTCTGGCACTAGAAATCTAGCTCATAGAGGTAGTTTGCGTAAGGCCTCACTTTTCTGGACCAGAAATCCAAAACTCCCATATCGAATCTGGATTCTAATAATAAAAGACGACGCAACGTTCTATCCCTCGAGTATCGAAGAAGCAAGGTCATTGTTGTTCGATGTTGAGCAGGATATCGCGGTGGATGCATCCCAGATTGATGTCAGAAAACAGGACGTATATGCTCAGATCAGAGTCTGGTGGGGCAAGCATCAGTACACCCCCTCCTGTGAGCTAAAGTCAAAGACAAATAAGATTTCATTACATGAAACATATTAGTTTTGACCAGCCAATGAACTTATCTACAACACGATACCCGGAATATGAGGATCTTTTTGTTGAGTAGACTAAGATGAGTTGTTGCTTTATGAGTAGTTTATGCTTGAAGAATTATTATTGGGTTAGATCCATTATGCTGGTCCTAATTATCGCCTTGGCTTCTTCTGAGATATTATACTCTTGCAAGACTCTGCTTGGCTCTCTTATTAGTGAATTTCTAAACTCAGGCTCGCTTGCGGCTCTAAGCAAAATCTCGCTAATAATTTCAGCATCCTTTTGTCTTGAATCCAAATATCCTCACAAACAAAAACGTAGTATATATTCCTAATGACACAGAACTTAGTAATGTTGATATGAACTGGTATTTCCAGTGAGTGCAGAAATGCAGCTTGGCATGAACCTTAAGAGTCAAAAAAAGTGGTCTAAGGGAGGAACTTCAAGGATCATACCGCCTGAGGTGACGTTGAAAAAAGCGTCACAAATATGCAGGTACATAGGTGTTACTCGCCTGGCGGACATCACCAGTATGGATAGACTCGGGATACCAAATTATTCAGCAGTCCTACCTGGAACAGAGGACTATATTTGGGTATACAGTGGAAAAGGAACGACCCGGAAACAGGCAAAGACAAGCGCACTAATGGAATCCATAGAACGATATAGTTCCCTGCCTAGTGGTAACATCGGTCGGGCTCGTATCCGGGGTACGATAAAGGAACTGGCCAAATCTCATTCATTGATTAACCCTGACGATGTTATAGAACCACTAAATTTTCAGTTTCAGGCGGATATGATAATGGACTTTTTTCATGGGGTTGACTTATTGAACGAGAGGGAAATTTTAGTCCCTGCGCCACTAGTACTTTTCAGGTATTCACCTTCTTCTCCAGCAGTAAATCCTTTTGCGTACCATCATACAAATGGTCTAGCCTCAGGGAATGTGTTGGAAGAGGCGATCTGCCATGCCTTATGTGAAGTAATTGAAAGAGATGCCTCGAGTATATCTGAGATTCGTGCTCGGGCTATCCCATTTCACCTATTGAAAATAATAGAGAACAATTTAAAGCAGAGTGGCTACATGATCCCGAATATTTCTTCCGATAAGTTCGTAGACGATTATACAATATATAGTGATGTCGAAGTGTCGGGAAAACAATTAAAAAGCGTTCAAGATTTGGCTAGAAAATTCTACGAGTCCGATTTACCACTGTTCATTAAGGATATCACCTCTGATATAGGAATACCTACATTCGCAGCTAGCTCCATAGAATGGATTAGTCATGATTATGGATATCTAGCAGAGGGACACGGAACGCACCCTGATGCTAGAATTGCTCTATCAAGGGCAATTACAGAGGTATCGCAAACGCGAGCAGCAAATATTCAGGGCGCAAGAGATGATTTAAGAAAAATTCATTACGGGGAAAACAATACGGACGACAAGCGGTCTTGGCAATTTATCCCATCTAATGAGAAAATCAAGTTCGGCGATATCAAAAGTTACTGCAACGATGATATCCTTGATGATATAAAATTAATTCTTGGGAATCTAAAAAGTGTAGGAATTAGCACCGTGGCAATTGTAGATTTAACAAACCCAAATATTAATATCCCAGTTGTAAGGGCAATAGTTCCTGGGCTGGAGACTTTCAAGATTACCAAGAGTATTATAGGTTGGCGAGCAAAAAGATATTTCAGAGAGTTATCTAGATGAGTGTGGGCAAACCTATAATTTTTATTGGACCCAGCTTGAACCACGAAAAAGCGCGCAAGATATTTCAAGCAGATTACAGAGCTCCTGCAAAGAAGGGAGATCTGATAATGTTACTGACTTCAACATTTAGCAACTCTACAGAAGAGCCTGATTTAACAAATTTCGTCGGATTGGTTGATGGGTTATTTCTGCAGGACTATCCTCCAACTCCAATCGAGGTTTACCAATTATTGTCTAGCAAGAATTTTCATGTAGTCGGCGGAGCAAGCATCGGAGCACTCAGAGCAATAGAGCTAGAGAAATTTGGTATGGTTGGTATTGGCAAGATATTTGAATTATTTAGAAATGGAGCTACTGATGCAGATGATGAAGTTGCAGTGACTTTTCAAAAAGGAACGGGAGGAGACATTCAGTCCGAAGCGATGATTGACATCAGATTTAACCTTTTTGTTGCATGTCGAAAAAAGATTATTACTGAGCGAGTTAAGCGCGCAATTGCAAAGACAGCAAAATCCATTTATTTTCCATATAGAAACTATACTCATATCCTGGAACAGACAAGATTAAAATTCCCGGAAATATCTACGCAGCTTGATTCATTCTCTGCATATATAAACGAGAATAGGTTAAGTCTTAAAGAACAAGATGCGATAAAGGTCGTTGAATACATTAGGGATGCTTACGAAAAAGATCACAGTAGGTCAAAGGAATGAGGGTTTTGTTCTGTTAGATCTTCGATCAAGTAAATCATAATAGAAAGTAGGATACAAGCCCTATCGCGAAGCAGTAAAAGGAAAATAGATAAAATGATTCATTGTTTATAACATGGATCAAAAATTTTATAGAAATAAAACCTACTATAGCGGAAACCAAAATTCCAATTACGTATGACATAAAGGGAATCGAATACATTTGGGCTAGGGTCTCCTCGTCAGAGGTCACTATATCAAAAATGGATGCTCCCAGAATCGCCGGAATAGATAACAGAAAAGAATACTTCACCAAACTTGGTATCGTCAATTTTCTGAACATTCCTATGGATAAAGTGGCTCCGCTTCTTGAGACGCTAGAAAAGATAGATAGACCCTGGCCGACACCAATCAAAAGCGCATCTACGTTTCCCGGTTCCCTATTCCCATGCTTTAGGAACTTTGTTAAAAGAACTAATATTCCAGTTACCACAAAACCAGCTGCTATGGCTGTTGCATCCTGAAATGAGTATACAAAAAATGATTTGAATGCTATCCCGATTACAGCTGTTGGGACCATACCAATCGTAATTAATCGGATCATTTTTACATCGTATTTGTTAATTGAGAATTTTTTGACAAAGCTATTCTTAAAAGGGAGATGGGTTGCGAAGAAAGCAATAATTGTACATACTATCGATAGAATATCTTTCTTGTAAATTGCAAAAACTCCGGCCAATGTGCCAATGTGTAGGATAAGATCGAAAAAAACGGGAATCTTTAGACCCATTGCAAGTTGTAGGACCGCTAAATGTCCGGAACTTGAAACAGGCAACCACTCAGTCAATCCCTGCACAAGCCCTAAAACAGCTGCTTGTAAAAAGTCTAACATGATAAGGCAACCAAATGATATATCTGGTTTTATGTGTATCTGTTCATAAGATAGATATGAACTCATCAGTTAAACCGATTGATCAATCCGAAGATATGGGATATCTGGTAACTCGATGATTGTGGACATCATAGTAGTGGCTACTATAATGAAACTGGACGGATATTGCAAACTGAAGGCTGATGAAGATAAACCATGTAGCGCTCCCGCTTCAAAGCCTCTATATTTCGTAACTATTGATTATTCTTTATTTGTAAAGGTTAGCTAAACTGTGGATAATCCGATCACGTAGCTCTTTATCGCTGCTCCATAATGAAAGGTAGGTCATCGTGGTCAACATAATTCTTGCATTGACAACCTTGAAAAGAGCATGCTAAATTCACTGTGTCTGGGCTATGACAATCAATAGAATGACTACAGTTGCTGCAGAAGACAGGGGTGCTACCGAATTCCCTCAGCATTCTAATCTTTCTCCTATTTTATTTGCTTTATAATAGAATAGGTAGAAACAGTTTGACATGCTTTGGAACGGAAGTTAAACCTTGTTTGATAATGTCCTAAAAACCTTAAAAATCTTGATCGAAAGCTTTCCTCATCTCCGGACTGTATATATTTTGCTCGTCACCACAAGCTTTAACATTGTCAGCATCCTATTGTATACCGTTGGGCACCAACTCTGAGAAACGCAGAAGGGATGACAATACTGCCTCTACTACAAGCCTCCTGACACTTTCTAACATCCAATATTTGGTAGAAGGTCTTGATACATTGTTGGTAACGAATCTCGATGGGGACAAAAGATCTAAAGTAATCGAGTTAAGGAATGAATTGACGAATTACATTAATAGTATGTTCGATGATTATTCATGAATGAGAACTGATCTAACGATCACTCAGTACTAAAAGTGAATTACTGGGGAATAAGATAGACTAAAAAACTCGCACCCACAATTCCTGCTACAATTAGCGCGGTAAGCAATATTCCTTTCTTTGATACTTTCTTGCTTTTTGGCACTCCTCCCATACTGATAAACACCTATAATAATCCTATTAGAAATTGAGTTATATACTTATTTAATTTTGAAGTCGAGACCCATGCTGCTGTCGCCAACACAAATTGTTCTAAGGCATTAACACGTGATTGCACTTTGAAAGCAATCTCACTACCACGGACTGTGATTCGCGAAAAGAGTCTTTATACTGATGGTGCTTTATAATTTATTTTGATGCGAAGGGGAAGGGCGTAATCCTATGAATAAGAAAAGTAGCGATGCTTTTCAAGAAAATGATTTTCTGCCATACGAGAAGTGGTTGGCCGCATTTAGGAACGGTCCTGATTCTGGGGCAACGGAAGGACATGAATTCTTGCGCCAGTTTCATGCAACTGGTTTTTATGAAGCATATGACATTGTGGCGACGTACGCAGAGAGGTCTCAGGTAGAGATTTTGTGGTTTATGGAGAAGCGAGAATGTGGGCAACCATTTGTGAGTAACAATTATCAAGAACTAGAGTCTATTTGTACTTATTGCAACTGTTTTTTTAGCGATCCGTACTCTATACCTTGCCCATTTCCTGGATGCTCTTCGGTATTCTGCTCCAAAATATGCTTGCAAGAGCACAGTGGCTTCAAGCATACCTGAATTACAATTTCATTGTGCGTTCTAAAAAATGAAGAATTATTGTCATTTCCAAAATAACTCATGTCAGGCTCTTTTTATGAAGTCAAATGTTGCTAGACGAATTCTTTCCGGATCGCCCTTAAACCTTTCCAAACATTCACTCTCATATTCGTCAGGTGGTCCTTCATTACTTTTCACGAGTATAAATCCCATGTTTTGAAAGGTATAAACAATCCAATGCACCCAGGCATTATAGGCCTCATCAGAAACTGGTTGCAACAGATCATCTATTACTTCGGTTACAAGAAGGAACCTGCCATCCCTAGACATTTTTCGGTTCACAATTCTATAAAACTTGTCCCAGATATCTTGATTTTGTATATCTATAAATTTCGGATCGGGCAACACTGAGATTATCTCATCTATTGAACAATCTAAGAAGTCATTAATTAGAACTTCAAATGATCCATTCACTAGTTTTACATTAGCATAGTTCTTCAGCAAAGATTTTGCTATTTCATAATTTGATCGGTCAAGTTCTATCCCTACATACTTCCGACTTTTTCCATTAGCTGCTCTTCTATCTGCTTCCTTGTCTGCCTCAAGGAGTTTCCTTAAAAGACGACCGTCACCCATTCCTAATTCGACGGTAAGCTTTAGTGATTCCGATGAACGAGGCACTTCTCCGCTACTCATACTCTAATTATCTAGTGTTTTCCTTTCTGCTACGGCCAAATAAGTACAGGGATAGAGGGGCTTACCTATGGTTTTAGAAGTTCAGCCTCTAGTAGTTGTTGAACGAGCTGCACAACCTCCTGTTCTACCTGTTCTCTTGGCATTCCAAGCTTTGATGAAAAATGGTCGGCGAGCCGATCAACAGTTCTGCTTCCGTTGCAGCTATTCCAAAAGTCAACTATGGCCTGGTTCACCATGAAGCTTTGCTGTTTTTCATTAGTAAGAACCAAAGATCCGTCTTCCTGTTTTAACAATTGGCCTTTCATCTCTGGCCTATATTTTTCGTAATCAATTTGGAAACGGAGCTTTGGCTTGCCGAAGCCCATCTTTTCTCTAACCACTGGGTCCATCTTTTCCATATTCCATGGTGGATCCCATACAATTTCGACGTCAATGCCACGGACACCATTTATCTTGCCTACATATCTTTTGACATCACTAACGAGAGTATCATGAAGAGGACAGCCCCTTGTTGTCATGGTCATCTTTATATTGACATTATTCTGGGGCTTCACTTCAACATCATAAATAAGTCCCAAGTCAACCACATTAACAGGGATCTCGGGATCCATACATTTCTTGAGAGCAGAATATACTTCTTCCTCGGTCACAACTTGTGAAGACATCTAAATGCATTCTCAATAAACCTTTATACGATAAATACTTTATTGCAACCATTATTTTAATACCGCAAAAGATCCACACGAACAAAATCAAATATTCATTAAAACTGGTTGAAAATGGAAGAAATCAATCAACTCCGAAGTGTTAGTTTGTCAGATAGTAATTCGATATGAGATTCGAACGGGGGGGTTAATATTCCCTTTTCTGTAACTATACCACTTATCAATTCCGGCGGGGTCACATCAAAAGCAGGATTAAAAGCGGCAACCCCTCTCGCCGCAACTCGTTTTCTTCCAATTTTCAGGACTTCATCCGCGCGGCGTTCTTCAATAGGAACATCTTGCAAATTGCTCTTAAAATCAAACGAGGAAACGGGAGCAGCAACATAGAATGGGACTTGATGAATCCTGGCCATGAGCGCAATTTGATATGTGCCGATCTTGTTGAAAACATGTCCCGTTCTAAGGATTCTATCAGCACCTACAATAACACATTTTATTCCTCCTTTGGACATTATATGGCCGACCGCTGTGTCAGGGATCAGTGTGACATCTATGTTGTCGTGTCGAAGCTCAAACGTCGTTAGCCTTGACCCTTGCATAACTGGACGGGTTTCTGTAGCTATTACTCTTATGCTCTTACCTGCTTCCTTTGCGGCACGAATGACTCCTAAAGCGGTCCCATATGCAGATGTTGCTAAGGCTCCTGCATTACAATGGGTGATTACCACATCTCCATCGTACAATAATTTTGCACCATTGAGCCCCAAGGTCATATTGTTTTGAATATCTTCCTGAGCTATTCTCTTAGCTTCATCAATAACTGTGTCTTTAATTTCGTACGTATTGGTCCCTGTCTTGGCCTTATTCATAACCCTATCCAGTCCCCAGAAGAGGTTTATCGCAGTAGGCCTCGTGGACCGCAATTCCCAGTAGGCCTTGTCGAGATCCTTCATTAGGTCCTTAGCATTTTTGGCTTTGCTAGTTGATGCTGCTAAAGCTAATCCAAAGGCAGCACTAACGCCAATAGCTGGGGCCCCTCTCACGACCATATTCTTTATTGCGTGAACAATATCTTTGTATTTCCTGCACCTCATGTATACTAATTTGGTGGGCAATTTAGTCTGATCTAGCAATGAAACAGATCCTTCTTTCCAGACTACGGTCCGCAACATCTTCTCTTCTGGACGTCCATGAACCATATTAATGAAAAAAACTGCGAAGTATATTAATTGTGAAGTATTAGGATGGGCCTGAGTTACCTACTAGATGGTAACAAAACTACTATTGTTTAATACTCCAATCTCAGTGCTATGCATTCAGAGATTTGTATAAACCTATCATTCGGACTCCGACTGGGTTTTAATTTTTGAATAGACCCCAAAACTTCCTACACCAATAGATTTCAGATTAATGCCAACTAGGCTGGATTTACGAAAGATCCCTCTTCCATCATATACTGGTATTCCGTCAATTAGCTTAGGATCCAACCTATAATACTCTTGGTGATCTGCTACAATGAAAACTAAATCTGTATATTCCAATGCCTTCTCCAAGTCAGATGTAAGAATAATGTTAACTGGATATTTTGATAATTTTGGATCGTTAAATACCAAAGGGTCGTGAATTCGAATCCGCGTTATATTATGATTCAAGAATTCGTGGACCACATCATAAGTTGGGGAGAGGCGCGTATCCGATACCCCGCCTCTGAAAGACAAACCCAATAAAGTGACTGTCGAGTCAACTACTGATTTGTTATCAGAGCGGCTCAGTAGTTTCAGCGCCTCCCTGACGCAATGTGCGGGCATAGAATCATTAATCAACCTACTCTGCTCCGTGAGATTGCAGTCAAGATTAAGTCTTTTTGCTGTGTCAAGTACGAATCGAGGATAGACTGGAATACAAGCGCCGCCGACACCAACACCGGGTTTGTGAAGGTTGCAAAACGGCTGTGAGTTGGCAGCTTCCCTGACCTCCCAATAATCTATTCCTAATCTTTCGCATAATACTGAAAGCTCATTGGATAGCGCTATGTTGACATCCCGGTACACGCCTTCAAACAACTTCTCCGCTTCGGCTGCTCTAATATTACTCATTGATATTACCCCCTTCTTGAATATCATTGAATACAATTCTTCTCCGACGATCCTGCTCTTGGGACCAACACCTGCGATTACAGCCGGGTACCTACTTTCTATATCTTCTATTGCTCGTCCCTCGTAAATTCTTTCTGGATTATAAATTAGAAAGTAGTCTTTTTCGATGAGTAACCCAGTGCTATTCTGTTCGAGTACCTTGCTGATAATGCTTTCTGTGGTACCCGGAGGAACTGATGGGTTTATTATGACAACGTCGCCTTTCTTGATTCCCTTACCCACTTCTGCCGCAACTTCCTTAAGTGCCTTGAGGTCTACAGATCCGTCACTAAATAGCACTGGAACACATATTATTTTCACGAACGAATCGCGAGACGCTTTTTCAAGATTATCATAAATCGTGAATCTACCGGTGTCAATACCCTCAGTATATGCTTCAGTTACCCCAGGTTCTGGAAGATGGGTCCTGCCTTTTCTTGCTTGGTTCAGGACTGGGGGTGACTTGTCCACCCCTATGACGTGTGCGCCTATCCTTAACCATACCGACGCCATTGCGGAGCCAACATGACCCAATCCGTATACTGCAATCTTGTAATCTCCGTTGTAAATCTTACTTGCAATTCGGAAATCATAATCATCTTTGATGGCTGATATTTCATTGTCATTTTCCGAAGTTGATATTGAGCCTTTCATATTCGATGTGAGTTTTTTCATCCTGATAATTGCTACCTTTGCCACATATCGTTATATGTGTTTATTTCAGCGGGTTCCATGGTAGATTCTCCAATTGATAGATCATTGGTGCGCTTTTCCCTTAAGTATAATATCACTTGATAGTCAATATTAGTCAATTTGTTGGCTTGCAACTGAATTTAAGATACAACAAGGACTTCTTTTCTGAACATCTGTTCTTGAAGTCAGCATTGGAATTCCTTCATTCGACTTTCAACATAAAGGCAATCACAGAGCGTTATTGTCAGAATTTATCTATCTTGCACGCCATTGCGGGCTGATATTATCCTGACGACTCATTCGTAAAACACATTTTCGAAAGAGCGAGACCATTAACATTACTTCCTTTGAACTTGGGTTTGCTTTTGCCATGAGTCGCTTGAAAGCTGAATCGAGCAGGTGTCTCTTGTGTATATCGTATCCAGCTCTTTCAGCCGCGGTCGATACGTATCTTATCAATAGATCAGTCTCCAATCTAGTGGCTGGTTCTGGCTTTTTACCCGCAAATGTATCTGATGTGATCCTTGCTTTGTCCTTGTTGATCTCGTACAAAATTATTCCTAGTGCATGGGAAATATTCAAAGTGCGATAGGAGGTTCCAGTTTCGATTGCCACGACAAGGTCGCATACTTCCAGCTCACTGTTCTTAAGGCCCGAAGCCTCTCTACCAAGAATTATGCTGACATCTTCTTTCGGAATCGCATTGATAAGTGCTGCCAAGTTCTCCGCTGCTATTGTATCTCTTAATACATTTAGCCGTGTTGATCCCTTCAACGCTGTTGTTCCTACTAACAACTTTGAGCACTTACGAAGTTCATCAAGATTTGTTATGGTTGCAGAATCAAGGATGTCACGTCCGTGCATCGCGTACAAGTTTGCCTTTTTCACATCATAAGACGGATCAATTAATCGTAAACTGGTTATACCAAAATTCTTCATAATTCTTGCGACATAACCGACATTGATGTATAACCTCGGTTCGACAATCGCTACTGCAATAGTCATCTGAATTCAAATAAATTCGATGTAAACTTAAATAGTTCTTTCGGATCGACTGCACATTTTCTAACAAGCCAAAGCTGACAGAATTTAAACCATGGACAGTGGCCCTCCCGGGGCGCTTTCTAATATCACGTTGGATTGAGAAGTTTTTTTATATGTCCAGCTATTCGATCAGCAGCTTCAAACATTTTAGGACTGAATTTGAGTTGGTCCTCGTTTCTCCATTTGCCATAGATGCGAATGTGATCCTCCAATGGGTCGACCCTAACTTCTCCTTCCTCATACAATATCTCCTTTACGATTGCCTCTAATTCGACGTCAGCTCGAAGAATATCTGCCAAACGATCTCCTTCCCACTTTGTGCCAACTATTCTTTTATTTGATAAGTGACCCTTGGTAATAGGGTAACATCTAGCGAGAAACAAAGAAGAGTCGTAGACGTGATTTTTCGTTTCCACTATATAGTGAACTTGATAGTAGTCCAGGGCCCCATAGGGAACCTGACTTATCTCGGTATTATCCATAAAGAGAATTCATCTTTTCTATGCTTAAAGTCCTTATAACTTTTAAAGATTGAGAAATAAGAAAATAGGTACTAACGAAGATATTCTTTTTTGCTCTCAAAAAATAGTTTCTGTAAAACATTAGCATATTTAAAAATAAGGGAGCTGCATCCCATTTGGTCTCCGTATTTTTCAAGGTCGTTGCCTAGTGCAATAACGAGTGGTTTAGGAACCTTAAGATTCTCGTTCATAAAAATAAGGAGAGAATGATACATCAGAGTTGTGATATCATTAGGTTGGGCCTCGGATGATATGGCCTTGTCAGCCATCAAATTTGACACAATACCCGAGAAACTGACGGAGAACACCAAATTTTCACTTTTATCATTATTGTTTTTTGCTAATGATAGGATGCCCATTGAAACTAAATCCTCTATGGCTGACGCAATGGACTGGATCGATTCTTGCTCTCTATTATCTACCCACGACATTACTAGGTTAAGAATTAAAGGGACATATTTTACTTTGTGCTTGTAACGTGACTAGCATAAGACATCACCAAACTGTGGTCCACTATTCCCTGCACAACTATCTGCTGGCCATCGGAAAGCCTGATATCCATTGCTACAGCACTATAAGGGATATCAAAGAGATCTATTAACTCGAGATCTTCAGTCTCGAAAGACTTGACACATTCACCATTCCTGCACGTAAATCTCATAATTCTGCTGATTTTCCTAAATCCTGAACCAGCTGCTCTACCTCCTGCAGACCCTCTAGACTCTTCCACGAACAAAATAAAAATGTCATTCATGTCTTTCTCCGACAAGTCGATTTCCGAGTCGGCAACAATAATCTTTCTTCCATGTAGCATCAAAATGTCCTCAATCAATTCTGGCATCACAGAACTTTATTCCCGTTAATACGATTGAGCATTCTACATTTAGTTCTTGTCAAAGAATATTAAACCATCCATGGCGTGTTGAAATGGAGACTTTGTGATTTCGGTTCGAAAGGATTTGAAAAAAAGGATTTCCTAATACGCCAAGAATGACTGGGATATTCACATCTATTATGTCACCATAATACATTTTTTATACCGGAGGTTTTATTGGTTACCAATGGTCAAGACAGAATCATCTCAGACACTTCATAAGGACCAAGTCGCTCCTGATTTTACTTTAAAAGGCACAGATGAGGAGGAATATGATCTAGGCAGTTTCTCCAGCAAATTATTGCTCGTTGTTTTTATTTGTAATCACTGCCCGTATGTCAAGGCAAGAATTAATGATTTGGTTGCCCTCCAGCACAAATTTGGAAAAGCCGACCTACAGATTGTTGGGATAAACAGCAACGATCCGAGTTATCAGGATGAAGGTTTTGAAAATATGAAGAGGTTTAGTCAAGAATATAGGCTTAATTTCCCTTACCTTATCGACGATAGCCAGGCCACTGCCAGAATGTATGGTGCAGTCTGTACACCAGATCCATTTTTGTTTGATTCCGAGCGTAAACTAGTGTTTCATGGTAGGATAAACGATGCAATTGAACCAGAGATGACGCCAAAAATTAGAACCATGGAAGAAAATATTAAGAAGATTTTGAAAGGTCAAACTATTGAAAATGATTTCGAACCTTCGATTGGATGCTCAATAAAATGGAAGAATTAACATAACATTGAGCTAGCCGTACTGAAAGACGATACCCTTCTCACCACGAGGATGCCTCCACATGGTTTCTTTTGCACAGGTCCCACATTCAATACATCCTTCATGTTGAAGCATTACCTGATCGTTTTCCAAATTGTAACATCTCGTTGGACACAATAAGACCATTTTCTTCATGAATTCAGACTTGGGATTCAAAACCCTAATGTGAGAAACGCTATCATCGTCATATTTCAAGTTCGCAACACGTTGGGCAATCGACAAAATTTTGGGAGTGTAAGTTGATGAAATCTTTTTACCCAGTCTTTCAGCTAACTCAATAGGAACTTGCACGTAGGTCTCCTCTGACTCGACTAAAGGCAAGAGGCGGTCATATCCTAGAATGTTCGCAAACCCCACCGCTAAGCCTCGTATCGCACCGCTTGACATCAATCTTATCATGGTTCCGTACCTGTGACCTATAATGTCCTTTGGGACATCCTTGGAAGCGTCCAGAAAGATCTTAAGGTAGTCCTTGTCAATCTCTCTCATATCCCTAGTATATGGATTATCTTGTAAGGACTTTGCATAGAAATCTCCCATGTAGTCGGAATTAAAATTGTTCCTTTCAATCGATCGCGCTACGGCGTTAGCAGCTCTCACGGCGTCGTCTATTCCAACATTCAGACCCTCTATTCTGGGACCGACGAATATTCCTCTCCCCGCTGCATCCCCCACGAACAAAACATTCTTAAAATGAGGTCTTTTCATCATACACCGCTTTCCATCAGGGACTAGTTTTGCACTATATTCCAGTTCAACATAATCAGTCACGAACCTCGTACCATATTTGTTAATTAAATCGTGATAAATTGCGTCAACCTTGTCTTTTATTTCTTGTTCATTTTTGTACCTTCCGCTGTCGATAAGTTTCTTCCGACCCTGAACGGAATAGTATTCAGTCCGAAGCTCGTACCATGTTTTCAGTAATTTGCTTACAGCATAATGTATTTTATTTTGCTCCTCTTTGGATAAATTTTTATCAACATCCCCTTTAACCGGAACCTCATCCTTCATGTATTCTTTAACCATGGGATTCATCAAAAGTGCGTTGATAAGCTCGTATGGCTCCGTTGGTCTAGTCATGAGCGAGTCGTAATGATATACTGCACCTATTGACAATGTTTCTCTATTAGTATAGAGAAATCCTCCCCCAATGTGATTTAATGTTACGTCACCAGCGAAAAGATGGGCTGCTCCTTCTTCTGATGTTATACCAAATCTTTCATTAATTATATCCTCCGGGAGTTTCACAACCACCTTAACCCCCTGGTATAATTCCTCCGGTGAGAATTTTTGCCTTACGCCGGTCATATCAGCAATTTCAGAATTCACTCCATCTGCGGCGATGATTGCACTAACTTCGAATTCTTTTAATTCATCTGTTTCGATAATTGTTTTCCCATCCTGCCAAAGAATATTTTTGACGTGGACACCAGATACAATACCTCCACCCTGCTTCTCTGCAGATTCGTTAGCAATCTGTGCAAACCAAGAGTTTATTGAATTCATCAAAACTGAATAGCCAAAATTAGCCTGATACTTGTGTGCTTCTGTGAGATCGATCGAATATACCTTCTCCCCAGATGTAGCATGAAGAACGTACTTTGTAATTAGTCTTTCAACTGGTGCCTCATGAAGGAACTGCTCACCGTATACATCTTCAACATTGTAAACCTTGCCATTCTTGGGATTCTTTGAATAGAGTATCCCTCCTGAAACGTTCTTGCTCCCCATGTTTTTGCCCCCTTCAATCAAAACACTTTGCTTACCGAGACTTGATAGCTGTTGTAATGCGGCTAGTCCAGCTGATCCACCTCCGACTACGGCAACATCAAATTTTTCCAAAGGTCTTACTCCTTTACGTTCATCACCATTTCTGCTCGCTGTGCTCTTACTTCTTCAATAAGAGTTGGGAGTACTTCTTCGATACTACCTTTAATGAAAATATCTGATTCGTCTTTAATCGGTGCATTCTCATCCAAATTAATGGAAACAATGAAATTTGAATCCTTCATCCCCGCAAGATGTTGGACAGCGCCGCTAATACCAATCGCTAGATATAACAAGGGACTAACTTTTCTGCCGCTAGTTCCAATCACTCTGTCAGGTACAAAATATTTGGAGCTTAAACCTTCGCTTACTTCATAAGGTTTTTTTGAGATTGGTAAGGATACGCCTATCTCGGCATCCAGGGCTTGAGCCAATTTCTCAATAAGTTTCGTATTTCCTTCAGGTAAATTCTTGATACCTCGGCCAAAGCTTACAACACATTTATAGCTATCAAAGTCGACGGCGCTCTTAACTATTCTACGGCTAAGAACTTTTACTTTATTCAAATCTGTCTCTGACATATTAGGTACGTAGTTAACTATTACCCCATTTCTCTTTGTGTCTTTGCTTAGGGGGCTAAATACTCCCGGAATAATACTGCAGGCCTGAGGATGATAATCTCTCTGTATTGCGGGATTGTGATTGTCAAGACATAAAATAGTGGTCCACAAAAAGCCTGAAAAATCTGGCCTATACATCTCAAGGGTTTTCTTATACACGATTGGCTTGCCCTTGGTTTTATGCTCATGTTTTATTTCTAGATCATTAATTACAAGCTTGTTAATATCCGATGCCAGTCCAGACTCTAAGTCCGCCATTACCGTAGAAGAAAGCTGCCTTCCGATATTGTCCGCGGCAAAGAACATGTACCTTGGTCTCTGAAAGCTGGCATAGTACTCTGGACTTATTTCTTTTATCGGAGCAATATCCTTCGCGATCGAAGAAATGACTTTGGTGTCAATAAGATTTCTTGAATTTAGTTCTGGACTATCTGCATAAATCACCGCATCCGCCCCAAAGTACAACATCTCTTCACAAAGCTTCATGACATTGTTCCCTAAAACCACCGCTACTACTTTTTCCTCTGATTTATACTTCTCATTGAAGCGATCCATCAGTCGTCTCGCTTCGCCGAGCATCTCCAAGCTAACAGGCAGTGGTTTGCCTTCTTCGTGCTCTATTACAACGTATATGTGTCGATACTTGCATTCGGCATCGCTGGAGGTATCAGGCCAAGATTTCGTCTCTTGTTTGGCTAAAGAATCTCTGTTAGCTACTTCAGGCATGTTTATTTGATTACCATCCCGCCCAGAACTTGATTCATTTTCGACACTACTTTTCTAATTTCAATTGGATCTGCGCCATTAATTACGGACGCACTTCTAGTAGGTTTTGCCTTGGGAATCTTTTCTACCTTGTATACTATAGTAGGGGATCCTGGAAGCCCAACAAATTTGGCATCTGCTCCAAGTTGTTGGGCATTCAGAACCTGCAAATAAGTCTTGAAACCACGCGACTTCACAAGCGCCTCCTTTCTATTTTTCATATAAGCCAGCCTCTGTGTTACAGTATTGTACTCTGACTTGTATGAAGGATCCAGAGTCATAAGGACAGGGAGAGAAGCTTCTACTTCCTCGACTACATCATAAAATCCCTGCAGAGAAATGAGTCTTGTTGCCTGTATCTTGCGTTTCTCAACATCTACTTTGTACGATATAACGTTGCCTAAGAATGTGTATCCAAGCTTCCAAGCAGTCTGAGGACCAGTTTGGCCGGTTTCTCCATCTGACGCCCGGTGCCCTGAGAAAATTATATCGATATTCCTGCCTTGTTCCTGAATCAATTTTATCCCACATTTTAAAACTTCGGCTGTTGCTAGAGTATCAGCACCAGCAAATATCCTATCGCTATAAAGATGAAGATGATCAGCATTAGAGATCAACTGTGCTTGTTGCAAAGCGTAGTCTGCGATAGGAGGTCCCATTGTTGCAACAAAAACCTCGGCTCCATAATTGACCTTTGAATAGAACGCGGCGTTACATGCGATAGCACTATGCGGCCCCAAGATATTTTTTGTTTCAGCCCTATTAAGTGTCCCATCGGAATTGTAGCTCACGTTCCCTTCAGAAAAGTCTGGTTCCAGCTTTACAATTACCGCGACCCCAAGAGAGTTCATTTTTGGTCTCTAACTCTCTGAGCTTTAGACATAAATGATTTGCGTTTTATACTTATCTATCTTTTTTCAAATACTAGCTTCACTTCTAAGATATCTGGTATTACATGAGAAAAAAATATTCCACCGCCAGCTAGAATCACATTCAGGATTGGCAGTAGCCATGTTATGTACTAATAGGAATTGAAAGACCTGGAAAGAAGGAATAATCAGCCGGTGTTCGGTACCTAAGCAAAAGTACTAGACTGTGATTGCGGCAAGGTCTGAGTCTGTTCGTAATATGCAGAGCGCATTTGTTCGTAGGCTAAACGCATTCTTTTATAATAGTCTGGCATCATGGGTTCCAAAACAGTATAGGAAAGATAAAAGTCTTCAGCCTCTCTCAGATAACGCTTTATTTTTTCATAGATGCTAATTTTATTTAGTTTCGCCCTATCTTTTATGAAGACCATGTTGTTGATTCTGTCTGCAAGCTTTATTGTTTTCATATCATATTCTGAGGCAAGAAGCATGTTACTATACTGACGGAATCGTTCTAGCAGTCGGTCATTCATAGAGTTTCCAGGATAATTATCTAGAGACGGGATTTTAAGTTCTGTGGCTATACTGTATATTCTATTTCCAAATCTATAGTTCAGATACGCTTCAAAACCATAGGATTTTGTTTTGTAAAGATCGAGTATCCTGTCGTTATCCTCTAGAATATCATGTAATATAGCCGAAGCCACCTCAACGCTCGTAATATTGCGGTTAACTGACCTGTAGTGTCTCACAACATCAGCAGCCACAGGCCATGTATGTGTATCTAAAAAAGAAGAATGACCATCCTCACGCTTCACACCAGAATGAACCTCCTGCGCCACCTCGACAGCTCCTTTGATAAAGTCATCTACTCGTAGTCGAGCATCATTTTCTAGAAAGGCTAAGAACTCTTCAGCACTAATGGTGTATATAGGGTCTTCCATACTCTCTAAATGAAATTTGATAAAGAAAAAGATTGCCTTTACAAAACATTCGTATTTCTTATATCAGAGCTATTATGACTACAGTACAATTAGCCAGATTATCCTATCACCGTATCTTCACGGAACGACAAACACGGCTTCAATATCGAACAATAATATAAAGAATTAGGCATTCATCCTGATCGAAGCAAACCTCGGTATCAAGAATTGATTGTTTAAATATTAAAGAGAATTTTATCTAAATGCCGGCAATATTGGAAGTTATCAACAACCAAGATCCCACGTATATTTACAGCAAGAGATCTACCGATTCTAATCTTTTACGTTTTATGAAAAAGCACAGGATTCCTAGTTATCAACAACTCATACAAAAGGCAAACAAAGATACGAAATGGTACTGGCATGCAGTTAATAGAGATCTCAATTTGAAATGGTTTAGAAAATATGATCATCTTGTTAATCAATCCCATGGAATTTCCAATACAAAATGGTTTACCGGCGGCAAATGCAATATCATTTCTAATGCAATAGATAGGCATGTAAAAAGTCAACCAAATAAACTCGCATATATCTTTGAAAATGCTAAAGGAACCACAAGAAGGGTCTCATATAAAGAACTTGCTTATGAAGTAAATCTGCTTTCGTGTGCATTAAAGGATGCAGGTATTAGGAAAGGAGATACTGTTGGTATATACATGCCTTTAATCCCTGAGGCACTATTTGCAATCTTTGCTTGTTCTAAGATTGGTGCCATTCATACGACTATTTTTTCGGGCTTTAGTGCTCAGGCGCTACGTTCTCGTCTTAATGATGTTGGAGCCAAGATGCTAATTACTGCAAATAAGATGCAGCGTCGTTCTATATCTATCGACCTTAGAAAACAATGGATGCCACTCCTAAAAAATACGAACATCTCTAAAATAATTGTAGTCGAAGAAAACGAAGAATTAGAAAAAAAAAGGTCTCTGGATTTAGGAAGTAGTAGCAGAGTGTTCAATTACAAAAATTTTGTCAGAAACTCTAGGTTGCAAGGAGAGCAATGTAAAACAGAATCTATGGACCCAGAGGATTCTCTGTTTATTTTGTACACATCGGGCACAACTGGTAAACCAAAAGGAACGATACAGACTCATGGGAGCTTTATGATAGTTGCTGCGCAGCAGACAGCTTATCTAATCGATATGAAAACAAATGATGTATTATTTTGGTATGCAGATATTGGTTGGATTACTGGATTGACGTGGGTTGTATATGGCAGTTCCATAATTGGTGGAACTGCATTAGTCTATGATGATGCATTGGATTATCCTGAATTAGACACATGGTGCAAACTTATATCAAAACATAATGTAACAATATTCGGTGTTGCACCAACAGCCATAAGGCTTTTTATGAAGAATGATATTAGTCTTGACAGCTACAACCTTTCTTCGTTAAGAATCTTGGCCACAACTGGAGAAGTAATAAACGAGGCAGCGTGGAGATGGTATTTTGAGAATGTTGGAAAAAAACAATGCCCAATAATCAACTTGTCAGGTGGAACAGAAATAGGGGGAGCTATTGTCAGTTGTGTACCATTAATGCCACCCAAACCTTGTACAGTGGGATTTCCTGTACCTGGTTTCGATGCTGATATATTTGATGATGAAGGTAGATCAGCTAAGCAAGGCTATCTTGTTATTAAGAAAGCATGGCCCTCCATGACTAGGGGAATTTTGAAAGACCGTGAAAAATTTAACGAACTATATTGGTCAAAATACAAGAACATCTGGTACCACGGTGATATTGTATACGTTGATTCTGATGGATTCTGGTATATCCTGGGAAGAGCAGATGACATAATCAAAGTTTCAGGACATAGAATTGGGAGCACTGAGATTGAGGCTGCAATCACTGCCCACCCTGCGGTAGCAGAAGCTATGGCAATAGGAGTACCCGATAGTCTGAAAGGACAATCGATAGTTGTACACGTGATCCTGAATAAGGAATATGAAAATTGTACCAGGAATGAAGAAGGCATAATTAGTTTAAGACAAGAAATTATAAAGTGTGTTGAAAATGGTATTGGTAGGTTCGCAAGCCCTAAAGAAATTAAGTTTGTATATGACCTGCCAAGGACCCCGACAGGCAAGACTATCAGAAAGATAGTTGTTGAAAAAGGAAAATCTGAACAAATAAAATTTCCGTGACGGATGCAAAGTCTCCCTTTTTTGACCCACGGATTCTACATATTATCTTCGAAGGTAGAATCTTAATAGTAAGAACAAATACCTTTGTTAATGTTAATAATTTTCTCCTTTCCAAAAATATGTTGTAGGAAAAAAATTCTTGTATCTATTTTAATAGATTATCAAATTCAGTATAGTTTAGCATATCTCTTCTAGTCCGACAACTTACTAATTATTTATGTACGAGGAAGTTAAACCAAAAACGCTAGTTATTCTCAGATTACATGCAGGGTAACAATATATGTTCGTATTGTTGATGAATTTTCTCCAATGTCTAGGAGCCGACATGGATTCATATTGGCAGAAAACGCGTTTCCACCAAGCGGCGATCAGCCGGAGGCTATCAAGAAATTATCAAAGAGCATACTTAGCAGGAAAGGTGGTAATATCCTTCAGACCTTGCTCGGAGTAACTGGCAGCGGAAAAACTTACACTATTGCAAACGTGATATCAAGAATCAACAGAAATACGCTGGTTATATCTCACAATAAAACTTTGGCCGCACAGTTATATGCAGAGTTCAAGGATTTTTTTCCAAAGAATAATGTCGGTTATTTTGTAAGCTTTTACGACTATTACCAGCCAGAAAGCTACTTGCCTCAGACCGATACATACATAGAAAAAGATACTGAGGTAAACGAAAAGATAGAAAAAATGCGACTAGAGGCTACCGCAATGCTCATGTCGGGTGACCCAACAATAATAGTTTCAACGGTCTCATGCATATACTCACTTGGTTCTCCCGTTGAATGGGAAAAAAGTTCATTGGCGATAACCACGGGGATGAGGATTGACAGAAAAGTACTTATTCATAATTTGATAGAATCGCGGTACGAACGAAACGATTTTTCACTTAGAAGCGGTACCTTTCGAGTAAAAGGCGATACCATCGACATTATCCCTGGATACTCTGACGAGATCACTCGAATTGTCCTTTTTGGGGACGAAATAGAAAAGATTACACTCTACAACGCAACAGGCATGACCAAAATAAGGGATGTCAACTCGATAAAGATATTTCCTGCGAAGCATTATATTATGGGGGAATCTTCGAGGTCATCGGCTATCAATTCAATAAGTGAAGAGCTACAACATTGGTTGCCCAATCTACCTACTGAGCTTGAAAGGCAAAGACTTTCATCTAGGACGAAGTATGACCTAGAGATGATAGAAGAACTCGGTTATTGTTCAGGTATCGAAAACTACTCAAGACATTTAGATGGTAGAGCTCCTGGGCAGCCCCCATACTGTCTGCTTGACTTTTTTGGAGAGGATTTTCTATTGGTGATAGACGAGTCTCATGTTACTATTCCGCAGCTCCATGGAATGTACAACGGAGACTTCACGAGAAAAAAGATGCTTGTAGATTACGGTTTCAGATTGCCAAGTGCATTTGATAACCGTCCTCTTAGATTTGAAGAGTTCAAAAAATATTTGAGAAATGTCATTTTCGTTTCTGCTACCCCAGGTCGTTTCGAATCGGAGCACAGTTTGCTGGTGGTTGAACAGTTGGTCAGGCCAACGGGGCTTGTAGACCCTGAGGTGACGATTAGACCGACGCAAAACCAATTAGACGAATTAATTCGTGAAATAGCCGTCAGGTCCGAGAAAAACCAACGAGCACTTGTTACCACGTTGACAAAAAGAATGGCCGAGGACCTTGCTGAATACTTGGCAAAAAAAGGAGTCCGGGTTAGATACCTCCACTCTGAAATTGAAGGACTAGAGAGGACTGAATTAATCAGACAATTGCGAATGGGTGAATTTGATGTCTTGGTGGGTATAAACCTACTGAGGGAAGGACTAGATATTCCAGAGGTTTCCCTGGTTGCAATTCTTGACGCTGACAAGGAAGGTTTCTTACGAAATACTACAAGTTTAATACAGACTTTTGGAAGAGCAGCTCGAAACGTAGACGGTACTGTGATCATGTTTGCAGATAGTACTACTGATTCAATGAAGAACGCAGTGGCTGAGACGATAAGACGACGCAAAAAACAGATTCACTATAACACGGAATTTAACATCACTCCTAGGACAATTAAAAAGCTGGTTCCTGATTCAGTACAAGATATCTATGGCAATGAAAGGACAGGCGATATAGAAACAATCAGGAGTATGACAAGGTCTGATCTTTTGAAAATTTCTCTAGAAACAGAAGCTACGATGAAAAAGTATGCCGATGATCTGGATTTTGAGAATGCTATCAAGTATCGACAAAAGCTGATAAGAATTAAGAAAGCTCTAGGGGAAGAACAGGTTTTGCAGGTTACTTGAATATGCATGATAAACTAATTATTAAGGGTGCCAGACAGCATAATCTTAAGAATATCAATCTTGAGATACCCAAGAACAAGCTCGTTGTGATAACAGGAATATCAGGGTCTGGTAAGTCGACTCTTGCTTTTGATACAATCTATGCTGAGGGCCAGAGACGATACGTAGAATCACTTTCCGCCTATGCTAGGCAGTTTCTCGAATTGATGGATAAGCCTGATGTTGATTCTATTGATGGACTATCTCCCGCGATATCTATTCAACAAAAAACAACAAGCAAGAACCCTCGTTCTACAGTCGGAACTATTACAGAGGTTTACGATTACCTTAGATTACTTTTTGCAAGGATAGGTGTCCCTTATTGTTATATGTGTGGAAGAAAAATTACGAGCCTATCCGCTGACTCGATTACTGATTCGATTTTGAGAGCCGGAGAACGAAAAAAGACTTTGATTCTGGCTCCAATAGTTCAGGCAAAAAAAGGGACCTATGAAAAATTGTTTCAACAGATTCAGCAAGATGGTTTTTCTCGCGTTAGACTTGACGGCGAGATAATCAGTTTAGAAGAAGCGAATCCACAGAACCTTGGAAGCGGACAATCGTCTGGAAAAAAAATAGGTCATAAGACATCTTCCTTCCCGAAGCTAGACAAGCAAAAAAAACATACAATAGAGGTTATTGTTGATAGACTTACTCTATCGCCTGATGATAGAGGCAGGCTATTTGAATCTGTTCAAACTGCACTCAAAGTAAGTGATGGTACTATGGTGGCTTCCTTTATTGAAGGGGGTGAGGATAAGATGTATTCTCAGCGAAATGCGTGCCCAATATGTGAGATAAGTTTGGGAGAAATGGAACCCCGCACGTTTTCATTCAATTCCCCATTTGGAGCATGCATAGAGTGCAATGGTTTGGGAATGAGGATAGAGTTTGATCCTGATCTTATTATCCCTGACCGCTCAAAGACTATATTAGAAGGGGCAATAAAACCTTGGTCTGGTTATTTTGCTACTTTTCGTTCTTCGATGTTGCGGGATGTAGGCAAGCACCTAGGTTTCACTCTTAACATGCCAATCTCGAAAATGAGTGATAAACAGTTAAAAACAATTCTGTATGGTACAAGTGAGAATATCCATTATAGGTATCAATCCAAGCACTCTGATTCCACATGGGAATATCAAGGCTCATTTGAAGGCGTGATTCCAAACCTAGAGAGGATCTATAAAGAAACAGAATCTGATGCAAAAAGGGAGGCAATGCAAGAGTTCATGAGGGAACGTAAGTGTGATAGTTGTAATGGTAGACGGTTAAAGGATGAAGCATTATCGGTAAAGATCCAAGGAAAGTCTATAATGGATGTATGCGACCTATCGATTGAGAATTGTAGAAATTATTTTGCATCGCTAGAGCTAAGTGACACCGAAAGGTACGTAGCAAGGAATATACTTAAGGAAATAAAGTCTAGACTGGATTTTTTAAATAATGTTGGATTGAGTTATCTTACCCTAAACCGAAGCACTGCCAGTCTTTCTGGTGGGGAGTCACAACGTATTCGACTAGCAACTCAGATAGGTTCAAACCTTACAGGTGTACTCTACGTACTTGACGAACCTACCATAGGATTGCACCAGAGGGACAATGCAAAACTAATTGATACACTTAGAAAACTTCGCGACCTAGACAATACATTGCTCATAGTGGAGCATGACGAGGAAGTTATCCGCAACTCAGACTGGGTGGTGGATATTGGACCCGGTGCAGGTATTCATGGCGGAAAGGTGGTTGTAAGTGGAACCTTGAGTGAGGTCTTAAAAACCGACAATTCAACTACAGGGGCATATCTCAGAGGCCAAAAAATGGCGTCGCTTCAGAAGGAAGGGCGACGAGACTTTCTGAATTGGATCACGGTTAGAGGTGCTCAACATAATAATTTGAAATCTATAGATGTGTCATTTCCTGTTGGAAGTATGACTGTAGTCACTGGTGTTTCAGGTTCAGGGAAATCAACGCTCGTGAATGATATCTTGTTTAAGGCATTATCCAAATACTTCTATGAATCAAAAGATATGCCTGGGAAACATGACACAATTTCTGGCCTAGAAAATATTGATAAGATAATCGGTATTGACCAATCCCCCATAGGCAGAACTCCCAGGTCTAATGCTGGAACATACGTAAACGCTTTCACTCCAATTCGTGAGTTGTTCGCGAGAACGCCTAGGGCAAGAGAGATGGGATACAAACCTGGAAGATTCTCTTTTAATGTTCCAGGCGGTAGATGTGACGCTTGCGAAGGAGCAGGTGTCAAAAAAATAGAGATGCAGTTCCTGCCAGACGTCTTCGTGAAGTGCGATGAATGTAAGGGAGATAGGTACAACACTGAGACTCTGATAGTCAAATACAAAGGAAAATCCATCTCCGATGTTTTGTCTATGACAGTAGAAGAGGCCCTGTCATTTTTCGAAAATATTCCAAGTATTGAAAGAAAGCTCAGAACACTAAACGATGTTGGTTTATCATATATACATTTAGGCCAACCGGCTACCACACTCTCTGGAGGAGAGGCACAAAGAATTAAAATGGCTGCAGAGCTTTCGAGGAAGGACACTGGTAACACTCTGTATATTCTCGACGAGCCTACAACTGGACTTCATTTCGCGGATGTCGGCAAGCTTCTTGATATTCTTGATAGACTTGTCAGGATGGGGAATACAGTCGTCATAATCGAGCACAATCTTGATGTCATTGCTAGTGCTGATTGGATAATAGATCTGGGCCCGGACGGAGGAGAAGAAGGAGGTGAAATCGTTGCCACTGGGACTCCCCCAGAACTTGCCACTAATAGCCATAGTTATACAGCGACTTATCTAAGATCTAAACTAGAGATCAGGGAAGTGCTGCAAACCGGTTGAAATGAAAATGTCATCATTCAAATTGCCTGTAAGTTTGACAAAAACCGCAACTAAGCCTGGGCTTTTAAGGGATATCCCTGTGGATCCGGGTATTTATCTCATGAAAGATAATGCCGGCAATATCATATACATAGGGAAAGCAAAGAGCCTAAAGAAGCGGGTATTTTCCTACTTTTCGAGGAACTACAGAAATGGGAGAGAACGGATAGATGCAGATTGGAAAACTCAAAAGCTATTAGCTAAGATAGCGGACATAGAGTTCGTAACTACTAATAATGAAATTGAGGCGTTTCTATTAGAATCCAATCTTATCAAGAGGTACCGACCTCTATTCAATATTGAATTAAAGGATCAACAACGCTATACATATCTCAAGTTAACAAAGGAATTGTTTCCTCGACTACTGGTAGCAAGAAGAAATAGGAAGGGAGAGTTTGGCGGGCCAGAGGGAAAAATTTACGGCCCGTTCGTTAGGGGAAGCTCCAAATTTTTGACCGTAGGTCTTCTAAGGAAACTTTTCAAGATTAGGATATGCGATAGGCTTCCAAAAAAACCGTGTCTACAATATTTCATGAAAAATTGTGATGCACCATGCATAAAAAATGTGACCGAATCGCAATACCTGAAAAATGTGGCGTTGCTTCAGGATATTTTGAGTGCAAAAACCAATATCAATAATTTTATGACGCAGATGGAAGAAGAAATGAGGAAAGCAGCTGAATTACAGCAATATGAAAAGGCAAAAGATATTCGCGACACACTAAGACGATTAGAAAACCTTCGAGTAAAGCAAAATATGGAAAAAGTAATTGACAAAAAAAACGCTGATGAGGAGTATGTCGGAATTATGAAGGATGAGAAGAAGGGAGTCGCTCGTATAATTATATTGAGCAGAAAACGCGGTGTCATAATGGATAGGAGAAAATTCGATTTTGATCTTGTTGGCGACAACTCACTTGGCACTTTCTTATCGCAGTATTATTCTTCTGTTTCCTCCGTTCCAAGATATATTTATGTCAATGAAGAACCTGAATCTAAAATGGCGCTTGAGATATCACTCGAAAGACTAAGCGAACATAAAGTGAGAATTATCAAGGTATCAAATAATTTTCATAATCAAGAAAAATGGGAGCTCATGAATATAGTCATTCGAAATTTGGATTTGTCTAGTCATGATTGGAACCAACATTCCCTTCTTGAGCTTAAACGAGAGCTTGGGCTCCGGAGGGTCCCTACGATTATCGATTGTTTTGATATATCCAATTTTGGTACGACTTTTGCGGTAGGGTCTCGCACTAGGTTCTTAAACGCTATTCCGTATAAGGAAGGATACCGTCGATATAAAATTAAAACGGTTTTTAATCAGAATGATTTTGCTATGATCTATGAAATAGTAAGTCGCAGCTATTCTTCTGTTTCAGAGAAGAACCAATTTCCGGATCTTGTTGTAATTGATGGTGGAAGGGGTCAATTAAGATCTGCCTTAGATGCAATCAGAAAATTAAGATTAGACATCCCCTGCATTTCAATTGCTAAAGAGAAAGAAGAGATCTACACGCATTTTTTGAAAAAACCAATTCGGCTTCCCAATACTAGTGGGGCACTTAGGTTGCTGCGCCATATCAGAGATGAGGCCCACCGCTTCGGCTTACGGTACAACGTTATACTCCGGACATTCAAGTAATTTTAGTCATTCCTACTCATTAATATCTGACACTGACGTAATCAATTTGTAGACCTTGTTCTTTGATACAGCAATCCTTTTCTTTTTCCCTGTTGTATTCCTTTGTGATAAGCCTAGTTTTGAGTTGTACATTTTCGCGAGGGTCAACATATCGTTCTCTAAAGCGGAGTAAAGAATTTTGTTGTACCTGACTGAAGCAGGATGGACGGTCAGAAAAAACTCCTTTCCTTCTTTTTTGACAATCTTGCCACGGTCTGCTATGATTGATTTACCACCCAGTATCGATCGATATGCTGTACTCCCAAGAATGCATATTATTTTCGGTGACAAAAGTGATATTTGCTTGTCTAGGTATTGCCTACAGGCTAGGATTTCATCTTTCTGAGGCAGACGATTGTTTGGAGGTCTGCACTTTACTACATTGGTGATAAAAATCTCCGATCTCTTAATCCCAGCTTTATTCAATGCTGAGTCCAGAATTCTACCGGCATAACCTACGAAGGGCCTACCTTCTGAATCCTCTCGGTTGCCTGGCGCTTCTCCCACAAACATTACTTTTGGAGAACTTGATCCCTCACCTGCAACCGAATAATTTCTAGTCCTTGAAAGTTTACATAAGGTACAAACCTGAATCTGGGTATTTAAGGATAAGATATCCATATTAGACACGTTATTATTGACATGTCCTTATAAGGTAGTCCCACACATAAATCTAAGAAATGACCGAAGACGAAAAGAAACAACTAGAGGAATGGGGGTTAAAAGATTGGGAAGAGGAAAGTGAAGAGTATCATAAAGCTGTTGAACAATTAAAAAAGACATACCCACCTAATTTAGTAGATGAATGGTTAAAAGATGCTAGAAGTACGGGGGGAGATAAAGACACTTTTAATAGTATCATGGTCCGACGTATTAAAGAATATGATGAAAATAAAAGGGCTTAAACCTTTAATCCTAGAGCTTCATAACGGTTAAGATAGAACTTTAAGTGAAAGCTTCTCCAGGGGGGTCAGCATGTGGACTTGAAAGCGTTTGCATCATCTAATTCCACTCCAACATAAAGACATTGATACAGAATCGATTGGATGACATACCAATGAAAATACTCCACAGGACATCTTGTTGCCTTTATACTCCTGAGCAACTCAGCAAGTTCGGCCTCTGGAACACTCACATCAAACGGACGAATATCCATAGTTGACATCCTAACAGTCAAAGAGTATAGTCTCATTTATCATTTTTCCCACCAGGATTGATGAACAAGTAGGAGTATTATCTGAAGTCATAATCTCAGTTTGGTGATCTAAAACCTCGATCAACCCCAGATTCTGGGCTCGCTATATGCGTGATGGATCTTGACTAATCAGCAGATAGCTCTCATCTAGACTGAATCTTATGGTCAGGATGTATTATTCTTAACCTTTCTTCTATGAAGGCCCTGAACTCCGAGTGTTGGAATAGGGCGGAATAACGAATATTATTCTCTTTCAATACATTAACCGTCCCTTCCTCTTCTCTATCTATAACGCATACAACACCATTCACACTGAATCCCTCATCGTTCACCGCATCAATAGCGTCCTTTATGCTTTGTCCGGAGGTCACTACGTCATCTACTACTACTACAGGTGAATCAAGAATTCCTTCGATCTTTTTTTCTAATCCGTGTTTTTTAGGATTCTTTCTTACAAGAAAGCCTTTCAATCCATTTCTATATTTCCAACCTTCAGTGCTCTTTAATATTATAGATGTTGTTAGTGGTGCGGCTCCAATCTCTAATCCGCCAATAGATTTAGGATGATATTTTGCTACCTCCGTCAATAACAAGTCCCCAAGTAGATGAATTCCCTTTGGATTGAAAGCCAGCCTTTTAATATCATAATAATAGTCGGTTTCCTTATTCGAAGATAATTTAACATGACGGAATACTATTCCATAATTCCTTATAAGCTCCTTTAATCTGGGTCTGGATTTATTTTCCCTCAAAGTCAAAAGATTCTCGGCCTCTTCAATGCCCATTACAATGAAGCCTATATATAGGAGTCTATAAAGTCTTCGTTAATTCTCGTTAATTCTCGATATTTTTTAATAGCTAATCTATCTAATATTCCGACTCTACAAAAATCTCTGCAAGCTAAAACCTTGGGAACATTTTCAGATACAAGGGTAGCAGCATTGTATTGGGTTTCCGAAGATAGTACTTAACTCGACTATCTAAACTAAAAATCTAAGATAAAACCAAAGAGCTGTCTACTCTCCTCTCCTCCTAATTCTTTATCAAAAATCCTAACTAGGTAAGGTCGATACACTACAAGGAGGTGACTTGTGAAGAAATAGGTTACACTTAATAGTATTAGCTATTCTAGGTCCAACAACGTATTTTGGAGATAGCCTCACATTCTGTAGAATCCTTCTTCAGTAGGGAGGATTTCATACCATGTCTATTCACACATATATTTCCATGTCTCGTTCGGTAATTTTGATCCAATGAGATGCTAGGACCCATTGCGCATAACTGCGTAGGCCAGACAACTCACCGTATCGGCTAAATTCAACCGACAGACCGAGGATACGCGCATCATATTGCTAAATCATCCTTCCAAATGCAGAGACACGCGCCGGCTGATTTATCTTGAAACAAATATTACTTTTCTCTGGAAACTGAAATCTCTATTGTAGAGACGTTCCTGGTCCTTCCGTCATCCGACTTAACTACTTCCGATCCGATTTTTACCTGGCCAATTTTGTATCCCAAGGTATCCATTCTTTTCACAATTATCTGGGCAACATCGACTGCCCTTGTAATACTCTTCCCCCTTGCCTTAATTATAACTGTTGGTTCATTTGCAAGCTGTACCAATGTTGCTGTCACATATGTCATCAGAGGCTTCTTACCTATGAAAACCTCATTGCTCGATTTGAGATCAGTTTTGGCGTTACCTGTGGACATCTCTGGAACATGAACATTGCTGAAATATAATGTTTGTTGACAATTCATACCTGAGGACTCAGTCGCAGCCAGCGTATTTTCTTAGTATATCTTCTATGCAATCAGGGTTTTCAGAGATTTCTTCTAGCGCGGATAAATCTTCGACTTCGTAGCAGTGTAAGATTTCCTGCTCGTCCTTGTAGAACAAAAAGACTTTGTCCTCATAAATGCAATGATACAGTCTGTCAACGACCATGTTTTCTGGTTTCAGTTTGATACCTCCCGAATTGGATTGAACGGGGGATTCCATTACGACCTATTTATGCCTCTACTGGAGAAAAAAATGTATGCCCTAGATACGATAGAACATTTATGGCAGTCAAGAACTAAAGTACCCAGAACGCAGATTGAGAACTTAATTGTCAGAGTCTGAGGTTCGTATTTTGTCTAAAACGACAAATCATTCCTGCCTGTATTAGGGCAGTACGGTTAGCTTCAGAATGAATAGTAGACGTACTGAAAACCTGGTAAAATATGCGAATATATGCATTGAAAAAGAAGGTACGAATGATAATGTTTCATTTAATTAGTCAAGCCTTGATCAAATATCAATGGTGGTGGCGATGAAATAATTTGTATAGAGGTCAAAGATAAAGGATATGCGAATCTCATGCTAAAGGATTCAGTCAAGATGATCCTTAGTCCTAATAAATCACTTGGGACTGAAGCTGCCACTTTGTAATTGGGGTTCCATTCTCTTCTCTAGTTGCACGATTGTAAAAAGAAAAACGCCCAGCCAAGATAAGAACATGACGTCCCCAGCTACTGAATGATAGCCCTCCCATGTTTGAATGTCTGCAGTCACCAAGAGCGGAAAGAAAGACAGTGAAATTATGCGAACCAGATTAACTATTGATGTTCCAAATGTGCCGATTATGAAATAGGCAATTCTTCTTTTCAACGGTATTTCCATTTTTAGGAGGAACGCGAGCATGACTATCGAATAAATAATCAAACTGTGCACACCAGCTGATGGCCAAAAAACTCTCAAGGCAAACGGACCATTCGGTCCTGTTAATACTAGAGAATTACCTTCAGCGACAGCTGGAGTACGTGGTCCTAAATCAATCCAATATTTATCAACCCAATTGATTGTATTTTCGTCTATTTCCAGGTACAATGGGACTACCATCTGAAGTGGGCCTAGGCTGTCATACGGAAAAAAGGCATCTAAGGAAAGGATGATGGCACTTCCTGCTAAATAAGCGAGAGCGGCAGGAGCAACCTTGTAGAATTTTGCTCCAAAGAAAGTGAATAAAGATGCGGCGAGGAATGAAGCAAGTACAATGTAATCCCACATCCATGTCCATGATTCTGGCAGGACTACATGATAATAGGTAGCGGAAGACTTTATGGCCTCCCGAAGTCCAAATGAATCGACGGATGCCAAGTAGAGGATTGTAATAAGTGACAATATAAAGACAATAATTAGTCTTTTATGGTTTGTGCGTATTTTTGGAGTACTAAGTACCTCAAATACAATAAAGGCTAGTGCAAACAGGAACCCACCCCTCCCTTCGTTCCACGTTATGGTAAATGAAGCAGGATACGAAATGAATGCAAAGATAATCGGGGCAATTAATAAGATCAGAATATGGAATCTTGAGTCCACGAGCATAGAACCGACATACATGGCTATGGCTGATAATGACATGGCATTTAATCACTTCCCCTAATCTATGTATAATAGCAAATTCTTTATTTTTAACATCCTTGTAATTCCAAAGCAACCACAGAATCCATAATGAGGCTAAGACTGATCGGATGGAAGAAGACCAATGATGACCCTTACTTAAAATTAAAGTGAAGGTTAAGAATACCTACCTAATTGAAATTGATCTCAAGCAAGCCGTCAATTAGGCAGACGATCCATATATCGCAGGATAGACAGTTCCTGCTAGTTCAGTGTAGTGTCTTACTCATTTTGACATAGGCTCTGGCTATAAGTTTGGCGATTCGAATCGGTTCTGGGACTGAACCTTGTAGAGTGAAATAATTCAACAATATTATTGAATCAGAAAGGGTCAATCCCCAATGACGAATGAATACTGTCTTCCCTGTTTGGAGCACAATACGCTGTCTGTTCCCTATCTTTTGGTACTGCTCAAGCTTTGTTTGCCAGCTATTAGGGAAGACTCTCCTAAAATTATGAGCCACCCCTTTGGAGTCATTATAAGTTAAGGAAATTACGGGGGTGCCTGTGGATTGATAGAGCTCGTTCCCGTCAACTATATTATACATACTTATGATTATTCCTCCTAGAAAGATACAGTTTATGTCATTTCTATTCATATTTCTCCACATCGAAATTATTCTCTGGGTCGAATCATCTCCCTTTATCGTTGATTTTGAGATCCCAATTCCATCTATGATCAAATCTCGTCTCATTACTACTCCGGCTAAGATAGCATGTTTACAAGATATCCTGAAGCTTTCTGCGACTGCTAGTGTTCTTAGCCCCTTCTTCTCGAAATGGAATTGACCCTTCATTTCTGATCCTGAAATGGATTAAAGTGCTAGATCATAAATGTGAACTAATTGCCTATTTAACTATATATTCGGAGAAATTTGAAACAGGTTGAACGTCGGTGCTATGTTTGCCGCATTTTAGAATTATAGATTGGCCTGCTCTTGGAGGGCAAAGACAAAGCGTGAACCTTGAAAATCTGTTGTTCCTTCCCTTTCCCAATTAATGGCGTAACTATGTGTAACGTTTTTCCCCATAATCTTTACAGTATGAGGAAGTTCATAATATAGTCTCTCGACTTTGTTAGGATCTTTGGTCATTAGTAAGGAGCGTCTTTTTTTCATTAGATACTTTAATGCAACATTCTTGTGGGTGTGTCCCTCAACAGAAATCGTTTCTTGATTTGTATCTATAGTGAATAACCGCTTTGTCAATCCTAATCGCTTTGTGTCAATAGATGATATGATTTTGAACGTCAAACTACGTGCGCTATTTCGTCAACTAATTGCGCATCTCTTTGGATAAAGATAGGATCGAACGGAGCCCATGCAGACTTCCAAGGACTTCTTATTGTCCGGAAATCCTCTGTATTATTTAGTTACTCTAGTATTTAGCTACACGGTATAACTCGGTTGCGTGGCCGTAGTCTATATCTTGCACTCCTTTCTGCTGACCTGAGTGAGGGTGGTCTATTCCCAGTGACCCAATCTCTCTGTAGTGGTTTTCTTGAGCGACGAGCATTTTTCGGTAGCCTACTTCCATTCTTTCCAAGGTACAACTTTCCTTTCTTCGTTATCGATCCCATCAGATAATACAAGTTTTTCGATCGAATTATTTGTATCTATCGGATAGTCCAGTTGATAAAGCCTATTTTGTGAGCTAAAAATAAAACGTGTCCTCTATGATATCTATCTACTTTGTATGTAAAGCTGTCAAGCTACTCTGGATATCATAAAACAAAATACGAATTCTCGTTGACTGCCGTCTGTAAGTACACTTTATTTCGTATTTCATCATGAACAACCAAAAGAGCCCTTTTAATATCATATTTTCTGGGTAAGGTTTGGAGAAAAAAATTCAAGGACGGAACGTCATAAAATGATTCCTCTTCCAGTACATTCAATTCCATGTCATATAAGACTAAAATCGCTTTATTTTCTGTCTTCTGTATTTTGGCTATGTGCATACAATTTTGGTTTTTTATATTACCCTCAAACATTTGACAGGTAGAGGGTTTCGACACGCGACATAACTTTCATCTTTGCTACTTTGAACATTGTCTCTAGGCAATATTAGACTTTCCTTGAATTTGTGTCAAAATAAACTCTAGCCTCCCCCAGCTCCAGCCCCAAAATGGGTCCAGCTATTCTCTTGATAGATATTAATGAGATCATTGATTACATCATCAAACGTCATGTCTCGGGTCTTATAATGTGCAAGCTCATCTAGAACTGCAACCAACCGTAAATACGTGTGTTCCTGCAGGTCTATTCTCTTTTGCATCTTTGAACTATCACATTCATTTCGTGTTAATATATAGCTGCGTTCCCTGCCCATACTACATATGCTGGTGCAGAAACCTTGCTAGATTCATTTCTAGCCTCGATTCTTCCACTTTCAGTTTTTATTTTTCATGATAACTTGAACGAACCTTGTTTATGTGAATTGAATTCATATAAGCCAATCCAATCCAAACTAAGAAATCCCTTTGAGTCAACTAACTAACATGGTATGATATGGCATACTAACTAAAAGAGCCACGGACACAAATAATCATATCATTTCAACTGTTGATCAGTTAGTAACAGATGGAAAAAAGAGAGTTGTTCAGGATAAAATATGCTGCAGATGATCAGCCAAGTTCAAAGGCAGGGTAACCTGTTCTTTAACACCTGACTTGGGGATCTGTGCCAACATTTACTGTGACAAAATGAGGAAAAACCTGTCATTGGGAAGACTATAAACAAGGACGGTGGTAATGACAGCCTAGTTATTCTATTCGAATGGGTTCAGTAATATATGGTAGTTTGTATAGGGATGATTTGCAAGGTGGTCGCGATTTTAAGTGTTTGTTAATGTGACTAGAAGAACTTAAAACACATAATTTCTCGTGGTATAAAATGTATTTCATATGTCATCCGAATACACTGCCAGAATCTGGATTGAAATTGAATGGGGTCGGCCGGATTCGAACCAGCGGCCTCCAGCGCCCAAGGCTGGCATCATACCAAGCTAGACAACGACCCCATCATATCTGATGTTACACAATATCCTCAGATGACATAATTTTAAGTTTGTTTGGTCAAAGACAATACCTCTATATAGAATCAAGACACACCGGTTCTAATGGATTTTCTTGAATGCTATCTCAAGGCAGGAAAGATAGCATCTGAGCAACGTGAAAAAACAAGAAGAAAGGATCACGTGGGATCTACCTTGCTAACGATTTGCGAGTCGATTGAACGAGAAATTAAGGAAAAGGGGGGAATGCCTGCCTTTCCTGTAAATGTCAGCTTGAATGATGTAGCAGCTCACTACACTGCCGAACCTAATGATGAAACGATTGTTAGGGAGGATGATGTTTTAAAAATTGACATTGGAGTTCACATTGAAGGCTATATAGCAGATACCGCGGTAACAATTTCTAACGACCCCAATCAAGGTTCTTTAATAAAAACTGCCGAGAATGCATTGAACGAAGCTGTGCGAATTATCAAGGTAAACACAAAAGCCAGCGAAATTGGAAAGCTTATAGAAAATTCGATATTAAAAACGGGTTTCAGACCTATTCAGAATCTTAGCGGGCACACGTTAGCGCAGTACACGATTCACGCAGGAAAGTCGATACCAAATATCAGCACAATAGGTTCTTCCTTTAGTCTATCGTCCAATCAAGCGTACGCTATTGAGCCATTCGTTACGATGAAAGATGGGGAGGGAGTCGTTTTCGAGGGAAATATTCGCAACATATTTGCAATCATATCTAGAAAACCCGCGAAAGATGAAATTGTCAATGAGTTTCTATCCTTTCTTTGGAATAGGTTCAGAACCTTACCATTTGCACTTAGATGGATACTAGACCGTTACGAGGAGGGACAGGCACGCCAAATGCTTGACGTACTTATTAAAAAGAAAAATGTACACGCCTATCCAATTTTGATCGAAGGTAAGAATAAACTTGTAGCTCAGGCCGAACATACAATCGTACTACTGGACGGCTCAAGTAGCGTGATTACACTTTAGTGACTCGGGCGACAGCCTGAAGCATCCAACAAAGTGTCATTTCGTCTTAATCTGACTTTTATCTGTGGATCCAATAGAACTAAACGCCTCATTTCTTAAGTTGTTTCTTCTACTCTTATCTTAAATGCATTATTCATTTGTTGAAGACTTTTCTCGACGTTCTTGAAAAGCCCCGCTCCAGCGACGAATGAACCTAGGCCCGTAAATATTTCTGCATGCAGTAATAGGGTACGATTCTCAGAAATCTGACTGAGTCTAAATATTCTCTCGCCACTTAGAAGACCAGGAATAAAAGACTTCCCTTTCCAGCGTAGCTCGTGGTTTTCAGTCATCATTGTAATAGTTGGTGTGTATGTCCTAACTGTTCCTTCGCTTGTCATTACGCTTATTACTAGTTTTTCGCCAAGCCGAGCTTCCCCCGCTATTTGAGTTATGATTGGATTCCACCTGTGAAAGCTAGTAAAATCAGTAAGAATTTTCCATGCCTTTATAGGAGACGAGTATATCTCAATCTCAGTTTTTATTTCCTTCAATTTCTTGATCTCGCATGAACGTACATTGTATATGGGAGTAGCAGTTAAGGATTGTCTATGAGAAAACCCTTCTTACCCATGTGTGTGCTGGTGCTGGATAACAGTTAATATAATCGAGCCGCAAATTTGGCGACCCCATAGATAATCCGCATAAAATGCAGATGAATTTAATCTATATGTTGGACTCTACTAGCTCTGTTTTCTCGATATCTCCTATATTCTCCATCTGCTTGCATAGCTGCCTCAATAATCTTACTCGTCATAGTTTTGGATGAATTCAGAAACATCTTTGTATCTTTAGGTAAACAATGTCCACCAATTCCTTCCCTTGGTTCGAGAATATTTACATTCCATTTTGTATTGAGTGAATCTCTCAATTCTGCAAAATTAATGTTATTTGCCTGACAATATAGATAAAGATCTTCAGCAAATGCTATCTGTAAATATCTATGTGCATTCTCTACAATCTTTGTTAGTTCAGCTGTCTCTACTTCTGGTACTGGATGCATTGGTATTCCTAGAGTAGTAATCTTAACAATGCTTTCATCGTCATTATCAATGTTGACTGCAGATTCGACCGAAGAAATGGCTTCAGGGTTATTTACTAGTGACGCTGCTGAAATGGGTCGCAAATCAGCTGATCCGTTTATCGCACGGGTTGAGTTATTTGGATTGCTATTACCGCGACTTTCTACGTTAGTCGATGTCATCTTAGTGGTAGGCATCGAAATTCCGAATCTGTACTGTTTACTAGTGCCCCTACCAGTCGACTGTTCTGTTATATCTGATTCCGCTAGTGTTGATGTGTTTGTAGATGTTGAAATGCTTGCACCATCATAGAACTGCATAGCTAATCTAAGGCAGCAATCACAAACCCCACCTACTACACGTAATTGATTCACACCATGCTCTTTTTCTTCTAAAGCATA
>Ga0111539_10000139_pt1 | contig 82909 bp, 77 predicted proteins | sample RhiMethybrSRZTD1_FD_79667 | JGI IMG/M metagenome (GOLD analysis project Ga0111539, IMG submission 79667) | Populus rhizosphere microbial communities from Tennessee, USA - Rhizosphere MetaG P. TD hybrid SRZTD1 (version 2) (version 2) | ecosystem: Host-associated > Plants > Roots > Rhizosphere >...
CGCCAGCGCGTCCAGCTCGTACTTGAGGCCGCTGCCGAGCATGCGCTTGATCTCTTCCTGCCAGGGCTTCTTCTCGAACCAGCGGTACTTCAGGAGCTCCTTGGCGCGGCCGATGTCCTTGTCGTTGAGCTTGATGCCCACGTTGCGGGGGAGACCGTAGGCGTCGGGGTCGGCGCTGGAGAGGCCGATGAACTTGGCCTTGGGGATGGCCATGCGCTCGCTCTCGAAAGCGAGGTTGATGGAGCCCTGCTTCACCACCGAGTAGATGTAGTAGCCCCAGGGGTCGTTGTCGACGAGGACGTAGACGGGGAGCTTGTACTCCTCGTGGAGGCGGCGGGCCAGGCGGCGGACGCCGCGGGGGGGCTGGCCGTTCCCGGTGAGGAGCACGCAGTTGTAGCGGCGCCAGAACTTGTCCTCGCTGAGGCGGTTCCACTGCGTGCCCTTCTCGACGAGGAGGACGAAGTCCGCCGTGCAGCGGCGGATCTCGAGGTACTCGGGCTCCACGATCGACGGCACCGAGTAGCCACCCTTGCCCAGGCGCGCGCAGTCCACGCGGTCGCCGTCGTCGCCGAACACCACCGGGCCCACGATGCTGCCCGCGTTCTCCGCGCGCACGTGGAGCTCTTCGCGGAGGGCGACGAGGGTGACCTCCAGATCCTCGATGAGCGGGTCCGACTCGTTCTGCCCGTCGAAGGTGTTCTCGTGCGAGCCCTTCATGGTGTGCTTGGTGCGGTAGTAGATCTCGCGGAGGGAGGTGGTGAGGTTCTGCCGCTGGAGCTCGCTGAGCGCGTCCGCCACCAGCACGGTCTGCATGAACTTCTTCGCCATGCCCACGTTGAAGAACGTGCGCGCCTGCTTGCGCTTGCCGAGCTGGATGATGCCGCGCTTGGCGTCGAAGTTGACGTTGGCGAGGCTGCGCACCGGGATGGCCAGCGTCGGGTCCTTGCTCTTCTCCGCGGCGGTGATGACCGTGTCGGCCACGCCGATCAGCTTCTTCTCAACCGGTCCCGTTTTCTTCGCCGCCGCTGCTTTGGCCATGGCTGTCCTTCCTTATCGAGGGCCTATTCGATGACTTGATCCGCGCGCACCAGAATCGAGGGCGGGAACGTGAAGCCCAGCGTGCGCGCAGTCTTGAGATTGATGGCGAGATAGTAGCGGCTGGGCCGCTCGACGGGAAGCGTGCTGGCCGTCGCGCCCTTGAACAGGCGGTCCACGTAGGCGGCGGCCCGACGAAAGTTATCGTCCTGGCTCGCCCCGTAGGACATGAGGCCGCCGTCTTGGACGAGGAAGCTGAACTCGTACATGGCGGGGATCCGGTGCGCCGACGCAAACTCGATGACGCGCTTGCGGTTCAGAAGGGTCAGGGAGTCCGTGACCAGGAACATCGCGTCCGGCCGGTGTTGACCCATGGCGACGAAGGCGGTCTCGAAATCGTTGGGCTGGCGTACGCCGAGGGCCTGTACCGCTACGCGGAGGAGCTGGGCGGCCCGCTCCACGCTGTGGAAGCGCATGACCATGCCCATGTCGTCGGCGTTGTACAAGACGGCGATGCGCTCGGCCTTGGGCACCGCCTCCTTGAGGAGCTCGAGCCGCTTGGCGCTGAGGTCGGAGGACAGATCGGTCACGCCCGTGACGTTGCCGCCGGGCGCGGCGAGGCTGTTGATGAGGCCAAGGCCGTCGGCGTCGCCGACCTGCGCCATCACGATGGGGACGGTGGACGTGGCCCCGCGGGAAGCGGCGGTGGAGGGCCCGCCGACCGTCACGATCACGTCGACCCGTTCGGCGACCAGCTCGGCCGCGAGAGCGGGCAGCTGTCCCTTCTGCCCCTCGGCGAACCGCGCCGCGTAGACCACGTTCTGCCCCTCGATGTAGCCGAGCTCTTTCAGCGCCGCGCGTAGCACAGCGGGCGGCGCTCCGTCCGGCGTGCGGGGGCCGCCGGCAAGGAAGCCCACGCGCCAGACCTTCCCCTTCGGCTGCTGCGCGTCGATGGCGGCCGGCGCGGCGAGGACGCCGAGGGTCAGCACGAGCGCGAGAACTACGCGCAGCATCACTTCCGCTTCTTGGCGACCTTCTTGGCGGGCTTCTCGGCCACCTTGGCCTTGACCGCCTTGGCGGTCTTGCCCTTCGCCGGCTTGCCCTTGGTGGCTTTCGCGGCCTTGGCGGCCTTCGCCGTCTTCCCCTTGCCCCTCGCCCGCGCTTCGGGCTCGACGGCCTCGGCCGCCGCCGCATCCGCCGCCTCCGCCCCCGCCGCCTCCGGCAGCACCGGCGCCTCGCCCTCCGTCCCCTCCGGCGTCACGATGATCGAGTGGGGCAGGCCCTCGGGCCCGCTCTCGTGGCCGAGGATCTGGTCGGTCTTGACCCCGCCGGTGCGCTTCATCGCGATCTTCTGGAGCTGCTGCTTCAGCTTTTCCTTCGGGATGCGCCCGCCCTTGAGGCGCGCGCACGCCTCCACGACCTCCTCGATGTAGAGCTCGAAGATGTTGCGCCGGCGGAACTCGCTCTTGGCACGCTCGCGGCGGCGGAGGAAGACGCCGAGGCGGCGCCCGCACTCCTGGAGGGCGAGCTTGATCTCCTTCCTGATCTCGTCGTAGTCGGCGATGGCTTCCTTCGACTCGCTGGTGAACGGCACCCACACGCTCGCCATGTGGACGAAGATCACCATGGGGCCGGCGGGGAGGGCGCCGCGGGACTGCGCGATGCCATAGTTCTTCCACGCGGTCTCGAGCGCGGCCTTGAACGTGGCGCACGCCGACTGCTGATAGAGGAGCGGCACGCGGTTGGCGTAGCGGATGACGCGCGCCAGCTCGTTGTCGTCGTCCTCCTGCTCGCCCTCGGCCAGCGGCACCGCGGGCGCCTCCGCGGCCGCCTGCTGCTCGGGGCCGCGCCCGAAGGCCAGGCCCGCCTCGATAATGAAGGGGTTGCCCCGGTACACCGCCGGCGGACGCGTCACGGCGGTGTAGAACTCCCCCTTGATCTGCTTGTAGAGGCCGTGGAGGATCGCCTTCTCGCCGATGGGCGAGATGGAGCTGGACGGCGGGGCCATGATCTTCGTGGCCTGGATGGCCTTGTAGAGGGCCTCCGCGTCCGTGCCGTGGATGTTCCGCGGCCGGGCGTTGGGCGAGAGCTTGGCGGTCTTCACGATCTCCTGCGCGAGCGCGGGCGAGACCCGGCTGAAGTCGCCGGAGAGGAAGCCGGAGAGCCAGTGGCTCCTCGTGTCGTGGAGCATGCGGAGCAGCACGCCGAACTCGATGCCGTAGGGGTGCGGCTTGATCTCCTTCGGCTGGGGCGGGAGCTCCTGGATGGTGCGCGCATACTCGCGCGTGTCGCCCTCGGGCGTCCGGTAGACCAGGCGCACGTGCGGGTTGGCGATCGCCACCTGCTCGAGGAACTCGTCCACCGAGGCGCGGCCCTTCTGGTAGCGGCCGTCGATCTCCAGCGTCACCTGCGTGCCGCGCGCGTGCTCCCAGTCGATCTTCTTCGACTCGAAGATGCGCGGCTCGTTCTTCTTGGTGTCGATCTGCACCTCGAAGTAGTGCGCGGCCGCCTTGGGGCCCGTGCGCGAGGTGATCTGCACGGGCTTGCCCGTGGTGAGCTGGGCGTACATGCCCGCGGCGGAGATGCCAATGCCCTGCTGCCCCCGGCTCATGCGCAGGCGGTGGAACTTCGAGCCGTAGAGGAGCTTGGCGAAGATGGGCGGGATCTGCTGCCGGACGATGCCGGGGCCGTTGTCGAGCACGGTGACGCGGAAGCGCGTGGCCTGGCTGGCCGGCGGGGGCGGGCCGCCGTTGGCGGGCACCACCTCCACGTTCACGAGCACCTCGGGGAGGATGCCCGCCTCTTCCGCGGCGTCCAGGGCGTTGTCCACCGCCTCCTTCACGCAGGTGAGCATGGCCTTGCGCGGGTTGTCGAACCCCAGGAGGTGCCGGTTCTTGGTGAAGAACTCGGAGACGGAGATCTCGCGCTGGCGCGCGCCCAGCTCGACGGCGGAGAGGGCCTTCACGGGCGCGGGGGTCTTGGGCGGGCTGGCCTCGGCGATCGGAGCGGGTGCGGCCTTCGAAGCGGGCGCCTTCGGCGGCGGGGAAACCTTGGCGAGCGCGGAAGCCATTGCCCTCATTCTATAGGCACCGAGAACCGTGGCAGAATAATCGAAGGCCACGTCGAGATGAGCGACACGCTCGCGTTCGTGCTCCGGTACGGCTACGTGGTGCTCTACGCCTGCGTGATGGCCGAGCAGATCGGCCTGCCCATTCCCGCGGTGCCCGTCCTGCTCGGTGTGGGGGCGCTCGCGGGAGGTGGCTCGATGAGCCTACCGGTGGCGCTGGGCGTGGTGCTGGCGGCGTCGCTGCCCCCCGACGTCGTCTGGTACGAGCTCGGACGGCGGCGCGGCTCGCGGGTGCTCGGCCGCATCTGCGCGATCTCCCTCGAGCCCGACTGGTGCGTCCACCGGACCGAGGCGACCTTCATGCGGCTTGGCCGGAAGCTGCTGCTGGTCGCCAAGTTCTTACCCGGGCTGAGTGCGCTGTCGGCTCCGGTCGCCGGCGCGGCCGGCGTGCCGCGATGGCAATTCGTCCTTCTGGATATCAGCGGCGCGCTGCTCTGGTCCGGCACGTGGCTGGGAATCGGCTATCTCTTCAGCGGCGCGCTGGACCTGGTGGCGGGCTGGGTAGCCCGGCTGGGCGGCTGGGCGCTGGTGCTGGCGGGGGCCGCCATGGCCGCCTTCATCGCCTACAAGTACGCGGAACGACAGCGGATCTTTCGCGAGCTGCGGATGGCGCGCATCACGCCCGAGGAGCTGAAGGACCGGCTCGACGCCGGCGACGAGACCTTCACGATCATCGACACCCGCACGGCCCTGGACGTGAAGGAGGTGCCGTACATGGTCCGCGGCGCGCTCTGGATCGAGGCCGACGAGGTGGAGCGGCGCCGCGCCGAGCTGCCGCGGGATCGAGAGATCGTCCTCTACTGCACCTGACCCAACGAGGCGACGAGCGCCCGGGTGGCGCTACGGCTCAAGCGACACGGCGTCACGCGCGTACGGCCCCTGCTCGGTGGGCTGGCCCTCTGGATGGAGCGACAGTTCCCGGTCGAGCCGGTCCCGGAGCGGTCGAGCATTGGGCTAGAATCAACCTCATGAAGATCCGCATCGGGGTGGGGGCGGCGGGGGCGGTGTCGACGCCGGAGGCGCTGGGCGAGCTGATCACGGGGCTGGACGAGCTGGGCTTCGACTCGGTCTGGCTCTCCGAGGTGCTGACGGGCCCCGTGCCCGATCCCGCTGTCGGCCTGGCCTGGGCGGCGGCGTTCAACCCGCGGGTGAAGCTCGGCACCACCATGCTCCTCCCCGGGCGCAACGTGCTGCGCCTCGCCAAGCAGCTCGCGAGCCTGGACGTGCTCTGCCGCGGGCGCCTGCTGGTGACGCTCGTGCCCGGCCTCACCTACCCGCCCGAGCGCGAGGCGGTCGGCGTGGAGCCCAAGCAGCGCGGCGCGGTGATCGACGAGGCGCTGCCGCTGCTGCGCCGGCTCTGGGCCGGCGAGACGGTGAGCCACGAGGGCGCGGCCGGCACGCTCCGTGACGTGAAGCTCACGCCGCGCCCCATGCAACAGCCGCTGGAAGTGTGGCTGGGCGGCAATGTCCCCGCCGCCCTGGAGCGCTGCGGCCGGCTCTCCGACGGCTGGCTGCCGTCGCTGATCACGCCGGAGGAGGCGGCGGCCGGCCGCGCGGTGATCGAGGAGGCCGCGGCCAAGGCCGGCCGCAGCATCAGCAGCGAGCACTTCGGCATGAGCATCGGCTACGCGAGCCAGCCCCTCGACCCCACGACCGCGCGCACGCTCGCGGCGCGGCGGCCGCGCGCGCTCGAGCTGACGCCGGTGGGCCTCCCCGCCCTGCGCGAGAAGATCGAGGGCTTCCTGAAGGTCGGCTTCTCCAAGTTCGTGGTGCGCCCCGTCGTACCGCCCGCGTCCTGGCGCGTCGAGCTCGACGCGCTCGCCGCCGCCGTGGGCGACCTCCAGACCTGAGCGGTCCGGTCCTTCCGCGCGTGCGCCGCATCCTGCTGATCCGCCACGGCGAGACCGCCGGCAACGCGGCGCGCATCGTCCAGAAGCCGGACATCCCCCTCTCGCCGCGCGGGGAGGCTCAGGCGGATGCTCTCGCCCGCCGCCTCGCCGGCGAGGGCATCACGCAGATCTTCTCGAGCGATCTCGAGCGCGCCGCCGCCACCGCCCGGCGCCTGCGCGCGACCACCGGCGCGCCGATCGCTTTCGATCCCCTGCTCCAGGAGCGGAACTTCGGCGACGTGCGCGGCACGCGGTACGATCAGCTCGGCTTCGACCTCTTCGAGCCCGGCTACGCGCCGCCCAACGGCGAGACCTGGGAGATGTTCCACGCCCGCGTGGACCAGGCGTGGGCGCGCATCCGGACGATGGCGGCGGTCACGCCGGGCACGCTCGCGGTGGTGACGCACGGCCTCGTCTGCCGCTCCATCGCCGCGCGCCACGTCGCGCTCGCCGAGGGCGTGCTGGCGCCGGAGAAGTGGGAGAACACGTCGGTGACCATCGTGGACGCGCAGGAGCCCTGGCGCGTCAGCCTGCTGAACGACATCGCGCACCTGGCAAGCTCCGAGCTCAACCCCGCCCCCGGCGCGGCCGTCTGAGGCTGCCCCCAAAAGGAGAATGGCCATGGCCCGCATCGAGCCCCTGAAGATTCACGAGGTCGACGACGAGATCCGCCATCTCTGCGAGGAGTCGGAGCGCCAGAGCGGCACGTCGAAGAGCACCCGCACCTACGCGAAGAATCCGGCCGTGCTGAAGGCCCTCACCGCCTTTCGCGGCGCCCTCGCGAAGGCGAGCGCGCTGGATCCCGTGCTGCGCGAGCTGGTGCGAATCAAGATCGCCGGCCTCAACGCCTGTCGCTACTGACTCACCGTGCGCTATGCCGGGGCCCGGCATGCGGGAGCGACGGAAGAGAAGATCGCGGCGATCAACGACGAGACCTCGACCCTCCTGACCCCGCGCGAGCGCGCGGCGCTCAAGCTCGCCGAGAAGCTCGCGGTAGACCACCAGAAAGTCGACGACGAGCTCTGGGCCGAGGTGCGGACGCACTTCTCCGAGGCCGAGGTCATCGAGCTGGTGGCCCACACCACGCTCTATATCGGCTTCGGCCGTTTCAACGAGGTGATCCGCCTGGATCCGAGCTAGCCGGCCGCGACGGCCTGAAAAGGCGCTATAGTAGCGGGCCAAAGCCCAACAGGAGGGCTTCACCCACATGGAGACCAGCGGCGTGGCGAACGCAGAGGGGAGCGGTCCGGCGCGACGACGCTTCCTCTTGAAGGCCGGTGGCGCCCTGGCGGCGATGGGCGCGGCCGCGGTGGTCGAGGCGCCCGCCGTCATCGCCCAGCCCAAGGTGAAGTGGCGGCTCTCCACCGCCTATCCCGCCTCGCTCGACACGCTCCACGGGGCCGCCGAGCGCCTGGCCGCCATCGTGAGCGAGATGAGCGGCGGGCGCTTCGTCATCGAAGTCTATCCCGGCGGCCAGATCATGAAGCCCTTCGACTGCTTCGACGAGACTTCCAAGGGCACGATCGAGGCCTTCATGTCGGTGCCGTACTACTTCACGGAGCGCAAGAAGGAGCCGGCGTTCGAGTGGTTCACGACCGTGCCGTTCGGGATGAATCCCGAGGGCATGTCCGCCTGGTACCACTACGGCGACGGCCTGAAGCTGCTCCAGGAGAGCTACGGCGCGTTCAACCTCGTGCCGAAGCCCGGCCACGCCTTCGCCCCGCAGATGGGCGGATGGTTCCGCAAGAAGATCAACTCGACCGCCGACTACAAGGGCCTGCGCATGCGCATCGGCGGGCTCGGCGGCAAGATCATCGGGCGGCTCGGCGCCACCGGCATCCTCATGCCCGCCTCGGAGATCTTCGGCGCGCTCGAGCGCGGCGTCATCGACGCGGGCGAGTGGGTGGGGCCCTACGACGACATGAAGCTCGGCCTGCACAACACCGCGCCCTACTACTACTACCCCGGCTGGCACGAGCCCGGCACCATGCAGGGCTTCGGCTTCAACCGCAAGGCCTACGACGCGCTGCCCGTCGATCTCCGGCAGACGCTCGACCACGCCGCCACCGCCACCGAGGTGTACGGGATCAGCGCGTATCACCAGCGGAACGCGGCCGCTCTGGCGCGGATGAAGACGGAGTTCAAGGGCAAGATCGAGCTCATCCAGTTCCCGGCGCCGGTCTTGAAGGAGCTGAAGAAAATCGCCGCGGGGGTTCTCCAGGAGGAATCGGAGAAGACGCCGATGGCGAAGAAGGTGTCCGCCTCGTTCAACAAGTTCCAGGCGCTGGTCGGCGCCTGGGACGTGGTCGCCGAGGGCGCCGCGCATCAGTACGTGATCCGGTGACGATGCGCGTCCTCTTCCTCGCCCTCGCACTGCTGCTCTCGGTGCCCCCGGTGGGCGAGGCGCAGGAGACGCGGCGGCCCATCCGCATCGGCGTGCTCAACGCCGCGTTCGCCGCCAGCCATCCCACCGTGGAGGGTCTGAAAGCCGGGCTCAGGGAGCTCGGATTCGAGGACGGACGCCAGGTAACGTTCGACATCCGCTTCACGGAGGGCCGGCTCGACACGATGCCGGAGGCGGCGGGGGCGCTGGTCAAGTCGGGCGTGGACGTGATCTTCACGAGCCAGGAGGCAGCGACCAAGGCCGCGCGGGAGGCCACGTCGACCATCCCCATCGTGTTCACGCTGGTGGGGGATCCGATCGGCGCCCAGCTCGTGACCTCGCTTGCCCGGCCGGGCGGCAACGTGACCGGCGTGTCGAGCCTCCAGACCGAGCTGATGGCCAAGCGCCTGGAGGTGCTGCGCACGGTCGTGCCGACGGTGCGCCGGGTCTGGCTCCTCTACTACGGCGCGGATCTCGGCACCACGCCCATGATCAACCGCGCGCTCGAGGTGGCCCAGGCCATGCGGCTCGAGATCGTGCCGCGGGGCGTGCTCGAGGGGGCGGAGCTTGCCACCGCGCTCCGCGACGTGCGCCGCGACGACGCCGTGCTCGTCCCCGAGGGCTCGAATCCCGAGCTGGTCATCGCGATCATCGGGCGGGCGCTCGCGCTGCGCCTGCCCAGCGTGTTCGGTACCGGGCTCTGGGTGGGCCACGGCGGCCTCATCTCCTACGGCCCGGATTACTACGCCCAGGGTGTGCAGGCTGCGGGGCTGGTCGCCAAGATCGTGCGCGGGGCCGCGCCCCAGGATCTGCCGGTGGTGGGCGCGGAGAAGATCGACCTCGCGGTGAACCTCAAGACCGCGGAGCAGCTCGGCCTCACGGTGCCGCGAAAGATCCTGCTGCGCGCCGACGCGTTCCGTCGGTGAGACGCCTCCTCCCCCGCAGCCGCCTGTTCCGGAAGTACGTCGTCGTCCTCCTGGTCCTCATGGGCGGCGTGCTGCTCGCCTCGAGCCTGGTCGAGCTCTATTTCGCCTACCGGGAGACCCAGCGCGCGATCGTGCGGGTCGAGCGCGCCAAGGCGGTGGCGGCGGCGGGCCACATCGAGGAGCTGCTGAAGCAGGTCGAGCTGCAGGTCCGCGCGACGACGCGCACCGCGTCCGATGATCCCGACGCGAGCCAGACCGGCCCGGCCCGCCTCGGGTTCCGTCAGGGGCTGGGCGCGGCGCTGGCGGAGCAGCGCGAGCTCGATTTCGTCCGCGTGCTCCGCAACGTCCCCGCCGTCGTGGCGATGCGCCACGTGGATCTCACCGGGCACGAGCAGCTCCGCGTCTCACGCCTGGATCCCGACGTGGTCGGGAGCGGCGACGACCATTCCCAGAAGCCGGAGTTCCTGGCGGCGCGCGAGGGGAAGACCCACTGGAGCCCCGTCTACTTCAAGAACGACTGGGAGCCCTACGTGACGCTGGCCGTCCCGGCCGGGAAGTACGCGGTCGAGGTTACGAGCGCCGAGGTGAGCCTGGCCGCCGTCGCGCGCATCGTGAGCCAGATCGAGGCGGGCCCAGGCGGCTATGCCTATGTGGTGGACGCGGCCAATCACCTGGTCGCCCACCCCGACCATCGGGTGCTGCGGTCCCGCCGCGACCTCTCGGATCTGGTTCAGGTCAAGGCGGCACGGGCCGAAGATCCGGGCGCGGCGGGCGCCGAACGGGTGGCCCTGGTCACCGAGGGCCTCGGCGGCGGGCGCATGCTCGTGGCGCACGCGCCGATCGCCGGGCTGGGCTGGATGGTGTTCGTCGAGCGGCCCGCGGCCGACGCCTACGCGCCGCTGCGTGCGCCCATCGCGCGCAGCGCGGTGATCTTCGTCCTGGGCTTGGGGCTGTCGATCCTGGCGAGCGTGCTCCTCGCGCAGCGCATGGTGGCCCCCATCCGCAGGCTCCAGGAAGGGGCGGCCCGCATGGGCGCCGGCGAGCTGGGCCACCGCATCGCGCTGCGCACGGGGGACGAGCTGGAGGCCCTGGGCGACGAGCTCAACCGCAGCGCCGGGCAGCTCTCGGAGTCTTACGCGAACCTCGAGCAGAGGGTGGAGGCGCGCACCCGGGAGCTCGCCGCCGCCAACGCCGGGCTCACCGAGGCCCTGCAGGAGCTGCAGGCCTTGGGCGAGGTCGGCCAGGCGCTGAACTCGAGCCTCGATCTCGAGACCGTGCTCAGCACCATCGTCACCCGCGCGAGCCGGTTCGCCCGCGCCGACGCCTGCACGGTCTACGAGTACGACGAGGAGAGGGGCGAGCTGCTGCTCCGCGCGACCCACAATCTGGACGAGGCGGTGGTCGCGGTCGCGAAGCGTTCCCCCATTCGACGTGGCGAGGGCGTGGCGGGGCGCCTGGCGGTGACGCGGCAACCCGTGGAGATTCCCGACATCGCCGAGGAAGGCGCCTACACCGGGCCGCTGCGCGACGTCCTTTTACGGACGGGCAACCGTGCGCTCCTCGGGGTGCCCTTGCTCCACGAGGACCGCCTGGTGGGGGCGCTCACCGTGAACCGCAAGTCGCCCGGGCGCTTCGCGCCGGAGATCATCGCGCTCCTCACCACCTTCGCCAGCCAGTCGGCGCTCGCCATCCAGAATGCGCGGCTCTTCCGCGAGATCGCCGAGAAGAGCCGCGAGCTCGAGGCGGCGAGCCGGCACAAGAGCGAGTTCCTCGCCAACATGTCACACGAGCTGCGCACGCCGCTGAACGCGATCCTCGGCTTCTCCGAGGTGCTGGCGGAGGGGATGTTCGGCGAGGTCAACGAGAAGCAGTCGGAGTACCTGCGCGACATCCTGGAGTCGGGCCGGCATCTCCTCTCGCTCATCAACGACATCCTCGACCTGTCGAAGATCGAGGCCGGGCGCATGGAGCTGGATGTGGCCGACTTCGACCTTCCCGCGGCCATCGACAACGCCCTCATCCTGGTGCGCGAGCGCGCGGCGCGGGGGGGGGTCGGGCTCGGCCATACGGTCGACGCACGCCTCGGCACCGTGCGCGCGGACGAGCGGAAGCTCAAGCAGGTGCTGCTGAACCTCCTCTCCAACGCGCTCAAGTTCACGCCGGAGGGTGGGCGTGTGGACGTGCGGGCGGAGAGCCGCGGGGACGTGGTCGAGATCTCGGTCACGGACACCGGGGTCGGCATCGCCCCGGAGGATCAGGAGACGGTCTTCGAGGAGTTCCGCCAGGTGGGCGCGATGGAGAAGAAGGTCGAGGGCACCGGGCTCGGCTTGGCCCTGTCGCGTCGCTTTATCGAGCTCCACGGCGGACATATGTGGGTGAAGAGCGAGGTGGGCGCGGGCTCCGTGTTCGCGTTCACCCTGCCGATCGCGGGCCAGCCCGCGGCCTCTACCGAAGCCGCTCGCTGACGATGAAGCGCTTGTTGTACGTGTAGGGGCGCACCTCGGGCTTCCAGCGCCCGATGTCGGAGGTGTCGTTCCAGAGCTTGGACATCGGGAGCTCCGGGTTCTCCACCTCGTACGCGCAGAGGTACTTGGGCTCGGCGGGATTCTTGGTCCGGTAGCGGACCGCGTTCACCGAGCCGGGCAGCTTCATCAAGAGCGGCAGGTGCTCGGTGTCATACAGCTCGTTGAAAAGCGCCTCGCGGTGCGGCTCGATGTCCATCATCACCCAGAACACGTACGGGGTCTTGCCGGTGAGCGCCTTGGCCCCGCCCACCCATTCGTAGATCGCGAGGTGTCGGTTCATCGTGTGCGGGCGCACCGCGGTGGGCCAGCGCCCCAGCTCGCCCGCCGTCTTGAAGGCCGCGCTCTCGACGATGCCGGGGTCGTCCAGCTCGTAGGCAGCCACGTAGCGGGGCTCGGTGGGCGACGGCTGCTTGAAACGGCTCGCCCGCTGCACGCCGGGCACCTTCGCCAGGTTCGGCACGTGCTCGGTGTCGTAGACCTCGTTGAACGTCGCCTCGTGGTCGTGCGCCACGTCCATCCGCACCAGGAAGAGTCCTTTGCTCATGCCGGGAATTCTACCCCTTGAGGCCCGCCGCGAGATAGTCGCGGTTCAGCCGCGCGATCACGTCGAGCCCGATGCCCTTGGGGCAGACCGCCTCGCACTCCCCATGGCTCGAGCAGGCGCCGAAGCCCTCGCCGTCCGCCGCGGCGACCAGGGCCAGCACCCGGCGCTCGCGCTCGGGCTGGCCCTGGGGCAGGCGGGCGAGATGGCTCACCTTGGCGCCCACGAAGAGAGACGCCGAGCCGTTGGGGCAGGCGGCCACGCAGGCGCCGCAGCCGATGCACTCGGCGGCGTCGAGCGCCCGCTCCACCGCCGCGCGGGCGATCGGCAAGGTGTTCGCCTCGGGCGCGCTGCCCGCGCGCACGGAGACGTAGCCGCCCGCCTGCATCACGCGGTCGAGCGCGCGGCGGTCCACCACGAGATCGCGCAGCACGGGGAAGGCGCCGGTGCGGAAGGGCTCGAGCGTGATCGTGGCGCCTTCGCGGAACGCCCGCATCGGCACGAGGCAACTCGTGGTACACGGCAGCGGACCGTGCGGGCGCCCGTCCACCACGATGCCGCAGGCGCCGCAGATGCCCTCGCGGCAGTCGCTGTCGAAGGCGACGGGCGGCTCGCCCCGCGCCACCAGCCCCTCGTTGAGCCGGTCGAGCGCCTCCAGCAGCGTCGTGTCCGGCCCGAGGTCGTCCACCGGGTAGCGCACGAAGCCGCCGGGATCCTCGGGGTCCCGCTGGCGCCAGACGCGGAAGACAACGTTCATGTGTAGGACCTCTCGAGCAGCGCCATCGACTCGAAGTGAAGCGGCTCGATCAATCGCGCGGGCCCGCGTCCGTCCTCGCCTGGCACCCAGGCCGCGACGTGGGCGAAGCGCGCGTCGTTGCGGAGCGCCTCGCCGTCGCTCTGGTGCTCGGTGCGGAAGTGGCAGCCGCAGGATTCCTCGCGCGCGAGCGCGTCGCGGCACATCAGCTCGCCCAGCTCGAGGAAATCGGCCACGCGGCCGGCGCGCTCGAGCTCCTGATTGAGCTCGCCCGCTCCACCGGGGAGCGCGAGATCCTCCCAGAAGGCCTCGCGAAGGGCCGCCACTTCTTCCACCGATTTCACGAGACCCTCGCGGCTCCGCTCCAGCCCGCAGTGATCCCAGAGCAGGTGCCCCAGCGCGCGGTGGAATTCCCCGGCGGTGCGCCGGCCGCCGACCCGGAGCAATCGCTCGATGCGCGCCCAGACCGCCGCGCGCGCCTCGCGCGCCGCGGGCGCATCCTCCGTGATCGCGGGCAGCTGCGCCCCGGCAAGATAGCCGGCCAGCGTGTAGGGCAGGATGAAGTAGCCGTCGGTGAGGCCCTGCATGAGGGCGCTGGCGCCCAGGCGATTGGCGCCGTGGTCGGAGAAGTTCGCCTCGCCGATCCCGAAGAGGCCGGGGACATTGCTCATGAGGTCGTAGTCCACCCAGAGCCCGCCCATCGTGTAATGCGCGGAGGGCGCGATACGCATGGCGTCCCGGAGCGGATCCTCGCCCGTGATGTGCCGGTACATGTCGAAGAGATTGCCGTAGCGCTCACGCAGGACGTCCACGCCGAGCCGCCGCGCCGCGTCCGAGAGGTCGAGGTACACGGCGCGGCCGCCCGGGCCCACGCCGCGCCCCTCCTCCATCATCGATTTGCAGGCGCGCGAGCCTAGATCGCGCGGGACGAGATTGCCGAAGCGCGGGTAGCGGCGCTCGAGGAAGTAGTCGCGCTCGGTCTCGGGGATGTCGTGTGGCGCGCGCGCGTCCCCCGCGCGCAGGGGCACCCAGAGGCGCCCGTCGTTCCGCAGCGACTCGGACATGAGGGTGGTCTTCGCCTGGTCCGCGCTCGTCACGGGCAGACAGGTGGGGTGGAACTGGACGAAGCCGGGGTTGGCGAAGGCCGCGCCGCGCCGATGCGCGCGCCAGATCGCCGTGCAGTTGGAGGCCTTCGCGTTGGTGGAGAGGTAGTAGGCATTGGCGTAGCCACCGGTAGCCAGCACCACCGCGTCGGCGAGATGCGTCTCCAGCGCGCCGGTGACGAGATCGCGCGCGATCACGCCGCGGGCGCGCCCGCCCACCACGATCAGGTCCAGCATCTCGCGTCGGGGAAAGAGCGTGACGCCGCCCGCCGCCTCCTCCTTCGCGAGTGCGCCGTAGGCCCCGAGCAGGAGCTGCTGGCCGGTCTGCCCGCGTGCGTAGAACGTGCGCGAGACCAGCGTCCCGCCGAAGGAGCGGTTGGCGAGGTGGCCCCCGTACTCGCGGGCGAACGGCACGCCCTGGGCCACCGCATGGTCGATGATCCGCTCGGACAGCTCGGCGAGGCGGTAGACATTGGCCTCGCGCGACCGGAAGTCGCCCCCCTCGAGGGTCTCGTGGAAGAGGCGCGCCACGCTGTCGCCGTCGTTCTGGTAGTTCTTGGCCGCGTTGATCCCGCCCTGCGCGGCCACGCTGTGCGCGCGCCGGGGCGAGTCGTGGAAGACGAGGCACCGCACGCGATAGCCGAGCTCGGAGAGCGTGGCCGCCGCGGAGGCGCCGGCCAGCCCCGCGCCGATCACCACCACGGAATGAAAGCGACGTCGAATTGGCCCAACCAGGCCCAGCTCGTCGCGGCGCCGCCGCCATTGCGTCTCGAGCGGACCACCGGGCACGCGCGGATCGAGCACGGGCACGGGCGCCGCGGGCGTCATCGCAGCCACCCCGCGAGCACGGCCAGCGGCACCGAGGCGAAGCCGAGCGCTACCGCGGCGGAGAGCGCCGCCACCGCGGGCCGTCGGTGCCGCGTGGCGCCGTCGGGCCAGACGCCCAAGCTCCGCATGGCCGCCCAGAGCCCGTGGAAGAGGTGGAGGCCGAGCAGCAGCGCGGCGCCGATGTACACGCTCGCCATCACGGGGGAGTGGAGGCCCTGCACGACATTGGCGTACACATGCCCGGGCAGGAAGCCGGGCAGCCTGACGCCGAACGTGAGGTGGAGGACGTGGAAGATCACGAAGGCGAGGAGGAGCACGCCGCCCACCCGCATGCTCCGCGCTGCCCAGCCCTCCATCCAAAAGGAGGCACGGGGACCGCAGGCCTGATGCCGCGGCCGGGCCGCGCGGTCGGCGCGCGTGAGCGAGACCACCCCGGCCACGTGCACGACGGCGGCCACGACCAGGCCTATTCGAACCGCCCAGAGGGCCGCCGGCACGTGCCGAAGGCTCGCCGCATAGCCGTCCGCCGCCGCCGCGCCGGAGAACACCGTGAGGTTGCCGGCCACGTGGAGGATAACCCAGAGGCAGAGGGCGAGACCGGAGGCGGCCACCAGGGCCTTCTTGCCGACCGTCGAGCGCCACAGCGCGCGGAGCACGGTCCAAATCGTCATGGCCCCCATGCTGCCGCCGGGATTTTCATTAGTCACATGCATTCGGTTTCCTCGACGATTAAGCTAAACTTATGATTAGCCATGCACGTGGAGACCCTCAAGACCTTCTGCGATCTGGTGGAGACGGGCAGCCTCTCGCGGGCGGCCCGGATGAACCTCATCTCCCAGTCCGCGGTGAGCCAGCAGCTCCGCGCGCTGGAGCGGCGCTACGGCCGGCGCCTCATCGAGCGCGCACCGCGCATCGGGGCGCGGGCTACCGAGGCGGGCCGCCTTCTCTACGACGAGGTGAAGCCCCTGGTGGAGCGCCTGGCCACGCTGGAGCAGCGGCTGCGCGCGCGGCCGGACGTGGTGGCGGGCACGGTCCGGGTGGCCACGGTGTACAGCGTGGGCCTTCACACGCTGCCGCCGATCATCAAGCGCTGCCTCGCCGACCATCCCGAGATGAACGTGCGCCTCTCGTACCGGCGCACCAACGAGGTGGTGGCGGCGTGCCTCGACGGCGATGTGGACTTCGGCATCGTGGCGGCGCCGGCGCGGCGGCCCGGGCTCGAGATCGTGCCTCTCGGCCATGACGAGCTGGTGATCGCCGCGCCGCCCAGCCACCCGATCGCCAAGCGCGCGCGCCCGCCGCTCGCCGCCCTGGACGGCCAGCCCTTCATCGGCTTCGACCGCGACATTCCCACGCGGCGCCTGGTCGACGCGCTGCTGCGCCGCCACGGCGTGCGCGTGCAGTACGCGATGGAGCTCGACAACATCGAGACGATCAAGCGCTCGGTGGAGGCTGGGCTCGGCCTCTCGCTCCTCCCCGCCCCCACCCTCGCCGCCGAGATCCGCGCGCGCACGCTGGTGGGACGGCCGGCGGCCGAGGGCCCATTTCTGCGGCCCATCGCCGTGGTCTACCGCAAGAGCCGCGAGCTCTCGGCGGCGGGGAAGACCTTCCTCGGCCTGCTCACCGCCGAGCTGGGCTCGCCGGGCGCGCGGGGCGCGTCTACTCGCCGATAGCCGCGGCCAGGTCCGAGAAGTCCGCCTCGGGCAGCTCCGTGTAGACCGCGTTCGAGAGATAGCGCTCGCCGAAGTCCGCGATGATCGAGACCACGAGCTTGCCGCGGTTCTCCGGCCGCTTCGCCACCTGCAGCGCCACCCACGTGATGGAGCCGGAGGAGATGCCCGCGAAGATCGCCTCCTCGCGCGCCAGGCGCCGCGTGGTCTCGATGGCGTCCTCGGTCTTCACCGTCACCACCTCGTCGTAGATCTTCCGGTCAAGGTTCTCGGGGATGAAGCCCGCGCCGATCCCCTGCTGCTTGTGCGGCGAGGGGCTCCCGCCCGAGATTACCGGGCTCTCCGCAGGCTCCACGCAGACGATCCGGATACCAGGATTTTTCTCACGCAGGTAGCGCCCCGTGCCGGTGATGGTGCCGCCGGTGCCGACGCCGGCCACGAAGACGTCGACCTTGCCCCCGGTGTCGGCCCAGATCTCGGGGCCGGTGGTCTTGTAGTGGATCTCGGGATTGGCGGGGTTGTCGAACTGGCGTGGGATCCACGCGCGATTCCCGAGCCGCCCCGCGATCTCTTCCGCGCGAGCGATGCACGCCTTCATGCCCTTCGGCCCCTCGGTGAGCACCACCTTGCAGCCGAGCGCCTGCAGCATCTGGCGGCGCTCCACCGTCATGGTGTCGGGCATCGTGAAGATGCAGCGATAGCCCAGCGCGGCCGCCACGTAGGCAAGACCGATCCCGGTGTTGCCGCTGGTAGGCTCCACGATGATCATGCCGGGCTTGAGCCGGCCGCGGTCGATCGCGTCCTTGATCATGGCGTAACCGATGCGGTCCTTCACGGAGCTGTAGGGGTTGTAGCCCTCGTGCTTCACGGCGACGCGGGCGGGCAGCCCGGCGGCCAGCCGGTTCAGGTAGATGAGCGGGGTCCCGCCGACGGTTTCCGTTACGTTGTCGTAGATCTTCCCGTGGGGCATGCGACGTGGCTCCTTTCGCGGGGGTTGAAAGGAGTATAGTCAGCGGGCCATGGGTCTCGCCACGCGCTTCTTCATCGTGTTCGTGGTGGATGGGCTCCGCCCCGACGCCATCACCGCCGAGAACACGCCCACGCTCCACCGGCTGTGGCGCGAGGGCGTGGACTTCACGAACAGCCACGCCGTGTTTCCCACGGTCACGCGCGTGAACGCGGCCACCCTCGCGACGGGCGCGCAGCCGGGCACGCACGGCATCCTGGGCAATCAGATTTACGTCCCCGCGGTCGACCCCGCCAAGGCGCTGAACACCGGCGACTACACCCTTCTCCTGGCCGTCGACGAGAAGGCCGGCGGCCTCGTGCGCACGCGCACGCTGGCGGAGCGCCTCGCCGAGGCCGGCGTTCGCTTCGCCGGGGTGAGCTCGGGCTCCACGGGGAGCGCGTTTCTCCTGAACCCGAAGGCGCCGGCGGGCGTGGGCATGCTGGTCAACGGCTACTTCGACCCGGGGAAGACCGTGGCGTACCCGCAGGAGGCGAGCGAGGCGATCCTCGCCAAATTCGGCGCGGCGCCCGCCAAGGCCGGCGCGGAGCGCTACGACGGCGTGGTGAGCTGGACCCAGCGCGTGCTGCGCGAGTACGTCCTGCCCGAGCTACGTCCGGATGTCGTGATCAACTGGCTCACCGAGCCCGATCACAGCCAGCACATGATCGGCGTGGGCTCGCCGGCGGCGCGCGAGGCGCTGCGGAACGACGACCGCGAGATCGCGCTGACCCTGGCCACGCTGGACGAGCTCGGCCTCACCGAGCGCGCGGATGTCTTCGTGGTGTCGGACCATGGGTTCACCAGCAATGTCGCGGGCGTGGACGTGGCGCGCGACCTTGCGCTCGACTCCCCCGACGTGATCCTCGCGAGCAGCGGTCAGGCGGTAGCGCTTCACGTGAAGGATCGGGATGCGGGGCGGCTCGGCGAGATCGCGCGTCTGGCGCAATCGCGCGAGTGGGGCGGGGTGCTCTTCAGCGCCGCGCGCGGCGCGGGGGATCCGCGGGGCGCGATCGACGGCACGTTCTCGCTGGACCTGATCCATCTCGCCCACGCCGAGCGCGGCGTCGAGCTACTCCTCACCTTCCCGTGGAGCTCGGATCCGAATGCCTTCGGCGTGCCCGGCACCGACCTTGCCTGCACGAGCGGCGGCGCCCGGCTCTACGCGAGCGATCACGGCAGCATGAGTCCGTGGAACGTGCGCAACACGTGCCTCGCGTGGGGCGTCGACATGAAGCGCGGCGCGACGGTGCGGGCGCCCTCCGGCAACGTGGACGTGGCGCCCACCATCCTGCATCTCCTCGGCCTCGACGATCGTACGGGCGTGGACGGACGCGTGCTCACCGAGGCCCTCCTCGACGGGCCGGATCCCGACAAGGTCGTCGTGCAGACGCGCACGCCCATTGTGGAGGCGGGACCCTATCGCGCGGCGCTGCAGATCTCCGAGGTGGACGGGCGGCGCTACGTGGACAAGAGCTGGCGTATCATCTAGCCATGGACATCGGCGCGGCGATATTCTTCACGGACTACTCGATGGGGCCGGCGGAGCTGGGGCGGGCGATGGAGGAGCGCGGCTTCGAGTCTCTCTGGGCGCCCGAGCATTCCCACATCCCGCTCTCGCGCACGTCGCCGTTTCCGCAGGGCGGCGATCTGCCCAAAAAGTACTACGACGTGATGGACTCCTTCGTGACGCTGGCCGCCGCAGCCGCGGCGACCGCGCGGCTTCGCGTCGGCACGGGGATCTGCCTCGTGATCCAGCGTGATCCGATCCAGACCGCGAAGTCGGTGGCGAGCCTCGACCAGGTGTCGGGCGGGCGCTTCCTGTTCGGCATCGGCGCGGGCTGGAACGCTGAGGAGATGGGGGATCACGGGACGGAGTTCAAGACGCGCTTCACCGTCATGCGCGAGCGCGTGGAGGCGATGAAGGCGATCTGGACCAAGTCCAAGCCCGAGTACCACGGGAAGTTCGTCGATTTTTCCCCCATGATGACCTGGCCCAAGCCCGTGCAGAAGCCGCACCCGCCGGTGATCGTGGGCGGCGCCTTCCCCTACGGCGCGCGGCGGGCCATCGCCTACGGCGACGGCTGGATCCCGCACGTGCGCCGGCCCGAGTACGGCGACGGCGACGTGACGCGGTTCCTCCCCGAGTTCCGGAAGATGGCCGCGGAGGCGGGCCGCGATCCCGCGTTTCCGGTCACGATCTGGGGCCAGCCCGACGATGCCGCCAATCTCAAGCGGTATCGGGATGCCGGCGCGGCGCGCTTCGTCTTCAGCCTGCCCTCCGCCAAGGCCGACGAGATCCTGCCCGTGCTCGACCGGCTGGCGGCGGCGGCGCGCTAGTCCCCCAGGAGACCCGCGTCATGGCCACCATCACGCCCAAGATCAAGGAGATCGCCTCCGGCCTCCGCTTCCCGGAGGGGCCGGTGGCCATGCCCGATGGCTCGATCGTCTTGGTGGAGATCGAGCGCCGCACGCTCTCCCGCGTCACGCCGGACGGGAAGATCCGCGTGATCGCGAATCTGGGCGGCGGGCCCAACGGCGCCGCCATGGGGCCGAACGGCAAGATCTACGTCACCAACAACGGCGGCCTCAAGTTCATCGACCGGCCGGGCAAGCTCTTTCCCGTGGCCCAGGCCGACGACTACACGACGGGCAGCATCCAGCTGGTCGATCCCGAGACGGGCACGTTCGACACGCTCTACGATCGCTGCGACGGCCGGCGGCTCAACGGGCCGAACGACCTCGTGTTCAACGGCGCGGGCGGCTTCTGGTTCACGGACCTCGGCAAGACGCGCGAGCGCGATGCGGACCGCGGCGTCGTCTACTACGCGAAGGCCGACGGCTCGATGATCAGGGAAGCCATCTTCCCCCTCGAGCGCCCCAACGGCATCGGGCTCGCGCCGGACGATAAGACGCTCTACGTGGTGGAGACGCCCACCGCGCGCTGCTGGTCGTTCAAGATCTCCGCCCCCGGCGAGATCGACTCCGCCAACGGCCCCTACCGCGGCGAGAAGGGCAAGGTCGTGGTGGGCCTGCCCGGCTATCAGATGTTCGACTCCCTCGCGGTGGACGGCGAGGGGCATGTGTGCGTGGCCACGCTGATCACCGGCGCGGTCTCGGACATCTGGCCCGACGGCAGTCGCGTGGACCAGTACTCGCTGCCGGACATGATGGTGACCAACGTCTGCTTCGGCGGCCCCGGGCTCCGCACCGCCTACGCCACGCTCTCGATGGGCGGGACGCTGGTCTCGTTCGAGTGGCCGCGGGCCGGCCTGCCGCTGCGCTACCTGAACCGCTAGCTCCGGCCCCGCACGTAGCGCGTCGTCACCAGCCGCAGGTGATCGCGGAAGTTCGGCGTGAGCCGCGTCGTCCACTCGCTTTGCCGCGCCTGCTTCCATTCTGCGCTCTCGACCACCGACGGCGACGTCAGATGGTAGAGCGCGACGTACTTGCGCGTGCCCGCGCGGCCGCGGAAGCGCCGCGAGCAGAGCACGCCCGGCACGGCGGCGAGCGCGGGAATGTGCTCCTTGTCGTACCACTCGTTGAACTCCGCCTCGAGCTCGGGGGCGATGTTCATGGCGTTCAGCAGGAGGCCGCCGGCGTCCGCGGGCGGGAGCTGATCGCCGGGCAGGATCTGCGTCCCCTCGCTGCGTAGCAGCATCTGGACCTTGCCGGTGATGCGCTTGGACCACACGGAGAGGTTCTCCCCGCCGATGGCCTTGTAGGCCGGGCTGTCCAGCACCTCGACCGCGTCGAGGTCGTAGGTCGCCAGCGAGACCTTCCGGTCCTCCACGCTGATCCAGCGGCGACAGATCCGGAAGCCCGGCACGCGCTCGCGCTCGGGAACGTGCTCGAGGTCGTACCAGTCGTGGAACTCGTCCTCGGCCACGCTGGTGAAGTTCATCGCCGCGATCAGGGCGCCCTTGGCCATGGTGATCCTCCTCTCGGGGAGTTCGATTCCATCATAGAATGCCCGCCGAGGACAACGACGTCCCCGTGATCCTGGCCCCCTTTCGCGTGCGGTCCTTCCGCTTCCAGTGGCCCGCCGACCTCCTCACCTCGCTGGCGTTCGAGATGGAGACCGTCGTCCTCTCCTGGTACGTGATGGTGGAGACGGGCTCTGTGCTCCTGCTCACCACGTTCGCCTCGCTGCTCTTCCTCGGCACGCTCGCCGCGCCCATGTTCGGGGTGCTGAGCGATCGCCTGGGGGCGCGGAACTTGTTGGCCATGATGCGCGCGATCTACACGGCGCTCGCCGCGCTGCTGATGCTGCTGGCCTTCTCCGGCCGCCTGAGCCCGCTCTGGGCCTTCGTCGTCGCCGTGCCCGCCGGCATCGTGCGGCCCAACGATCAGGTGCTGCGCAACATCCTGGTGGGCGAGACCATGCCGGCCGCGCAGCTCATGGGGGCGCTCGGCCTCTCGCGCGCCACCATGGACTCCGCGCGCGTGGTGGGCTCGCTCGCGGGCGCGGCCCTCTTCGCCGCGCTGGGCCTGGGCTCGGCCTACGTGCTGGTGGTCGTGCTCTACGCAGCGTGTTTCGCGCTCACGCTCGGCATGTCGCAGCGGGGTCCGGTGTCCGTGCCCGTGGGCGAAGAGCCCGCCGCGGCGGATGCCGCCGCCGGCGTCTCGGGTTTGCGCGATCTGATCGACGGCCTGCTCCACGTCTGGCGCACGCCCGCGCTGGTGAGCGCGCTCTGGCTCGCCTTCCTCATCAATCTCACCGCCTATCCGATCTCCGGGGGCCTCCTCGCCTACATCGCGCGCGCGGTCTATCACACCGACGCGACCGGCCTGGGCCGGCTCGCCGCGAGCTTCTCGCTGGGCGCGCTGGTGGGCTCGGTCGCATTCGTGCTGACGGGCGGGCCACGGCGCCCCGAGCGCGCCATGCTCGTGCACGCGACGCTCTGGTACCTCCTGTTGCTGGGCTTCGGCTTCGCGGGAACGCTGGGCGGAGGCATGGTGGCACTGTTTCTCGCCGGCGTCGTGCAGAGCGTGGCGATGATCTCGCTGGCCGCGTGGCTGCTCATGGTCGTGGACGACCGCTTCCGCGGGCGCGTGATGGGGGTGCGGATGCTCGCGGTGTACGGGCTGCCGCTCGGCCTCATGGCCGCGGGCGCGCTGATCGACCGGATCGGCTACACGCCGACCATCGCCGCGCTCACCGTCACCGGGCTCGTCTTCACGGGGCTCATTGCGCTGCGGTGGCGGGCGAGCCTCTGGTCAACCCCGGGTCTGTAGGGGCGCGAGCCCCAGCTCGGCCGTGCACTGGCCGAACCACTCGATGACTTCGCGATGGAGCGGGATGCCGTGGGCGCGCCGCTCCGCCACCTCCTCCGCCTCGAGCAGGCCGGGGTAGAGCACGCGCTCCTCTCCGGGCGCCGGCGGCGCGGTGCGCAGCGCACGGAGCGTCTCGTCCATGGTGTCCTTGAAGCGCTCGAGGTCGGTGAAGGCCTCGATGTGATACGCGGCAAACTGATTCTTCGAGCCGCTGGCCGCATTCAGCATGGTCGGCACCGCGCCGGCGAGCATGGTGGACAGCACCTCGGCCATCAGCGCGAGGCCATAACCCTTGTGCGAGCCCTGCTCGCGCGTCCCGCCCAGCGGCGCCTGGAAGAAGTCGTCCCGGTTGAACACCGGCTTCTCTTCCATGATCGGGGTGCCTTCCTTGTCCGTGACCCAGCCGGGCAGGAGCGGCGAGCCCACGCGCATGGCGAGGCGGATCTTGTTGCCCGCGATGGCGGAGGTGGCGGCATCGAAGAGGAGCGGCGCCTCACGCCGCGCCGGCGCGGCGATGGCGATGGGATTGGTGCCCAGCATGGGCTTCGACGCGAACGTCGGCACCACGTGAAGGCCGGCGGCGGTGAAGCAGGCGCCCACCATCTCCGCCTGCGCCGCCTGCATCGCGTAGTGGCCAATGGCGCCGAAGTGGCCGGCGTTGTAGACGGTGACGATGCCGACGCCGACCGTTCGCGCCTTGTCCATGGCCAGCCGCATGGCCTTGGGCCCCACGATGATGCCGAGCCGGCGCTCCGCGTCGATCACCGCGGTGCCCGGCGCCTCGCGCATCATCTTCCACCCGGGCCGGGGGTCGAGCTTGCCCGCCTTGTAGTCGCGCACGTACTGGCGGAGCATGTTCGACACGCCGTGGGTCTCCACGCCGCGGAGATCCGTGGTGGTGAGGACGTCGGCGCCCTCCGCCGCGTCCTCGGGCGTGAGCCCCATCCGTTGAAATATTTCTTCCACCGTCTTGCGAAGCGCGGACTCGGAGACGAGGACCTGATCCTTCACGGGCACCTTGAAGCGCTCGAGCATAGCGGAGATCATACCCGTTGTGACCACCGATCGCACCCCCCGCCTGGCCGTTCACCGGAGCGGCCGGGGGCCCGACCTCGTCCTCTTCCACGGCGGCATGGGGTCCTGGAAGCACTGGTCCCGCAACGTGGGGCCGTTGTCCGAGCGCTTCACCGTCCACGCCCTCGACCACCCGGCCTACGGCGACTCGGCGTCCATCCCGCGCGAGACCACCGGCCCGCAGTACCTCGACCTGATGCACGAGCTGTTCGTCGAGGCGTTCCCCGGCGCGGCGCCGCTTCGCTTCGCCGGCTTCTCCTTCGGCGGCGCCATCGCGGCCGAGCTCGCCTGGCGCCTCGCCCCACGCGTGACGCACCTCTGCCTCGTCTCGCCCGCGGGCTTCCCGCCGCGCAAGCTCGGCGAGCGCCCTACCCGCAGCTACAAGGAGGCGGGCGACGACGAGCGCCTCTTCCGCGAGATCTGCCGGCACAACCTCCTCGTCAATATGCTGAGCGATCCCGGCAGCATCAGCGAGGAGACCCTCGACATCCAGGCGGACTGCGTGCGGCGCACGCGCTTCAACAGCAGAAAGGTCAGCGCGGGCGGCACGCTCCTGACCGATCTCGCCGCGCTGACACGTCCGCCGGAGCCTCCCTGCCGGGTGCGTCTCCTCTGGGGCGAGGGCGATGATTCGGCGTTCCGGCCGGCGACGAAGCTGATCGGCGAGGTGCGCGACGCGGTGGGCGGAAATCTGGACGTGCACCGCATCCCGCGCGCGGGGCACTGGTCGGCCTACGAGAATGCGCCCGAGGTCAACCGACTGATGCTGGAGTTCTTCGCGAGCTGAGGGCGTCTACCGACTGAACGCGGGCATCACTTCCGCGGCGAACCGCTCGAGCTGCTCCACCATCATCGCGCGCGGCACCCCGATGGGCCAGCCGAGCATGACGTGGTCGAGGCCCGGATACTTCGCCTCCAGCTCCTTGAGATACCCCACGACGTCGCGCGCGGGACCGCAGAGCCAGGAGCGGTTGCGCACGCCGTCCTCGAGCGAGGCGGTGGTGGGCGACTGGGGGCGCCGCGCCGCTACCGCCTTGGCGTGCTCCTCGCTGTAGCGCAGCATGCCGAGCGGCGCCATCACCTTGGCGTGCTCCTCGAAGTAGGGCCGGGCGCGGCGGATCGCGCCCTCCACGGTGTCGTCGAGGCACATGCGGAAGCCGAGGATCAGATCCTCGCCCAGCGCCCGGTCGCGGCCGTGGCGGCGCCCCGCTTCCTGATGGTCGCGTACCCAGCGCTGCACCAGCTCCTCCGCGGTGGCGGAGATGATGCCCTTGATTCCGTGCCGCGCCATGAACTCGAGCCCGCGCGCGCCGCCGCTCACAATGGGCTGCCACACGTCCACCGGCTGACGTAGCGGCCGCGGCACCAGCGAGATCTCGCGGAGGGTGTAGCCGCGATACGGCACCTCGGGCGGAATGGTGTAATGCTTGCCCCGGTGCGCGAAGGACTCCTCGCGCAGCGCCTTCAGGATCACCTCCACCTGCTCCTCGAACAGCTCGCGATTGGCCTCGGCGTCCAGCATCGGGTTGCCGAAGGTCTCCACTTCCCTGCTGTGGTAGCCACGGCCGACGCCGAACACCACGCGGCCCTTCGTGAGGATGTCGGCGACGGCGTAGTCCTCGGCGAGCCGGAGCGGATGCCACGTCGGCACCACGTTGAAGGCGCAGCCGAACTTGATGCGCTGGGTGCGATGCGCGAGGTCCACCGCCAGCATGGGAATGTTCGGGATGCACTCCCAGCCCTCGTGCTGGAAGTGGTGCTCGGCCATCCAGAAGGTCTCGTAGCCCAGCCGGTCCGCCGCCTGCGCGACGGCGGCCGCCGACTCGAACGACTCGATCAGCCGCGCGTTGGGATAGCGGCGGTCGTCGGCGGGCACGCCGTCGAGCCCGCAGCCTTCCAGCTCGATGTGCCCGACGTAGAGCGTGGAGAAGCGCGTGATCATGCGAGGCCGCGGACGGCGAGGGCCCTGGCGCGGAGCGTGAAGGGGCCGGGGGCGCCGCGCGGGCGCAGGCGCGCCTCGAGCCGGGCCTTCAGCGCGTCCCGCTGCGCGGGGGGCAGCGCGGCGCCGTAGGCGCCGATCGGTCCCACCCCGTTCAGGGCCGGCCGCCAGTAGTCCTCGAACGAGGCGTAGTCCATGGTGATCTCGAGCGAGCTCTCCTCCACGTCGCGGAAGCCCGCCGACTGCCAGAGCGCCGCGAGCTGGCCCGGCGCGCCCAGGGGGCGGCGCCGCTTCGCCTCCACCGCCGGATCGGTCTCGGCCGCCGCGTCCCAGAACAGTGCGGCGCTCTCCAGCCCGCGGCCATCCCAGGTGCAGACCGCGACTGTCCCGCCGGGCCGGGTCACTCGCCGCACCTCGCCCGCCGCCCGCGGCGCGTCCGGGATGAAGTGAAACACCAGGCAGGAGAGGACGCCGTCGAAGGATGCCGTCGGATAGGGCAAGGCCTGCGCGTCCCCCACGTCGAAGGACACGCGCGGGTCGGTCACCTGTCCGCGCGCGTACTCCACGAAAGGCGTCACCGGATCGATGCCGACGATCGTGGCGCGACGGGTCATGGCCGCGAGCGTCCTCGTGAGCGAGCCCGTCCCGCATCCCACATCGAGCAGGCGCCCGCTATCGCCGATCTTCGCGAACTCCACGAGGAGCGGCGCCAGGCGCACGCTCCAGCGCCCCATGGTGTCCTGGTAGGCGATTGGGTCGGCGAAGAGGTCTGGCATGGTGGTCAGCTCGCTGACGCCAAAGATAACGTAGCCGCCGCGTTTTCGCTCGACAGGTTCTGGGCGCCCGCTTTCCTTCAAGCGGGCGCGGCTCCTGAACGCCATCTCAGCGTCACTCCCCGTGTCTCTGCAGAGCGAACGCCAACCCGAATGGCGGCAACCATTTCAGTGCGCGCGATCGCCGACCACGACCCGCCCACGCCTGCTCGAAAAGTGGGGGATATGTTGTGCCGACTAGAGGAGGCTAACATGTCGACTGTTACCGCATTGTTCACACTCTCTCGCGCATCGGACATGGACCGGCTCGGCGATGAGATCGCGCGACTCTCTGCGCAGGTCGATACCGCGATCGCCCGGTTGCTCACGCTCATCCGGAAGTTCGACGACGAACGCGGCTGGAGCAACGGCTTCCGTTCGTGTGCGGACTGGCTGGCCTGGCGGGTGGGCCTCGATATCGTGGCCGCACGGGAACGAGTACGAATCGCCCGTGCCCTGGGGTCCCTTCCGACGCTAGCGGGCGCCTTGGAGCGAGGTGATCTCTCCTACACCAAGGTCCGGGCACTGACCCGGATCGCGACTCCGGAGAATGAAGCGCGGCTACTCGCAATGGGCCGCACGAACACGGCAGAGCAGATCGGTCGGATAATCAAAAGTCGGCGAATGCTCGACCCGGCCGTCGAGCGGCGAGAAGCGAAGCGTCAGCATGAGAGCCGTGCTCTGAATGTCTACCGGGATGAAAGCGGTATGGTTGTGATCCAGGGGCGCCTCGATCCCGAAGGGGGCGCCGCGTTCATGCAGGCCTTGACTGCCGCTCAGGATGCCTTATTTCAGAATGCTCCACGCACGCTCACCCACGTACAGCGGAACGCGGACGCATTGACGCTGCTGGCGGAGGCTGCTCTGCACCATGAGCTCGACCCCGGTGCTCCGGGGGAGCGATATCAAGTGGTGCTTCATGTCGACGACACCGTACTGGCGTCCCCAGACGCGGTGGGTGAGTCGACGCTGGACGGGACTCACGCTTCCGCGGAAGCGTCGCAGCGACTCAGTTGTGACGCCAGCCGCACATGGATGCGACACGACTCCGAAGGCAACATCCTCGAGGTAGGGAGGCGGACGCGGACGATTCCGCCGGCCCTGCGCCGTGCGCTATTGCACCGCGATCAGGTGTGCCGCTTTCCGGGGTGCGGGCTCCGGTTCGTCCAGGGTCATCACATCCAACACTGGGCCCATGGAGGACCGACTACGCTGGCCAACCTCGTACTCTTGTGCCGTCGGCATCACCGCGCCGTGCACGAGGACGGCTATCGCATCGCGCGCGAAGCCGATGGGAAGCTGACGTTCCTCCGCCCGGACGGCCGGCCGCTACCCGAGGCGCCCTGACGCGAGCGCGCTTCGGGCGCGCGGGCTAGTAGTACACCGAACGGCTCTGCCCTCCCGATGCTACGAGCAGCTCGCCGGTGATGGCCCACGCCTTGTCCGAGCACAGGAAGGCGGTGACGTAGGCGACCTCGCTCGCATCCACCATGCGGCAGATGGCGTTGCCTCGGGGCGAGTCGGGCACGTAATCCACGCGCTCCGCCTCGGCCGCGTCCACGCCCAGCTCCTTGGCGCGGGCGGCGAGGAGACGCGGGGTGCGCTCGGTGCGGGTAATGCCGGGGTGGACGCAGTTCACCGTGATGCCGAAGCGGCCGAGCTGCACGGCGAGGGTCTTGCTCAGATGCACCAGGGAGGTATTGCGGGCGCCGCCCGAGAGATTGCCGGCATTGCGCGCGTTGAGGCCGCTGATGTTCACGATGCGGCCCCACTTCTGCTCCTTCATGAACGGGATGGCGGCGCGGCAGCAGCGAAGCGCGCCCACGTACTTCACGTTGAAGTCGTGAAGGAGATCCTCGTCCACGAGGTTCTCGATGGGCCCGGTGGCGCTGGCGGAGCCGCCCGGCGGCGAGCCCGAGTTCACCAGGATGTGGAGCCCGCCGAGCTGGGCGGCGGCCTGGGCCACCATGCCGTCCACCTGGCCGCGGCTGGTCACATCCGCGGGGATGGCGATGACGCGGCGGCCCGTCTCCTTGGCGATCTCGCCCGCGGCGGCCTCCAGCACGTCCTTGGTGCGCGACACCACCGCGACGTCGGCGCCCTCGCGGGCCAGCTCGCGCGCGATGGCCTTGCCGATGCCGAGGCTGCCGCCGGTGACGATGGCCTTCTTGCCGGTGAGCCCGAGATCCATGGCGTTCTCCTTGCCCCTCAGGCCTCGAGGTACTGGAACCAGAAGCCCTTGCCCTCGCGCACGAAGCGGCCGAAGGAGGGCGATGGGAAGTGCGAGGCGCAGATGAGCACGTCACGCTCGCAGTAGCGCTCCATGAACGCGCGGCGGGTGGCCGCGGCCTGGGGCGGGTCGTAATCCGGGCGCGGCACCCACTCCATCTCCAGGCACTGGACGGGCGAGTGGATGAGGTCGCCGGTGATCACCGCCTCCTGACCGCGGGAGCTGATGTGCACGCTCATGTGATCGGGGGTGTGGCCGGCGGTGGACTCGAAGCGTACCTCGTCGTCGATGGCGAAATCGTTCTTCACGAGTTGCGCGCGCCCCTGCTCCACGATCGGAATGACGCTGTCCTCGATCTGATTCTGCGGTGTCTCCGCGTGGAGCCGCGTCCAGTACTGGAGCTCCTTCTCGCTGAAGACGTATTTCGCGTTGGGGAAGGTCGGCACCCAGCGCCCGTTCTCCCAGCGCGTGTTCCAGCCCACGTGGTCGTTGTGCATGTGGGTGCACATGACGTAGTCGACCTGCTCGGGCTTGACGCCAGTCTCCGCGAAGCGCTTCATGAACTCGCCGCCGGTCGTCATGTTCCACGTGGGGCGCACGCGCTTCTTGTGGTCGCCCACGCAGGTGTCGACCACGATCGTGTGGTGCTTCGTGCGCACGAGGAAGGCCTGCATGGGGAACACCAGGCCGTTCGAGCCGACGTCCATGGCCCAGCCGGCGAGGCGCTGCCGGTAGGGCGCCCACCGCTCGGGGGTGATATCCGGGAAGAACTGGGCGGCGTCGAAGTCGGGCCGCTCGGATTCGATGACGCGCGTGATCGTGACCTCGCCGACTCTCGTTCCCTGCATGTCAGAGCCTCCCCGGCGGCGCCGTGACCTCGAGCGTGCACTCGCCCAGCCCTTCGATGGCGAAGCGCACCCGGTCGCCCGGCACCGGGAACTTGGTGGTGATGCTGCTGCCCGTCATCACGATCATGTCACGCTCGAGCCGGCGGCCCCGCCGGTTCAGGAGATTGGCGACCCAGGCGAGCGCTTCCAGCGGATGGCCCATGGCGTCGCCGGTCTTGCCCTCGCCGGCCGGCGCGTCGTTCACCCACGCGCGCGTGACCGCCGTCTCGAGGTTCACGTTCTTCCACGTGGTCATGGGCGCGCCCAGGATCACCCCGCCGTTCCAGGTGTTCTGCGCGATCAGCGTGAAGGCATCCAGGCTCTTGTAGTCGGCCTCGCCGTCCTCCACCAGCTCGAAGGCGGGCATGCAGGACGCGACGTGCGGCGCCACGGATTCGCGCGTCCACGGCGGCCCACCGGCCGGAAGATCGTCGCGCAGGCGCACCGCCACCTCGAACTCGATGCCGAGATGGTGATAGGCCCCGATGTCGACGATGGCGGGGGACTGATGCACCACCGTGGAGAAAAGGGCGCCGGCGGCGGGCTGATCCACGCCGGTCATCTTCTGCATGGCCCTGGAGGTGAGCGCGATCTTCCAGCCCACGATCTCGCCGCGGCCTTGCGCCGTCATGAGCCCGTGAAGGGCGTCCTGGATCCGATAGGCGTCGTCCAGCGGCCCGCCGCGCACGGAGGGATCCAGCGGGCGATAGCGCTCGCGCTTCCGGTACATCTCGAGGCTGGCGCGCGCGGTGGTGTCGATCTGCTGAGGGGTCAGCATGCGAGGATTGTAGCCGAGATGGTATTGTGAGCGCCGGGAGGATCGCGCATGCCGGTAGACCCCGCCGTCACCTCGCAAACCGTGGAGCTGCTGCAGCAGCTGATCCGCAATCAGTGCGTCAACGACGGCTCCGTCGCCTCCGGTCAGGAGGTGCGGACCACCGATGTCCTGCGGACGTATCTGCAGGGCACGGGCCTCGACCTCGAGGTGTACGAGCCTCTCGCCGCCCCCGGGCGGACCAGCCTGGTGGCCCGCATCGAGGGCAGCGACCCCACGGCGCCCACGCTGTGCTTGATGGGGCACACGGACGTCGTGCCCGTGAATCTGAAGACGTGGACGCGCGATCCCTTCGGCGGGGAGCTGGTCAACGGCGAGGTGTGGGGCCGCGGCGCGGTGGACATGCTGAACCTCACCGCCTCGCAGGCCGTCGCGCTGAAGACACTCGCCCGGCGGGGATGGAAGCCTCGCGGCACGCTCGTCTATCTCGCCTGCGCGGACGAGGAAGCGGGCGGCACCCTCGGCGCGGGCTACGTGTGCGACGAGCACTGGGATGCGCTCCGCGCCAACTATCTCCTCACCGAGAACGGCGGCACGGTGAGCCGGCCCAAGCACGGCGACGGTCTCAACGTGGTCGTGCACGTGGGCGAGAAGGGCGTGGCGTGGCGCCGGCTCAAGGTGAAGGGCACGCCCGGGCACGGCTCCATGCCCTTCGGCTCCGACAACGCCCTCGTGAAGGCGGCCAAGGTGGTGGGGCGGCTCGCGGACTATCGGCCGTCGCCGTACGTCGACGAGCTGTGGGGAGGCTTCGTGCAGACGCTGGACCTGGCCCCCGCCGTGAAGGCCGCGCTCCTCGATCCCGCCCGCGTGGACGACACCATCGCCGATCTCTCGCCGAGCATGGCGCGCTACCTCTGGTCCGCCACCCACACCACGTTCTCGCCCAACATGTGCCGGGGCGGGAACAAGACCAACATCATCCCCGACGCGGTGGACGTCGAGGTGGACATCCGCACCGTCCCCGGCGACGACGAGGACGAGGTGCGCCGGCACCTCGACAAGGCGCTGGGCGACCTCGCGGAAGAGGTGGAGATCGAGAAGCTCTTCTCCAAGCCCGCCTCGATGTCGCCCACCGACACGCCGCTGTGGGACGTGCTCGGGAAGGTGGTCGCGGGCCACTACCCCGGCGCGCGCCTGTCGCCGCGGATGATCGTGGGATTCACGGACGCGCCCTACTTCCGCGAGCGCGGCGCCATCGCCTATGGCTTCGGGCTCTTCTCGCGCACGCTCACCGCCGAGGCGATGTCGAGGCGCTTTCACGGCAACGACGAGCGGGTGGACGTGGAGTCGCTCGCCCTCACCACGCAGGCGTGGCTCGACACCTGCCAGCTCCTCCTGGGGTAATCATGGACACACGCGTCGACGAGATCGCCGACAAGATCTATCGCCTCTGCACCTTCCTGCCCCAGCTGGGGCCGAAGGGGTTTCAGTTCAACCAGTTCCTGGTGGACGCGGAGCAGCCCCTGCTCTTCCACTGCGGGCAGCGCGCGCTCTTCCCCGCCGTCTCTGCCGCGGTGGCGCGTCTCATGGACGTGACGCGGCTGCGCTGGATCGCGTTCAGCCACGTCGAGGCCGACGAATGCGGCGCCCTCAACGAGTGGATGAGCGCCGCGCCCCAGTCGACCGTGACCCACGGCGCCATCGGCTGTGGCATCTGGCTGAACGATCAAGCGCCGCGGCCGCCGCGCGTGCTCGCCAACGACGAGGTACTGGACCTGGGCGGCAAGCGGGTGCGTCGGCTCGATACGCCACACGTGCCCCACTGCTGGGACGCCGGGCTCATGTTCGAGGAGACCACCGGCACCCTCTTCTGCAGCGATCTCTTCACTCACGTGGGCGACGCGACGCCGTTGACCGACGACGATATCCTGGAGCCGGCCCAGGCCGCCGAGCGCCAGTTCGGCTTCACCGGCGTCGGCCCGGCCACCGGCGCCACCATTCGGCGGCTGGCCGGCCTCAAGCCGCGCACGCTGGCGGTCATGCACGGCTCCTCGTACACCGGCGACGGCGCCGCGCAGCTCGACCGGCTCGCCGAGTTCTACGACGCACGCCTCCGGTCGTGAGCCCCCGCCCGCTCTCCCTCGCGCACCTCACCGTGCTGGACGCCACGCCGCCTGAGCTGGTGAGCGCAGCGGCCGCCGTGGGGTTCCCGCACGTGGGCATCCGCCTGACCGCGACGCCCCGCGTGGGCGTCCCGCCCTACGATTGCCTGCGCGACGGGCCGTGCCTGCGCGAGACCTTGCTGCGCCTCCGGGACACCGACGTCACCGTGCTCGACACCGAGTTTCTTCGCTTCGAGCCCGACCGGCCGGTCGGCGTCCCGGAGGGCTTTCTCGAGGTGTCGGCGCGCCTGGGGGCCAAGCACGTGCTGGTCATGAGCGCGGAGCCCGAGGAGGCGCGCACGCTGGACCGCTTCGGCGAGCTCTGCGACCGCGCCGCGCAGTATGACCTTTTGGTTGGCCTCGAGTTCGCGGTGTACACCGGTGTGCGCACCCTCGCCGATGCGGTACGGCTCGTCAAGCAGTCGGGGCGGGCGAACACCTCGGTGGTGGTGGACTTCCTCCACTTCAGCCGCTCCGGCGGCCAGCCCGCGCACCTGGGCTCGGTGGACCCCGCCTTCCTTCACTACGTCCAGGTGTGCGACGCGGCGCCCGACATGCCCGCGCCCACCGACACGCCGAATCTCATCCGCGAGGCGCGCGGCGGACGCTTCTTGCCCGGCGAGGGCGCGCTGCCGCTGAAGGACCTCGTCGCGGTGCTGCCGCCGTCCATCCCGTTCGCGATCGAGGCGCCCAGCGCCGCCCTCGCGCATCTGTCCGCCGTCGAGCGGGCCCGTCGAGCGCACGACGCGCTCAGGAGGTACGCATGCTGAATCCAGGCGATAAGGCGCCGGACTTCACCGGCCGCGACGCCAACGGCAATCCCGTCAAGCTCGCCGACTTCAAGGGCAAGACGGTGGTGCTCTGGTTCTATCCCAAGGCCGACACCCCCGGTTGAACCGCCGAAGGTTGCGGGTTCCGCGACCTCAAGGCCGACTACGACAAGAAGAATGCGGTGATCCTTGGCGTGTCGTTCGACACGCCGGCGGAGAACAAGTCGTTCGCCGAGAAGTTCCACTTCAACTTCCCCCTGATCTGCGACACCGACCGGACGATCGGCACCGCCTACGGCGCCAACGCGGATCCCGCCAAGGGCGCCCAGCGGGTGGGCGTGGTCATCGACAGGGATGGCAAGATCAAGGCATGGCATGCCCGCGTCGACGCCCGCGCCTGGCCTTCGGAGGTGCTGAAGACCCTGTGATCCCCGGCGGCGCGGAATGAGCGAGCCCCTCGCCCTCCGCGCCGTCGAGCTCGCCGAGGCCCTGCTGCGCGACGCGCGCGCGCAGCAGACCGGCGAGGAGCACGCCCGCGCGGCCAAGCTCGCGCGGATGATGACCGATCCGCACGGCAAGGAGCTGACGATCGCCCTCGCCGACCAGGCCTTCCGGAGCCACCGGCCCGAGCGGATCGCCGATCAGCTCGCCTATCTCCTCGACCGCTACGGCGTGCCGCAGTACATGGACTGGTGGGAGCGCGTGGCCCTCCTTCTGGGCGGGGCGATGGCGCACTACCTGCCGAGCTTGGTCGTCGCGCCCATCGTGGCCCGACTCCGCCACGAGACCCAGAACGTGATCCTCCCCGGGGAGGACAGCGAGCTCACGCGCTATCTGAGCGAGCGCCGCCGCGACGGCATGCGCCTGAACCTGAACCAGCTCGGCGAGGCCATTCTCGGCGAGGCCGAGGCGGGCCGGCGCATGGAGGCGTACCTGGCTCTCCTCGCCCGTGACGATGTCGAGTACATCTCGGTCAAGGTGTCCTCGGTGTTCAGCCAGATCGACCTCGTGGCCTTTCACGCCACCGTGGCCCACGTGGCCGAGCGCCTCCGCCGGCTCTACCGCGCCGCCGCCCGTCATCACTACACCCACCCCGACGGCCACGTCACGCCGAAGTTCATCAACCTCGACATGGAGGAGTACCGCGACCTCGATCTGACGGTGACCGCGTTCCAGGCGGTGCTGGACGAGGAGGAGTTCCTGCCGCTGCGTGCGGGCATCGTGCTCCAGGCCTATCTGCCCGACTCGTACCGCGTGCAGCGCGAGCTCACCGCGTGGGCCCTGGCGCGGCGGGCGCGCGGCGGCGCGCCCATCAAGCTCCGCATCGTCAAGGGCGCCAATCTCGCCATGGAGCGCATCGAGGCGTCGGTGCACGGGTGGCCCCAGGCCCCCTATGCCACGAAGCCCGAGGTCGACGCCAACTACAAGCGCATGCTCGCCTACGGCGTCCGGTCCGAGCACGCGGAGGCCGTGCATCTCGGCGTGGCGAGCCACAACCTCTTCGACGTGGCCTACGGACTGCTGCTGCGCGCCGAGCACCACGTGGAGCCCTGGGTCGAGTTCGAGATGCTGGAGGGCATGGCCAACCATCAGGCCCGCGCGGTGCAGGCGCAGGCGGGGGGCCTGCTGCTCTACGCGCCGGTGGTGCGCGCGGAGGACTTCCACAGCGCGATCGCGTATCTCGTGCGCCGTCTCGACGAGAACACCGCGCCCGAGAACTTCCTGCGCCACGTCTTCGACCTCGAGCCGGGCTCGGCGGACTGGGTCGCCGAGCGCGACCGCTTCCTGGACGCCTTCGTGATCGCAGAAGCGGTGCCGGACGCGCCGCGCCGCGTGCAGGACCGGCGGGCGGAATCGCAGGGACCGCCCGTCCCGCACGCCCCGCACGCGGCGTTCCTGAATGCGCCCGACACGGACTGGACGCTGCCCGCCAATCGCTCCTGGATCGACGCGGTGATGGCGGACTGGCGCGTGCGGCCGCCCGAGACGATTCGCCTCCAGATCGGCGGCGCCTTCCACGCGGGCGCGGGCGAGGCGGAGGGTCACGACCCCTCGCGGCCCGGGCAGGCCGCATACCGCTACGCGCTGGCCGGGGCGGCCGACGTCGATCGCGCGCTCGCAGTGGCGCGCGCGGCGCAGCCGTCGTGGGGCGCGCGCTCCCCCTTCGAGCGCGGCGCCCTCCTCGAGGCGGCGGCGACCGCGCTGGGCCGGCGCCGCGACGACCTCATCGGGGCCATGATCCTCGACGGGGCCAAAACGGTGACCGAGGCCGACGCCGAGGTTTCCGAGGGGGTGGACTTCGCGCGCTACTACGCGCGCACGCTGCTCGAGTCCGCCCCCGAGCTGGCCGACTGCGCGATGCAGCCGCTCGGCGTCGTCGTCGTCGCGCCGCCTTGGAACTTCCCGCTCTCCATCCCCGCCGGGGGCGTGCTCGCCGCCCTCGCCGCGGGCAACGCCGTCATCCTCAAGCCCGCGCCGGAGGCGGTGCTGGTGGGCGCGCATCTCGCGCAGTGCCTCTGGGAAGCCGGCGTGCCGCTCTCGCTCCTGCAGTTCCTCCCCTGCCCGGATGATGAGGTCGGGCGCGCGCTCGTGACCGACCCCCGCGTGGGCGGCGTCATCCTCACCGGCTCGGTGGAGACGGCGCGGCTCTTCCTCGGCTGGCGGCCCGACCTGCCCCTCTACGCGGAGACCAGCGGGAAGAACGCCATCGTCGTGACCGCGCTGGCCGACCGCGATCAGGCCATCCGCGATCTCGTGCGGTCGGCCTTCGGCCACAACGGCCAGAAGTGCTCGGCGGCGAGCCTCGCCGTCTGCGAGGCGGAAGTCTATGACGACGAGGCGTTTCGCCGTCAGCTCCGCGACGCGGCGGCGAGCCTGGCGATGGGGAGCGCATGGGAGCCGGCGAGCCGGATCACCCCGCTCACCCAGCCGCCCGGCCCCGCGCTCGAGCGAGCGCTCACCGTTCTCGACGAGGGCGAGAGCTGGCTGCTCGAGCCGCGGCGCGACGGAAACAATCCCCAGCTCTGGTCGCCGGGCATCAAGCTCGGCGTGCAGCCGGGCTCCTTCTTTCACCTGACCGAGTGCTTCGGCCCCGTGCTCGGGCTCATGCGCGCCGACGATCTCGTTCACGCCATCACGCTCGCCAACCGGCCGCCGTTCGGGCTCACCAGCGGCATCCAGACGCTCGACGATCGCGAGATCGCGCGCTGGGTGGACCGGCTGGACGCGGGCAATCTCTATGTGAATCGCCCCATTACCGGCGCCATCGTGGGCCGCCAGCCCTTCGGCGGCTGGAAGGCGTCGTCGGTGGGCCCCGGCGCCAAGGCGGGCGGCCCGAACTACGTGCTCGAGCTGGCGCGGTGGCGGCAGGTCGAATTCCCTGCCGCCGACGGCGAGCCCTTGTCCGAGACCCTCGCCGCCGTGCTCGACTACTGCCTCGAGCCGCTCGCCGACGAGGAGCTCCAAGCGATGACGCGGGCCAGCGCCGCCAGCTACGCCCGGGCCTGGCGGCGGCACTTTGGCGTCCCGCACGATCCGTGGGCGATACTCGGCGAGGACAACGTGTTCCGCTACCGGCCGTGCCGCCGGGTGCTCGCGCGCGGCTCCACCGCGAAAGCCGAGGGCACGGCCGCCCTTGGCCGCGTCATCCTCGCCGCGCACGTGGCGGGCGTGCCGCTCACCGTGAGCCTCACGCCGGACTCCGGCGACACGGACTGGGTGGCGGGCTGTCCCGGCGCCGAGGTGGTGGTCGAGGCCGAGCCGAGCTTCGTCGAGCGGCTCGCGCGCCACACCGACGCCGAGCGCGTGCGCGCCTGGGAGCCGCTCGCCACGGCAGCGCGCGCCGCCGCCAATGACCGCGGCCTCACCGTCATCGACGCGCCCGTCCTCGCCAACGGGCGCCTCGAGCTACGCTGGTATCTCCGCGAGCAGGCGGTGTCGCGCATCCGCCACCGCTACGGCAGCGTCACCGATCCGGTCAAGGAGGGAGCGCCGTGAGCCAGTCAGAGTCCCTCGTCACCTGGACCCACCTCATCTACGCGCTGCATGCGACCAGCCTCGTCATCGGGATCGTCGGCACGGCGACGGTGGTGGGGGCCTTCCTCATCGGCTGGCCGTCGATCATCGCGGTGATCCTGAACTACGTGAAGCGCGGCGAGGTCCGGGGCAGCTGGCTCGAGAGCCACTTCCGCTGGCAGATCCGCACGTTCTGGTTCGGCCTGCTCTGGGCGAGCCTCTGCATCCTCCTCGTGATCGCGACGCTCGGCGTGGGAATCCTCATCGTCTGGATCCCCCTTGGCTTGGTCGGGATTTGGTTCATCTACCGCGTGGCGCGCGGCTGGATCCGCCTGAACGAACGCCGGCCGATGTACGCCTAGATCTTCAGCAGCGTCGCCGCGGTGCCCCCCAGGATCGCCGCGCGGTCCGCGTCGGTGAATCCCGGCGTGTGTAAGATCAGATCCACCTGGGTCTTGGTCCACGGGTACGGATAGTCCGTCCCGAGCACGAGCTGACGCGAGCCCACCTCGGCGGCGAGATGCCGCACGCCCTCGGTGTTGAACACCATCGTGTCGTAGTACATCTGCTTGAGATAGTCCGTCGGCTTCTTCTTGATGGCGCCATGCGTGCCGCCGGGGCAGAGATCGGGCCGCGTGGGGCAGCCGAAGTCCGAGCGCCCCGAGTAGGACGGCAGGTAGCCGCCGGCGTGGGCGCCGATGATCTTGAGACCAGGATAGCGGTCGAGCGTGCCCTCGAAGATCAGGTGCGAGAGCGCGATGGTGGTCTCGAGCGGGTTTCCGATCACGTTGCCGAGATAGCCGTTGCCCTGAAGACGCGCGTTGAGCTGCTCGGGCGCCCCGTCCCCCTGGGGATGGATGAACACGGGCACCCCCAGCGCCTCTGCTTTTGCCCAGAAGGGATCGAACTTCCGGTCGCTGATCTCCATGCCCGCCACGTTGCCCCCGATGCCGGCTCCCCGGAGCCCGAAGCGCTTGACACCTTCCTCGAGCTGCTCGGCGGCGAGGTCGGGATGCTGGAGCGCCACGGAGGCGAAGGCCACGAAGCGGTCGGGATTGGCGGCGCATGCCGCCGCGAGCTTCTCGTTCTGGATCGCGCACACCTGCTTGGCCAGGTCGCGGTCGAGCTTGTACCAGTTGGGATTGATGCTGAGGGCCTGGATGTCGATCCCCTGCTCGTCCATCGCCTGCAAGCGCACGCTCACCTGCGTCGCCATGTCGAGGTCGGTGCGGAGCCCCGGCCCGGCGAGCTTGAGGTTCATCAGGGCGAGCGCCTCCGGCACCGCGCAGTGGGCGTGGACGTCGACGATCTTGACGCGCGCGCCGTCCACGGACACCTCGCGCCGGCGCCCTTGCGCGCGCGCCGGACGGGCGGCGAGGAGGCTACAGCCCACGAAGACGAGGAACTCCCGGCGGGTGGTCATGGCCGGATCCTCCTCAGTTCTTGGGCCGGATCGCGTCCGCGGTCCCCTGGATGAACGCCTTGATCTTCTCGAGCTGCTCCGGCGTGATCTTGCCGGTGAAGTCCGGCATGCCGACGGCCATGGTGGGGCCGCGGTACACGAACTTGTCCATGTGGCTGATCGTGTCGGCGGAGGAGTAGCCCAGGTTCTTGATGTTGCCGCCGCGGTCCACCCCGGGGACGCCATGGCAGAACACGCAGTTGCTCACGTAGAGCAGCGTGCCTTCCTGCACGTGGGCAGGATCGTACTTCACGCCCTGGACGAGCGCCCCCTGCTGGTACTCCACGAAGTCCGGCGGGCGCGCGCCGCTGCCGATGGCGAACGTATAGACGGTCCCCGGTCCGCGCCGCTCCGTCGCGCGGTGCATGACGCCGTAGACGCCGCCCCAGCCCACCGCCACCGAGACGTACTGCCGGCCGTCCACGACGTAGGTGATCGGGCCCGCCACCACGCCGGTGCCGGTGGCGCTCTCCCAGAGCTTCGCTCCCGTCGTCGCGTTGTAGGCGATGAAGCGCCCGTCCGCGGTGCCCTGGAACACGAGATTGCCCGCGGTGGTGAGCGTACCCCCGTTCCAGGGCGAGACCTGCTCCTGGCGCCACGCTTCCTTCTGGTTGACGGGGTCCCACGCCACGAGCCGCCCGAACGGCTTGCTCTTCGGCGGCTCGACGTTGGCGTACATGGCGAGGTTCCAGCCGAGGCCGCCGTGCGGCTCGCCCGGGGTGTTGCCGCCGAAGGTCCAGTTCTTGTTGTCCATCAGGTTGACCGGGATGTTCTGCACGGGCAAGTACGCGAGCCCGGTAATCGGGTTGAACGACATCGGGTGCCAGTTGTGGGCACCGTAGGGGCTCGGGATGATCTCCCGCGGCCGATCCACGAGGCGCGCCTCCGGCGTCTCGATCGGCCGGCCGTTCTTGTCGTAGCCGGTGGCCCAGTTCACGCCCTCCACGAAGTTCTTGGCGGAGATGAACTTCCCGTTGGTCCGGTCGATCACGAAGAAGAAGCCGTTCTTCGGCGCGTGGAGGATGACTTTGCGCGGCGCCCCGTCGATCTTGAGATCGGCGAGGATCATCGGCTGGGTCGACGTGAAGTCCCAGTTCTCACCCGGCGTCTCCTGGTAGTGCCAGACGTACTTCCCGGTGTCGGGATTGAGCGCGACGATCGAGCCGAGGTAGAGGTTGTCGCCGCCCGCGGGACTTCGCTTGCTCCGCGCCCACGGGGAGCCGTTGCCGGTGCCGATGTACATGAGGTTCAGATCGGGGTCGAAGGTCATCGTGTCCCACGGCGTGCCGCCGCCCCCCGCCTCCCAGTATTTGCCTGCCGGATCCCACGTCTTGGCCGCCTTGGCCATCGACGCGTCCTCGAAGGGCTTGGAGGGATCACCGGGCACGGTGAACCAGCGCCAGCGCTGCGCGCCGGTGGCCGCGTCGTAGGCGGTGACATAGCCGCGCACGCCGTACTCGGCGCCGCCGTTGCCGATGATGACCTTGTCCTTGTAGACGCGGGGCGCGCCGGTGATGGTGTACGAGCGCGCGCGGTCGATGATCGTGTCCTTGGTCCACAGGACGCGGCCGCTCACCGCATCGAGCGCGACGAGCCGGCCGTCGTAGGTCGCCACGTAGACCCGGCCCTTGTAGACGGCCACGCCGCGGTTCACCACGTCGCAGCAGCCGCGGTATCCCGCCTCGCGCGGCACGTCGGGATCGTAGGTCCAGAGGCGCTTGCCGTTGCGCACGTCCACGGCGTGGACGACGCTCCACGAGGCGCTCACGTACATCACGCCGTCGACGACTAGCGGCGTGGCCTCGACCCCGCGCCGGGACTCGAGGTCGTACGCCCACACGAGGCCCAGCGCCTTCACGTTGTCCGCGTTGATCTGGGTGAGCCGGCTGAAGCGGGTCTCCGCGTAGTCCAGCCCATGGCTGGGCCAGTCCCGTGAGGTGCGCGCGTTGGCGCGGATGAAAGCGCCGTCGACCTTGCCGGCCGAGATCTTGATGCGCTCGGGCGGAGTGGTGTCCATCACACCCTGAGCGGAGACGCCACCGACGAGGGCGGCGACGGTGAATGCCGCGAGAGCCGTTGAGAGCGCGCGCTTCATGGGCCCCTCCTTCTGGAACGACGCCGCATCCGGATCCGGAAGGTTCGCGCGACGATCCTGCCAGAGCGACGGGGCAAGGTCAACGGAGGGATGCTCGGCACGCATTGGTGCCGGTGGCGCCGGGGGCATCGAGGCCTCAGGATCCCCCAGCCGATGCGCCTTCGTGTTGACCGGGCGATCCCGCGACGGGCGCGGGGCGGCGCAGGCGCTCGGCGAAGCGCTCGATCGACACGTAGAAGGCGGGCACGAGCAGCACGCCCAGAATTGTCACCGCGAGCATGCCCCCCACCACGGTGACGCCGATGGAGTGGCGAGCGGCCGCGCCGGCGCCCGAAGCGAACACCAGCGGCATCGACCCCAGGATGAACGCGAACGAGGTCATCAGGATGGGGCGGAAGCGCAGGCGGGCCGCCTCGCGGGCGGCGTCGCGAATGCGCATACCGTGCTCGCGGCGCTCCTTGGCGAACTCCACGATGAGGATGGCGTTCTTGCTGGCGAGCCCGATGAGAAGCGCGAGGCCGATCTGCGCATAGACGTCGTTGGCCGAGCCGCCGAGCCAGAGCGCGGTCAGCGCGCCCAGGACGCCGAGGGGGACGGCGAGGATCACCGCGATCGGCACCAGCCAGCTCTCGTACTGCGCGGCGAGCACGAGGAACACGAACAGCGCCGAGAGGCCGAACACGAAGCCGGCCCGGCTTCCCGCCTCGATCTCCTGGAGCGCGAGGCCCGACCATTCATATGACATACCGGGCGGGAGCGCCTGCTTCGCCAGGTCCTGCATGGCGGCGATGGCCTGGCCGGAGCTATAGCCCGGCGCGGTGTCGCCGTTGATCTCGGCCGAGCGGTAAAGGTTGTAGTGCGAGATGGAGTCGGGGCCGGTGATCGGCTTCACCGTCACCAGCGTCGAGAGCGGCACCATCTGGGGCTGGCCGCTCGGCGTCTTCCCCCGCACGTAGATGCGCGAGACGTCGCTCGGCACCGCGCGAAAGGAGGGCTCGGCCTGTAGCTGCACGCGGTACACCCGGCCGAAGGCATTGAAGTCGTTCACGTAGAGCGAGCCCAGGAAGATCTGGAGGCTCTGGAAGAGGTCGGACAGCGGCACCCCCAGCGCCTTGGCCTTGGCGCGGTCGACCTGGGCGTCGAGCTGCGGCACCCCCGCCCGGAACGCCGTGAACGCGGAGGCGATCTCCGGACGCTGCCGTGTCCCGTCCATCACGCGCTTGGCCGCCGCGTCGATGGCGTTGAGCGAGCCGCCGGCCACGCTCTGCAGCTCGAACTGGAAGCCCCCGCCCGAGCTGATGCCGCGGATGGGCGGCGGCGGGAACACCACGATGAACGCGTCCTGGATGCCGCCGAGCTGCGCGCGTAGCCGGCCAAGAATGGCGGCGGCTTGGAGCTCCGGCTTCTTCCGGTCGTGCCACGGGGCCAGCCGCGGGAACAGCGAGGCGACGTTCGGCCCGTTGATCCCGGTGATGAAGCTCCGCCCGCCGATGGCCACCACGTTCTCGATGCCGGGGGTCTTCAAGATGATCTGCTCGACCTGGCGCACCACCGCGTCGGTGCGCTCGAGCGACGCCGCGTCGGGGAGCTGCACGTTGACGAGGAGATAGCCCTGGTCCTCGGTGGGCGCGAAGCCGGTGGGCACCGCGCGCAGCAGCGCATAGCTCACGGCTCCCAGCACGAGGAGCAGGATCACTGCCAGTGACGCGCGGCGGACGATCTGGCCGACGGTGCGGTCGTACCCGCCCGTCACCCGCGCGAAGGAGGCGTTCCACGCGCGCGCAAGCCAGCGCTTGCGCACGTCGCGCGCGGGCCGCAGGAGCAGCGCGCAGAGGGCCGGCGTGAGCGAAAGCGCGTTGAACGCCGACAGGCCCACCGACACTGCGATGGTGAGCGCGAACTGCCGGTAGAGCTGGCCGGTGATGCCGGGCAGGAGCGAGATGGGGATGAACACCGCCATGAGCACGAGCGCGGTGGCGATGACGGGCCCGACCACTTCCGCGGTCGCGCGCTGGGTGGCCTCGACCGCGTCGAGGCTCTCCTCGTCCAGGTGGCGCTGGGTGTTCTCCACCACCACGATGGCGTCGTCCACCACGATGCCGATGGCGAGCACGAGGCCGAACATCGTCAGCGTGTTGATGGAGAAGCCGAAGGCGGAGATGACGGCGAAGGTGCCGACGAGCGATACCGGGATGGTGAGGGTGGGAATGAGGGTGGCGCGCCAGTCCTGCAGGAACACGTACACGGTCAGCACGACGAGGCCGATGGCGATGAGGAGGGTCTGCACCACCTCCTCGATGGACACGCGCACGAAGTCCGTGGTGTTGTACGGGCGCGTGTAGACCACCCCGCTGGGGAAGCTCGGCCCCAGCCGCGCCATCGCCCCCTGCACCCCCTTCGAGACCTGCAGCGCGTTCGCCCCGGGAAGCTGGAACACGCCCACCAGCGCGGCGGGCTTCCCGCCCACCCGGCCGAACGAGCCGTAGCTCTGCGCGCCGAGCTCCACGCGCCCGACGTCGCGCACCCGCAGGACGGAGCCGTCGGCGCGCGTGCGGAGGATGATGTCCCCGAACTCTTCCGGCGTGGTGAGGCGGCCTCGGGTGGTCACCGTGTACTGAAACTGCTGGCCCTTGGGGGCGGGCGGCTGGCCAATCTGGCCCGCCGCGGCCTGGAGGTTCTGCTCGCGCACCGCGTCCGCCACATCGCCGGCGGTGAGGCCCAGGCTCGCCAGCCGGTCGGGGTTGAGCCAGAGCCGCATGCCGTAGTCGCGGCCGTTGAACACCGTCACCTGCCCCACGCCGGGCACGCGCGAGAGCACGTCGACCACCTGGAGCGTGGCGTAGTTGGCGAGGTAGAGCTCGTCGCGGCTGCCGTCCGGCGAGACCAACGCCACGATCTCCACGAGATCGGGCGACTGCTTGGTGATGGTGAGACCCTGGCGGGTCACGTCCTGCGGCAGCTTGGCCTCGGCGATGGCCACCCGGTTCTGCACGTTCACCGCCGCGATGTCGAGCTCGGTGCCTACCGCGAACGTCACGTTCAGCGTCATGGTGCCGTCGCTGCCGCTGCGCGAGGACATGTAGATCATGTTCTCCACGCCGTTGACCTGCTGCTCGATGGGCGTGGTCACCGTCTGCTCCACGACTTCCGCGCTGGCGCCGGGGTAGGCCGCCTGCACCACCACCTGGGGCGGCGTGATGTCGGGGAAGAGAGCGATCGGGAGGAGCGGGATGGCCACGCCACCCGCCACCACGATGACGATCGCGATGACGGAAGCGAAGATGGGGCGGGCGATGAAGAAGTTGACGAACATCGCGCGCTAGCCGGCCGTCGCCTGCGGCAGGGCCTCCACCGTCGGCTCCACGCGCATGCCGGGCTGCACGCGCTGGAGCCCCTTGACGATGACCTGCTCGCCGGCCTTCACGCCGTCCTCGACGACCCAGAGGGAGCCCAGGCGCGGCCCCATGCGGACACTGCGCACCTGGACGGTGTGATCGGCCGCCACCACGTACACCGACGTCGCGCCCTGGCTTTCGGACACCGCGGCCTGCGGAATCACCAGCGCGTCCGGCCGCTCCTCGAGCAGGGCGCGCAGTCGCATGTACTGCCCGGGCTGGAGCACGCGCTGCGGGTTGGGGAACGTGGCGCGCAGGGCGAGGGTGCCCGTGCGCGGATCGACCGCGCGGTCGACGAAGTCCACCTTGCCCTCGTACGGATACTGCGTGTCGTCCGGCAGGGTGATGCGGATGCCGCCGGGCGCGGCGCGGCGGCGCCACACCGAGAGGGCCTCGCGCTCGCTCACGCTGAAGGAGACGTACATGGGGTCGGTGGTGGACACGGTGGCGAGCAGGGTCGCCTCGCCCTTGCCCACGAGCGCGCCCACCCGCACCTCGGCCTTGCCCATGCGGCCGGTGAGCGGCGAGCGGATGGTCGTGTAGCTCAGCTGGAGCCTGGCCGCATCCAGCGCGGCCTCGTCGGCGCGCACGGTGGCGCGCGCATTCTCGATGTTGGCCTGGCCGGCGGCCAGCGCGGCCTGCGCGTTCGCGAGCGCCGCGCGATCGGCCTGCACGGTCGCCGCCGCCGCAGTCAGGCTCGTGTTGATCTGATCGTACTGCTCGCGCGCGATCAGCTCGTCGAGAAGGAGCTTGCGGTAGCGCCCCTCCATCGTCCGCCAGTTCTCCCACTGCGCCACGTCGCGCTCGACATTGGCCTGTGCCTGCTGCACGTCGGCGCGGCGCTGAACGAGCGCAGCCTCGGCCTGGCCGAGGGCAGCGCGATCGCGCGCGACGTTGGCTTCCGCCTGGCTCGCCGCCGCCTGGATCGGCCCCGGGTCGATGAGGAAGAGGACGTCGCCCTCCTTCACCTCCGCCCCGTCGGGCGCGACCTGCCGCAGGATGAACCCTTCGACGCGCGCGCGCACCTCGACCGTCTTCACGGCCTCGGTCTGGCCCACGTACTGACCGTAGAGAGGCACCGTCTGCTGGCCCACCGGCACCACCGTGACTTCGGGCGGCTTGGGGGCGGCGCCGGCGCGGGGCGACCTATCGCAGGCGGACAGCGCCAGCGTCGCGAGCGCCACCACCATGAGCCGCCCGAACGAGCCCTTCATGCCCTTAGGACGCGACCGGGCACCGCGGGGTTCCCATGAGAGACAGTAGACCACGAGCGCGGAGGCGATGTCGGCGCCACCAGGGCGAGCAGGAGCGGCTAGAGCGCGCGCACCGCCTTCAGGACGTCGCCCGGGTCGGGCCGCACCTGGAAGTTATGGGAGACCTTGTACCAGCGCACGACACCGTCACGATCGATCACGATGGTGGCGGGCTTCGGCACATCCTCGCCGTTGGGGCCGCCCGCCGGGTGGATCAAGCCGTAGCGGCGCGCCACCGCGAGATCACCGTCGGCGAGGAAGCGGTAGTTGAGGTGCAGCCCCTCCGCCACCTTCTGGCTCTGCGCGTTGGAATCGGGTGAGATCGCCACGACCTCCACGCCGGCCTGCTCGGCCTCCGACAGCTGGGCTCCAAGACCTTGGAGCTCGGCCATGCAGAAGGGTCACCAGTAGCCGCGGTAGAAGATCACGACGACCGGCTTCTTCCCGCGATAGTCCGCGAGGGTCACGGTCCGGCCGGCCGCGTCGGGCAGCGTGAAATCCGGCGCCGCTTCGCCGGCGCGGAACGCCAGTGGCGTGTCGGGCACCCGCGCGCCCACGAAGTCGAACCAGGCGCCCGCGACGAGGAGTGGACCCGAGACCACGAGGGCCACCCACGAGGGCCAGCGCGGCCGGGAGTCGCGCCAGAGGGCGATCAAGGGCAGCACGGTGGCGATGCCGAACGCAATCACATAGCCCTCGGGATGATTGCGGATCATGGGCACACGGAGGAACATCACGTACGCGGCGGCGGCGCCGAAGGCGATGACGAGACTCAGCAGCGCGAGACGAACGCTGGATCTCACGGCGGTCATTCTCTCACGCGCGCCGCGAAGATCTCGGCCAGGCGCCGGATCCCCGCCCGGATCTCGGCCTCGCTCAGGGACGCGTAGCCGAAGAGCAGGCCCGCGCGCCGGGGCGGCTCCGCGTACGAGGGCGCCACCGAGTAGATTCCCACGCCGGCCTTCGCCGCCCGCGCGATGGCGGACGGCAGCTCCGCCGGGCGCACGCCGTTGAGCCACACCACCAGATGCACGCCGGTGTTCTCCCCCGCGATCGCCACGCGGTCGCCGAACTGATGGCGCAGCGCCTCGATGAGGACGCGGCGCCGGCCCGCGTTCCGGGCGCCCGCGCGGCGGAGATGGCGCTCGTACCGGCCGCTCGTGATCAGCTCGGCCAGGGCCTCCTGATAGAGCGGCGCGGAGAAGCGATCGGCTGCCCACTTCGCGGCGAGGAAGGCAGACACGAGCGCCCGCGGCAGCACGAGGTAGCCCACGCGGAGCGCGGGGAACAGCGTCTTCGAGAAGGACCCGAGGTAGAGAGCCCGCTCGTGGCGATCGAGGGACTGGAGCGCCTCCAGCGGATGGCCTTCATAGCGGAATTCGCTCACGTAGTCGTCCTCGACCACCCAGGCGCCCACGCGCGCCGCCCACTGGAGAAGGGCGAGGCGGCGGTGCAGCGGCATGATGACGCCGCTGGGGAACTGATGGCACGGCGTCACGTAGGCGAGGCGGGGCCGCAGGGCGGCCGACGGGAGCCGGCTCGTGTCGAGACCGTCGCCGTCGACGGGCACGGGCAGCAGCCGCGCGCCCACGGCCTCGAACGGGATGGTGGCGCCGGGGTAGTGCGGCTCCTCCACCACCGCGCCGTCGCCCGGGTCGAGCAGCACGCGCGCGATCAGGTCGAGCGCCTGCTGCGTGCGTTCACGATGAGGATGCGGTCGGGGTCGCTCAGCACGCCGCGGGCGCGCCCGAGATACTCGCAGAGCGCCTCGCGCAGCGGGCGGTGGCCCGCGGGCCCGCCGTAGCCGAGCGTGTCCGCGGACGTCCGGCGGGCCCGCGCGGCGAGCAGCCGCCGCCAGATCACCCGCGGGAACTCGTCCACCGCGGGCCGGCCGTAGCGAAAGTCGTAGCGCAGCGCCGGGCGCGGGGCCGGCGGTTGCGGCGTGAGCGGCATCCGCGCGATCAGGCGGCGCGCGTACGCGGACACCGCCGCCGGGCGCGGCGCCGCCGGGGGGCGGGTGGCCACGGCGGTCAGGCGCGGGGGCGGCACCCCCGCCACGGAGGTGGCGCCGCGGTGACGGCTCACCAGGTAGCCCTCGGCGGCGAGCTGCTCGTACGCCAGCATGACGGTGTTGCGCGACACGCCCAGGTCCCGGGCAAGAGCCCGCGTGGACGGGACGCGGGCGGTGGGGCCGAGGCGGCCCGCGCGGATCATCCCCTTCAGGGCGTGATAGACGCGGCGATAGAGCGGCCCGCTCGTCTCCCGCAGGTTCAGCAGCATGGCGCTGGCTCCTTCGTTTGCACGGAAACTGGCCCTTTCATAGGGCCAGAGGCGGGACTAGGATACCCCGAGACAAGGAGGTTCGACGATGGCGAACACGGCGGACGATCTGGCGATGCTCGAGGCGCTCAACCGCGGCTATCTCCTCGCCGCCGAGAAGCGCGACGTGGCCTGGTACGCGGAGCACCTGGCGGACGATTATCGCGCCACCAATCCCGACGGCTCCTTCGTGGACAAGGCGGGGTACCTGGCGCGCTTCGCCACGCCCCACACCATGACCGACCTCCGCTCGCCCGAGGTGCGCATCCAGCACCTGGGTGACACCGCGCTGATTCACGCGAGCTTCGAGGACACGCGGCCCGACGGCAGCCATGGCCGCGGGCGCTACACCGACATCTGGCAGCGGCGGAAGGGGCGCTGGCTCTGCGTCTCCGCCCACTTCGCGAGGTGCTGAGATGGCCACGGCAACGGACCAGGGCGCGCTCGAGGCGCTCAACCACGAGTACATCCGCTCGGTCAGCGAGGCGGACGTGCGCTGGTTCGACGCGAACCTTTCGGACGACTTCGTCAATAGCAATCCCGACTGCTCGCTGGTGGACCGCGCCGGATTCCTCGCCCAGATCGGGCGCGGCTCGACCGTGAAGAGCCTCGCCATCGAGGACGTCCTCATCCGCGTGCTGGGGGACGTCGCGCTGATCCATGCGAGGACGACCTACGTGAAGGCGGACGGCCAGCCGGGGGCGGGGCGCTACACGGATGTGTGGCAGAAGCGCGGCGGCCGCTGGATCTGCGTGGCCGCGAACGTCACCCGGCTCTAGCCGAGGCGGAAGCCCTCGTAGCCCTTTGCCGCCACGTCGTCGCACTTCAGGCGATACGCCCCTACGCCGCCCACGTAGGGCATGAAGACGCGCGGCTTGCCGGGGACGTTGGCGCCGGTGTACCAGGACGCGGCCTTCGGATAGAGCGTCATGTGGCCGACCTCGTTGACGTGGTCCACCCAGGCGTCCTCCGACTCCCGCGTGGCCTCGATAGTCGTCCGGCCCTGGGCGCGCAGATGGGCCATGCAGTCGGCGATCCAGTCCACGTGCTGCTCGATCGACACGATCATGTTGCTCAGCACAGAGGGGCTCCCCGGCCCGGTGATGGCGAAGAGATTCGGGAAGCCGGCCACCGTCAGGCCCAGATAGGTGCGCGGGCCCCCCGTCCACTTGTCCTTGAGGCTCATGCCGCCGCGCCCGCGGATGTCGATCCGGAGCAGGGCCCCGGTCATCGCGTCAAAGCCGGTGGCGAAGATCAGGCTGTCGAACGTGTAGCGGCCCGCCGCGGTGCGGAGACCGTCGGGCGTGATCTCCTCGATGGGCGCGCTGCGCACGTCCACCAGCGTGACGTTGTCCCGGTTGAACGTGTCGTAATAACCAGTGTCTACACAGAGCCGTTTGGTGCCGAGGGGGTAGGTTTTCGGCGTGAGCAGCTCCGCCACCGCGGGATCGCGGACGATGCGGTGGATTTTCTCGCGGAAGAACGCCGCCGCGGTGTCGTTGGCTTCCTGGCTGATCTGGATGTCGAGGTAGGTGGCGGCGAACCCGAGGCCCCCGCGCTGCCAGCGCTTCTCGTACTCGCGCTTGCGCTCCTCGGCGGAGACGGAGAGCGCCGACACGTCGTTGCGCTCGATCACGAAGCCCACGCGCGACTCCCGCGCGTCCTGCCGATGCTGGGGATACTGGGCCTTCCAGCGCCGCTGATAGTCGGGGTCCATGGGCACATTGCGCGCGGGCACCGAGTAGTTCGGCGTGCGCTGGAACACGTAGAGATGCGCGGCCTGCTCCGCGATGATGGGGATGGACTGGATCGCGGACGAGCCGGTGCCGATGATCCCGACCCGCCGGCCGGTGAAGTCCACGCCCTCGTGCGGCCAGCTCCCGGTGTGATAGCGGGCGCCCGCGAACGCCTCGACGCCCTTGAAGGGTGGCACCTGAAGATCGGACAGGCAGCCGGTGGCCATGATGCAGAAGCGCGCCGACACGACGTCGCCCCGGTCAGTGCGCACGGTCCAGCGGCGCGCGGCCTCGTCGAAGGCGGCCGAAACAACCTGCGTCTCGAATTGGATATCCCGCTTGAGATCGAAGCGGTCGGCCACGTGATTGGCGTACTTCAGGATCTCGGGCTGGGAGGCGTAGCGCTCCGTCCACTCCCATTCCTGCTCGAGTTGGGAGGAGAACGAGAAGGAGTAGTCCATGCTCTCGACGTCGCAGCGCGCGCCGGGGTAGCGGTTCCAGTACCAGGTCCCCCCCACCCCCGTGCCCCGCTCGAACACCTGCGCGGAGAAGCCCAGCCCGCGCAGGCGGTGGAGCATGTAGAGGCCGGCAAAGCCGGCTCCGACGATCACCGCGTCCACGTCACGTACTCCGGTCGCATCAGCCACGCGCTCTCCTCCGTCCAGCTTCGGACGTCCATCGATCCGGCGCCTTCCCCGCCCGCGCCTTCCGGGCCCGTGGCCGACCCCCCGTTGCGTGGCCATAGGACACTTGTTATAACAAGCTCCACCATGGCCGTCCACCGGCTCGAGCCTGGCCCCCCGTCCCTCTACTTTCAGCTGCATCAGCATTTGGTCGAGCGGATCCGGGCAGGCGAGTTCGGGCCCTCGGTTCCTCTCCCCACCGAGATGGAGCTGTGCGAGCAGTACGGGGTGAGCCGCATCACGGTGCGCCGGGCCCTGGATGCCCTCGCCGACGAGCGGCTCATCTCGCGCCGGCGCGGCGTGCGGACCTTCGTGGTGGAGCCGCCCGTGAAGTCGATCGCCCTCACCGGCTCGCTCGACGACGCCCTGTCCTACTCCGGCGATCTCTCGCTGAAGCTGCTCTCGACGGAGGAGGTGCGGCCCTCGCCGGTGGTCGCGCAGGCGCTCGGTCTCGGCGCCGGCGAGCGCGTGCGGCGGCTCGAGGCCATCGCCGCCTCCGCGGGCGAGCCCTTCGCCTATGCGGAGTACTTCCTGCCCCGCGCCGTCAGCGCCCTGTTCGATCCGACCGACCTCCAGGCCCGCGTGCCCGTCCTCCGCGCCATCGAGCACAGGCTGGGGCGGCGAATAACGAGTGCGAATCAGACGGTGGAGCCGGTCATCGCCGACCGCGTGGTCGCCGACTATCTCGGCATGAAGCCGCGGGCGCCGCTCCTCAAGGTCGTGCGCACCTACTTCACCGCGGAGGACATGCCGGTGAAAACCGACATCGTCCGCTATCACCCGGAGCGCTATCGCTACACCGTACAGCTTTTCTCGAGGAGAGAGACATGAAGATCAGCGCGTTCCACCTGATGCCCCATCGCGAGCTGCCCGGCGACTTCGAGCAGAAGTACGAATCCGTCTGGGTGACGCCGCCCTGGCACGAGCTCGCCGAGCCCCGGCGCGTGGGCCAGTACTACAACTGGACGCTGGACGAGCTCTTGTTCGCCGCGCGCGCCGGCTTCGACGGCGTGTGCACCAACGAGCATCACCAGAACGCCTACGGCTTCATGCCGAGCCCGAACATCATGGGGGCGGTGCTCGCCAAGGCCACCAATGGCTCCAACGTGGCCATCGTGCAGATGGGGGCCACCATGCCCACGTCGAACCCGCCCATCCGCGTGGCCGAGGAGTACGCCATGCTCGATTGCATCAGCGGCGGGCGCCTCGTGGCCGGCCTCCCGCTGGGCAGCCCCATGGACGTGAACTTCTGCTACGGCATCACGCCGATGGAGCACCGCGAGCGCTATCGCGAAGCGTTCGCGCTCACCCTCAAGGCCTGGCAGGCGCGGGAGATCTTCGCCTGGAATGGACGCTACTTCCAGCTCGCCAACGTGAATCTCTGGCCGCGCCCCATCCAGCAGCCGCATCCGCCGGTGTGGGTGCCGGGCTCGGGCAGCATCAGCACGTTCGACTTCGCCGTCGAGCACAACGTCTGCTACTGCTTCCTCTCCTACTCGGGGGCGAAGGCGGCGAAGTCGATGATGGACGGCTACTGGCAGGTCGTGACCGATCGGGGGAAGGACGCCAATCCCTATCGCGCGGGCTTCCTCCAGCTCGTCACCGTGGCGGAGACCGACGCCAAGGCCGAGGAGAAGTACGCCAAGCACGTCGAGTACTTCTATCACAAGTGCCTGCACTGGCCGCCCCAGTACCTCTCGCCGCCGGGCAACCAGGACTACCGGAGCCTCGTGGCCGCGGTGGCCAAGCCCATTCGCTACGCCATCGATCCCAAGTCGCTGCGCTACCGCGACTTCGTGGAGAAGGGGTACGTCATCTCCGGCAGCCCGGCCACCGTGCGTGATCGGCTGAAGGAGGAAGTGGTGAAGGGCCTCAACGTGGGCAATCTCATGGTGCTGCTGCAGATCGGCTCCATGCCCCACGAGCTGACCCTCGAGAACATGGACTTGTTCGCGAAGAAGGTGCTCCCGGAGCTGCGCGGCTGCTGGAACGACGAGGGCTGGGTGAATCACTGGTGGCCGGCCGGGCTGCGCGACGCGGCGCCGAGAGCGGTGCCCGCGGGCGCGACGGGGCGCGCATGATTCGCGAGCAAACGCTCTCCGTGTGGCAGAACCGCGTGCGGATGCGGGTGCTGTCCGAGGGCTCGGGACCGCCGCTCGTCTACTATCATGGGCCCTGGGGCCTCACCTGGGATCCATTCCTGACGGAGTTGGCCAAGCGCTTCACCGTGTACGCACCGGAGCATCCGGGGACGTCGCCCAGCGCGCACGACGACATCTATCACCTCGACACGCTGTGGGACCTCGTCCTGTGCCACGAGGAATTGCTCACCGGCCTCAAGCTGGACGAGGTCCTGATGGCCGGCCACTCCTTCGGGGGCATGGTGGCGTGCGAGATGGCGGCGGCGTATCCACGCCGCGTGAAGCGTCTCGCCTTGGTCGCGCCGCTCGGCTTCTGGCGAGAGGCCGAGCCGGTGAAGAACTGGATGATGGTGAACCCATCGGACCTTCCCGGCCTGGTGTTCCGCGACGCCACCGGCGAGGCGGCCAAGCAGCTCACCGGCCCGGCGGAGCCGCCGGACGCCGCGGCGGCCGCGCGCGTGAAGCTCATGTGGGCCATGGGCACGACAGGGAAGTTCCTCTGGCCCATTCCCGACAAGGGACTCAAGAAGCGCATCCATCGGGTGACCGCGCCCACGCTCCTCGTGTGGGGCAAGGACGACCGCATTCTCCCGCCGGTGTATTCCGACGAATTCACGCAGCGCATCCCCGGCGCCCGGCTCCAGATGGTGGCCGACGCGGGGCACGCGCCGCAGGCCGAGCAGCCCGCCGCGGTGGCGCGCATGGTCGGCGAGTTCCTGGGCGGCTGACGCGCGCATGAAGGACCGGACGCTACGCGGCAAGGTGGTCCTCGCCGGCATCGGCGAGACCACGTACTACAAGCACGGGCAGGCGCCCGCGTCCGAGTTCCAGCTCGCGCTGGAGGCGATTCTCAAGGCCTGCGCGGACGCGGGCATCGATCCGCGTGAAGTCGATGGCTTCTCCTCGTACAGCAACGATCGGAACGATCCCTCGCGCATCGCCGCCGCGCTGGGCCTGCCGGCCCTGCGCTTCTCCAACATGCAGTGGGGCGGCGGTGGAGGCGGCGGCTCGGCCGCGGTGGGCAACGCGGCGGCCGCGGTGGCGGGCGGGGTGGCCGACTGCGTGGTGGTGTTCCGCGCGCTCGCCCAGGGGCAGTTCCAGCGCTTCGGCGCGGCGCCGCCAGTGGCCACGGTGTCCGGCGAGCAGGCCATGACCTTTCCCTACGGCCTCATCTCCCCCGCCCAGCGCTTCGCCATGCGGGTGATGCGCTTCATGCACGAGCACGGTATACGCGCAGGCGCACAGCGGGCGATTGCCTTGGCCTCGTATCATCATGCGCAAAGCAACCCGCGAGCCGTGATGCACGGCCGGCCGCTCACCGCCGAGGCCTACGACGCCTCGCGCTGGATCGTGGAGCCGTTCCGGCTCTTCGACTGCTGCCTGGAGAACGACGGCGCCGCCGCCATCGTGGTGGTGTCCGCGGATCGCGCCCGCGATCTGCCGAAGCGCCCGGCCTATCTTCTCGGGGTCGCGCAGGGCTCCGAGCATCGAAACGCCGCGCGCGCCCACAACGCCCCGCTCTACGCCACGTCGTCCTTCACCACCGTGGTGCCGCGCCTCTACGATATGGCCGGCGTGACGCCCGCGGATGTCGATGTGGTGCAAAGCTACGAGAACTTCACCGGAGGCGTCCTCATGAGCCTGGTCGAGCATGGCTTCTTCGCCGCCGAGGAGGCCAACGAGTTCCTCCAGGTCGACCATCTGCTGGCGCCGTCCGGGCGGCTGCCCCTCAACACCAGCGGGGGCAACCTCGCCGAGTGCTACATGCACGGGCTCGAGCTGGTGATCGAGGCGGTGCGCCAGCTCCGCGGAGAGTCGACCGCGCAGGTGCCCGACGCGGACGTGTCCATGGTGATCTCGGGGCCGATGGTGACGCCGGTATCGAGCGTGATCCTCGGCGGAGAGGCCACGCTGTGACGACAGCGCCGACCGCGACGGGACGCTACTACTTGCCCGCCGGCTTGCCGGCGCCGGTGGCGGAGCCCGACGGCCTCGACCGGCCCTACTGGGAGGGCACCCGCCGGGGCGAGCTCTGGGTGCAGCGCTGCCCTCGCTGCCACGCGTGGCAGTGGGGGCCGGAGTGGATCTGCCACGCGTGCCTCGCCACCGACATCGGCTGGACGCGGGTGGACGGCCGCGGCGCCATCTACTCGTGGGAGCGCGCGTGGCACCCTGTGCATCCATCCCTCAAGGGCCATGGGCCCTACATCGTGGTGCTGGTGGAGCTGCCGCACGCCGGCGGCATTCGCATGCTCGGGAATCTGGTCGGGGATCCGCACCAGGTCGTGACCATCGGGGCGGCCGTCGAGGCCGTGTTCGAGGCGCACGACGACGCCAGGACTCCGTTCACCCTCGTCCACTGGAGGACGCTATGAGCCAGATCGAGATCAACGCGCCGAACCTGTGGCGGCTGGATACCCCCGGCCATACCGGCTGGACGCGCACCGCGCGCCCGGACGATCCGCGGAAGTACTTCATCGTCTCCGCCGACTGCCACGCCAACGAGCCGGCGAACCTCTGGGCCGAGCGCATCGACGCGAAGTACCGGGACCGCCTGCCCCGCGTCATCACTGACGAGAACGGGGTGAAGTGGCGCGTGTCCGAGGGCCATCGGCCGGATCGCCTCCGCGTGGACGAGATGGAGGGCGAGGACCGGCTGCGCCAGCTCGCCGGCGCCGATCCGCGGGACCGCCTGCGCGATCACGCGCGCGACGGCATCGACGCCGAGGTAATCTTCCCCAACAAGGGACTCAGCATGTGGGCCACGCCCGACGCGGCGTTCGCCCAGGCCCAGTGCCGGGTGTGGAACGAGTGGGCGTGGGAGACCTTCGGATCCTACAACACGCAGCTCTCGCCCGTCGCCGCCATCGCCACCGCGGACCTCGAGGGCTCGATCGCGGAGGTCAAGCGCGTGGCCAAGGTGGGTTTCCGGGCGCTGACCCTTCCCTGCAAGCCGGTGTGGGGCGCGCACGACGTCGACCACGCCAACTACAACCTCCCGACCTTCGATCCCCTCTGGGGGGTGATCCAGGACACCGGCCTGCCCATCACCTTCCACATCTCCACCGGGCGCGATCCGCGCGCCTCGCGCGGCAACGGGGGCGCCGTCATCAACTACGTGTCGCACTCGCTCGCGCCGACGGTGGAGCCGGTGGCGAACTTCTGCGCCTCCGGGCTGCTCGAGCGCTTCCCGAAGCTGCGCTTCGCGACCATCGAGGCCGGTATCGGCTGGCTGCCGTGGGCGCTCGAGGCCATGGACGAGGCGTACCGCAAGCACCACTTCTGGGTCCGGCCGAAGCTCAAGCACCTGCCCAGCGACTATTTCCGCATGCACGGCTTCGCGTCGTTCCAGGAGGATCCCGTCGGGCTGAGATTGGCGGAGCCCCTCAATCTGATGGACTGCTTCATGTGGGGCAACGACTACCCGCATCACGAGGGGACGTGGCCGCACTCCGCGGAAGCCATCGAGCGCACCATGGCCGGCGTGTCGGACGCCGCGCGGGCGAAGATGCTGGGACTGAACGCGGCCCGGCTGTTCGGCTTCGCGGTGCCGGCCGAGAAGCGCTAGCGCGCTAGCGACCCGCCGCGGGCGCGACGTTCACGCCCTCGGACTTGTTCCGCGTGATCGCCTCCGCCACGAAGCCCGAGGCCTTCACGTCCTCGACGAAGCCGGCGAGGTACGCGGCGGCGGCGGCGTTCTTCTTCGCGGTGCCGACCGCCTGCTGAACGGCGGTGAACACGCCGTCGAGGATGCGCGCCCCGGGCAGCTTCTTCACGTCCGACAGGAGGCGCGGCCGGAGGCCGGACAGCGCCTCGAGCTTCTCCTTCACGAAGAGGTCGAACGAGGCGTCGATGCCCTGCGTCTTCATGAGCTTGGCGTGCTTGATGTTGCGCGAGAGCCAGAGCTCGTAGGCGCTCTTGTCGGCGACCGCGATGCGCACGCCGTCCCGGTCCACCTCGGCTACCGATCGAATGGTCGATCCTTGGGGGACGAGGTAGGTCGCGGGGATCTCGAGATACGCCGCGGTGAACGCGATCTCCGCGGCGCGCTGCGGCTCGGCGCCGAGGAAGGCCACGTCCCACACGCCGTCGCGCACGGCATCGCCGAGCTTGCCCGCGGTGTCGAACTTCGAGAACTCGATCGGCACCCCGAGACGCTTGGCGAGCTCGCGCGCGATATCGGGAGCCACGCCCTTCGGGTCGCTCGCGGAGGAGCCGGGGGTGACGAGGAGGAAATTGCCGTGGTTCAGGCCGACCCGGAGCTTTCCAGTCGGCGTCAGCTCGGACTTCGCGGCGGCGGGGGGCGTAGTCGTCATGGCGGCGAAGTTAGCACGAAGGTCGCGCCTCGGAAAGGCGCCTTGAGAACGGCCGCGCGCGGGTTCATAGTCCTTCCATGCTCCGACCCACCACGTTCGAGATCGACCTCGACGCCGCCGCCCACAACGTGCGGGTGGTCCGTGAGATGGTCGGCCCCGCGCGGAAGATCTATGCCGTCATCAAGGCCGATGGCTACGGCCACGGCGCGGTCGAGATGGGCGAGACGTTCCTGGCCCACGGCGCCGACGCTCTCGGCGTGGCCGATCTGGGCGAGGGCATTCGGCTGCGACGGCGCGGGATCACCGCGCCCATCCTCGTCTATCCGAATTCGCTGCCCGAGGCCGCGGGGGAGACGCTCGCGCACGGACTGACGCCCACCGTCGTCGATCTCGAGAGCGCACGGGCCTGCGCGGACGCCGCCCGCGGCCCCTGCGAGCTCTTCGTCAAGATCGACGTGGGGCTCGAGCGCCTCGGCGTGCTGCCGGAGGGCGCGGTGAAGCTCGTCACCGCCATGCTGGAGCTGCCGAACCTGCGCCTCGGCGGCCTCTGCGCCCATCCCCACGCGCCGGGCGGCGCGGATGCCGCCTACGCGGACTGGCAGCTCGGCCGCTTCACCGCCGTGGTGGACGAGCTGGAGGCGCGCGGGGTCCGCGTGCCCGTCCGTCTGCTCGCCGCCTCGCCGTTCGTCCTGCGCTACCCGCAGAGCTATCTCAATGCGGTCGATCCTGGCCGCATGCTCTACGGCATGACCACGAACGACGAGCGGGCCCCCACACCCCTCCGCCCCACATTCCACGCGCTCACGTCGCGGGTGATCGCCCTGAAGGAGATCACCCCGCGCGAGCGCTTCGCCGACATGGCGCCGTTCCCCGTCGCCGCGCCCCTGCGCCTCGGCGTGATCCCGATGGGCCTGGCCGATGGGCTCCTGTGGCTGCACGCCGACCGCGTGCTCGTGCGCGGGCGGCCGGCCCCGATCCTCGCCACGCCCTCGCTCGAGCACACGCGCATCGATCTCACCGCGATCCCCGACGCCCAGGTGGGCGACGAGGTCGTGATCATCGGCCGCCAGGGCGCGGCCGAGATCACCGTCGCCGAGGTCGCGCGCCGCCGGAGCATCGCCGTGCACCAGATCACCCCCACCATCGGGCCCCGTGTGACCCGCGTGTATCGCCCCGTCGAGAGGAGAACGACATGATCGCGTTCATGGACTGCGGCGCCGGTGGGCCGGGCGGCAGCGGCGCGCCCGCCGTGCGGCGCCGCGACGTCGTGGTGAGCGGCAAGCGCGTGAAGACGGTGGACGTGCACGCCCACTGCGGGCTCCCCGAGGCGATGGCGCTGATGGGCCTCACGTTCACGACGAATGCCCTCCTGATGGCCACGCCGGGCGATCGCCTCCGCGCCATGGACCAGCAAGGCATCGACGTCGAGGCCCTCAGCATCAATCCCTTCTGGTACGGAGCGGAGCGCGACGTGGCCGAGAAGCTGATCCGCATGCAGAACGAGTCCTTGGCCGAGGCCTGCGCAGCCCACCCGGACCGCTTCGTCGCCTTCGCCTCCGTCGCGCTCCAGCATCCGGAGCTGGCCGCCCAGCAGCTCGAGGAGGGCGTGAAGAAGTACGGCCTCCGCGGGGCAGCGATCGGCGGCAGCGTGGAGGGCGCGGAGCTCTCCGACCCGCGCTTCCATCCCTTCTGGGCCAAAGCGGAGACCCTCGGCGTGCTGATCTTCATCCATCCGCAGGGCACCGCTGAGCTCGAGAAGACGACGCGCCTCGCCGGCAACGGCGTGCTCACCAACACCATCGGCAATCCGCTCGAGACCACCATCGCCCTCTCGCACCTCATCTTCGAGGGCACCCTGGACCGCTTTCCCGGGCTCAAGATCTGCGCGGCGCACGGCGGGGGGTACCTGCCCTCGTACGCCGCGCGCTCCGACGCGATCATGACCACGTTTCCGCAGCGGATCACGAAGAGCCTCAAGAAGAAGCCGACGGAGTATGTGCGGCAGCTCTACTTCGACTCGATCGTGTTCACCGGCGAGGCGCTGCGGCATCTCGCCGTCGAGGCGGGGCCCGGCCAGATCGTGATGGGCACGGATTATCCCTACCCGTGGACGAGCACCTCGGTGGATCACATCCTCGGCGCGCCGGGCTTCTCGGACACCGAGCGGGCGGCAATGCTGGGCGGCACCGCGGCGGCGCTGCTGGGCATCGGAGGATAGCCATGAACCGGACGCTCTTCGCCAACACGACCATCCTCGACGGCAGCGGCGCCGCGCCCTATATGGGCGACGTGCTGGTGGAGGGCGCGCGCATCGCCGCCGTGCAGCGCGGCGGCGGACTCAGGGCCGACGACACGCGCGTCATCGACGGCGCGGGCGCAACCCTCATGCCCGGGCTCATCGAGCCGCATGGGCACGTGAGCTATCCGGACGCCGCGCGGAATTCGGACTTCACGCGCCTGCCCCCCGAGGAGCATGTTCTCGTCACGATGCGGAACGCCAAGCTGCTCCTGGACTGCGGGTACACGAGCGTGCTCTCCGCCGCCTCGGCCAAGCCGCGGCTCGACGTGGTGATCCGCAACGAGATCAACGCCGGACGCATCCCGGGACCGCGCTATCTCGCCAACGGCCCCGAGCTCACCGTCAGCGGGGGCCTGGGCGACGAGAACGCGCTGCACCTGCCGCACAACGAGACCCCGACTTTCGCGTGGGTGGTCGACGGGCCCGAGGAGGTCCGCAAGGCCTGTCGCGTGCTCGTGCGCGAGGGGGTGGATCTCCTCAAGCTGAACCTCTCCGGCGACACTGGACCCCGGAACAGCCGCTTCGAAAGGGCGGTCATGACGGACGCCGAGGTCGAGGCGGCCATGGAGGTCGCGCATGGCGCGGGGGTGCGCGTCTGCGCGCACGCGCGCAGCGCGGAATCCGTCAAGATGTGCGTGCGCCACGGCATCGACATCATCTACCACGCCACGTTCGCCGACGAGGAGGCGCTGAACCTTCTCGAGGCGCGGCGCGACCAGGTCTTCGTCGGCCCGGCGCTCGGCCTCACCTACCAGGCCTGCCATGCCGCCGGCGAGTGGGGCTTCACCCCGGAGCAGGCACGCCAGCTCGGCCTCGTGCGCGAGCTCGAGGTGGCGGTGGAGACCATGGGACAGATGCGCAGGCGCGGGATCCGCGTTCTACCGGGGGGGGACTACGGCTTCGCGTGGAACCCGCACGGGACCTACGCGCGGGATCTCCTGCTCTTCGTGGACTTCCTCGGCTTCACGTCCATGGAGACGCTGGTGGCGGCCACCAAGATGGGCGGCGAGATCATGGGGTTGGGCGGAGAGCTCGGCCAGGTGAAGGCCGGCTATCTCGCCGACCTGCTCCTGGTCGACGGCGACCCGCTGACCGACATCAAGCGCCTACAGAATCGCGACGCGCTGCTCGCGATCATGAAGGACGGAAGCCTCCACAAGGCGCCCTAGACGCGGCGCTGCAGGAACTCCGTCACCAGCGGCCACGCGACGGCGGCGTAGTGCGGCTGGAAGCCGGCGTTGTCGGGGTGCCGGAAGCCGTGGTTGGCGTCGGAAAAGTAGTGCCATTCCACCGGCTGCTGGTTGCCCCTGAACGCCTCCCACAAGGGCGCCTGAATGGCCGGCGTGGCGATGTAGTCGAGCCCGCCCGCGAACACCAGCGTGGCGCACCGGAGCGTGGGCGCGAGCTTGAAGGCGTGGCGCGGACGATGCGAGGTCTCCGGCTCGTCGCGCACCGAGGGGTAGTAGAGGACGATCGCCTTCACCTGGGGATGATCGGCGGCGAAAGGAATCAGGAGCCGCCCGCCCATGCAATGCCCGATGCACGCGGTCCTCGCGGGATCGGTCTGGAGGCGGTTGACCAGGTATTGCCACGCCTCGTCCATCTTGCCGAGGAACTCGTCGTCCCCGTGCTTGGCCTGAAGATCGGCGCCCATGCCGATGTGGTTCGTGCCGCCGATGCCGAACATGTTGAAGAGATCGGGCACGAGCACGTTGTAGCCGAGCTGGGCGAGGCGATAGGCGTCGATCTTGTAGTCGGCGGTCACGCCGTGGGCGTGATGGACCATCAGCACGCCGGGGCGCGGGCCGGCGCCCCCGACCTTCGCCATGTAGCCGGGGATGCCGTCGGCCTCCTGCGAGAGCATGCGTGCGTCGATAGTCATGTCCGCTCCTTGATCGAGACGCGCCAGTGGATGCGGTCTTCTTCGGGGGGATAGTCGCCCGCCGCCCGGTGGTACGAGCAGCGATTGTCCCAGATCACGATGTCGCCCTTGCGCCAGCGATGGCGATAGCAAGCCGCAGGAACAATCATATGGTCAGACAATTCATCAATTATTGCGTCGCTCTCCGCGGGCTCGAGACCCTCGATGCGAAGGATCTTGCCCGGGTCGAAGTAGAGCGCCTTGCGTCCCGTCTCCGGGTGCGGGCGGATGATGGGGTGCAGCGCGGGCGGAAGGTGCCGGTCCTCCTCGTTCAACAGCGCCTGGGCCTTCGTGCGCCCGCCGTAGGTGAACGCGCCCTGCTTGCCGTCGATCCGCTCCTTGAGACGCGGCGGCAGGGCCTCGTACGCCGCGTACATGCTCGCGAAGAACGTGTCGCCGCCCCGGCTCGGCACCGCGAGGGCATAGAGCTGGGTGGCCTTGAACGGCTCATCGTCGTAGGCGCCGTCGGTGTGCCAGCCCTCCGCGCCCCGCCGGTAGATGGCCATGTCGAGCGTGCCGTCGGGCGCGAACTTGTTCACGCCGAGCATGGTGATCTCGGGATGGTCGGGATGCCGGGTCGACTTCGAGGGATGCGGCACCACGACGCCGAAGCGGCGGCTGTAGCGGAGGAAGTCCTCGATGGCGAGCTCCTGACCCGGGACCACCACCACGTTGGCGTCGAGCCACGCGCGGTAGATCGCGGCGAAGCCCGCGTCGTCCAGCGTCCTCACGTCGACGCCGTGAATCTCCGCACCGACTTCCCGTCCCAGACGCTTGACCTCCACCATGGCGCGGCCTCCTACATGTGCCAGGCTTCCGTCCAGGCGGAGTCCGCCCCGACTCCCTCCTGCTGCACCTTGACGTCGAGAAGATACGGGCGGTTCTGCTTCGTGGTCTTCTCCACCCCGCGGCGCAGGGCGGGCTCGAGCTCCTTCACCGTGGTCACGCGCTCCCCGTCCACGCCTTGCGCGCGCGCCAGGGCCACGTAATCGGTCGCGGGCCCGCTGAGCTGCAGCCCGGGATACTTGCCCTCGCGCACCATCTTGGTGTCCGGCATCTGGCGCGCCCAGTTGTGGCGGACGATCTGATACGTGTCGTTGTTGGTCACCACGGTGAGCACGGCGGTGTTGTAGCGCGCCATCGTCCAGAACCCCGCCGCGCTGTAGGTCAGCGCGCCGTCGCCCAGATGCAGGGTCACCGGCCGCTCGCGCCCCGCCGCGATCTTGGCGCCGATGGCCGCGCCCACCCCGAAGCCGAGCGAGCCGCCGCCGCTCCGCGTCCACCACATGCCGCCGTGGCCCAGCGGCAAGAGCGTGGCACGGGCGGTGCTGCTCTCCTGCACCATCGCGGTCTCGCGCGGGAGGATCGCGGCGAGATGGGCCTCCAGCACCGCCGGGTGCACGGTGGCGTCGTGCTCGTGCTCGCGCACGAGGTCCTCTTCCCTATTGATCAGGCTCGCGGCATACGAGCGCACCTTCTCGCGCTGGCGCTTCCAGCCCGCCGCGCCGGCCGGATGCACGCGCGGCAGCGCCTCCACGAGCGCCCGGAGTGTCCCACGCAGCTCGCACTGCACCGCCACGTCCAGCGGATAGTGGCGGCCCATGAGCAGCGGGTTGGGGCCGATCTGCATCACGCTCGGCTCGCCAACGGGGCCGTGCACGCCCTGGCAGCCCACGAGGAAGATCAGGTCGGGCGTGAGGCCCGTCATCTTCTTGAAATCGGCGGACACCGGGTAGCCCCCACAGAAGAGCGCATGGCGCGAGGGGAAGTTCGGGAAGATCTGACGGCTCGCGAACACCGGCGCTTCCAGGAGCTCGGCCAGCGCGATCGCCTCGGCCTGCGCACCCTGGCGCGTCACGTCGTCGCCGAACATGAGCACAGGACACTTCGCGGCACCGAGCCGCCGCGCGATCGCCTCCACGCTCTCCAGGCGCGCCGGCGCCACGCCCTCGATCCGATAGCCGGCTTCTTCACCGATCTGCGCTTCGAGCCCTTCCTGGTTGAGCAAGGCCGCGCTGATCGAGAGATAGACCGGGCCGGTCGGATAGGTCGTGGCCTCCCGCAGCGCGCGCGTGGTGGCCACGGTGATGGCGCCGGGATCGGCGCCGACCTGATAGGCGCAGCGCGCCTCCTTCATGAGCGGACGCATCGACTCCGCCTGGCTCAGACCCGGGAACGGGGCCAGCCCGCGATAGTCCTGCTGCTCCGACATCCAGTCGCCCGCCACCACCAAGAGTGAAGAACCGGCGACCTGCGCGTTGAAGAGCTGGCCGGCGAGCTGATACGAGCCGCCCATGACGTGCGCGATGGCCACGCCCACCTTGCCGCTGAGCCGGTGATACCCGTCGGCCATGGCGGCGACCAGGCCTTCGTGCTTCGCGACGACCAGACGTGGATCCTCGGTCTCCGCCAGCGCGGCGAAGATGCCGGTCTCCGCCGAGCCCGGATTGGTGAACAGATACTCGACGCCCGCGTCCTTGAGGGTCTGGATGAGCAGCATGCCGCCGGTGCCGGTGATGGTCTTTCGCATAGCGGGAATCCTACTCTTCCCGGGGCCCGTCTGCCACGGCCTTGACCGTCCCGCGGGGCGGGACTACCTTGGCAGCGCCCATGCCGACTCGCGTCGCCACCGTCGGCCTCGTCCTCTGCGCGCTCCTGGGGGCTGCCGCGCCCGCGGCCGCCGCCCCCGCCGTCACACCCGCCCTCTTCGACTTCGTCACGTTCGATGGCATCGACTACATCCGCTGGGACGACGAGCCGGGCCGCGCCGTCGCCCCGCCCGATCTCGGCGGCGAGTTCGCCACCATCGCGTGCTCGTTCGGCGAGGATCGCCGGAGCTGCCCGTACGGGACCGACGCGGGCGCGGCCTTCATGCCCGCGGGCACGCGCATGTACGCGGTGCGGGGTTACGCAACCGAGTTCCGCCTCGCCGCGGTGTGGAAGGAGCACATCTTCCTCTATCAGGCTTGGCGAAACCCGCGCGCCAAGGTAGGTGGCGATCTCTTCGATCTCGCCGGCAAGGTGCGCGCGGTGGAGGTCGAAGCCGGAGGGGACGCTGACGAGTTCGTCCGGCAGGCCACGATCACGGCGCCCGCCGCCGTCGAAGAGATCGTGCACATGATCCTCGGTGCGCGGGTGCAGCGGCCGCTCGGCCACACCGGCCGGGAGACGCGGTACTGGCTCACCTTCTGGCTCCTCGACGGCACCACGCTCGGACGCCCCTACTATCCCGAGTCGGGCGAGATGATGGGGGGCGTCGTGTTCGGCCCCGAGTTCACTCAGCTGCTGGAGCGCCATCTCAAGGAGACGCCATGAGACCCATCGCCCGGATCACGGTCGCCGCTCTGGCCGCCCTGCTGCTGGTAGGGCTCGCCCTCGCCGGCCAGGCCGCCGCCGCGCCCGAGGGCACGATGGCCTGGGGGCTTCACGTCACGCTGGCCTCACGCTGGCTGGATCCCATCGACACCGAGGCCTTCATCAATCAGTTCATGGTGCTCTACGCGCTCCACGACGCGCTCGTGAAGCCGATGCCGGCGGGCGACAACACGCCGAGTCTCGCCGAGTCGTGGGCCGTCTCGAAGGACGGGTTGACCTACGACTTCGTGATCCGGAAGAACGCCCGGTTCCACAACGGCGACCCCGTGACCGCCGAGGACGCCAAGTTCTCCTTCGAGCGCTACCGGGGCGCCGCCGCCAGGGTCCTGAAGGAGCGGGTGCGCGAGGTGCAGGTGGTGGACACGCAGCGGGTGCGCTTCGTCTTGAAGGAGCCGTGGCCCGACTTCATGACCTTCTACGGCACCTCCGCCACCGGGGCGGCGTGGATCGTGCCGAAGAAGTACGTGGAGAAGGTCGGCGAGGACGGCTTCATCAAGGCGCCCATCGGCGCCGGGCCATATCGCTTCGTGAGCTTCCAGCCGGGCATCTCGCTGGTGATGGAAGCCTTCGACGGCTATTGGCGAAAGGTCCCGGCGGTGAAGCGCCTGGTCTTCCGCAGCATGCCCGACGAGACCACCCGCGCCGCCGCCTTGCGCGCGGGCGACGTGGACATCGTCTATCTCCTGAGCGGGCCCACCGCGGAGGACGTGAAGAGGTCGCCAGGTCTGCGCCTGGCCGCCGCGCGCCCGCCCGGCGTGGTGTTCCTCGATCTCCCCGAGCAGTGGGATCCCAAGTCGCCGTGGGCCGATCGCCGGGTGCGGTTGGCCGCCAGCCATGCCCTCGACCGCGCCGGTCTCAACAACGCGGAGACCCTGGGCATGTCGCGCCCCACCGGCGGGCTCGTTCCCCGCACGCTCGACTTCGCCAAGGTGTACGAGCCGCCCGTCTACGATCCGCCGCTGGCCAAGCGGCTCCTCGCCGAGGCCGGCCTCCCCAACGGCTTCGACGCCGGGGAGCTGACGCCGTTTCCCCCCTTCTTCTCGCTGGCGGAGGGCATCGGGAACTATCTGCAGACCGTCGGCATCCGCACGCGCCTGCGCACCATGGAACGCGCCGCGTTCCTCACCGCCTGGCGCGAGAAGAAGCTCCGCGGCGTCATCATGGGCCTGGGCGCGCCCGCCGGCAATGCGGCCACGCGCATCGAGGTGTATGTCAGCAAGAGCGGCATCTACTCCAACGGCGTCGTGCCCGAGATCGAGGATCTCTTCGCGCGACAGGCGCGCGAGCTCGACCGGACCAAGCGCGAGGCCATGCTGAACCAGATTCAGCAGATCATGCACGACCGCGTGATGCACGTGCCCATCTACGAGCTGGCCTTCCTCTGGGGCGTGGGCCCGCGGGTGGAGGAAGCGTGCGTGGATCACATCAAGGGATTCTCCTACTCCGCACCGTATGAGGACCTCAAGCTCAAGCCGGGCGCGAAGAGCCGGGATTAGAAAGGACGATGACCATGCGCTTCGTCGATTCGCAGGTGCATCTCTGGGCCGCGGAGTCTCCCACCCGGCCGTGGCCGCCCGGCCGCGCCAAGGAAGCCCAGAAGCCGTATCAGATCCTCAAGGAGACGCTGCTGTTCCAGATGGACCTGGCGGGCGTGAGCCGCATGGTGCTGGTGCCGCCCTCCTGGGAGGGCGATCGGAACGACATGGCCCTCGAGGCCGCGCGCGCCTATCCCGATCGCTTCGCGGTGATGGGGCGGCTCAACCTCGGCGACCCGGCCAGCCGCGACCTCGTGGCCGGCTGGCGTCGGCAGTCCGGCATGCTCGGCATGCGCTTCACGTTCCACAACGAGCACTACCGCCACTTCCTCACCGAGGGCACCGCGGACTGGCTCTGGCCGGCAGCGGAGAAGGCCGGCGTCCCGCTGATGGTGCTGGTGCCGGGCCTGCTCGATCACCTCGACCGCATCGCGGGCAAGCATCCCGGCCTCAAGCTCGTGATCGATCACGTGGGGATCGCGGTACGCGGCAAGGCGCCCCAGGTGTTCGAGGAGCTGCCGAAGGTGCTGGCCTTGGCCAAGCATCCGAACGTTTCGGTGAAGGCCTCGGGCATGCCGTCGCTCTCCGCCCAGCCCTACCCCTTCCCCGACCTCCACGAGGCCATTCGCCGCATGGTCGACGCGTTCGGCCCGCGGCGGGTGTTCTGGGGCACGGATCTCACGCGCATGCCCTGCACCTACTACGAGTGCATCACGCTCTTCACCCAACATCTGCCTTGGCTCAAGGGCGAGGACCTCGAATGGGTGATGGGGCGCGGCGTCTGCGAGTGGCTGGGCTGGCCGCTCAACCGCTCCTGATTTGCTCGCGGCGCGACCTCGGCAAGCAGCTGGAGCTTCTCAAGTCCGGCGCGGACCCGCATCCTGGGTGAGTGCGAGACGGCGGTCCGCCGCCGCGGCTTGAAGCATCATGTCGTGGACGTTCGGGGGCCTGGCGAGTTCGACGCGGTGTTCGCCGCTCTCGCGACGTCGCGGACGGAGGCGGCGTTCGCCCCCGCAGATTCGATGCTCTAATGTGGACAAGATTCTCAAGGGCGCCAAGCCGGAGGACCTGCCCTTCGAGCAGCCCACGAAGTTCGAGTTCGTGATCAACATCAAGGCCGCGAAGGCCCTTGGCCTCACGATTCCCCAGCCGGACCTGCTGCGGGCGGACCAGGTGATTCAGTAGCGGGCGAGAACCCCGCACAGCGAAGCACGGGCAGCCGCGGGTACTTCGGGAAGCGCGGGTCCGTCTCGGCGAGGACGCAGCGGGTGAACAGGGACCCGCGGGCCGACTCCACGCGCCGAGCGTGACGGCACGTCGCGCAGAGGCCCACGGCGGACTCCGAGGGCACGCCGCTCAGCGGCGATTGAGCCGCGGCAGGAGCTTCTTCGCCGTCTCGTCCACCTGGGCGAGCTGATCGCCGCCCGCAAAGCGCAGGCAGAGGTGCCGGACCCCCGCGTCGATCCAGCGCTGTAGCCACTCGGCGCAGCCCTCGAGCGGCCCCGCGTACGTGGCCTGGCGCGCCATGATCACCTTCGCGGTCGTTCCGTAGTAGGTCTCGAGGAACTCGTGGAGACGTCGCTCCGCGGCGGCGCGGTCGGGATCGAGCGCGAGCGTCACGTAGGCGGCGCCGGTGACGGCGTCGGCCGGTCGGCCCGCCGCCTTCGCGGCGGCCAGGACGCCGGGGAACTTCGCGGCGAACTCTTCCACGCTGGGCCCCGTCGGGAACCAGGCATCGAAGCGCGCCGCCTCGCGGAGCGCGGTCGGGCCGCTGCCGCCTATCCAGATGGGTGGACCGCCGGGACGGTGCGGCTTCGGTTCGACGGTGATGCCGTCGACGGTGAAGTGCTTGCCGCTGAACGAGACATTGTCGCGGCTCCAGAGCGCACGGCAGATGTCGAGTGTCTCGAGGAAGCGTCCCACGCGTCGCTCGAACGGCACACCGACCGAGGCGAACTCCTTCCGGATGGGCGGGGCATCGGTGGCGATGCCCACGCCGAGGATCACCCGTCCCTCGGCGGCGCGGTCGAGCGTGCCGACGATGTGCGCCAGCACCACGGGCGGGCGCAGCGCGGGAAGCAACACGCCGGTGCCCAGGCGCACGCGCTTCGTGCGGCCGGCGATCGCCGCCATCAACGTGAGGGGCTCGTGGCGCGGCCGAGCGGTGATGGAGTCGCCGATCCACACCGAGTCGAACCCTGCGGCCTCCGCGCGGTCCGCCATGGCGAGGAGCGGCCCCGTCTCGGGCCGCCCCGACATGATGGCCTCGCGGGTGGGGATCAAGACGCCGAATTCCGTCGCCATTTCAGTCCTTGACCTCCATCAGGGCGCTGAGCCCCCGGTGGAACGTGGGCGCCCCGCCCGGGACCAGGCACGTCTCCAGCACCTCGAACAGCTCCTCGCGGGTGGCGCCGAGTCGGATGGCGCGCTTCATGTGCGCGACGAGGCCCGCGCGCTCGGCGCCGCGGAAGGCGAGCAGCGCGATCGCGACGAACTCGCGCACCTTGGCCGAGACGTGGCGCCCCTCGCCCAGACTCAGCTCGTAGATACGATTGTAGGTCTCCACGAAGTCCGGGTCCTGGCGCGCCGCGAACTCCCATTCCGGGTAGATGTAGCCGCGCGCCTGCGTCATGCGGGCGATCAGCGCGTCCGCGCGCGTGTTCCGGTCCTTTGGGTTGCGGTTGCTGGTGCCGCCCTTGCGGCGACTCGCGGCCTTGGCCATGGTCCTCCCTTTCCCTCGCGATGGCGTGTTAGCGTGCATGACGTGTCCGACCGTCCCCGGCGACCGAAGGCTACCACGACGGACGCGGTCATCGCCCGGGCGGTCCTCGTCGCCGCGCTGCTGGGACTCGCCGGATGCGGCACGCTCGCGGTGTGGTTCGCGCCGGACAAGCCGGCGAGCGTCGAGCGCCGGCCGCAGGCCGCGCGCGCCGACGAGCTCTTCTGGCGCGTCCTCCACACCGGCGCCTATGACCGCATCCCCGAAGCGCTGACCGCGCTGAAGGCCGCCTACGTGGCGGATCCGGGCGACGCCGTCACCGCGGCCCATATCGGGTGGCTGCACATCTGGCGTCTCTCCGAGCGCGCGCGCCTGCCGAACGGAGGCGGACCCGACATCACCGACGACGCCCCGCTCGCTCGGAAGTACTTCGAGGAGGCGGTGCGTCTCGCCCCGGGCGAGGCGCGCTATCTCGGCTTTTACGCCGCAGCCATGATGGCCGAAGGCTCGATCCACCAGGATCAACGCCTGCTCCGCCGGGGCTTCTTCACGTTGAAGGACGCGATCGCCGCGTGGCCGGAGTTCAACGCGTTCACTGCAGGCTACATCGCGGGGCTCCAGCCGCACGACTCCCCGCGCTTCCAGGACGGGCTCGTGCTGCTGTGGGAGAACATGGACGCGTGCGTGGGCGAGCGGGCGGACCGCGCCCATCCGGACTATGCCCGCTACATGCGCCTCGAAACCCGCGAGGGACCCAAGCGCGTGTGCTGGAACTCGTGGATCGCGCCCCACAACTTCGAGGCATTTTTCCTCCACTTCGGGGACATGCTCGTGAAGGCGGGCGATCCCGAGCGCGCCGTCACCATGTACCAGAACGCCCGCCTCAGCGCCGACTTTGCGACCTGGCCGTACCGTGACGCGCTCGAGCGCCGCATCACGGAGGCCGGCGCCAACGTGGACGTGTTCCGGCGCGCCGATCCACCCGCGAGCGGACCGACCATGATGGTGCGCTCCCCCTACGCTTGCGTGGGCTGTCACCAGCAGTAGTGCGCGCCCTCTTCCGGCTGCACGACTTCCGCTGGCTGTCCGCCAACATGGCCTGCGCGTCCGTGGGCATGATGGGCGAGGTCGTGGTGCTCGGCTGGCTCGCCCTTGAGCTCACGGACTCCCCGTTCCTCGTCGGCCTCGCCATGGGGGCGCGGGCGCTGCCGCTCTTCTTCGTGGGCGTGCCTGCGGGCGTGCTCGCCGACCGGTGGCCGCGCCATCGCCTGCTGATGCTCACCGCCCTGGGCCAGAGCGTCGTGGCGGCGGCCACCGGCGTGGTGATCCTCGCCGGCACCCTGCGCCTCCCGCAGCTCCTGGCGTTGACGCTTGCCTCCGGCACGCTGCGCGGCGTGGAGCACGCGACCCGGCAGAGCTACGCCCACGACGTGGTCGGGGGCGCGGGCCTCGTGCGGGGCCTCGCCGTGCTCGGGCTCGCCATGCGCGGCGGCTGGCTCGTGGGGTCCCTCGGCGCGGGTGTCGTGATCGCGGGGCTCGGCTCGGGCGCGGCGTATCTCGCGGTGGCCGCGACCTACATCGCGAGCGCGCTCGCGTTGCTGCCGGTGTCGACGCCGCCGCGGGTCGCCGCACCGTCCCCGGCGTCCATGTGGCGGAACGTGGTGGACTTCGCGGGTCTCCTGCGCCGTGACACGCTGCTGCTCGCGCTCATGGCGCTCACCGCCGGCGCGGAAGTGCTGGGCTTCTCCCACCAGACGCTGCTGCCAAGCCTCGCGCGCGACGTGCTCAAGAGCGGTCCCGAGGGCCTCGGCGTGCTGAACGCCGCGCGCTCGGTCGGCGGTATCGTCGGTCTCCTGGCGACGATGCACGGCGCCACGGGCGTGGCGGGCGGGGGCGGCGCGCTTTTCCTCGCGGTGCTCGCCGGCTTCGGGGTGAGCCTCATCGGGCTGGGGGCCGCCCCGTACGTCGTGGGCTTCGCCGGCGTCGTGCTGGTGCTGGTCGCCGCCAACGCGCTGGGCGCCCTCACCGATCTCCTCGCCCAGAGCCTACTGCAGCTCACCTCACCGCCCGAGCTGCGCGGGCGCGCGGGTGGCGCCTGGGTCGTCGCCATCGGGCTCGCGCCCCTCGGTCAGCTCCAGATCGGCGCGCTCGCCTCGCTGCTCGGGGTGAGCGCGGCGCTGGCCGCGAGCGGCCTGGCCCTGGTGGGGCTCGCGGGGGCGACCCGGCGCGTGTTCCCGCAGATCCGGCGGCTTTAGCGCGCGAGCAACAGCCGCTCGTAGAGCGCGGACAGGACCTCGTCCGCGGTGGCCGACGCCCAGATGGGGAAGAACGGCCCGTCCTGCAACGCGCGCCAATCGCGCATGAAGCGCGCCCAGGCCTCCTCCTTCGTCTCGCTGCCGCGTGGCGCCTGCATGGCGGGTACGATGCGGTCACGGCGGCCTGCGTAGAGGGCGGGCCGCTCGATGTGGCGGTGCAGCTCCACGAAGTCGCGCGTGTACACGATCGCGACGGGAATGGACTGAAAGGTCTCGCCGTTCCGCTCGTAGAGGAAGGCGTTCATCAGATCGGCATTGGGCGAGTCCGCGGGGTCCGCGCGCGGAGCTTCGCTGAATCGCCGCCCGTCCCGGTTGAAGATGCGGAGCTCGAGGCCGCCCGCCTCGGCCAGCCGCGCGAGGATGCAGACGTCGCGGCGGCAATCCGACGACCACTCTTCCGAGATGACGAGGATCTTGGCGGGGCCGCCTGGCTGGGCGGCGAGCCAGCGGATGGCCTCGGCCTGCGCGGGAGCGAGACGCAGGCGCTCGTACCAAACCCGGATGCCGGCGCTCAGATCTCTGCGCTCCCGCCCGAGCCACCAGCCCGCCTCGCGGGCGAGATTCTCCGGCGTCCCGATGTAGTCGAGGTACTGCGGGAAGGTCATGCCGGCGGCGAAGCGGGCCGGCGTGACGACCGAGGAGCGGCCTACCGCATGAAGCTCGGCAGCCACAGCGAGATGATGGGAAACGCGACCAGGATGGCCAGCCGGATCACGTCGGCCCACATGAAGGGCATGACGCCGCGGAACACCGTGCCCGTGGGCACGTGGGGCAAGAGCGTCTTCAACACGAACATGTTCATCCCCACCGGCGGGCTGATGAGCCCGATCTCCACCACGCAGACGATGATGATGCCGAACCAGATCGGGTCGAAGCCCAGCTGCACGATGACGGGGAAGAACACCGGCATCGTGAGGAGGATCATGGACAGCTCCTCCATGGCCGTGCCCAGGACGACGTAGATCGCGCAGATCGCCGCCACCACCGCCACCGGATGCACGGCGAAGCGCGCGACGAAGGCTTTGAGGTCGGCGGGCATCGTCGTGATGTTGATGAACTCCGCGAACATGAGCGCGCCGATCAGGATCAGGAACAGCATGGCGGTGGTGCGCGCGCTCTCGAGCAGCGCGTCGTAGAGCGTCCGCCACGTGAGGGCCCGGCGCCCGAGCGCGAAGAACAGGGCCCCGGTGGCCCCCATGCCCGCGCCCTCGGTCGCGGTGAAGAAGCCCACGTAGATTCCACCCATCACAAACACGAACAGCGCGGCCACCGCCCACACGTCCTTCAACGCGGCCCACCGCTCGCGCCAGGGCGACCGCTCGCCCGGCGGGCCCCAGGTGGGGTGCCGCCACGTCGTGTAGAGGATGGCCCCGCAGAGCAGGAAGGCGCCGAGAATGCCGGGCAGGATGCCGGCCATGAAGAGCTTGCCGATGTTGGTCTCGGTGAAGACCCCGTAGATGACCATGATCGTGGACGGCGGGATCATGATGCCGAGGGTGCCCGCCCCCGCCACCGTACCCGCGGCGAGCGTGTCGGAGTAGCCGAACCGCTTCATGGACGGATACGCCACCTTGGCCATGGTGGCGGCGGTGGCGATCGACGACCCGCAGATGCCGCCGAAGCCCGCGGAGGCCCACACCGTGGCCATGGCGAGGCCGCCGCGGAGATGCCCGATGAAGGCGTAGGCGGCGCGGAAAAGCTCCTGCGACATGCCCGCCCGCGTGACGAAGTTCCCCATCAGAATGAAGAGCGGCACCACCGAGAGGGTGTAGTTGCGCCCGGTCTCGTAGATCTTGGTCTGCGTCATCGCGAACGCCACGTGCCAGTTCCAGTCGCGCATGTAGGCGTAGCCGATCACGCCCACGATGCCCATCGCGTAGGAGATGGGCACGCGCAGGAAGGCGAGCAGCATCATCGCGAAGAGCCCGACCAGCCCCTCGATCATGCCGGGCGCACCAGCGCGCGATAGACGTGGATGAGGGCGGCCAGCCCCACCATCACCGCCATGAAGTAGACGAAGGGGCCATAGGCGATGCGCAACACGTCCGTCGTGTCGCGATACGCCCAGATCCGGTCCGCCTTCAGCCACACGAGCCACGCGAGGAGGCCCATCGTGGCCGCGCAGACGAGCTCGACGGTCCGCACGAGGCCGCGCTGGAGCGGCGCGGGCAGGAGGCGGTCGATGAAGTCCATGAGCGCATGCTCGTTCGCGTACGAGACGAGGGGCAGGCCGGCAAAGATCAGCACGAGCAGCATCAGCTCGGTGACCTCGAAGGCGCCTCGCAGCGGCCGGCTGAACACGTAGCGCGCGACCACGTCCACGAACGTGAGCGCGGTCATGGACAGGAGAATGGCGGCGGCGGCGAGGCCGAGGAGTCCCTCGGCAATCCGCTCCCAGCCGCGGGCGGATGCGCTCACTGCCCGGCGGCGACCTTCTTCAGCTCGGCGCGGAACTCCGCCAGGATCTTGGCGGCATCGACGCCCTTGGCGCTGGCCTTGGTGATCCAATCGTCCACGATGGGCGCCGAGCGCTTCTGGACCTCGGCCACGAAGGCGGGATTCGCGTTGACGATCTTGACGCCCGACTTCTGCAGCGCCTCCAGCCCCTTCTTGTCCGCGTCGTCCCAGGACTGGCCGGCGAGGCGCGAGAGATGCTCCCCCGACACCTTGAGGATCGCGTCCTGGTCCGCCTTGGGCAGCTTGTTCCACTTGTCCTCGTTCATGAAGAACCCGAAGGCGGAGCTGTACATGCCCCCGGGGAAGAGCGTGGCCTGCTCCAGCACGGTGTCGAGCTTGAACGACACGATGGACTCCATGGGGAAGAACACGCCGTCGGCCACGCCGCCCTTGAGCAGCTCGTAGGATTCGGGCGCCGGCTTCACGAACGCGGAGGCGCCGAGGGCCTTGGCCACCGCCTCCGCCACGCCGCCGCCGGTGCGGATCTTGAGGCCCTGGACGTCCGCGATCCCGCTCACCGGCTTGCGCGTGAACATCTGGCCGGGGCCGTGGGTGAACACGCCGAGCAGCTTCACGCCCTTGTACTCGCCCACCTTGTCGAAGTACTTCCAATGGATGCGGGAGTAGGCGACCGAGTTGACCAGGGCGGTGTCGCCGGCGCCGGGCAGCTCGGCCATCAGCGGCAGGATGTGGCGCGCGGGCGTGTAGCTGGCGGTCACATAGGAGACGTCGACCAGGCCGTCCCGCACGGCGTCGAAGGTGCCGGGCGGCGCGGACGGATGCTTGGGCAGCATCGTGAGCTTCACGCGCCCCTGCGTCGCCTTCTCCACCTCGTTGGCCCAGCCCTGGAGCACTACCGCGGTGAGGTGATGCTGCGGCGACACCCACGAGGACATGGTGAGCGTGGTCTGGGCCTGGGCGGACCCGACGAGCACCCCGCACGCCATGAGCGCGACGATGACGAGACACGAGAGCTTCCGCATCAAGAGCCTCCGATCGAGGGGGGTGGGAGGGAGAGCCGGCGGGTAGTGTAACATTCGGCCATGAAAACCGTCGTCGCGCTCCCCGGAGAAGGCATCGGCATCGAGGTCGTGGACGCCGCCTGCGAGCTCATGGCGGCAGCCGGCATGCCCGTGAAGATCCTCACCCCGCCCCAGCGGGACCCGAATCCCGTGCCGAGCCCCGCGGGCGGCCATGCGCTGCCCGAGTCGACCCGCCGGACCGCTCGCGACGCCGACGCCGTGCTGTTCGGCGCCGCCGGCCCGTCCACCTCCGGCGTGGTGGCGTGGCTCCGCTGGGAGATGGAGGCGTGGGGCGGCGTGCGGCCGGCGAAGTTCTACCCGGGCATGCGCTCTCCCCTCGCCGATCCCGAGGGCATCGACCTCGTGGTGATCCGTGAGAATTCCGAGGGCATCTATCCGGGGCGCGAAGGCGATCTCGCCGAGCTCAAGCGCGTGATGCCCGGGTCGCGGGACCGCCTCGGCCGCGGGCTCGATGGCTACGGCGAGGGCCGCTACGCGGTGAAGGTGGTCACGAGGCAGGGCGCGGAGCGCATCGCGCGCTTCGCCTGCGACGTGGCGCGCAAGCGCAAGGCCCGCGGCGGACGCGGCGTGGTGGGCTGCGCCACCAAGTCCAACGTGCTGCGCCAGTCCGACGCCCTCTTCCACCACACGGTCGAAGAGATCGTGGCGGGCTGCCCCGACCTCCGCTTCGAGCACTTCCACGTGGACGACGCCGCCCGGCGGCTGATCCGATTCCCCAAGGCGATGGACGTGCTCGTGTGCATGAACCAGTACGGCGACATCCTCTCCGACGTCGCCGGCGAGGTGGCGGGCGGGCTCGGAGTCGCGCCCTCCGCCAATCACGGCGGCGACGGCTGGGCCTACTTCGAGTCGGTGCACGGCTCGGCCCCCGACATCGCGGGGCGCGGCATCGCCAATCCCACCGCGACGTTGCTCTCGTGCGTGCTCGTGCTCGATCACCTGGGACTCGAGACGGAATCGCGGCGCCTCGAGGCGGCGGTGGCGCGCGTGTACCGGGACGGCCGTGCCCTCACGCCCGATCAGGGCGGGCGCGCCACCACGAAGGCGATGTCGGCGGCGGTGCTCGACGCCTACCGCAGCCAGTAGCCGCGGGGGACCGCTCGCCCCATGCTCCTGATCGAGCACGCGCTCGTCGTCACCCTGGACGGCGCGCGCCGTGTGTACGCGGACGGCTCGGTGGTGGTCGACGGCACACGCATCGTGCAGGTGGGCCGGGCGGCCGACGTGCGCCCGCCCCGGCCGCCCGACCGCGTGATCGACGGGCGCGGCCGTCTGGTGCTCCCGGGCTTCGTGGATACCCACGCGCATCTCTCCGAGCACCTCTCACGCGGGCTGATCCCCGAGTCGGTGCCGGTGGACCGGTACGTCCCCGACTGGTACATTCCGCTCTACGCGACGATCTCCCCCGAAGAAGAGGCGGCCGCCGCAGAGCTCGCGTGCCTCGAGATGCTTCGCACCGGCACCACTACATTCTGCGAGGCCGGCACGCTGTTCGACGTGCTCGCGGTGGCGCGCGCCGTGGATGCGGTGGGGCTGCGGGCCATCCTGGGCCGCTGGTCCTGGGATCTGGCCAGGGGTCCCGGGCCTCTCGCTCAGTCCACCGACGGCGCGCTGGCCCTCACCGAGGCCGCCATGGACATGGTGGGGACGCTGGGCACCATGCTGGTGGACGTATGGCCTCTCCTCATCGGCTTCGGGACCGCCTCGGAGCGGCTGATCCGCGGCGCGCACGCGCTCGCCGAGCGGCGCGGCACCGGCTGGGGCATGATGCAGTTCGCCTCGCATCCATCGCGGAAGACGGCGGACATCTTGCCCCTCGCGGTGCTGGAAGCATGGGGGGTGCTCGGCCCGCGCTGCAAGCTCGCCCACATGGTGCACGTGAACGAGGACGACATCGCGTTGCTCGCGCGCCGCGACGTCAAGATCTCACACTGTCCGTCCGCAGCGCTCAAGCACGTGAAGGGCCTGCACAGCCACGGCCGCTTCCCCGAGATGCTGGACGCGGGGGTGACCGTCTCCCTCGGCGGCGACAGCGCCAACGGCTCGAATCATTTCGACATGCTACGCCTCATGTCCCTTGCCGCCCTCGCCGCCAAGGACGCGCGCCTCGACCCGGGGGTGCTGCCACCCGAGCGGGTGCTCGAAATGGCGACGCTCCATGGCGCGCGGGCGCTGGGGCTCGAGGCTGAGATCGGCTCGCTGGAGGCGGGCAAGCGGGCCGACCTCGTTCTCTTCGACGTGGACCGTCCGGAGTGGCGCCCGCTCCTGGACCCCGTGGCCAACCTCGTACACAGCGCCAGCAGCGCCAGCGTGCACACGGTGATGATCGACGGGCGCGTCGTGCTCGACGCCGGACAGGTCACGACGGTGGACGAGGCGGAGGTCCTGGAGCGGGCCGAGCGCCTCGCCCGGCCCTATCTGGACCGGGCGGGCGTCGCCGCGCGGCCTCGGTGGCCGCGCATTTCCTGAGCCGCGAGCGCTAGACGGCGGCGGGCTTGTAGATCGGCGTGCGCCACTCGGGGAAGCGCTTGTCCACCCCGCGCACCACGTCCATGTACGTGGTGACGAGCCGCTGAGTCACCGGCCCCACCGCGCCGCTGCCGAGATTGAACCGATCCACGGACAGGATCGGGGTAATCTCGTAGCCCGAGCCGCAGAAGAACGCCTCGTCGGCCACGTAGAGCTCGGTGCGCGCGATGTGCCGCTCCACCACCTCGAGGCCCAGAGCGGGGGCCAGGGTGTCGAGGAGGGTGGTCCGGGTGATGGACTCCAGGATGTCGCTGGTCAGCGGCGGCGTGATGAGCTGGCCGCGGCGCACCATGAAGAACGTCGCCCCCGACCCTTCCGCCACCGTGCCCTGCTGGTTCAGGAAGATCGGGGCGTCGTAGCCGTCGGCCTTGGCCTGCAGCGTGGCGAGCCGCCCGTTCTGGTAGTTCGACCCGGACTTCAGCCGAATGGGGATCGCATTGTCCGACGTCCGCTGCCAGGACGTGACGCAGCAGCGGAGCCCCGCCCCGTCGGTGATACGGCCGCGCCGGCGGGGATTGATGTACATGCCGGTGGGCGACGTGGAGTCGAGTCCCGCGCCGCCCACGTAGGCGACCAGGTGCATGTGCACGTCTTCCTGGACGTCGTTGCCGCGTAGGGCCTCGCGCACCGCTTCGTAGAGGTCGGCGTCCGAGTAGGGGACGGTGAAGCGCATCATCTTCATGGACTCGCGAAAGCGCGCGAAGTGCTCGGCGAGCCGGAAGGCGTAGAGCTCCCCGTCGGCGGCGTTCCAGTAAGCCCGCAGCCCCTCGAACACGTTGGTGGCGTAGAACACCGCCGCGCTATTGACGGGCAGCACAGCCTCCGCCTGGGGGACGAGCTTGCCATTCATCCAGATCTTGAAGTCGGCCATGCGCGGCTGCCTCCTGTGGGGGTGTGGGCTTCGGAGCCGAGTCTAACAGGCCGGGGGGCGGCCCGCCACCACCCCCCCCTACCCCTGCTCGAACGTCGACAGCGTGCGGCGCAGCTCGTCCGCCCTCACCGTGCCGCCGTAGCGCGCGATGCCCTCGCGGATCACCTCGAGGGCACGGGCGCGGTCGCCCCCGCGCCAGTGCGCCCAGGCGAGCTGATTCCACGTCTCGGCAAGCTTGTATGGGCTCACGTCCTCGGCGCGCTCGTCGAGGAGGCGCCGGCACGCCGCGATCGCCTCGTCGTGACGGCCGGCGGACGAATAGAGCCGGCTGAGGCTCACCGCCAGCGACTGCGGGTGTCGCCGATCATGCAGTTCGCGCAATTGTCGGTGCGGGCGCGATACCCGAAGTAGCGCGTGTAGCCGAACTCGGCCAGACCCAGGCGCTGCGGGTAGTCGGCAGCCACATGGTCCAGCAGCATGATCGCGGTGGCCACGACGTGGTCGTCGTCGGGATGGTCCACGATGCCCTGATAGGCAGACTTGAAGAACTGCCGCTCGCCGACCCCGCCGCGGGGGAAGCCCTGCCAGGCGGCGAGGAGATCGCCGATATTGTCCACCTTGTAGGGGGTCTGCACGCGCTCCCACCAGTCGGGGCGCGGCGCCGCCGTCGCGAACGCGGCGACGAACTCGCGCAGACGCGCCTGTCGGGCCGCCTCCCGCGCCGTGTGCGCCATCCTGGCCCGCTCGTGCTCGCGCGCGGTCATCCACTGATAGGCGGTGGCGCCGCCGCCGCCGATCACCAGCCCCGCGACCACGAAGCCCACGAGCGCCAGCGCCCGGCGGCGTCTCCTGGACTGATCGGGCACGGCGACGAGCCGGTACGCCCCCGCGAGCAGGACCGCCCCGGCGCCCGCCACGGCGCCATAGGCCCAGCGCGGAATGCTCTCGTCGCGGACGCGAAAGCGGTAATTCCACGAGTGCGCACCCCCATCGTGCGTGTAGAGATCCCCCACCAGCCGGCCGCTCTTCCAGGCCTCGACGCGGAACACGTACTGCTCGCCCTCGCCGGCCGGTGGTAGCGCCAGCTTCACCGCGACGTCGCCGGTACTGGCGTTGACGACCTCGCGCTCGCCGCCGGGCCGGCCGCAGGGCCGCGCGAGGACCCGATAGCGGTACTCGGCGTCCGGCACCAGCGGCTCCCAGCCGAACTCCACCGTCGCGCGCGGAGTCCACGCGTAGCGTGGCGTCTCGAAGCTCGGCTGCTTGTCGCAGCTCGTCAGCATGCCCTCGATGGGACGACCGTTGTCGCCCGGGCGCGTGAGATGGATCAGCCGCGGCATGTCCACGGTGATCCGCTCCGGACCATCCGCGGTGATCTCGAAGACGGGCTGGGCCTCGTAGTCACCCGGATGGCGCCGCGGGTTGGCAGGATTCTCGTCGATGCTCACGTGCAGACGGTACTTGCCGGGCAGGAGTCCCCCTAACGTGTAGGCTCCGGGCGTGGGGGTGCGCTCGACACGACAGGACGTCCAGCGGTTCCGGGCGTAGTCGAAGCAGGAGAAGTCGGGTGGGGCCTGAGGATCCAGCGGCCGCCCGTCGAAGCGCAGCTCGAGGAGGATTGGAGCCCGGTCGACAGGCGCTTGAGCGTCGGCCGCCGCGGGAAGGAGCGCGGCGAAGAAAAGCGCCGCGAGACCAATCACCGGGACGCGGCGAGTCACCCCAAACCGCGGTTACCGCCGGGCGACAAGCCGCCGGAACACCGCGCCGAACTCGAACCCGTAGCCCGAAGCCAGCTCGGCCGCGTTCTTCTTGATCCGCTCGCCCATGGTGGCGCCCTCGGGGATGTTGAAGCCGGGGACCTGGCTCTGATGGCGGATGATCGCGGCGATCTGCCGGTCGATCGACTCCGTCACGTCCACGATGACGTCGGGCTCGTCCGCGCCCCAGTACCAGAGCTCGCGCACCTTGTGCGGCTCGAGTCCCTCCAGCGTGATCTGCTCGGGGAAATGCAGGTGGTCGCGCGCGTAGGGATAGACGGCATCCGTGGCGACGATGCCCGCCTTGCGATGGTCGCGGTGCTGGAAGCCGCGGATGCGGTATGGGTCGTGGACGAACACGGTGTGGGGCCGGTGGCGACGGATGGCGCCCACCACGTCGCCCAGGAACGCGCGCGTGTCCTCCAGCTCGCCGTCGGCATAGCCCAGCATTTCGACGTGGCGCACCCCCATGAAGTCGGCGGCGGCGCGCTGCTCGGCGGCGCGCCTCGCCACCAGCGCGTCCGGGGCGAGGCTGCGATCGGCGGTGCCCGCCTGGCCGTTGGTGCACAGCACGTAGCTGACCTCGCAACCCGCGGCGACCCAGCGCGCGATCACCCCGCCGGAGCCGATCTCGGCGTCGTCGGGGTGGGCGAAGATCACCATGGCGCGGTCGGGAACGTCGGTGATGACCTCCAGCTTGCCGTCGGAGTCGGTGGGCATGCGGACGATTCTACCCCGGACTTTGCCGGCGCGCCTCGACCTGCCGGGCCAGCTCCTCCGCGGCGGTCTGCTTGGACGGGCCCGCGGCGTTGAAGTAATAGCGCTGGAGCACGGCCTGGATGCGCCGCGCCTCCGCGTACGGCGCTTGGGCGATCTGGCGCTGGGCCTCGCGCAGCGTGTCCTCGATCGGGGTGAAGCGCACGCGCGGGTCGCCGCGCAGCCGGTCCATGATGGCGTCCTCGTAGATCCAGATCCGCGCCTTGAGCAGCTCGCCCGCGAACGTGATCTCGTCGACCCGGAGCGGTCCGGCCTGGCCCACCGGCGGCGGCACCTGGGAGAAGATGAGGTGGATGCGGTTGGCGGTGAGCCACGCGTCGTCCGCGGTCTTCTCGTGGCCCACGTGGCCGCGCGCGGCCAGGGGCCGCTTGGCGAGCGAGTACTGCGTGAGCCCGGTCATCTCCGCGAGGTACGGTAGCCCGCTATAGTACCCGAACACGCACATCCCGCCCTCGTACGCGGCGCGGATGGGGAAGCCGCCGAGCGTCTGCCCGGCCATGCGCCCCTGCAGGCGCCGCGCGTCCATGAGCGCGGGCGGGTAGAAGGCGGGCTCGTCGGCGATGCCGCGAATGCGCTCCCGGGAATGCGCGAAGACGGGATACGGGAGCAGCACGCCCGCGAGGGCCAGCGCCACGGCGGCGCCGGGCACCAGGCGGTCGGGCTGCGCCACGAGCAGATCCTCCAGGACGACGAACAGGAGCGGCATGGCGGGCAGGAGGCGCCGCGCGAACATGAAGTCGCCGCCGCTGTGCGCCACGTACGCGACGAAGAGGGCGAACGCGGCCAGCAGCACGACGTGCCGACGGGTGAGGATCCCGTCGAGCCGGGGCAAGCTGGCGAGGAGGAGCAGGACGGCGAGCGGCACGATGAACCAGTTCTTCTCGAGGAACAGCAGCACGTAGAACCAACCCTGGCCGTAGTAGGGATCGAGGGCGGACTTGGAGTAGAACGCGGTGGGGAAGAGGTCCCCGTAGTAGCCGAGCTTGAACGCGACGAGCGCGGCACCCGCCACCGCGAGCGGCGCCGCCGCCGCGCCGGCGAGCGCGAGTCGCCGCCGCGGGGAGGCTTCCGGATGCACGAGCCAGGCGCCCGCGACGCCCGCCGCCGCGAAGAGCACGCCATCCGGTCGCGTGGCGACGGCGGCGGCGAGCAGGGCGCCCGCGGCGGCGAGCGCACCCGCGCCGCTCGCGGGACGGCTCGCAAGGAGGAGCCCGGTCACGGCGAGCAATGTGAAGAGGCTGGTCTCGAGCCCCCCGGTGGCCCAGGTCTGATAGTCGTGCATCAGCAGCACCAGCGCGGCGGCGAGCGGGGCGAAGGGCATCCGCGCCGCCGGCCGCCGGCTCCCCCATGCGAGCACCGTCACCAGCCCCAGCCAGCAGGTGATCCCGAGCGTCTGCGAGGAGGTCTCGGGCGAGAAGCCGAGCGCCATCGCGCCGGCGAGGAGCAGCGTCCACAGGAGATTGGTGTAGCCCTCGACGCGCTCGCCCACGTTGTAGACGAGCCCATCGCCGCGCAGGAGATGGGCCGCGTAGCGGAAGGAGATGAAGGCGTCGTCGGAGAGCCACGCGAGGGCGAGCGCGCGCCAGAGCGCGAAGAGCACGGCGGCGGCGCCGAGCGACACCGCTCCCGCGAGGAGGATGCGGCGGCGCGAGGAGCCCGACGGCCAGTGCACCTTGGCAGCGATTCTACTCGCGCGTCCCCCGCGGGCCCGCGACTTGTGTGCGGTCTCGGCGGATGCTATACCGGCCCTCACCGGAGGGCACCCGTCCATGAAAATCAAGGCGGAGAACGGGCTCGCGCGCATCCTCAAGGCCGAGGGCATTCCCTGGGTGTCGTGCTACCCCACCAGCAACGTGAACAATGCGCTCGGCGAGGAAGGCGTGCCGATCCTCATGATGGGCGAAGAGCGCTTCGCGGTGGCGGTGGCCGACGCCTTCTCGCGCGTGACCTGCGGAAGGCAGATCGGCGCCTGCACGGTGATGGCGAGCCTCAATGCCGCGGGCATCCAGATGGCGTACGGGGCGATCGCCCAGGCGTGGGAGGATTCTTCCCCGCTCCTCGTCATCGCCGAGGGGCTCGCGCGCGGGGCGAGCCGCCACACCCACTTCGACATGCCGGAGGCGTTCCGCTCCGTGACCAAGTGGGTCGGCGAGGTGGACCGCGCGGAGCTGATCCCGGACTACG